>OLWQ01001069.1_pt1 | contig 9923 bp, 7 predicted proteins | sample 1673981 | NCBI WGS metagenome assembly OLWQ01 (sample SAMEA103958136, study PRJEB25191) | human gut metagenome | reverse complement strand
TTACGGTGTACCCTGCCTCCCACCCCAACGGCATGGCCATCATCATGTGTCCGGGAGGCGGCTACGGGGGGCTGGCCATGAAGCACGAGGGACACGACATGGCTCCCTGGTTCAACACACAAGGCATCACCTATGCAGTACTGAAATACCGTATGCCCAACGGGCACCATGAAGTGCCCCTTTCCGATGCCGAACAAGCCATCCGCATGGTACGCGAACATGCCGCCGAATGGGGTGTCAATCCTCAGCGTGTAGGCATCATGGGCGCTTCTGCCGGCGGCCATCTGGCAGCTTCGCTTGCCACACTATACAGCAGTGACAAGACCCGTCCCGACTTCCAGATCTTGTTCTATCCGGTGATTTCCATGCAGAAAGGCGTTACCCATGGAGGTTCCCGTAAGAACCTTATCGGAGAAAATCCATCTCAGGAACTGGAACAAAAATACTCCCTCGAAAGGCAAGTGTCCCCACGCACTCCGCAAGCTTTCATCATGCTTTCTTCGGACGATGACGCAGTGCCGCCCATCAACGGCATCGGTTACTTCCTTGCCCTGCGCGACCATAAAGTACCTGCCAGCCTGCATGCCTACCCCACCGGCGGACATGGCTGGGGATTCCGGGACAACTTCACCTACAAGCGTCAATGGACGGAAGAACTGGAGAAGTGGTTGCGTGAAGGGCTCGTATTCCCGGTCTCTGAACCTACCACAAAGAAATAAAAGCAATTATGAATAAAAAGTATTTTTTACTCACTTGCCTCGCAGCGTTTCCCTTTGCCCTGACTGCTCAGGAGAACAATCGCTACGAAGAGATTACCAACCCCAAGCTGACAAGCATCAACCGGGAGCCTGCCCGCAGCACGTTCACCTCCTACGTCACGGAGGCTGATGCCGTCATCAATGACCGCCAAAACGGAACCTTCCGCTTGTCCCTTAACGGGAAATGGAAATTCCATTATGTGGAAACCTTCGCCGACCGCCCCACGGACTTCATGATGGACCGTGTGGACGCCAGCCGCTGGCCGGACATCAATGTACCCGGAAACTGGGAGTTGCAGGGATTCGGTACGCCCATCTATGTGAACCATCCCTATGAGTTCTGTTCTTCGGGCTATCCTCCCTATTGGGACAAGCCCAATCCTCCATACGTTCCCCAAGAATGGAATCCCACCGGCACCTACCGCCGCGAGTTCACTCTTCCGGGAGACTGGGACGATAAGGAAATTTTCCTGAGTGCCGACGGCGTACGCGGGGCAGCCTTCTACTACCTCAACGGCAAGTTTGTAGGCATGAGTAAAGATGCAAAGACTCCGGCGCGTTTCAACGTCAGCGCCATTGCCAAGAAAGGGAAGAATGTCATTGCCATTCAGATACACCGCTTTTCCGATGCCAACTATCTGGAATGCCAGGACTTCTGGCGCATCAGTGGTATCGAACGGGACATTTACTTATATGCCCAGCCTCAAATCCATCTCACGGACTTCAAGGTGGAGTCTCCTTTGGATGAGAACTACCGGAACGGTATCCTCAAGGTAAAGGTGCAGTTTACCAATGAAAGCGGACAAAATTCCCCATTTGTCGTTGGTTACCGCCTGCTGGACAAGAACGACCAGCAGATAGCCCAGTCCTCTACTCAGGTCAGCGGTGACCAAACGGAAGTGGAATTCACCAAGAAGACCATCCAGGAACCCCTGCAATGGACAGCCGAAACGCCCAACCTCTATACCCTCGTCGTCAGCTTGAAGCGCCCGAACGGAGATGTGATTGAAGCGACAAGCTGCAAAGTAGGTTTCCGTACAGTGGAAATCAAGGACAAGCAACTGTTGGTAAACGGACAACCTATCCTCGTGAAAGGCGTGAACTATCACGAACACAACGAGAATACCGGTCACTATGTCTCCGAAGAACTGATGAAGAAAGATTTCGAGCTTTGGAAGAGATACAATGTCAATACCGTCCGCACCTGTCACTATCCCCAGCAGGAACGTTTCTACGAACTCTGTGACGAATATGGTATCTACGTCATCGACGAAGCCAATATAGAAAGCCACGGCATGGGTTACGACCTGCGTGTAGGCGGCACGCTGGGAAACAATCCGCTCTTCATGAATGCCCACCTCGACCGTACCATGAATATGTACGAACGGGACAAGAACCATCCGTCAGTCATCATCTGGTCGCTGGGCAACGAAGCCGGAAACGGATTGAATTTCTACGTTACCTACAACACCTTGAAGACGCTCGACAGCCGTCCCATCCAGTATGAACGCGCACTGTTGGAATGGAATACGGACATCTACTGCCCGATGTACGCTTCCCCTTCCTATCTGGAAAAGTATGCCCGGAACAAGGAGATGACGCGTCCCCTCATTCTTTGCGAGTATGCCCATGCCATGGGCAACAGCCTCGGCAACTTCCAGGAGTATTGGGACATCATCGAAAAATATCCCATCCTCCAGGGCGGCTGTATCTGGGACTGGGTAGACCAGGGCTTTGCCGCCCAAACAGACGACGGCCGTAAATACTGGACCTATGGCGGCGATTATGGCGAGAACGGCACGCCCTCCGACGGCAATTTCTGCATCAACGGCGTGGTATACCCCGACCGCAGTGTCAAGCCGCAGACAGAAGAGATGGGAAAAGTATACCAGAACATCAAGTTCCTTGATTTCGACAAGCAGACTTCCACCGTGAAAATCCGCAATGATTTCTCCTTCACCAATCTCGACAAGTACGACTTCTACTACATCATCCGCGACCACGGAAAGGAAGTCTACCGTGGCAAGATTGAAAATATCCATGCCGCACCGGGCAAGACGGTAACCACCGGCTTCCTGAACGGCATACCCAAAGAGAAACAGACAACGGGAGATGTGCGTATCGAGTTCTATGCAGCCATCAAGACGGCAGAGCCTTTCCTCCCGGCCGGCACGGTCATCGCACGCGAACAGACCTACGTCCATACTTTCTACAAGAAAGAGGCTACGGCACAGCAGCCCGCCACTTCTAAGGAAGAGGGAAATTTGGTGGCGTTCTCCGGTCCCGACTTCAAAGCCACCTTCGACAAGCAAAGCGGTCTGCTCACCTCCTATTTATACAAGAAGCACGAGTACATACTGAACGGTCAAGGTCCCCGCCCATTCTTCTGGCGTGCACCGACGGACAATGATTATGGAGCCAACCTCCCCGTCCGCCTCAAAGCCTGGAAAGAGGCAAGCTATCAAGAACCAAAAGCCGAAAGTTTCCAAGTGACTCCGGGCAGCAATGCCACGACAATAAAGGTGACCTACCGTTTTCCACAGACAGATGCCCGTTGGGACATCACCTATAAGATATATGCCAGCGGAGTCATCAAGGTAGACAACCGGTTCGTGGCCGAAGGAGACCAAGCTCCGATGATACCGCGTGTGGGCCTGCGGATGCAGTTGCCGGAAAGCTTTACAGACTTGACCTACTACGGTCGCGGTCCGAAAGAGAATTACCGAGACCGCCGTACCTCCCAGTTCATCGGAGAGTACGCCATCCCGGTCAAGGATATGTACGAGCCGTATGTCCGCCCACAGGAGAACAACCATCGCACGGACATCTATTGGTGCGCCCTTACCGATAAGACGCAACGTGGTTTGCTGCTCATCGCCGACCGCACCTTTGAGCTGAACGCCTCCAACTATCCCCTGGAAAGTATGGACAGCGGCGATACGATTGACAACGGCGCTCCGCGTACCGAAAAGACCCATCACCGCCACCTCACCGACCCTCTGCCGGAAAAGATGGTCGATTTGTTCATTGATTACCGCATGATGGGTGTCGGTGGAGACGACAGTTGGGGCGCAACCGCCCATGAACCCTATCTGATTCGTCCGGGCAAAGAGAACGCCATTGAATACGGTTTCTCCCTTGTTCCGTTCGATAAAAAGGAGGATTATAAATATTTAATCCGGCAATATTGAATTTAATCCCTCCGGATTAAGCTTTTATAAAAAGGATGTAGTAAATTTGCTGCATCCTTTTTACGTTCAAGAACAATAATAATCAAAAGAAAGAAAAATGAAAACAATGACTAAATTTATGTTCAGCGCCCTCTGCGCCGCAGCCATGGTAACTTCCGTTTCTGCCCAGGGAGGGAAAGATATGTTGAGCAATGGAATAAAGTATCTGGATGTGCCATACGTAGCCCATACGCTGGAGGCAGATGGTCCCGAGGAACTCGTCATCAACTGCGATGAGGTAGACTGCACCACGCTGGTGGAATATGTGCTGGCAGAGACACTCACCCCCAAATTGGCCGACGGAGACATCTCGGAAAGCGCTTTCGCCGATAACCTGCAAAAAATCCGTTACCGTGACGGTAAAATCGACGGGTACACTTCCCGCCTGCATTATATTGCCGACTGGATAAACAATGGCGTACGCAACGGCTTCCTTCAAGATGTAACGGGCGCCATGAGTCCCGACACCGAACGGTTGTCCATCTCCTACATGTCTTCCCACCCCCAACTCTACAAGCAGCTGGCAAATTCTCCGGAGAACATAGCCAAAATGAAGAAGATTGAACAATCCTTGTCCGGCAAGGAAATTCACTATCTTCCCAAAGCCAAACTTCCCGCCGATGGTCTCCCGTGGATTAAAGACGGCGATATCATAGCCATCACCACCAACACTCCGGGGCTGGACGTAGCCCACATGGGAATCGCTTTCTATGCGGATAGCAAACTCCTGCTGGTACACGCTTCCTCTACCGACAAGAAAGTGGTCGTCTCCAAAGTCCCCTTGTCCCAAATGCTGAAAGACAATAATAAGTGGACGGGAATACGGGTACTGAGGATGAAGAAATAAAATGAAATCCTATATATGGAAAAGGCGATGAAGATTTGATTCTCCATCGCCTTTTCCATATATAGGATTGTTCGTTCCTATTCCTCCACAACAATATATTCATCAATATTCCGTGTTTCTTTACTGAAGTTCACACCCACTTTCACTAATTTCCTGCCATCCAATGTATAAGGAATCAGATAACCTTTCTCATCTATTTGCTTCAGAGCTGCGTCGGCTGTACCGTCCAGTTTGAACTCAAAAACATAAATAGCGGTAGGGGTATGAACTACTGCGTCCGCACGGCCGCGGCTGCTGCGAACCTCGGACCGGATGAACTGTCCCAGCAAAGTAAACACTACATGAAAAATAACCTGATAATGACGTTCCGTATCATCACTCAACTCGTACGGAATACCGGAGAAGAATATCTTAAGACGCTCCATAAACGCCTCCACATCCCCACTCTTCAATTCACGCATGAATTTAGCGATGTGGAAACCAGTTTCATCATCAGTAACTTTAGTATAAAAAGGAACCAGAAAATTGAGGAAACCATAACAAACTTCATCATTCGGAAATTGAAGCGTATAAAGGCAAACCTCCTTATCATAAGCTTTTATAGTCAAGTAACCGCTCTGATAAATCATAGGCAGAGGATTATTAGCTTCTGCACGATATTCAGAGAAGGCAGAGGCAGTAACCTCTACGCCATTCAGCAAAAGGCGAAGATCATAGTCACTCTTTTTTAATAAATCCACCAAATAAGTAGGTGTACCCGTCTGAAACCAGAAGTTGCCGAACTTCAATTTCTGGAATACATTCAGAAGGCTGAAAGGGTTAAAAAGCCCCACCGAAGTATCTTCACAAAAATGATAGCCGTCATATTTCTTTGCCAAACGAAAAATCGTTTCCTCCAAAGTCAGTTCTTCATTCTCACTTAACCGTTGTATTTCCGGGCCAAATGTTTTTATAAGTTCATCTTGTGTAATGCCGCACAAAGCATTGTATGCTCTATCCATGCTGATATCATTCAGCTGATTCAAGTCACTGAACACACTTACTTGCGCAAACTTGGTCACTCCGGTCAGGAAAACAAAACGAAGATAACGGTCAGCGCTCTTCAAGACACCGTAGAACGCTTTCAATATTTTCCGATACTCATCCAGCAAGTTCTCATCCAAGACCGCTTGAAGCAATGGCTTGTCATACTCATCAATCAGCACAACAACCTGCTTTCCCGTCAGCGTGCATGCCCGCTCTATCACGTAAGCAAAACGCTCCTCCGGACTACGGTCTTCCTTCTCCTGACCATAGAGCAGCTCCCATTTCTCCAGATATTGATTAAGCATAGCCGTCAGGTCAGCAGCAGTTTCATATTTCCGGGCATTCAAGTCAAGATGTAGAACAGGATACTGTTCCCACTTCGTTTCCAACTGTTCGATGGCCAAGCCCTGAAACAAGTCTTTGCGTCCTTGAAAGTAAGCTTCGAAAGTGGAAATGAGCAGACTCTTGCCAAACCGACGGGGACGGCTTAGGAAATAAGGAGTAGAAGTAGATGCTATTTGATAAATCATAGCAGTTTTATCTACATAAAGAAAACCGCCTTCACGTAGTTTATCAAAAGTCTGTATGCCTATCGGCAGCTTACGTATCTGTTCCATGTTATTATTATAACCTGATTGGTGTATGACAAAGGTACGATTTATATTTCAAAAATAAGACGAAAGGCGATGGAGATTTTAGTCTCCATCGCCTTTCATTATTTTACTAATCATCATTTCAGCATTACTCACGTAGACTGGTGCAATCCGAAATACTTCTTCATAAAACAGATATAAAGAAAACAAAGCAAAAGAATTATACCTGCCAAATACCAATAACTGTAACCTAAACACATTATATATCCTACGATGATGATTGCCTGCACTGCCATGTAAATAGAAGAAACCATTATATGGGGAATCTTCAGCTCATTCGCCATAATCTGATACAGATGCTTGCGATGCGGTAGCCCGATATTCTCATGAAGCATCAGGCGGTGAATGATAGTCAGTACACTATCCACACCATAAACGGATAAAAGGACTATCCAACTGAAATCTTCCGTTTCAATGATGAGCCTGCCTATCAGGAAAAGAAGGATAAAGGCAATGCTCACCGAACCCACATCACCGGCAAAGCATTTGGCACGCTTGCGGAAATTGAAGAAACAGAAAACTAGAACGGAACAGATAACGGTATAGATGAAATCCGCTTCCACAAAAGTAACCACCTCCTTATTGATATAGGCCAACGCAGCAAGAATAACCAGAGAATAACCTCCCGTTATCCCATTAATCCCATCCATAAAATTGTAGGCATTGATGATACCCGTACAGACTATCAAGGCTATGACTATCCACCACCAGGACAAGGAGAACAGTCCCCACTGATAAAACATCATAGCCATAGCAGAGAAATGAAAAAGCAGCCTTGTCATCTGTCCGGTGGATTTTATATCGTCCACGAAGCTGATGAACGTCACCAGTGTCAAGGCAAGCAGGAAACAAAGATATTCAAAGCCACTCGTCAGGAAATAGGCCAACGCTCCGAAATAGAAAATAATCCCACCACCGCGTAAAGTCACTTTCGTATGGGAACTCCGCTCATTGGGCTTGTCGATGATATTGCACCTATCAGCTATTCTAAAATAAAAAAGTTCTGCTAAAAACAGCAGAACCAGTATAAGCAGATAATACATAACAGTATTTTCCTCTTTAATTTTTAATTCTTAATTGTTTACTTTTATATTTGAGAACGATTTTATCGTTCTCACTATCCCCTCCTCTGCCCTCACCGGCATTCTGTCAATACCCAGGGCAGCCTTTATCTTCGCATTACTCACCACATAATTCTCTGTCAACTTGCGCAGACGCTCTTCATTCAAAGGCAAATGGAGCAGAGTCCCAAAACGGGCACAGAACTCCATCAGTCCTCTGTTTATCTTCCAGATATGCGGTTTACGGTCCAAAGCCCGACACATCAAAGCTATCAGCTCATTTGTGGACAAGGCCTCGTCATCTCCCATGTGGTAGATACCACTCGCCACCTCCTTGGTCAACAGCCCTTCCACCACATAGCAGAGATTGTCTATCGAAGTAAAAGACCTTCTGTTCTCAAAAGCCCCCAAAGGCCAGGGAATGCCTTTCCTCACCACATTATAAAGAAGATTCAGATTGCCTTTGTTGCCGGGACCATGAATCATGCAAGGACGCAGGATATAGACATCTTTGCCATCATATAGATTAGCTTTCAATCTGCCATCCTCGGCCTTCAACCGGCCAAGGATGTAATTCTCCGCAGCTATCTTGCTTTCCCCATACGGCCCTACCGGGGCAGGCACCACATCTTCAGTCAGCATATCACCCACCACACTGTCTGCAGCGGCTTTCACAGAACTGAAGAATACGAACTTCTTCGCAGACGATTCCAGAAAGAAATCAAATATCTTTTGGGTCAATCCCGTATTGATATCAAAATAGGATTGGGCTGCGGACCGGTTTTTCGTATCATGGGCTTTACCAGCCAGATGAATAATGGCATCGAATTCAGGAAGATTCCGCATCGGAAAAGAAGCCGGTTCGATATCCTTCCAGAAAAAAGTCTTTACCACCCCCTCCTTTTCAGGAGCGACAATATCCAGCCCGTAAAGGCTATGACGTTCCTTTAGGGCAACAACGAGATTGGAACCCACAAAGCCGTGGATTCCAGTGACGAGTATGTTCATTGAAATATGCTAAAAAATATACTGACCGGAAACGTGATTATTGGTTATGTATTTAATAAAATAAGTATCTCCAATATAAGTATCTCCAATGACAGAGAAGAAAATATACCACGTCGTATTAGAATTACGTTGATAAGTGATGTAATACATATCCTTACCATAACGCTCAAAAAAAGCGGGCGCTTTCTTTTTTAATTTAGAATGAATGTTCTGTTGAATATCAGCTATCAGTTCTTCCACATAAGAAATAGCAAAAGGATAAGTACCCAAATACTCCTTCTCAACAAGTATTTTTATAAGCCCATACAAATCCTCCTCTACTTCGGGAGCGAATACGACTCTCATCCAAACAAAGCCTTTATACGAGGGCAAAGTCTATCCAATAATTCTTCACCGGAAATAGCATGCCTAATGTCATCACGTCCTTCCGTAACGATATTCGGATTATTCTCATTACCCGTATATACAACTACCGGTTCACCAACATTCAGCACCATCGGTTCTTGTTCCTTATATGGCTTGTTCTTCTTCATGAATCCAATCTTTCTACAAAGATACCCGGGAATATCAAGATATCCTAATAATTGATTGATAAATATCAAAAGTTTGCCTGACAACCTTATCTATAGAAAATTCTTCTTCCGCCAACAGACGAGAGTTCCTTCCAAACTCCTTCCTCTTCGCATCATCTTCTATCAATAGGCCGATGGCATCAGCCAACGCCCTACTGTCCTTGGCAGGAACCAAATAACCATTATATCCGGATTTCACGCATTCACGGCAACCCGGTACATCGGTTGTTACAATAGGACGCCCTACCGCACATGCTTCAATCAAGGATTTGGGCAAACCTTCCCGATAGGAAGGCAGTACAACGATATCGCTATCCGTATATATAGGAAACATTTGAGCCTGATATCCTATCCATTCAATATAATCATCGACAAGAAGAGACCTTAGCTTTTCTTCCCCCAAAACAGCCAGATTTTCTTTGTCGCAATCACCTGCCAATATGAATTTTACTTTTCCAATAAATCGCTTTTGAAGTAATTTGGCTGCATCAATGAACTCCATCACCCCCTTATCCAACAATATCCTTGCAGGAAAGAGTACCTTTAATTGAGTCTTGCCAGGAGCTTGGGAAAAAACAAATTCATTCAAATCTACTCCCGAGCCCTTTATCAGAAAAATATGGGACGAGGGAACCAGATTGAAGCCTTTGATCATCCCCACATCATCCGGATTCTGAAGAATAAAGGAAAAAAACTTACTTTTGAATGCAATGCGAATCAAAGTCCTTATCAACTTCTGCAAAATCCCATTCCTGCCGTTCGTAAAGT
>OLWQ01001052.1_pt1 | contig 10053 bp, 6 predicted proteins | sample 1673981 | NCBI WGS metagenome assembly OLWQ01 (sample SAMEA103958136, study PRJEB25191) | human gut metagenome | reverse complement strand
TGGTTGTCGTCATCTACATTGATAGTAACTCCGCTCAGCTTGGTGAGTGTGCGGGCATAGCTGAAACGGCCGCCCGCCGCTAAATTGTCTTTGAATGCATAGCACAGCATCGGACTCACCTTAAAGGTATATCCGTCGGAGTTGATGCCCTCTATAATAAGGAAGTTGTAGTTGCTTTCATTGTGTTCCGAATAGGAAATGGAATTTCCCAGAATCCATTGCCCTTTGGGAACAAAGGTCTTCAACTCAATAGACCGTTTAAACTCTTGCGCCTGCATGGCAGCATGAGGCAGTATAAACAGCAGGATACATATATATATAACAGTCCTTTTCACGAGAATATCGGATTATTCATATACTAACTTAAGATCGTCGAGCCACATTGTACTGTCTACGCCGCCTGTGAAATAGTCTCCGTATTTGCTGGAGGAAGCTACCAGCACGATACTGGTGGGCTTGGTATCCATGTTTCGATACTCGATGGGAATCTCGAACTCAACCATCCCGTCTCCGGCGGTGGCTTCATCCCACGTCTTTTCACCATAGGCAATGATGTGAATGTCGTTGGGATTGAAGAGCTTGGCGCTGTTGCCGTCTTTGAAATTGGTTTTAACGATGACGGGCCATGTCTCACCGTTGGATGTCTCGCCTACCCAGTCGCCCAAAGCGATGTATATGCACCCTTTGTCCATATCGCCCGCATTGATGTAGCTGCAATTGTTGGTCATGTCGACTGCTTTGGGCTCGTAGCGGATGTAACCTTTCAAGGCTACGGGGCGGGAGCTGAAAGGACGTCCCCAACCCAAGACACCGTTACCCCTGACACCGGACATTTCCGTAGCTATGTACTTCCCGGCAAACAGGTTGCCTGCTGCGAATTGATACACGCCCATCATGCCGGCTTTCTTGGATTGCAATTTGGCAGAGAAATTTCCGCTGTTTTTATACTCTGTACTGTAAGTTGTGATGTTTATGCTGGCAGTGGCGGAACCATGGTTTCCACTATCCCACCACATGGACTGTCCGGAACCGAAAACAAGCATTGGCGTGCCGTCTGTCCAATATTCAAATCCCGCATTTTCCAATTGGGTGGTTGCTTCGGTAGTGAACTGGCTGATGATTGTTGAGGGCGAAGCTCCTGCCAGCGCCCAGTATTCATAAGTTGTACCGGGAGCCAGGTTCTTGATGTTGGCATAAAGCAGTTTGGAACCGTTTACTCTTTGAGCGGGAACGGTAAATTCGCCCGTTGTACCTTTTATGCGGTATTTAAAGGCCAAAGCCTCTTCCGTCTCTTTTGCCAACGAGGCGCGTATGGTGGCTTTTGTTGCCCATACTTCCGCATCTATTACGTTAGTGGTGACCACTATTGCATCCGATACGATGAAACGGAACACAGAAGAGCGTTGCAACTTATTGTCGTCCGTTGCATTGATTTGTATGTCATATACTCCTTCTTTCTGTGACAGCTTCTGCATGAAAGCCTCCGAAAGCCCTATTTTGGTATTACCTTGACCGGTGTTGACATTGTACTTGGACACAATGTTCACACCGTAGCTGCTGAACAGGCTTTTGTCTTCGGCATTCATGGCCAATATGTCGAATGAATTGACGGGGAGTCCCAAACTTGTGAATTGGTCGCAGCTTACCAGAGCTTTTGTCAGGATGGAAGAGGTGGCTATCCAAAACTCCTGTTCTGTACCTTTGTTTAATTCGACAAACAGCTCGTTCTCATTCCCGAAGTTTTTTCCGGTGATGCTGGGACGCCTGTAAACCGGAACCTCAACGGTGCTTGTTTCTAATGGCTCGGTATTTATGTCCAGTGTCAGGGTAGAACCGCCGTCATCGTAGCTTTCTCCGCTGTCTTCATATCCGAAAGTCAGGTCGTAGCGTGTGGTTGGCGCAACGGCCAGGGTATTTGTACGGGTGTACTCATTTCCGCTGAGTGTCGTTGCCTTGAACGTCCAAGACAACTGCGCGTCATCGGCGGGAATCATGTAATAACCGATGGCGTTGGGGGTGTCGGAGGTAAATGTCAGGCTGCCTGCCGATGAGGCTACCTGCACTTCGTAGCTTTGGAATGCCTGCGTCAGGCTTTTGGCAAACTCTACGGTAACCAGCGTGTTGGCAATGATGCATTCCACGCTGACGGAAGAGGATTGACCGGCATGGATGCTGAAATCCTTTTCTCCCCGATAGAATGTCTTGTCAAAAGAAGCGGCAACGGAGTCACCGGCTGCTACTTTGATGTTGTAGTCACCTGCTGCAAGTTGCATTTCTGCCGGCATTTCGGCTGTCCCATTGTATTTGCGTACAAGCCCTTTACCGCTGTATATGCGGATTTTAGCATTTCCCTTCAGGGCATTCTGTTCCTCGTCGGACAGTGTGCGGGTAACGGTTTCCACCTTGTCTTTTATCCCGATGCTCAATCTGAGCAACCCACTCTCGTTCAGGTCTTTTTCGCGACAACCGGTGGTTGCGAGAATGAGAAAAAGTAATGCCGATATGTTATAAATAGTCCGTTTCATAAATAGTTAGTTACTCCAGACAAGTGTTAATGTTTCAGTTGTCTTATTGTTCTTGGTGTCTACAACCGTAATAATGAAATTGTGGGTGCCGGGATTCAGCATTGTCAATAATCCGGTGAACTTGGTAATATTGAATATCAACTCTGTCTTTCCGGCAACATCTTCGCCTACGGGGAAGCCTAATCCTTCCAAGGCGTCTTTCAGCTCTTCGGGATGGGCCAAGTCGAAGTCCTTCTTCAGGCCGACATCTGCCAATGCGTCTTCATCCAAGACGTCGGAGTCTATCGTGACTTTCAGGTTGGCGATGCCGTTGACAGCGGCGATGTTCACCACTACCGGATAAGGATTATCGGGAGAGGTCGTCTCAGGCAATACGATAGCTTTGGATATGTTGAATCCGTCCCCCTTGATGGTGGGTTGCTCTCCGGAAGGATTGTCCGGGTTGTCCGGCTCATCGGGTTCGTCGGGAACGATATCTTCATCGGGGTCTACTATGATATCCTGCTCTACGGTGGTGCAAGTCACGTCGATTCGGATGCTGATGTCCGCATTACCTCCCTCGGAACTGCCGTTTTCGTCCACATCTTTCAGTGTATATCTGATAATCTTATGGGCGCCTGCTTTCACTTGCGGAAATCCTTTTGATATATCCACGCTTTCACCCTCTACGGTTCCGGTGAGGCGTGTGGTGATTACATTGGCGTTTTCATTGATCGCCTGATAGTAACCGGCGCGTGTTTCATCTTTTACAAAATCCAGTGAGCCTTGGCCTAAAGTGACATTTGCCTTTACATCATTGCCCAATAGGGTCAGTAGCTTTTCGTCATACTCCACTGTCACCATGACGCTGCGCAATACGCATTGCAGGTCTATGATGTCGGTGATTTGGTCTTTTAGGATTTCAAAGTCTTCTTTCCCGTAGTAATAGGGATGCTCGAACTCGGCGGGAAGAACATCGTGCGAGAATGCGGCTACGGTGTAGTTGCCCACCTTTAATGAGAAAATCTCCGGCATCTCACTGTATTTCCATTCTTGTACGAGTTTGTTATCGTTGTCACGATTATAGATGCGGATGATATAGTTTTTTGTATCTATATCGGCACGTGTTGCAGCATTGGCGTTGACGTTTACCGTCAGTTTCAAGGAAGAAAGGTTTATCTGCCCTTCCGAAACTGTTTCTACCTTATTTCCCTCTTCGGTGGAGTATTGCTCACGCTCGCATGAAACAAATGCGAGCACATACACTAAAGAGAGTACTATTATGCATACTGATTTCTTCATATCGAAAGTATATGTTCAATTAGTTTACGGATAAAGTGAATGTTGCTTTTTTGCGTCCGCAGGTTACTGTCATTTGCGTGGATGACGTTATCTTGACAGGGAACGTGACGCGGATATGATGTGTGATGCCATCACCTTCAGTAGATAAAAGTCCGCATTTCAAATCTTGTGAAGCGCCGTATAATATACAACTGGCTTTTATGGTTTCCGGTTTGCCATCCAAAGTGACCACCAGGTCAATGTAGGTGGAACCCGATGGCAACGCTTCGGGAGAAACTACTGCAAATTGGTTGCTGAGACTGTTTATCGCCAATATAACCTCCTCTTTATTCACTTTTTTCAGTTTGTCCTTGGCCACGAGCTTAAAGGTGCTGAGAACCCCATTGTCATATTCTATATGGGGAATGACGTTGGTGAAATCAATCGTGGCAATCTTGTCTTTGTTGGCTCCGAGCCCCTTAAGCTGCAAACCGAAAGATTGCAATAATTGCAGCTTGTCGGTAGATAAGTCGGCCAAATCTATATAGGCAGGCCAGCCTTGTGAAATGAGCGAGGAGGACGATGTGGTTAATATGCACTCCTCGATGCCGGAACGCGCATTCAAATATAAGGATAAAGGATGATCGGCTTCCTTTCCTTCTTTGATGTCTAATGCCGTATTACTGGTAAATCCATTAAGTATGAAGAAAGGAGGATCTATACGCATGGTCCCGTCTGACACATCAATGGTGTGCGTCACTGTTTCGGTCCTGTCCGTAAAGGTGATGTTTACGGTTGCACTTCCTGCGTTGACATCAAAATTAAACTTATAATGATGTTGTGACAGCGCATTGTCTATAACAATGGGCTGGTAGGAGGACTGGACGCCGCCGTCTCTTTTGGTGAGGGTCAGTTTGCCGGGCTTGAAATAGCAGGAACGTGTCTCCTCTTTGGCAAACTGGATGGTAGAGTTGCCTTCCGAATTTACTTTCAGGCTGTAATCGGAAAAGTATTTCTTGAAACTTTCCGTATAAGTGGCCGACACCTTGACATTGGCAAGATAACAGGTCACTTCCACATTTGTTTCCTTCTGGTCTTCAATCGAGAACTCTTGCAGACCTGTGAAGCAGGGCTTGTTGAATCCTTCGTTATGAAGTTGCCCGTAAGAGGCTTTTAGAGTATATTGCCCGATGGGAAATAAGACTTCATCCGAATATTGGCTGAACTTATCGCAGGAGTATTTCACTTCATCACCTTTCAAAACAGATATTGCAAAATCGTTTATATCGGGTAATGTTTCTTCCACCCGCGTAGCTACATCCTGTGTGCTGCCGTCAGCAATCAACCTGATGTTGAGGCGCCCCTTGCCTGTTGTGACTGTGTAGTCATTGTCTTTAGTACATCCGGATAACAGGGTGCACATTGTTGCAAGTAAGATTAGAACAGTTGCATGTGTGTTGCCCATTTGCAAAACTTGATTATCTTTTTCACTTATTAGTTCTCTTTTCGGGTACAAAGATATTGCTTTTAGGCAATAAAAAGCTCCTATAAAGCTCCGTTTTACATGCAAAGATGAAAAATGGAACATCATTTGTTCCATTTCCAGCAAAAAAAGAAGAGCCTGTCATTGCTTTTTTTGCTTATTTTTTGCAACAATACGTTAGGAATCGGGCAGCAATACCACTCCTTGTTTCTTTTTCCCGTCCATCTTGGCCACTATCGGATGTTCAAAATGGACATGGCGCAGGTATTTAGTCTCATGCACAGCAGGTTGCGTATTCAAGAAGTCCTGATTGTATACTCCGTCGTTCATAAAAGCATTGATCGTGAAATAGCCTACTCCGAATGAAGTCAGGTTCTGAAAAAAGTGTGTCCCCTGACTGGGATCGACGCGATAATTCGTCAGCCCGGCTTCTACAATGATGCGCGCTGCACTGATATGCGGCCATTTAACAGGAATTCCGAGCCACGTGTCACTGCTGCCCCAACGTCCCGGACCTATCAGGACATAATTCTTTCCTTCATTCAAGAATTGCTGGTTCAGCTTTTCTATCTCCCAGGCAATATCCTGATTGTGGGAAGCGCTGTAATCATCGGTCTTTACATAGACCACATCTTGCAGTTCGTTCATGATTCCATGCCCTAAGGAATTGTTGGAACGGAGCAGCAATTGCTCATCGGGGATAGCTGTGAGATCTTCATCGAGCATCTCTTTGCTGTCGACAATCGGGCGGATCTGCAGGAGATAGAAAGTACCGGTCTTGTCTTTTTCCCGGCTCATGGTAGCTGCAAATTCAATCTCTACGGGACGACGCATTTCCTGCTGCCCATACTTCAATGCCAGTTGCAGGATGCGGGACAGTGGAAACACATCATGTTGCAGGATATTGGCGAAGGTAATAACCTTACGCCCTCCCGGATATAAACCGTCGCGGATAATCTGGTCATACGGGTCGTAGGTGGAAGCTATATAGTTGAGCGAACCGTCTTTTTCCGCTTCTTTTACGTGCAGTTTCAACAGGTTGAAGCCGTCATCGATAGAGAAATCATGGCCGGCATTGCGCAAGTCGAGAGCGTAGAAGCGCGTCTGGGTTTCTTTCAGTGCAATTTCCATTTCACTGGTTTGCAACACCTGATTCGGATGATACGGGCAGATACGCAAAGTCAGTCCTCCATCTACAATGTATTTGCCCAAGCCTAATGCCAGACTTACCGTACCTTCTTCCGCCGTCTCGTCGCCAATCGGATAATAATTGAGCGAACGTGCAACCCCGGAGATGGAAGGATAGAAACGGTCGCCATATTGTGTTCCCACCACTTCCTGCAAAATTACAGCCATCTTTTCCTGATCGATGACATTGCTGGTAGCCTGCATATAGGCTTTGCTGTCTCTATAATAAACCGAGGCATAAACACCTTTAATGGCATCGCTCAACATACGCAGCATCTCATACTTATCTTCCAAATAGGGAATCATATAGGTAGAGTAAATACCTGCAAAAGGTTGATAATGGGAATCTTCCAACAAACTGGAAGAACGGATGGCTATCGGAGACTTCACCACATCAAAGAATGCAAAAAAGTCCTCCACCAAACGGTCGGGCAGCTTGGCACGAAGAAAAGCTTTCAATATCGTATCGTCATCCGCATCACTCAAAGCCACCTGATACAGTCCGTTGGTATCCATGAATTCGTCAAAAATATCGGTACAGAGCACTACCGTTTTAGGTATTACGACAGTGGCATTTTCAAATTCATCGAATTCGATATGACGCTTTACCATATTGTCTATAAAAGCAAGTCCGCGTCCTTTCCCTCCCAAAGACCCTTCGCCGATACGGGCAAAATTGGAATAACGGTCAAAACGGTCACGCTGAAATACCGCCACCACGCCTTGATTCTTCATCTTACGATACTTCACAATCGCTTCGAAAATTATCCGGCGATGCGCATCTATGTCCTGCAAAGACTTCCAAGTAATCTGTTTCAGGAACTCGGCAGGCGGAAACATGGCACGGGAGTAGAGCCAACGAGAGACGTGGTTGCGGCTGATGTGATAAAGCAAAGATTCCTTCGGAATGGAAAAGATGATATTCTGTAGCTCTTTCAAGTTGCGGACACGCGCCACTTCTTCAAAAGTATTGGGATTACGGAAAATAAAATCCCCAAAGCCAAAATGCTCGGAAATGATTTCACGCAAGTCTATATTCATTTTTTTGGAGTTCTTATCCACAAAACTTGCATCGTATCTGCCGGCATATACCTTATTATCAACTTCCGATGATTGGAGAATTAAAGGGATGAACGGATCACGGGAACGAATTTCGGCAAGTAATTTTATACCTGCCATCGGGTCTACTACCCCACCGCGGGGATAGCGTGCATCGGTAATGATTCCCAATACATTCTTCTCATATTTGTTATATAAGTCCATTGCCTCTTCGTATGTGCGTGTCAGAACAATTTTGGGACGTCCCCTCATACGAAGTGTGCGCTGGTGGGCATTCAATGCTTCAGTGGCAAATTCCTGACTTTGTTTCAAAACAAACTTATATAAATTAGGTAACACGGAAGAATAAAAACGGATAGAGTCTTCCACCAGCATAATCATCTGTACCCCGACCTCTTTTACATCATGTTCCAAATTCATCTTGTCTTCTATCAATTTAATGATAGACACCAGCAAATCAGTGTTTCCCAACCAACAAAACACATACTCAAAAATACTCAAGTCTTCGTGTTCCATACGTGCTGTAATGCCATGAGAAAACGGAGTCAGCACCACCAACGGAATATGGGAATACTTGTTTTTAATGCTGCGGGCAATCTCAAACGTATCACTGTTATCAGTACCCGGCATACAGATGACAAGATCGAATGTAGTATTCGCCAATTGCTTCCAAGTCTCCTCTTCGGTAGATACCTGTGTAAAACGAGGAGGATAACGAAGGCTGAGGTTCATGTATTCATTAAATATCTTTTCATCGATTCGTCCGTCATCTTCCAACATAAAAGCATCATACGGATTAGCAACCAAAAGGACATTGAATATTCGTTTAGTCATAAGGTTTACGAACGAAGTATCCTTGAAATACAATTGATTTAATTTTAACTTGCTGAGCATAATTCTTAGATTTACACAGATAATGTAATAGCAAAATACGTTAATAATATTGTCTTATGCAACTTATTTGCAAGAAAAAAGAACTTTTGGAAATAAAGGAGAAAAGCCCCCTATTAACTTTTTATTATAGTAACCCTAATTTTTCCGCAAAAATATTTTGCCAAGTCGGATAAAAACATACCTTTGCATCAGAAATGAATTTCATTTTGTCAAAACCTTAAATGCAAACTATTATGGATATCAATCAAATCATGGCTTCTCTTGAAGCTAAACACCCTGGTGAATCAGAGTACTTGCAGGCAGTTAAAGAGGTGCTGCTTTCTATTCAAGACATATACAATCAACACCCGGAATTTGAAAAGGCATCACTTATCGAAAGATTGGTGGAACCGGACCGTATCTTTACATTTAAGGTGCCTTGGGTGGATGATAAAGGCAAGGTACAGGTAAACTTAGGTTACCGCGTACAGTTCAACAATGCCATCGGTCCGTACAAAGGCGGCATTCGTTTCCATGCATCGGTCAATCTCTCCATCCTGAAATTCTTGGGATTCGAACAAACATTTAAAAACGCATTGACAACATTGCCCATGGGCGGAGGTAAAGGCGGTTCCGACTTCTCACCTCGTGGTAAGAGTGATGCCGAAATCATGCGCTTCTGCCAGGCATTCATGCTTGAATTATGGCGTCATGTAGGTCCCGATATGGATGTACCGGCCGGAGATATCGGTGTAGGCGGTCGTGAAGTCGGCTACATGTTTGGTATGTACAAAAAGCTCACCCGCGAATTTACAGGTACATTTACCGGCAAAGGTTTGGAATTCGGCGGTTCATTAATCCGTCCCGAAGCAACCGGATTCGGCGGCTTATATTTTGTAAACCAAATGCTTAAGAATAAAGGTATTGACATTAAAGGTAAAACCGTAGCTGTTTCCGGTTTCGGTAACGTGGCATGGGGTGCTGTAACCAAGGCAACCGAATTAGGAGCCAAAGTGGTGACTATCTCCGGTCCGGACGGATATGTTTATGACCCGGACGGTATCAGTGGTGATAAAATAGACTATATGCTGGAATTGCGTGCGTCAGGCAATGACATCGTAGCTCCTTATGCAGAAAAATATCCGAATGCCAAATTCGTTGCAGGACGTCGTCCATGGGAAGTAAAAGTAGATATTGCACTGCCTTGTGCAACTCAAAATGAATTAAATGGTGAAGATGCTTGCAATTTAATAAAAAATTCCGTTCTTTGCATTGGAGAAATATCAAACATGGGTTGTACTCCCGAAGCTATTGACGCATTTATCGAAAACAAGATGCTTTATGCACCGGGTAAGGCAGTCAATGCAGGCGGCGTAGCAACATCAGGTTTGGAAATGAGTCAAAATGCAATGCACATGAGTTGGAGCGCAAAAGAAGTGGATGATAAATTGCATCAGATTATGTATGGCATCCATGAACAATGCGTGAAGTACGGAACAGAACCCGACGGATACATCAACTATGTGAAAGGAGCAAACATTGCAGGCTTTATGAAAGTAGCTCACGCAATGATGGCTCAAGGAATTGTATAAAGCATTCTATTAGCATAAAAAAATATCTCGTTTAGTTGTATTTGTATTTTGTATTGTAGCTTGCGCTGCCCGC
>OLWQ01001039.1_pt1 | contig 10146 bp, 8 predicted proteins | sample 1673981 | NCBI WGS metagenome assembly OLWQ01 (sample SAMEA103958136, study PRJEB25191) | human gut metagenome | reverse complement strand
ATTTGAAAAGTAACTAACTTTAAACATTCTTATATGAATAAGTTATTTAAAATACACTGGCTTGCTGCTCTATGCGGCCTTACAATGCTCTCGCTAACAGCCTGTAATGACGATGACAATCCGGAAAACAAATCTCCGGAAGTCAATCCTGATATCAACGTAAATGTAGAGACCTATGCAGGCGGAGAATTGGGTACAACCTTCAACAATTCCGCTTCTGCTTATGAAGATCCTACTCCTGCAACGGAAAATGCAGGTATGACCGACAAATTCAAATATGGGGAATATTTCTTTGAACGTTCTTATACGCAGAATTCCAAACCTTTCAATGGTTTGGGACCGCTTTATATCCGCAATTCATGTATGAACTGCCACCCCGGATACGGTCATGGCAAACGGGTAGACCGTTATCGTGCTGATGACTGGGGAAATGGATATCTACTTGTTGTGACCGATGGAAAGGATAACTACCTAAGTTCTTTAACGGGAATGCCTCAAACCAAAGCTGTAGCCCCTTTCAAAGCACCAATAGATGAAGATAAGATAAAAATAGACTGGCTGCCTTACACAGACGAATGGGGAAATAAATTTCCTGACGGAGAAACATACAGTCTGATCTATCCGGAAGTGACTATTCCTCAAGATGCATACTACGTACCTTTGGAGGCTACTTATAATCAAGTTGTCACCCCTGTCAACTACTCTGATGTAGTAGTTTTGCTGGAATCTACCATTGGTATCTACGGAACCGGATTACTAGATGCCATTCCCGATGATTCGTTGAAAGCAGAATATGCACGTCAGGAAAAAGCAGGTGTAAAATTGAATCCAGCCATCTTCGCAAACGGAGAGTGGACTTCACTCTATAAGGGACTTACAGGTAAACAATATCCCAAACGTTATACTTACGCTTTGACCAGATCTTCCATACAGGATGGTCCCGGTGCCAATGCAATCTGGAACATCACCAATGTTACCCGTAGTGACCGCCGTTATCACTACATGACTGACACGTATGCCAAAACAGCCTCCAAAGACCCGGATGTACAAAAAGATTTTTATAACTATTTCCCTGAATGGAAACAGACCGGTAATGTAGAACAAGATATATACAACTATCTGATGAATAAGGAACTTCCGGTGGAAATGACAGACGAAGATTATGTAAACTTCATGATATGGCACAGAGGACTGGCAGTTCCTGCCGCACGGAATCTGGATGACGAAACAGTTCAGAGAGGTCACAAATTATTCCGTGAAATAGGCTGTGCTACCTGCCATCGTCCGTCATGGACTACAGGAGACGATAATTATCCCGATCCGAACGGATACTTCAAAGATGGTGACAGCCGTCTGCCACGCTATCCACACCAAACTATCTGGCCATATTCAGATATGGTTCAACACCGCCTGGAAATGAAGAACAATATCCGCACGGGATGGTGCCGTACCACTCCTCTTTGGGGACGCGGACTTTCCTTAATCTGTGCCGGACACAGCGACCGTTTGCATGACTGTCGTGCACGTAATGTCATTGAAGCCATTATGTGGCATGGAGCTTCAAATAGTGACGCACGCTGGAGCATTGACAAGTTCCGCGAACTCAGTAAAGAAGATCGTGACGCCATCGTCAAATTTATTGATGCCATTTAAGCAATGAAACAGATTGTCTCCCTCCTGAATCCTATCACCAATAATATGACAGGACATTCAGGGGGATGAGACAAATTCAAGATTCACCTTCTGGTTATCTTTCAGAAAATTATAACTACATGAAATTATTAAAACGAACTGCCTTCAGTCTGCTAGGCATATTACTTCTGATTCTTACTATAGCTACTATATTGGAAAAAATATATGGTACGGACTTTGTAAACGAGTATATCTACAGTTCCGTACCTTTTGTCATTTTATGGGGAGTAACCGCAATTACTTCCTTATTATACATCATAAAAAGCAAACTGCATCGTCAGCCTGTTATTTTTTTGCTTCATCTTTCTCTTCTCTTTATATTGGCAGGGGCATTCACCACATGGATATATGGAGAACAAGGCACTATGCGTGTCCGCCAAGGAGAACAACAGACCTCTTTCACCGATTCCAAAGGAATTTCCCACCAGCTACCTTTCAGCATCACACTAAACCAATTTGAAATTATTTATTACAAAGGAACCTTGGCTCCAATGGACTTTATCAGTCATATTTCAGTAGCAGACAAAGACTGCCACCGCCAGATACAGGGGAAGGTTTCCATGAATCATATATTTTCATACCAGCACTATCGCTTTTATCAATCAGGCTACAGTGAAGATAATGAAGGAAGCGTATTTAGTGTATCTCATGATCCTTATGGTATAGGAATCACTTATGCAGGATATACTTTATTGCTACTTTCCACCGTTTTCTTTTTCTTCAGCCCGCAAAGTCGGTTCCGCCAACTGCTGAAAAGCCCTTTGCTACACAGAAGCTTGACAGTCATCTTGCTTTTATTCGCATTCAGTCTCAACAGTAATTTTCTCAAAGCAAACAGTCCATCCCCCAAGGTGCTTCCGCGCGAAGTAGCCGAACATTTTGGAGATTTATATATTTTATACAACAACCGTATCTGTCCTTTACAAACCTTTGCCCGTGATTTTACAATCAAACTTTACGGTAGTTCCTCATATAAAGGACTGACACCAGAAGAAGTACTTACCGGATGGCTGTTTTATTATGACAGTTGGAAAAATGAGCCAATTATACGAATCAAGAGTAATGAAGCCCGTAAATTACTGGAAATAGAAGGGAATTACGCCAGGCTGAAAGACTATATCAGTACCATTAATGAATACAAGCTGGAAAAAATGATGAACCATATCCGTTCAGGAGAACAGGTGACTGACAAACGAGGCATAGAAGAAGCTGATGAGAAATTCAATATCATCAATTTAGTATGTACCGGTGCCATGATGAAAATATTCCCTTGTCGCAATATAGCCGGAAAGACATTGGAATGGTATTCGCAAAGCGACCAATTACCTCAAGATATGGATAATGACAAATGGGTATTCATTCGTAAATCTATGAGTTATGTAAACGAAATGATTGTGATGAAAAAGTACAATGATGCCTGCCTGTTATTAGAAAAAATCAAGAAATACCAGCAGAAAGAGTGTGACGGACTGCTTCCTGCAGATAATAAATTCAAGGCTGAGAAAATATATAATCAATTTGATTATAGCAAATCTGTCGCCATGGCATGTATTTGCATCGGCCTGATATGTTTTATCTATTATTGCCATTGCATGGCATCGCAAAAGAGAACAAGCCGGAAGGCAATCATAATATTGAATATTTTGCTATGGATTGTTTTTACCTATTTGTCGGCTGCTATCTGCCTGCGTGGTTATGTGAGCAATCATCTGCCATTGTCCAACGGCTTCGAAACCATGCAGTTCATGGCATGGTGTACGCTATTGCTCACTTTTCTGCTACAACGTAAATTCGCAATGTTGCTCCCTTTCGGTTTCCTGCTTTGCGGACTTACGCTGATGGTATCCATGCTGGGAGAATCAAACCCACAAATCACACAACTGATGCCGGTTCTGCAATCTCCATTATTGAGTATCCACGTAGTAGTTATCATGATCGCTTATTCGCTGCTGGCATTTATCATGCTGAATGGTGTAACAGCGGTCATACTCCACCAATCACAGAAAGAATGCAAAGAACAAATAGAACGATTGCAGATAATAAGCCAAATAATTCTTTATCCGGCAATTTTCTTACTCGCTATCGGTATTTTCATTGGTGCTGTATGGGCAAACGTATCATGGGGACGCTATTGGGGATGGGATCCTAAAGAAGTATGGGCCTTAATCACCATGCTGGTATATGCCTTGGCACTGCATCCGAGATCACTGCCATGGTTTCATCGCACCATGTTTTTTCATGTTTTCTGTATAACTGCTTTTATAACAGTACTGATTACTTACTTCGGAGTGAATTTTCTGTTAGGAGGAATGCATAGCTACGCAAACGGATAGCCCTCATCCATCAATGAAAAGCTATCCTTTCCGAAACAAATAGAAACCAACTTGGACAAAGAACCTGAAACACTATAAAAAAAGGAAATTACCCCATAAAAGAAGCACTCCCCGCGAATCACTTCGCAGGGAGACTACTAACTAATAACTAACTTGTGGTTTACGTAATTTTTATATGACTTATTTACAATGCAAAGATAAGGTTTGCCATCTGTCTGTGCAATCCATGATATAGGTATTCTGGACAGTCAGACATCCCTATTTATAACTATAATAAACGAAAGTAGAAAAGGTATCTATCAAAATCATTATTTGTAGGTATTGTCTGAGATTATTAAATGTTGCAATTTTGCCAAAAAGAATTTATCTTATTATACCGTAACCATTGATGTGGAGTTCTCTCTATTATTATTTCTCTGTAATGTTAGTCACAAAAGAGAGACTATAAAACCTTGTTCCAGGGAAGCATACCTTCGGAACAACAAAAAGTCCGGACTTGGGAAAGCCCGGACCTTTATTTTATATCCATCAATACAAGATATTAATACACCTCTACCTTTGCAGCAGCAGCCTTGCACTTGTCACGCAAAGCGTCCAAGTCACTGCCATTAGGAGCATAACAAACCACAACTCCCATACGGCGGTTCAATTTTGTATAAGGTTTACCAAAAATACGGAGATAAGTATTTGTCTCCTTACAAACTTCCTCTTCACCACGATAACGGGGAGCTTCCTTGCTGGCAATAGGAGAAAGAATCACTGCACTGGCCCCTATGCGTTCTTGTGTAATTTCAGGGATAGGAAGGCCTAACACCGCACGCAGATGCAACTCAAACTCATTTAAATTCTGAGTACCTGCCAAAGTCACCATTCCGGTATCATGCGGACGGGGAGAAAGTTCGGAGAAATAAACTCCGTTTTCATGACTCAAGAAAAATTCAACTCCCCAGATTCCCGCACCAGTCAGAGCTGCCGTTACCTTATCAGCCATACGTTGCGCTTCCTTCAAATGTTCGGGATCAATATGTGCCGGTTGGAAACTTTCTCTATAATCTCCTCCTTTCTGTACATGTCCGATAGGCGGACAGAACAAAGTAGGACCGTTTTTCTGAGTGACGGTGAGCAAAGTAATCTCACTATCGAACTGAATAAATTCCTCAATGATCAATTCTTTAATATCTCCACGACTGCCTTCACACCCATAATGCCATGCCTGTTCCAACTCATCCGCGCTCTTGACCAAAGACTGGCCTTTGCCGGATGAAGACATCAAAGGTTTCACCACACAGGGAAAACCAATCTCTTTTGCGGCCTCCTGCAATTCTTCCAAAGACTTGGCATAGAAATACTTGGCTGTCTTTAATCCTAATTCCTTAGCTGCCAAATCACGAATGGCCTTGCGGTTCATCGTGAAATTCACTGCACGGGCACTCGGCACTACTTGAATACCTTCCTGTTCCAAATGATACAGACGTTCGGTACGGATAGCTTCAATTTCAGGCACAATTATATCCGGCTTGTGTTTGGCTACCACAGCATCCAACGCATCACCGTCAAGCATACTGAACACTTCAAATTCATCAGCCACCTGCATGGCCGGAGCACCTGCATAAGAGTCGCAAGCAATAACATACTGCCCTTTACGTTTTGCCGCAATGACGAATTCTTTACCTAATTCGCCGGAACCCAGCAATAAAATCTTCTTAGTCATAGTATTTATATATGTTTGATATTCCTTACAAAAAACGGAGAGTTGAGAACAAGACACCTCTTGATTCCCAACTTTCCATCTGCAAAGATAGTGTATTTTATAAACTATACGATATCATTGAAGCAATATTTGGATCATTCAGTACAAAGAAAACACCCACTCCCAAAGCGATGAGCCACAATACGATAAATATAATTTTGGTTACAATGGACATGGGTTGCCAACCTCCAAAATGACGCATCAGCATGTGTATCAGTCCTATAATAGGAATACCGATAACCAGAATACCTGCAACGGACATAGCGACAGTCAACCCCGGAGAGCTACCCACCGTAGCCCAATTAACCGCAGGCAGCACCTCATAAAGCACAGCCGGCAATGCAGCAATCAGTCCCGTAGCCGCCATCAGCAATGCAAAAAAGACAATCAATAGTACAAACAATACAGGCGCACAGCAAATAGCAATGAAAACAAGCAGGAACTTGATAAGGAACCCTGCCACAGACACAATCCCCTCCCCTATCTTTTGCAAGATACTCCTAGGACGGTCTGAGCGTACATAATCATTCACTTTTTCAAATCCGTCTGTTACAGTCTTGCCTATATTCTCCACATTAATAGCAGCCCCCTTCATGGCGAGTTTCTCGGGAGCGGTACGCGCCATAGGAATAATAATCCACGCTATGATATAAGCCAATATCACCCCATGAACAAAGAAACCAAGAACCAATAGAATGATACGTACCCAAGTAACATCCCATCCCATATAAGCAGCCAGTCCGGAAGCCACTCCACCTAGTACCTTATTGTCCGGATCACGAAACAAGCGGCGCATAGTGGTTCCTTTTTGTTTTTCCGAACCCGATGCTTCTCCACTTTCTTCATCGGAAAGATCTTCGGGTTTACCCATCCGGGCTATGATTTCTTCCACATCTTCAATGGTAATAACCTGTTTACCTTCATTCAAACGGTCGGTAAACAGCTCAGAGATACGTAATTCTATATCATGTACAATTTCTTCCGCTCCCTCCTCACGACAGAAGTGAATACGCAGGTTAGTTAAATAGTTATCCAACAAATGGTAAGCGTCTTCGTCTATATAATAAACGGTACCTCCTAAATTTATGGTTAAAGTCTTTTTCATTGTATCCTGTTTTTAATTGTTTTTTAAATGATTCACTGTATTCGCCAGCTCCTCCCAGGCAGCCTCCAGTCCGCTAAGGAATGTTTCACCCTGAGGAGTGAGACTATAATATTTACGAGGTGGTCCCTGAGTGGACTCTACCCATTCGTATGAGAGCAGGTCATCGTTTTTCAGCCGGGTAAGCAGCGGATAAAGCGTCCCTTCTACTACAATGAGCCGGGCTTCTTTCAATCTTTGAATGATATCCGAAGCATATGACGGCTCTTTGTGCAACAACAATAAAATGCAGTATTCCAGCATTCCTTTGCGCATCTGAGATCGTACATTGTCTACATTCATAATCTATAATACTTTGTTTGGCACAAATATATGTATTATACAAGTACCTTGTATTACATAGTTCTACTATTTTGCATAAATTAATATTTAAACAAGAAAAAGAAAGGAATCCCCTTTTTTTCTTGCAAAAAGTTTATCTTTGCCTCTCGTTATAACACTAAAAAGATATAAAGATCATGTTTACCATAAAAAAGGCAACGACCAATGATATTCAGTTGATTAACGAGATGGCTCAGATCGTGTTTCCGGCTACCTACCGGGAAATTCTTTCAAAAGAACAATTGGATTACATGATGGACTGGATGTACTCTCCGAAAAACCTGCGTAAACAAATGGAAGAGCACATCTATTACATAGCTTACAAAGATGGAGAAGCTGCCGGATATGTTTCCATACAGCCCGAAGGAGAACATTTATTTCATCTGCAGAAAATCTATGTACTTCCCCTTTTTCAAGGTTGCCGGTTGGGCAAAGCACTATTTGAGCAGGCCGTCAAAGCAATTAAAGAAATCCATCCCGGACCTTGCGAAATGCATTTGAATGTAAACCGTAACAATAAGGCTTTACAATTCTACCAACATTTGGGAATGGAAAAAGTTGCAGAAGGAGATTTCCATATAGGCAACGGATATTATATGAACGATTATATCATGGGACTGAAAATCTAACCCTATCTTACAAAAACAAAATGGACGAATATCGTATCAACGGATTGACCATAAAAGAAAATTTGCTGCAACTGGCAGAAAATGGAAATAAAAAGTTTACCGAATCGCTGCATCCGGGAATAGAAAATGTATTGGGTATCCGCATCCCTGCCCTAAGGCGGTTAGGAGCACAAATTGCCAAAGATGACTGGGAGAGTTATCTACAGACTGCGGATACTTATTATATGGAAGAACGTATGTTGCAAGGTATGGTAATAAGCAATCTGAAAATGAAAGACATAGAAGCATATCTTTCACTGGTTGCCCGGTTTGTTGCCATCATCAACAGTTGGTCTGTTTGTGACACCTTTGACTTTTACGGCAAACAACGGTTTGTTGACAAGAACAAGAAAAGGGTCTGGCTATTTTTGGAAAACTGGATGAAATCCGACAAAGAATATGAAATACGTTTCGGAGTAGTAATGGCAATGGCTCATTATATTGACGAAGAGTATATAGACAACGTATTGCAATGGATGGACCGGATCAGTCACGAAGGATATTATGTGAAGATGGCTGTAGCATGGGCTTTATCCGTATGTTATGTCAAGTTTCCTCAAAAAACGATGAACTATCTGAAGGAAAATCATTTAGATGACTTTACTTACAATAAGGCACTACAAAAAATCATAGAATCTTATCGGGTAAGCACGGAGGACAAAGAAATCATCCGCAGCATGAAAAGAAAAAACAAATAATGTCCATTTACCGCAAAGAGGCTTTGAATCCTTCCGAAAGAAATTCACCATTCATATTCGGAAAGATTCAAACCGCTCCAGCAGCTATTAATAATCGGGAAAAGTTATTCCTCCCAAACCAAATAAGCTGAAACCAGCCAATGATTCAATTTATTGCCATCTACCTGTTGTGCCTCAGGGATACTTACCTTAAAAGAATGTTTACCGGCCGACAAGTCACCAATAACAGCCTCCTCAGGCATCACATCGCTACCCGGACACCAATTGGAACGGGACAAATCCGAAGAAGCCAAAGGTTCTTCAATCTCTTTTGTCGTATACCCCTTATCACCTATATATGCGGCAACTCGTGGTATCAGCCATACTCCCGTGGCCGGATTAAAACGGCGGAAAGAAGCACAGTCATCACGCCAAGGAATGAAATTCAACACCTCCTTGCCATCAACAGACACGATGTTCCGTTTCTCCACAAACTCATCTCCGCCACTATGTCCTCCGTGACCTGTTACAATATACTTCAAACGAACATTCTTGGCAGCTTTCGGCATATCAAAATCCATCACCACATCTTTGCGTGAGAAAATATCCGGATAAGTCTGTCCGATATAATACACCGTATTCATCAAAGGCTTCACACGGCGCTCCGGCATCACGTCGCAAGTGATCTTACTCTCCTTCACATCCAATTCCATACTGGCCACATACCCCTCGGCAGTCCATGTATCAATATAAATTCCCACGTATGCCTCTCTCTCCAATGCCGGATAAAGATCGGTAATATCCTGCACCCAAGTCACACTCTTTTCCCATTTCGGGATATATACAGGACGTCTCTTGCAGCTCAAAGAATCATTATCCGAACTATAATACCCCACACCGAACGGGGTCATAAAACGCATCAGTTCAAGGGTAGGCACATAATCCTGACCCGGAACAATACCAATCATTTTTTCATATTTGGTACTGTCTACCGCAGGAAACGCCCTCTTGCCTTCGGCTATATTCATCAGATTAATCACCGATTCTTTGGGAAGCACAAAACAAGAGCCAGATTTATCCCAACGGTCACCATTGGAAGCTACAGTTACTTTCAGGGTAACATCCACATCCCTTTTATAATCGGGTAAGGTTATTTTCTTTAAAATGATACGCCCGTTTACCAGACGGATCACTCCGTCAGCATTGGCAGGAGTATAATTAGGAAAAGAGTCGGGACGAAAACAAACAGGGGTTTTGTCGAATACTTGAATATGAGTATTTCCCAATGCCGGTAATTCTTTGTGATTTGCAGCATCGGCCGGCATCATAAAAGTTGCCGCCACAGCCAGTGGGGCAATAAAGGTCAGCAGGTTCATTCTTTTTAATTATAGGTTAGTAATCAAGGGTATATAAATTAATTTCACAAAAAACTACACGGACCTACACAAATCGTCCGATCTGTATAAATCCATGTAGTCTATAATAAAAAAAGGAATTATTGATGCTGTTCACGCAACAAATCATTCACAGTCTTCACCGGATT
>OLWQ01001037.1_pt1 | contig 10152 bp, 10 predicted proteins | sample 1673981 | NCBI WGS metagenome assembly OLWQ01 (sample SAMEA103958136, study PRJEB25191) | human gut metagenome | reverse complement strand
CGCGACGCAGTAGTTGCCGTTTTCATATTCCGCCAGCATATCGGCGCAGAGCATTTCAAGCTGCTCGGTCGCGATCGTGCCGTCGGACGTGTAGGCCGAAAGATGCAGGTTATAGAGCACCAGCTCCCTGCCGTTTTCCATCGGGACGCGGCTGACGGAGTAGCAGCGGTCCAGGTCGACAAGCTTCATGATGCCCGTCTCGATCGGCAGCGAGCGGCGCACGGCGGAAGAGATCGGATGGCGTGAGAGCGTCACAATACCGGACTGGTTCGCGCCGTGGGGGTTAATAAGAGGATAGAAGAGGTAGGGACTGTCGTAATTCTGCGCGAATACCTTGTTAAATTCGCTGTTCCCCATCACATCGTCGAGATAAGCGTCCTCTGCGATGTGCCAGCTGCGCGTGCCGTAGATATCGACCTCCTGAAAGAGCGCAAAGTCGGGCGAAAGGTCCTTGACGAGCGAGACTTCGCCGCGCATATTCTCGTCGACGGCCTGCCTGCTGCGGGCGCGGCTCTCCTTGCCGCCGTCCATGAAGAAGCTGTAATCGGCGCTGTACGCGCCGAAGCCCACGTTGGCCGACGAAACGCGATAGGTGACGCCGGTCTGCGGCGCGCCCTCCATCGGTGCGGCAGATGCGGCGTCGCAGTGCGCAACGCCAAGCTTCTGCATATCCTCCACACGGTAGTACGCGGCAAAGACATAGATGACGTAAGCCAGCACGATCAAAACGAGCGCCAACAGAACATAGAGCGCGACTTTGAGCGTTTTTTTCATGAAAAAAGACTCCTTTCGGGGAGAAATACAATAGTCTCATTTTGCCACAAAGCGGGCGGGAAAGCAAGGCAAAAAGAAGTTGACGCGCCGCGGCAAAATGGCTATACTGAAAATGCCTAACTATTGCCCTGTGAAAACCGGCAGTCACCCATTTTCCGCAAAAGCCATACGATGGAAAAGTAATGTGCTTGCGGGAGGGAACATGATGTGTGAGCTGTTGGTAGAGGGCGGGGAGCGCCTGTACGGAGAACTCACGATACAAGGCTCAAAAAACAGTGTGCTGCCGATTTTGGCGGCGACGCTTTTGTGCGCGGACACCTGCGTGATCGAAAATTGCCCGAAGCTGCGGGACGTGGATGCGTCCGTTGCCATTTTGCGGCACTTGGGCTGCTGCACGCACTGGGAGGACAGTGCGCTCGTGGTCGACACAGCGCGCATGGACCGCGCGGTCGTGCCCGACGCACTGATGCGAGAGATGCGCTCGTCGGTCATCTTTCTCGGCGCGATTCTGGCGCGCTGCAAGGAAGCGACGATCTGTTATCCCGGCGGCTGCGAGCTGGGGCCGCGTCCCATTGACCTGCACTTAAGCGCCCTGAGCGCCCTGGGGGCAGAGATCAGGGAGACGGGCGGCGAGCTCAAGTGCCGCGGCGGAACGCTTCTCGGGAGCGATGTGTACTTACCCATGCCGAGCGTGGGCGCGACGGAAAACGCGCTCCTCTGCGCCTGCGGCGCAGACGGCGTGACGACGATCTACAACGCCGCGCGCGAGCCGGAGATCGTCGATTTACAGAACTTTATCAACGCGATGGGCGGCAACGTCCGCGGCGCGGGAGGCTCGATCATTACAGTCGAGGGAAAGCGCGCGCTGCACGGCGGGAAATACCGCATCATCGCCGACCGCATCGTGGGCGCGACGTATCTCTGCGCCGCGGCCTGCTGTGGGGGAGAGGTGCGCCTTCGCGGCGTCGACCCACGGCCGCTTTCGACTGTGTCCGGCGCGCTGAGCGAGGCGGGCTGCACGGTCAAAAGCGGGGAGGACGATGTTTTCCTCCAAAGTGATGGCAGTCTCAGATCCATCCGCCCTGTGCGCACGGCGCCCTATCCGGGCTTTCCGACGGACGCGCAGCCGGTGCTGATGGCGGCGCTTTTGAAAAGCGCGGGCAGCACCGTTTTTGTAGAGAATATTTTTGAAAACCGTTACCGCCATGTCGACGAGCTGGCGCGCATGGGCGCGGAGGTGCGCGTCGCGGGGCGCGTGGCCGTCGTCACGGGACGCGAGCACCTGCACGGCGCGCGCGTCAAGTGCACCGACCTTCGCGCGGGCGCGGCGCTTGTGATTGCGGGCCTGCAGGCCGACGGACTCACGCGTATTTCGCGCATCGAGCACATCGACCGCGGCTATGAGAGCATCGAGCGCGACCTTGGCGTGCTGGGCGCGCATGTGCGGCGGGAGACGGGTACATAAGCAAACGAAGAAAAAAGGCAGGAAAACTATGGCGTCAAAGCGAAGAAACAGACGGCGCAGGCGGGGAAGAGCCTCTTTCCCGCTGAGACTTTTGTGCCTCGCGGTCGTGATCGCCGCATTTCTCGGCGCGCTGACGATGTTCTTCCGCATCGATATGATCGTGGTGGAGGGCAACGAGCGCTATACCGAGGAGCAGATCATCGAGGCTGCGGGCGTGCAGAAGGAGCAGAACCTTGTGCTGCTGAACAAATATAAGGTCAAACAATCCATTTTCGATACGCTTCCGTATGTGGAGACCGTTGTCATCAACCGCAAATACCCCGACGCGCTCATTCTGACCGTGACGGAGTGCACGGCCTCCGCCGCGCTGACGGGCGAAAACGGCACATGGCTCATGAGCGACGAGGGCAAAATTCTGGAGCGCGCGGCGCAGATCCCCGAGGGCTGCGCGCGCGTGACCGGCTGCACGCTCGTCGAGCCCGCGGTCGGCGCGATGGCGGCGTTTGCGGACGAGGATTCGTATAAATTCGAGCGCCTGCTCACGCTGCTGCGCACGGCGGAGGATAAGCAGCTTCTCTCCATGATCGGCGAGATCGACCTGAGCGACGGCACGGCCATCACCTTTACCTATTTGGACCGCTTTACGGTCAAAATGCCCTGGGATGCGGACATTGCCTACAAGCTCGGGAATGTGCGCACGGTGGTGGAGCAGCTTGAAGCCAATCAGACCGGCACGATCAACCTGATGAACGACGGCAGGGCTGACTTCATCCCGGAATAAAGGCGGAAGTTGACGTAAAAAAGTTTCCCCGAAATGGCCGATTGCTATTGACCCCGCGGGAAAACCGTAATACAATGATTAAGATAGCAAATACCTGATATTGTGGCGCTTGCAGCGGCAAGTGCCTTGCCCATACAACAGATTGCAGGAGGAACCGACATGGCATTCGGATTGGAGACCGGTCCTGAAAACGTAGTTAAGATCAAGGTCATCGGCGTTGGCGGCGGCGGCAACAATGTGGTCAACCGCATGGTTCGCACCGGTGCGCGCGGCGTCGACTTTGTCGCGGTGAATACAGATAAGCAGGCGCTCAACGTGTCTGCCGCCACTTATAAAATTCAGATCGGCGAAAAGCTGACGCACGGTCAGGGCGCGGGCTCCGACCCTGAGGTCGGCCGCAAGAGCGCCGAGGAGAGCCGCAACCAGATCGCCAAGGCGCTCGAGGACACCGATATGGTCTTCATCACCGCCGGCATGGGCGGCGGCACCGGCACGGGCGGCGCGCCCATTGTTGCCGAGATCGCGCGCGAGGCGGGCATCCTGACCGTCGGCGTCGTGACGAAGCCCTTCGGTTTTGAAGGCCGCCGCCGCATGACGCAGGCGGAAGCGGGCATCGAAGAGCTCAAGACCAAGGTCGACTCGCTCGTCATCATCCCGAACGAGCGCCTCAAGCACGCGACCGACCAGAAGATCACCTTTGCCAACGCGTTCGAGATCGCGGACGACGTGCTGCGTCAGGCGGTGCAGAGCATCTCTGACCTGATCCGCGACACGGGCTTCATCAACCTCGATTTTGCCGACGTGACCGCCATTATGAAGGATGCAGGCCTTGCCCACATGGGCGTCGGCCGCGCCGCGGGCAAGAACAAGGCCGAGGAGGCCGCGCGCATGGCCATTTCGTCCCCGCTGCTGGAGACCTCCATCAACGGTGCGCACGGAGTGCTCATCAACGTCACGGGCTCGATGGACATCGGCCTCGACGAGGTCGAGCAGGCAGCGTCCCTCGTGCAGGAGGCTGTGCATCCCGACGCGCTCACGATCTTCGGCGCGACGTTCGACGAGACGCTCGACGACGAGATCCGCGTCACCGTCATTGCCACGGGCTTTGACAAGGCGCCCGGCGCGCTGGACTTCAACAAGGATAAGAAGCCTGCCGAGCAGAGCGGCGAGAGCGCTGCTGCCGGTCTTGCGCCGCTCGACTTCGACAAGGAAAAGGCCGAGGAAGAGGCTAAGCACGAAGATGAGCCCGATCCGTTCGACGACATCTTCAAAATTTTCAACCGCGAGCGTTAAATGGAAACAATTCCCAAAATTCCGCAGACTTTGGTCTGCGGAATTTCTTTGTCCGCATTTACAGCGCCATTTCAAAAAGCGATGCCAGCGCATCAAAATTTTGCACCTTTTAATTTTGCCCGAAGCGCAGAAAGTAAATGCGCCGGACAGAGAAAAAGAAATGAGAAAGAAAAAATTTCCGGCATTGGGCGGACGGCTGCGCGCTGCGCGCACAGGGCGCGCCGTCCGCCCGTATTTTTTAAAGGGGTGAGAGAATGGATGGAACGCATCGCACAAAAAAGCGAGCGGCGGCGATCCTGCTGGGATTTTTTGCCGCCGCCGCGATCGCAATGCCGTCTGCACAGGCGGCGGACCGGACGGTCAGCGAGCTGATCCCCGTCGGACAGACCGTCGGCGTCAAGCTCTTTTCCGACGGCGTGCTCGTCGTCGGCTTTTCCGATGGGGAAAGTCCGGCGAAGGACTGCGGACTCAAGGAGGGCGACGTCATCACGGCCATCGGCGGGCAAAGCCTGGACACCATTGAGGAATTCCGTCAGCTTCTGGCAGAAAACGGCGAGGACGCCGCGGCGCTGACCGTCAAGCGCGGCAGCCGCACGATCGAACTGAGCGCAGAGCCGGAGAAAGATGAGGACGGCGAGTACCGCCTCGGCGCCTGGGTGCGCGACAGTATGGCGGGTATCGGCACGATGACCTTCTTTGATCCGCAGAGCGGCACGTTCGGCGCGCTGGGCCACGGGGTCACGGATGTGGACACGGGGCAGCTCCTGCCGCTCGACCACGGCAGCATCATGGACGCCTCGGTCAAGGCGGTGAAAAAAGGCGAGCGCGCCTCGCCCGGCGAGCTCAAGGGCGACTTTGACCTGACGCGCGACAGCGGAACGCTTTACGCCAACACCGAATGCGGCATTTTCGGCAAGCTCTCGGCAGAGGACGCAGCAAAGATCACCGGCGCGGCGCTGCCGATCGCAAAGAAGGATGAGATCAAGACCGGCAAGGCGACGATCCTGGCCACCGTTTCCGGCAATGAAACACGCGAGTATGATATTGAGATCGAAAAAATCTATTCGCCTTCCGGCAGCACGCGAAATCTGCTGCTGCGCGTGACGGACGAGGAGCTTCTTGCACAGACCGGCGGCGTGGTGCAGGGAATGAGCGGCAGCGCGATTTTGCAGGATGGCAAGATCATTGGCGCGGTCACGCACGTCCTGCTGGATGATCCGTCAAGAGGTTATGGTATTTTTATCGAAAATATGCTCTCTGCGGCGGGGCTTTCGAGTGAATAACCTACCCATATAGTAGAAAGATTGTGTTAAGATAGCGTAAAAACAACTAAATTTTCATGCAAAAAGTTAGAAAAAGATGGTTAAATTCGACATAACTCGCTTGAAAACGCTGTCCAAATATGTTAGCTTAAAGCCATGGCAGAACGAAGACGTCACATTTTGCTGCTGAAGCTGGTCGGCTGGGTCGGCGAAAACTTGTGTGAAAAGGACGGGATGACATGGACAAGAGGATCACGGTCGTATTAGCGGACGCAAACGAGGAGTTCCGCACAGCACTGAAACAGGCATTGGAAGCAACGGGTGAGTTCGACGTAGTGGGATGCGCAGCCGACGGACTGGCTGCGGCGCAGGATATAGCGGAGCGAAAGCCGCAGCTTCTTGTGATGGATCTTTTGCTGCCGGGACTTGACGGCTTTGGCGTGCTCGAGCAGGCGGTGAAGGACAAGGTGCAGATGAAGACAGTTGTCGTCTCGGCTCTTTATCGCGATCAGATCGTGTCGCAGGCGATGAGCCGCGGCGTATCGTTCTTCATGCCCAAGCCCTGCGAGCTGACCTCGCTTTTAGACCAGATGCGCCGCGCGGTCAACGAAGGCGAGGAGAGCGAGGACGAGTCGCAGGCGCTTGAGCGCGAGGTCACGGCAGTGATCCACGAGGTCGGCGTGCCCGCGCATATCAAGGGCTATCAGTACGTGCGCGAGGCCATCGTCATCGCCGTGCAGGACATGGATGTCATCAACGCCGTGACAAAGGTGCTCTATCCCGAGGTCGCGCGCCGCTACAGCACCACGCCCTCGCGCGTCGAGCGCGCGGTGCGCCATGCGATCGAGGTCGCATGGGACCGCGGCGACCTTGAGACGCTCCAGCGCTATTTTGGCTACACGGTATCCAACACGAAAGGAAAGCCGACCAACAGCGAGTTTATCGCCATGATCGCGGACCGCATCCGTTTACAACGGAAGATTTATAGGGTGTGAAAAGCGAAAGACGTAAAGAGCCACGGAGAGATACTCCGTGGCTCTTTTAATAAGAGGTTTATGACTTATCACTTGCAGCGAACGCAAATGACAGCTCAGGGTCGGAAAGAATGACGACAGAGAAAGTATCGTCACTGACAAAAGCATATCCAAAAGCCGAGGCGTCAGGATCATCCGAAGCTTTTACATCATAACAATAGCCGGCAAGCTTTTCGCCATCATTCACAGCTTTTGTTTTCTCGGGACTGTAAGTTAAGTAGAAGGATAAATCAGAAATGGAGCGTTCTGAGAATGAAATTGTAGCCGCACCACCCTTTTCAACGGTGCAGGTAAAGCCACCGAGATTTTTTGCGCGGATGGTATCGTCTCCATTTTCCAGAAATACTCCGTTCCAGCTGCCGACGATACGCTTTTCCGCTTTTGCGGCAATGTTGCTTTGGAACAGGCTACTGTTGGCAAGAGCCACGGCGACAAGCAGAAGTGCGAGCACGGAAACGAGGAGAACGGCCTTCTTTTTCTTCGGCTTTTTGCCGCTGGCGGGGATGGGAGCTTCCTCTGCGGGGGTGATCTCCGCAGGTGCGGAATCTGCTTCAGGCGCGGCCGTTTCAATTTTTTCGCCGCAGTTCATACAGAAGACAGCGTCTCCCGGGATCGGGCTGCCGCATTTGGGACAAATGTTCATCTTACATCTCCTTAACTGACTTCTTTTATGTATAGCCGGATGTTAGAGTAGCTGATATCCTTTTTGTGCATGATCTCAAATCGCTGGGAATCACCGGCGTCCAGGTCCGTGCCGTTTGTCCAGTCGGTGTCGACGACATTTCCGCTGCGGTCCAAAAATTTGACGCCGATCTCATAGTAGCGGACATCTTTGGAGCTGGTGTTTTTCACGGTCCCTTCGATATAGAGATAGTTTCGGCTCGTCCGCGTTGTCCAGTCGGACAAAATGGTCAAGTCGCCGGTCGTAGGGGTACTCAGATATTCTTGAAGCGCACGATCGTATTTGCTCTGCTCGATGGCGTCCTTTTGGCTTTTGACCTGCGAGAGCTCGTGTACCGAGCCGCCGATGATCAGCAAAGCAGCGGCGATACAAACGATGAGCAGGGCGTTTCGCTTAGAAATTTTTGGCGCGGAGGGAGATAGCCTTTCACCGCAGTCGGGACAGAAAACAAAGCTGTCATCGTATTGCTTGGAGCATTTTTTGCTGCCTTCTGCAAAGGCGGTGCCGCATTTGGGACAAAACATAAGATATTCCTCTCTCTCCTAAATATGTGGAAGACTCGACACAGGAGCCTTCCTCTGGAAAGAGTATAGCGCTTGCCAATTAAACTATACATATAATGATAATTAAATATCATTTTAGGCAACTTATAATGAACGAAAAAGGCGGGAGTTTATTATGATTTGTGACAGAATAAAGCAATTACGGGAGCAGGCGGGCTATTCGCAGGCGCAGCTGGCAAAGCTCTTTCATGTTTCGGCGGACTATCTGCTGGGGCTTACGGCTTCATCGAGCATTGTGCTGGACGGATACATGCAGGAGGAAATTGAGCTGCTTTACAAGTTGATCCGCTATTTTGACGACCAGAAATAGCAGCGCTGATGCAGAGTACAAAACGATCCCCGTCCGGCGGAACTTTCCGCCGGACGGGGATCGTTGCTTTTTTACTTTTTCTGTTTCTTTTTCATGCGGCGCTCAATGTGCTGCAATCCCCACAGGCACAGCCAGGAGGCGGCGCCGAGGAGCAGCGAGCCAAGCGCAAATTGCTTTTTCTTCATGTCGATATCCTCATGTGTCGCTTTCGCGTAAAACAACGTCTGCGGTGAAGCGCTTGCCGTCGCGCTCGACTAAGAGCTTGAGCGTTTCGCCTGCTTCATGGCGGCGGCGGACACGCAGAAGGTCGGTGGACTTTGTCAACGCTTCGCCGTCGGCCGCTACGATAAGGTCACCCTTCTGGATGCCGGCCTCGTCGCCGGGGCCGCCGGGCGTGACGTCCATCACGCGCAGAGCGGTCTCGCCGCTATCTAAAATGACGGGCGCGATCTGTACCGAGATACCGATCACCACCTCGCCGTGCACCTCGCCGTAGGCGATCAGGTCATTGATCATATAGGCGGTCGAGGCGATGGGAATGGCAAAGCCGAGGCCCTCCACGCTCGTGGTGGAGGACGAGCCCATCTTCATCGTGTTGATACCGACGACCTGTCCGTACACGTTGATGAGCGGACCGCCGGAGTTGCCGTTGTTGAGCGCGGCATTCGTCTGAATGAGCGTCATCGTCACGCCGTCGACGTACACGTCGCGGTTGATGGCGGAGACGATGCCGTCGGTCAGTGTGCCGCGCAGCTCCACGCCGAGCGGGTTGCCGATGGCGACCACGGAATCGCCGACGTTCAGCTCGTCGGAATCGCCGAGCACAACGGGCGTCAGGCCGGTCGCGTCGATCTTCAGAACGGCGATGTCGTTGCTCTCGTCGTAGCCGACGATGGTGGCGTCGTAGCTCGTTCCGTCATACATCGTGACCTTCACGGAATTGGAATTCTCAATGACATGGTAGTTCGTCAGGATATAGCCGTCAGCCGTCAGGATGAAGCCGGAGCCGGAGGCAGCGGCCGTCGTCTGATAGCCCCAGTAGTTCGTGGTGATGGAGGTCGTGATGCCGACCGTGGAATTGACGTTGGCGGCGTAGACCTCAGCAGCCGTCATTTCCTTGCTCGTGTCGATCTTTGAGACGTTGATGGCCGAGGTGGGACGGTCACCCTGCAGGATGGTGGAGGTGCTGCTGCTGTGCGAGCTGCCGGACGAGCCGGTCATGCTCGTGCCGATGGCCATGGCTCCTGCGCCGACCGCGCCGCCGAGGAGCGAGCAGCACAGCGCCAGTGCGACGACGCGCCCTGCGGTATGCTTCTTCTTCGGCTGCGTATGCTCCGGCTGCTGCGGCATCTGGTAGAGCGGCTGCTGCCACTGATTGCCGCTGGTCTCACTGCTCTGCGCTTCATACCGGTTCTGCGCATCGTTGTTATCTTCATAGGGATGGAATCCGTCGTTTTCGTACATGATAAGCACTCCTTCGATCATATTTCTCAGGAACCCCGCCGCGCGGCCGCTTCCGGCTTTGCTGCGGTGCCTTTGTTTTTCTTTCTGGCCACATTGTAGCGCGCCAAGCTGAAATGTTCCTGAAAGAAGGATGAAGGAATTATGAACTTCCGGAAAGCAGGCTGTGAACGGCCCGGATGCGGCATGGTTCCGCCACTTTTCCCATTTCCCGCGTATTTCCCAAGATATTGTGGTCCATCATTTCGAAAAACACAATTTATTGCGTTTCAGTCCCTTTCATTCGCGCAATTTCGCAGCGCAAACGCGTAAAATAGATAGCAGAACAACGCGCACGGCAAAGGAGGAGAGCAGGATGCGCAGAACAGGTGGACTGCTGGAAACAGGGAAAATTCTATATCTTCCGGCCGCACAGATCCGGCCGAATCCGGGCCAGCCGCGGAAGATCTTCGACCCGGCAGGGCTGCAGGAGCTGGCGGCGAGCATTGCGGAATACGGCATCGTGCAGCCGCTGACCGTCCGGCGGC
>OLWQ01001022.1_pt1 | contig 10216 bp, 9 predicted proteins | sample 1673981 | NCBI WGS metagenome assembly OLWQ01 (sample SAMEA103958136, study PRJEB25191) | human gut metagenome | reverse complement strand
CCACATCCACCTTAAAGCACTCACGCACTTCACGCATCATCAAGTCCGCCCCACCATAACGAAAAGTATGCGTTAGCCAGTCATACTCACCTTCATATTTCCCTTCGAGAATAGGGACGCCCATTCCACGCTCCAGACTGGCCAGCTTCACAGACCCATCCTTTTTGCCGAGTGTGAGTATCATGCAGCTGTCACCACGAGCATTATCACTGAAATACTCAGTTCGTTCGTCCGTGCCGATCAGAAGAATATTGATATAATCCTTATTTTCATTAACATCTCCGGATGCGCTAATTGCTTCCTGTTCCTTCAAACCACTTATGGCATCAGCCATACGGCGTTCTTCTTCTAAAACATCATCATCGGAATCATCAACCGTGCCACCGGACTCGACTTTTCCGTCACTGAACTGTAACTTATCCAGCTTAGTCCAATAGAACCCACCGACAGCAATCAGCAGAGAAAGAATAATAGCTATGGGAATGAGAATTCCTTTTATTACATTTTTCATTCTCTTTTTCACGATATGTCCCTCCGTCAGATTCACAACCCCAGTGGTGCTTACTCGTCTTTCTTTGATTCTAGCGCCAGCGAATCCAGAAATTCTCCAAAAATGGCCTGCTCTGCTTTTTTCCGAACAAGGACGGCATCGTCAAAGTTCTTATAACTTCCGAGTCTTGTTCGTTTCCCGCGGAATTTGATTTGAGCCTCCCACCGCAAAGTCTTCTTGTTGAAAGAAACTCCTCGGCAGCCACTTGTATTAGCTGCAGAAGGCTTCATATTTTGTATCTTGCTGAGTTGAGTACCATCAATAAAGCCCGCATTTTTTATTGCACAGGCTGCATTATGTTTTTGGGCGCACTCCGCACAGCTACTTTCCGCTCTCGTCATCAAGGTATCTGTTGCTTTATATGTAATGGCACCGCAATCGCATTTGCACTCCCAAAGGCGTACACTCCTTTTCCCTCTGGTCGCGTACTTGTCCGATCGACCAAGTACAGTCAGGCTTCCGATATGTTGCCCGGTCAGATCATTCAATTTGATGCAGCCACAGCTTTTGGTATGTCCTCTGACAAGATTTGAGCCAAGAACAACAGATTCATTACCACAATCGCACCGGCACAGCCAGGAATCTGCTCTCGCCCTGTTACTTTGAGTTCCTTCGACCCTGCGGATAACGGTCAGTTTTCCAAATCGTTGTCCGCAAAGATCACGTCTGTTTGCTTGCAAATGTCCAAGCCACCTTTCATACTTGTTGAGATTTCAAAATAGCAACATCTGCACAATTGCCCGCACCCCTCAATGTAGTATTTCCGCATCCAAACCGGTGTGTCTACCTGGTACGACGTAATACCTCCACAGCAAACACAAAACTCATATTGATGCAGATTTTTTGCAGGACGATCGGGCATAATATGACGTGTTTCCTGAAATAAATGAACCGTAATTTCAGCCTTTCTCATTGCACCTTTCCTCTTGCCAAACACCAAAGTGAAATTTCACCATATATACTTGATTCATCCGTAATGTACATACGGATGAATCGAATTCTATCCTAATTAAGCGGCAGATACTCATTTTCGAGTTGCCCACGTATTTTGTCCAAATCAGGTACGAGTACGGACATTTCTCGAATGCTTGCGTAATAGAACGAGTCATTTGCCGGAACGCAGTAACTGTGTAGCTCAATTGAGCCAAAGGCAGGGATGCATTTCGCTGCCAGTCGCATGATCTGTCCGTTTGTCATATTCGTCGACAGGTACGGTAACACCTCCTGAAACAACTTCATCAAGGTGTCAGTATCTGCGTATTGAAATTTTTTATATAATGCTTCCATAACAGTCCGCTGTCGCTGCGTTCTGCCGAAATCGCTGTCCAATTTGCGTATCTGTGCATAGCTAAGTGCTTCTTTTCCATTCAAATGATATAGCTTTTCTTCCGAGCCAACGCCAACCACCTCTGCCTCACGCGCGGTCAGTGTGACATCAACACCATCAAGAATATCAACAATGCTCCGGAAACCGGCAAGGTCGACTTCAAAGCAGCCATCGATCGTAACACCAAAATTGGTATAAAAGGCATCCACCAGCAGCGGGAAACCGCCAAAAGCATAGGCCGCATTCAGTCGATTATCAGAATAGCCGCCCGGAATCTGCACATACAAATCGCGGAGAAACGAAATCATTGATACCTTCTTCGTTTCTGGATTGATGCTGCAGAGAAGCATTGTATCTGAACGCTGCCGAGCTGTTCCGACATAGCGGTCTTGCCCAACAAGGAGAATATTGATCAGCTTATCGTCCAAGAACGGCTCGATTTCACCCCAACCAATGTCTTCCGGCTCAACAATCGTAGCTGTTGTCTGGCTTTCTTCTGGTGGATCTGTTTCAAAAAACTCATTGGACGGATCCACCTTGCTAACTTCCGGGATTTTTTCGATTCGATCAAAAATTGAGTTGATGTAAAGGGAAACGCCTGTGCAAAGAAGTGCTAGGATTACCACGAGCACACTGCTTATTGTGATAATTCTTTTGATCGTTCGTTTCATATTCTCCCTCCTCGTCTATTCAAATTTATGTGTTTTCCGTGCTGTTTGTTGAGTATGCAATCCCGATCACTGCATAAATAGGCAGCAGGAAAAACTCATCAAATTGCAGTATATCAATGCCCATCCAGGGCAATGCAACTCCAACGCACACCAGCAGTACATGTTTCCATTGCACACGGCCGACATTAAATTGGGCAAACAGGTTCCGCAAAGAAATCACGACCCATGAAACAAGAAATGGTATTCCTATCAACCCAAATTGATAGACCAACTGGATCAAGGTATTGTGAGATCCCTTGTTGTTTAGGTTGATGCTTGTATAGCCTTCGCCGAAGAGCAGCGTGATGGGATTATATAAAAATTCGTGAATGTAATTTTTCCACAGGTCCGTTCGGCCGGTTGTTAACTCAGACATGTTGGATGCTTGAGCAAAGCGGTCATCAACGATCTGAAGCAGTGCTTGGAAAGCTGATGAAGAAGCAATGACGATTCCTGCACACAGGACTCCCATAAACAAGCGAAAGCGGCTGCTGGAGGCTCCTTTTTCCAATAGGATCGGTACCCATAAAAGAAATAGGCATGCCGTTACGATAATAAACGACTTTGAGGCGGAGAGAAGCCCGCAATATAGCAGTATCAAAGCCAGTATAGCAAGCACAAGTTGGTTGCGCCGGCCTTTTTCATAACATAGCAGCAGCTGGATTCCGGCAAGGCATGCGGAGATATGAGCAGAATAGAAATTTGGATCTCCGTAAAAACCGGACAACCGTGTCACAGTCAGGTATGAATTAACGGTGATAAACTGCGATATATTGGGAAATGTTGCAATTTGCTGTGCTGTCAATGCTGCCGATACGATTCCGCACGCAAAGAATATGGTGATTCGATAGAAGGATATATTTTCTATGCTTCCTTGCATAACGCACGGAAAGAGCAACAACATAATGAGAAAACACAAATAGTCATTTCCAATCGGGTTATGTTGTATGGCCTTGGTCACTAATGTCAGCGCCATAAGGAGCGCAGCAAGGATAATCTGGTAAAGCCGCAAAGACATTTTGTTCTGCAGAAGGGAAACCATGCAGCATAATAGAAGCGCAATCGTAAAAAATGAAATTCCGCCGTTATACATCTTGAGCAGAGGGCTCCACGGGAGAAAATACAGCAAAACAGGGAAAACGATGCCTTTGTTACATGCCCATACAGTAAATACCAGATATCCAAGCAGGCATAACAGCAGAATGACCGAATTCCCAAGAACTTGTGCCACACAAACTGCTGCAGAAAGCAGCAGGCAACCGCCAAGCACCGGCAAGGCTTTTACATGAGGCAGTTTATTGGTATTATAGATGATTGCTGTATTCTGCATAGTTTCATTCCAATCTGAGGAAAGCTCAAATGCAAGTTACGCTTCTAAAGGTAACGGCATAGCAGTTTCCTGCATTTTTCAAAGTCATGGTAGCCCGACCCGAACTCATGAATATCGCTGCCGAGATAAGAAACATAACCTTTTTGAATCCACTCAAGGTAACGTTTCCGATGCAAATGCTTCCGAAGGCATTCCGCATTCAGCTGTAACGGAATCCCTTCTGAAATCAATGGATGGATATCCTCCGGTGGGTATCGATCTGCATGGGCAATCACAATCTGTATATCCCTCAGATCATTCAGCCGATATAATGTATCCCAAATAGGAGCCGGCCAACGATAAAACGGCATCTCCAGCAGGAGCTCATTTGTTCCTTCAAGGCAGAGTTCACGAAGACCGTTCAACCGTTCCATTCCGTCGCAGATTAACACCTCAGCTCCTAACAAAACACGAGGAGCATCTGCCGGGATTTGTGCCCACAAGTTGTCTGCGGTTTGTCTCCGCCTTTCGATAAATGACGACACGCTCTCTTTATGTGGGTAAAAATGGGGCGTTGCACAAATCGTCTGTATGCCCGCTTCCTTTGCCATATCCATCTGTTTGAGCGACATATCTACACTGCTGCTGCCGTGGTCGCACCCTGGCAAAATATGTGCGTGATAATCCAAAGATAAGTCAATCATAGAACTATCTTCTTTCATACGGGTCTGCATAGGAATACTTATATCCATACTTATCTCCATATTTACCGCCGTACTTATACTTATAGGAGTAGCGCATAGACTTCATATTCAAATCGTTTAGTACTATGCCGCACAAATTTCCCTCTGCCCGTTCAACGGCATCGACAGCAGCCCGTAGCTCATCCGATGTCGTAGTTCCAGACTTTGCTACGATCAGCACACCATCTACGAATGCAGAAAGAATCTGTGCATCGGCAACTGTATTGATCGGCGGCGTGTCAATAATGACATAGTCGTACCTCGTGGCAATTTCTGCAACAAAGGTCTTCATTCTATCTGAAGAAAGCAGTTCGGATGGGTTTGGTGGTATGGTCCCGGCTCCAATGATCCATAAAGGCAGGTCCTTTACCTTTACCAGTTCCAATTTCCATATGCCCGCAATGAAATCACAAAGGCCGGATGAGACATCCAATTTCCAGAGTCTTCTTTGCGTCGGCTTTCTCAAATCGGCATCAATCAAAAGGGTCTTTTTACCGAGCATAGCGTAGCTGATCGCAATATTGGCTGCGGTCAGGCTTTTGCCTTCTGAAGGATTTGCGCTGGTGACAGCAATGGTCTTACAGGCTCTGTCCCTATCCTTCGTCATACAAAACATGAGACCTGTTCTCAACTTGACATACGCCTCGCGAATAGCAAATGGGGTATCGTTATTCAGGAGGCGTTTCCGGTTGCTTGCAATGATTTCACTTTTGTTCTTCATGTTTTGCCGCATAGTCGTTCGTTTCATAGCTAATCGTTCCTCCATTCGCGAGTTCCCAGTATTTATAGTTTTTCTCCGTGCCTTCAATTTCCGGAATCTGTCCGATAACGGCAACACCAACCAATTTCTCAATATCCTCCGGTAGATAAATCGTTGTGTCGGAGAGTGTTTTCAGGATAATGATCACAGCAGCAATAATCACGCCAACCACAACTGCGATTGCGGTATCAAACGCCGTCCGTGGAGAAGCTTGTTCCGTTGCAACCTCCGGATGGTCTACAACCTCAACTCCGCCCGCTTTCGTAATGCGAACAATTTCAGCCGGTGCTACACTGGCAAAGGATTCTGCCACTTTACAAGCGAAATTTGCATCTGTCGAGGTGATTACCACTTCGAGGAGCTGGGTGTTCGTAACGACTGCTACATCAACCATTTGCGCGAGCTCTTTTCTTGTCAGAGTGCTATTCAAATCACTCAGCACCGCATTTAAGACAGAATTGCTCTCCAATATTTTTGAATAAGTCGTTGCAAGGCTTTCGGCCGCCTGTAAATCGCTCTTGTCGATTGACCCGGACTGCGATGCACCGCCCGAATTGTTGTACACATAAAATGTGACGCGTGATTCAAAGGTCGGTGTGACCAGGAGCGATAGCACAAGGTATACGCCTATGCCGAATGCCAGCCCTGCGGCAATCAGCCAATGGATTTTGCGCAGCAAAAGCCCGACAATGCTCCAAAGTGACACTTCTGCCCGTGCTGTGTCTTTCTGTGATTTTTGATTCTCATTCATATTTGCAGCTGTTCCTCTCAATCTCACTTTTATTGTTTATTTTCAGAATCGATTCGCCGAAGAAGGATGTTGGGTTTAATCGGTTCATTACTTCCTCCACACGAAGCGATCCACGATGCCGGTATAGCTCTGAATAATCCGCGCGACCTTCACAGACACATTCTCGGCGGTATAGTCGGGGACAGGTGCGCCGAAGTCGCCGTTTTGCTGCATCTGCACTGCCAAATCAATGGACTGCAGCAGCTGCTCCGTGTGGATGCCGGAGAGGACGAAGCAGCCCTTGTCCAGCGCCTCCGGCCGCTCGGTGGAGGTGCGGATGCACACCGCCGGGAAAGGCTTGCCGACCGACAGGTAAAAACTCGACTCCTCCGGAAGCGTGCCGCTGTCGGACACGACGCAGAAGGCGTTCATCTGCAGGCAGTTGTAATCATGAAAGCCCAGCGGCTTGTGGGCAATAACACGCCTATCCAGCTGGAAGCCACTCTCCTCCAGCCGCTTGCGGCTCCGGGGGTGGCAGGAGTACAGCACCGGCATGTCATATTGCGCCGCCATGGCGTTTACCGCCGTGAAGAGCGAACGGAAATTCTCCTCCGTGTCGATGTTTTCCTCCCGGTGGGCAGAGAGCAGAATGTATTTGCCTTTTTCGAGACCGAGCCGGGCGTGAATGTCGCTTGCCTCAATCTGCGGCAGATTCTGATGCAGCACCTCCGCCATAGGGCTGCCTACCACGAACGTGCGCTCCTTCGGGACGCCTGCGGCGTTCAGATAGCGCCTTGCGTGCTCGGAGTAGCAGAGATTCACATCGGAGGTCACATCCACAATGCGGCGGTTCGTCTCCTCCGGCAGGCACTCGTCAAAGCAGCGGTTCCCGGCCTCCATGTGGAAAATCGGAATGTGCAGCCGTTTGGCGCCGATCACAGAAAGGCAGGAGTTGGTGTCGCCCAGGACCAGCACCGCATCCGGCCTGACCCGCACCATCAGCTTGTAGGACTTCTCGATGATATTCCCAATCGTGGCTCCGAGATCATCGCCTACGGCATCCAGATAATAGTCAGGAGCCCGGAGACCAAGATCGTCAAAAAACACCTGATTGAGGGTGTAGTCATAGTTTTGGCCGGTGTGGACCAGAATCTGCTCAAAGTACCGATCGCAGCACTTTATGGTGGCGGACAGCCGGATGATCTCCGGCCGCGTGCCGATGATCGTCATCAGCTTCAGCTTTCCCATTGCTACACCTCCTCAAAGTAGGTATCCGGGTGGCCTGGATCAAACTGCTCATTGGCCCACATGACCGTCACCAGATTTTCCGTCTCACTCAGATTGATAATGTTGTGGGTATAGCCCGGCAGCATATGGACAGCTTGGATCCGGTCGCCGCTGACCTCGAATTCGATCTTTTCATCGGAGCCGATTTGGCGTTCCTGGATCAGCCCGTGTCCGGCCACGACCATGAAGAATTCCCACTTGCTGTTGTGCCAGTGCTGCCCTTTGGTGATGCCGGGCTTTGTGATGTTCACGGAGATCTGACCGCAGTTCTTCGTTTTCAGCAGTTCTGTGAAGCTGCCTCGCTCATCTACATTCATCTTCATCGGGAATGCGATTTTTTCCGGCGGCAGGTAGGAAAGATAGGTGCTGTAGAGCTTCTTCTCAAAGCTGCCCTCCGGAATCTCCGGGAGCAGCAGTGTCTGCGGCTGGTCGTGAAAGGTCTGGAGTAGTCGAACGATCTCGCCCAGCGTCACGCGGTAACTGACCGGAACGCTGCAATATGCTCCATCCGTCCGGTGGGGCTGGCCCTCCATGGCATTCAGGATCTCGTCGATCAGGTCGTCAATGTAGACCAGTTCCAGTTCGACTGCCGGGTCTGAGACGGTGATAGGTGCCTCCCGTGCGATATGATGGCAGAAGGTTGCCACCACGGAATTGTAGTTGGGGCGGCACCACTTGCCGAACAGGTTCGGCAGGCGGTAGATCATCCCGCCTGCGCCGGTTTCCTTGCCGTAAGCGAGGAACAGCTTCTCCGCCGCTTTTTTGGACTGCCCGTAGGGACTTCCGGCGTACCGTCCGGCCAAACTGGCCTGAATGGAGGAGGAGAGCAATACCGGGCAGCGGTTACCGCTTTCCAGAAGCATCTCCAGCAGAGTGCGGGTGAAGTCTGTGTTTCCGACTGTAAATTCTCCCGGATCCTGGGGCCGGTTCACGCCAGCCAAGTGGACCACGAAATTTGCCTTTTTGCAGTAGTCCGCCAAGGTCTCTGCCGAAGTATCCCGCGTACACAAGAGAATTTCCTCTATTTGCAGTGCGGGCCGGGTCCTGTCTCTGTGATCCTTGATGGCGGAAAGGCGCTGCGTCAGATTTTTCCCAACAAATCCGTTTGCGCCGGTGATCAGTACATTCATCAGCAAGTTCCTCCGAACAGCTTCAGCTTCAGAAGAAGCTGCTTCATTTCCTCCACATTCAGCCGGTGTGTATTGTGAGAGGTATACTGCTCGATTTTACCGAACTCCGGATTTCCCTTGCTGAAATAGTTGTCATAGTTCAGATCTCGATTATCTGCCGGAATACGGAAGAAGCCGGGCAGGTCTTCCGCCCGCATCATTTCCTCTGCAGTGACCAGCACCTCAAAGAGCTTTTCACCATGCCGCGTTCCGATGATCGTCGTGCCAAGGTCGGAATGCTTCAGCTCCAGCACAGCCTGCGCCAACGTCTCGATGGTCGCGGCAGGGGCCTTCTGCACGAACAGGTCACCCTGTTCGCCATGCTCAAAGGCATAAAGCACAAGGTCTACGGCATCGCTGAGCGTCATCATGAAGCGGGTCATATTGGGATTCGTGATTGTCAGAGGCTTTCCCTCGTCGATTCGGTCGCAGAACAGCGGGATGACTGAGCCACGGGAGGCCATGACGTTGCCGTACCGCGTCAAACACAGAACCGGATCCCCAGGCAGCATCTGTCTGGAACGGGCAATCACATTCTTCTCCATGACAGCCTTCGTCATGCCCATAGCGTTGATTGGATAGGCCGCCTTGTCCGTGGACAGGAACACGGCCTTCTTCACGCCGTTTTTCACGCAGGCGCTTATCACGTTGTCGGAGCCGATGATATTGGTTTTAACGGCCTCCATGGGGAAAAACTCGCAGGAGGGCACCTGCTTCAGGGCCGCTGCGTGAAAGACGAAGTCCACGCCCCGGAAGGCATTCAGAATGGAATTGTAATCCCTCACATCGCCTATGTAGAACTTGATCTTATCTGCATACTGCGGATTCCACTTCTGATATGCGTGGCGCATATCGTCCTGCTTCTTCTCATCCCGCGACAAAATCCGGATCTCCCGGATATCCGTGGTCAGAAACCGGTCCAGCAGCGCATGGCCAAACGAGCCCGTCCCGCCGGTGATCAATAAAACGGTATTTGCTAAATTCATTTTCAAGGCACTTCCCATCCATTATCAGACTGCGTCCCTGCGCAGATCAATCTCTGCAATACAGATCCCTTGTGTATATTTTATCCTTTACATCGCGGAGCTCCTCGTCATACCGGTTCGCCAGGATGACATCACACATTTCCTTGAATTCCGCCAGGCTGCGGATCACACGGCTGCCCTCGAAGGTATCTGCGCACAGGGAGGGCTCATAAATCACAATTGCAGCTCCTTTCATGCGAAGCCGCTTCATGATATCCTGGACGGAGCTTTCCCGGAAATTGTCGGAGTTGGATTTCATCGTGAGCCTGTAAACGCCTATTATGCGGGGCGCCTTTTGCACGATCTGATTTACGATAAAGTCCTTCCGCGTATCGTTGGATTTCACAATCGCAGAGATGAGATTCTGGGGAATGTCATGATAATTCGCCAGAAGCTGCTTTGTGTCCTTGGGCAGACAGTAGCCGCCATAGCCAAAGGAGGGGTTGTTATAGTAATTCCCGATGCGCGGATCCAGGCAAACACCCTCGATAATGGATTGAGTGTCCAGACTGCGGACCGCCGCATAGGTATCAAGCTCATTGAAGAAGCTCACGCGCAGCGCCAGAAATGTGTTGGAAAAGAGCTTGACGGCCTCTGCCTCGGTGG
>OLWQ01000998.1_pt1 | contig 10334 bp, 5 predicted proteins | sample 1673981 | NCBI WGS metagenome assembly OLWQ01 (sample SAMEA103958136, study PRJEB25191) | human gut metagenome | reverse complement strand
AATTTGTCGTTGGAGTAGGAAAGACACAGAGCGTCATTTGACAGGTCGTATTCCTTATCCATCCACATTCGGGTAAATGTGCGGGTAGGGGTGTGATAAGCATAAGCGTTACTACTGATGATATATATTTTGTCGTTTGCCACCTGATTGGCCAGTGGAAGATAACCGTAAAAGCATTCTTTATAGTTTGTAGCTTGATCTACAATAATGAAAGGGCGGTAGGTTCCTGTCTGTTTATTGAATGTGAATAGTCCTTTCGTGTAGAGGGACACTAATAGTTCGTTCTCGGAAAATCCCGAAATGGAAACGACCTTATCTCCATAGGTGGATGGAAAATGAGTAAACTTGTCGGTTCGCGCATCATACAGATTGATTCCTCCTCCGTCGGTTCCTATCCATAGATTACCGTTTTTTTCTTCATAAAGGCTGATGACCGATTTTTCACTCAGTCCATTGGTATTGCCTAAAGCTACATCTTTATAAGTCTTTATATAAGTTTCTTTGATACTGAATATGCCTCCACGTACGCTTCCTGCCCATAGTTCGTCTTCTTTATCCTTATATAATACGGTAATGGAATTGACAGGCAGAGAGGAGTAGTCACCGACAATGTGATATAATTGGGAAAATTGGTGGGATTGGGGGGCAAGCATGAATATTCCGCTTCCGTCTGTTGCCAACCATAAGTATCCGTTATGTTCCGTTATGTCGAGGATATAATTGTTTTGTAACTGTGAATTGCTTTTATCATAATGTCCCTGCATATTTCCATTGGAGTCATAATAGTATAAACCATGTCCGTAAAAGGCTGCATAGATGTGTTTGTCTGCAGTGATGTAGAGTGACGTAAGCAGATACTGCTTGTCCGAAATGAAGTCGGTTAGCTGTTGTGTGTGGCAATCATATAGGTACATTCCTTTTCTCCGTGTGCCTATCAGTATCTTGTCTTTTTCGAGGTAGAGTATTTTTTGCACTCTGTAGTCTACCGGGTTGGCGTCTTTATCCTCTTTCTTTATCGGAATATTTTTCAGCGTTTTGTCTTTATAATCGTAATAGCAGATTGTGTTATCGCCGCCAAACCAGATGCCCCCTTTTACACAAATGGAAGAATACATTGCGTCCGGGGTGACAGTTGTGAAATTGTCCTGTTCATAATTATACATACTCAATCCTTTTTGGGTAGCTACCCAAATGTTGCCGATAGAGTCCTCGGCAATATGATTGATATAGTTGCCGGGCAGAGAATATGGGTTTTCTGAATGGTGAAGATACGTTTTTAATCCTTCTTGAGTATAAATGTTCAACCCATTTTTAGTTCCTATCCATAACGTTCCCCTTTCATCCAATAAGATTGATTGTACGGTCGGTTGGGAAAGGCCTTGCTGTATGGAAAGTTGGGTAAATGAATAACCGGTATTATGGTTGGTTGCAGAAACGGTTTTTCCAAAAAACAGGAATAGTATAATAATTAAGGTTCGATACATGGTCACTGTATTTTTAGGCAAAAATACATTTTTCTTTCAGTTGTGCAATCATCCTCTTCTGATTTTTTGTGGAAAAGGATGCCTTAGAGGTGAATAATGGAAGGTTTGGACAAGATTTGACTCGTTTGATACGATTTTTGAGTCCTTTTTGGTACAAAACAGCTACGTTTGCTCCATAATTTATAAAGTGATAATTTGTGAATCTAAATTAAAGTATTATGAAAAAAATTATGCTTTTATTGTTTACAGTCTTCGTTATGCTCTCTTGCAGCCATAAGCCCGGATGGAAATTGGTGTGGGAAGAGAACTTTGACGGTACAGAACTGGATACCACAGTATGGAGCCGTATCCCTCGGGGCAGGGCAGACTGGCAGAACACACAATCTTTCGACGACCGTTGCTATGAAATGCGTAACGGACTTCTCATCCTAAAAGGTATTGTAAATGATAACCGGGAGGCGGATACAGCCGCTTATCTGACCGGAGGTGTATGGACGAAAGGCAAACATGCCTTTCATCGCGGACGCATTGAGGTACGTGCCAAGCTGCATGGAGCGCGTGGAGCATGGCCTGCTATTTGGACTTTGCCTTATGAGACGGATAAGTATCATTGGCCTACAGGGGGCGAGGTGGATATAATGGAGCGTTTGAATAATGATTCTATTGCCTATCAGACGGTACACTCACATTATACATATACATTGGGTATTGAGAATAATCCACCTCATGGAGGTATTGCTCCCATTAACCGTGACGACTTCAATGTGTATGGTGTGGACTTCTGGCCGGACAGTCTGGTTTTTCATATCAATGGCAAACGTCATTTTGCTTATCCGAGAATAGAAACGGAACAGGAAGGCCAGTTCCCTTTCGATATTGCACAATATTTGTTGATTGATATGCAGTTGGGCGGTACTTGGGTAGGAGCGGTAGACCCGACTGACTTACCGGTAGAAATGGAAGTTGATTGGGTGAGACACTATCAGTGGGAGTAAAACTGTCTGAAGTCAATCTATTTGAATCTCTCAAAATCTAATATAAAAACCTATAATCATTAATTTAAATATTATGAATGGACAAATGCAAAAATTATTCCGTATGTTTTTGGTGAGCATTCTAATGCTGTTCACATTTACGGTAAATGCGCAGGAACAGACAATAACAGGTAAGGTGTATGATGTGGCAGGTGAACCTATCATAGGTGCTAATGTGCTCATACAAGGAACGACACAAGGTGTGATAACTGATATGGAAGGAGCATTTCAGTTAAAGGCTGATCCTTCTCAGTCTTTAGTTATCAGTTTTTTGGGTTATAAGGATATGATTCTTTCCATTGGTACTAAAACGAACTTTAAAATCGTATTGGAAGAAGATTCGGAAAAACTGGACGAAGTAGTAGTGGTCGGTTATGCTACCCAAAAGAAGGTCAATCTGACGGGGTCTGTCTCTTCTGTGTCAGCCAAAGATATTCAGGATATTCCGGTGGCCAATACCACCACTTTGTTGCAGGGGCGCTTGCCAGGATTGGTATTGACCCAAAACGGTGCACAGGCCGGTAATGACAACCCCGAAATACGTATCCGTGGTATCGGTACATTCGGCAATAACAATCCGATGGTATTGATAGACGGAATAGAAGGTTCTATTTCTCAAATTGCGGAAATTCCATCTGCTGATATCGAAAGTATTTCTGTTTTGAAGGATGCAGCTTCGGCTGCTATTTACGGTGTTCGTGCAGCCAATGGCGTTATTTTGATAACTACTAAACGTGGGCAAGCATCAAGTAAGGTGAAGGTTTCTTATTCAGGAAGTTATACCTTGCAGACTCCGGGTATCGTTCCCGATTATATCGACAGCTATAATTGGGCATTGATGAGAAATGAAGTCAAAGCGGGTACTTTTTCAGAAGAGGCTTTACAGAAATTGCAGGATGGTTCCGATCCTGACCATTATGCAAACACTAACTGGCTGGATGCTGTATTGCGTAATGCCAGTATGCATCAACACCATCTGTCGGTATCGGGTGGTAGTGAAAATACACATTTCATGACTTCTGTAGCTTACTCCAATCAAGATGGTATTATGATGAAGACAGGTGTGGAGCGTATATCTTTCCGTTCAAACGTGGATACGCGTTACAAACGTTTTACTTTTGGTTTGAATTTGTCCGGTAATAAGAATGATGTAACGGCTCCTGCTGTAGCTCCTTCTGGTGAAGGTGGTATTATGCGCTTTGTTTCATGGTTTACTCGTCCCACTGTTCCGGTGATGTACTCTAACGGACACTACGGATACGTGGACGGATCGATGACTAATGCAGAGGATGTGAAAAACCCGGTGGAACTGATGTCTTTGGGGTATCGTTCTAACGAATATTGGCGTTTTAACGGTAAGGCATTTGCCGGAATTGATTTGATAGACGGATTAAAGTTCCAGACAAATTTCGCTTATGCGTTCGACCTGAATGCAACGAAATCATACAATCCCAAGTCTCCGGCTCGTTATGACGCTGAGGGTAATGTGAAGAAGGTAGAGGGTGCCACTAACCAATCAAGTGACTATTGGTATAGAAATGCAACATGGACAAATGAAAATCTGCTTACTTATAATAAGCAATTCAATGAACATAATATCAGTGTATTACTGGGACATTCAATTATCGGTTCACGTTATTATACGACAACAGCAGCTATCCAAGGATTTCCCACCGAAAATATCTATGAACTCAATGGTGGTACAATTAATCCGAGTGCCAAAGGAAATTCGGAAGAATATAAACTACAATCTTTCTTCGGCCGTTTGAATTACAGCTATGGAGAACGTTACTTGTTTGAATTCAATATCCGTCACGATGGTTCTTCACGTATGCCTAAAGCCAATCGTTATGCCACATTCCCGTCTGTATCGGCAGGTTGGGTATTCTCAAACGAAAAAGAGAGTTGTCACTCGGAAAGTTGCGTTTGTCTTGGGGTAAGTTGGGAAATCAGGAAATAGGTAATTATGCGTATGCAGCTACATTAGGTGCCAGTGGCAATTACTTTTTCGATCAGAATGCAGACAAGCAGGCGGGTATGGTGCAAACCTCTGTTCCCAATGAAAATATCAAATGGGAAACAACCCGTTCGGTTAACGTTGCCATTGATCTTGGCTTCTTTAATAACAGAGTGCAAACCACGTTCGAATGGTTCGATAAAAAGACATCTGATATTTTGATGCGTTTGTCCATGCCGGGCATTTTCCTCGGTTCTCTTTCTGCTCCTTATCAGAATGTGGGAGCTGTGCGTAACCGTGGTTGGGAATGGAACCTGAACTACTCGGACAGTAAAGGTGATTGGGCTTGGAATGCAGGTTTTAATATCTCTCATGTCAACAATGAAATTCTTGAAATGGGTGGTTTGAAAGAAACCATTAGCAGTAATTCAATCAATCGGGTAGGTGAGCCTATCGGAGCTTATTTTGGATATAAATCTATCGGTATCTACCGTACGGAAGCTGACTTGCAGCGCACTAATTCAAAAGGTGAAGTGATAAAACAAAACGGTGTAGCTCCAAAACTGGGCGATATTATGTATGCTGACCTGAATGATGACGGTAATATAACAGCCGAAGACCGTGACATTATCGGTAATCCATTCCCTAAATACTCTTACAGTTTCAATTTGGGTGCTTCTTGGAAGAATTTTGATTTGTCTACTTTCTGGCAGGGAGTTGCAGGAATTTATCGTTATAGTTGGGAGACAACCACAGATATTCGCGGTAACTTCACTGACCGTTGGTTGGATCGTTACTCAGCCGAAAATATAAATGGTTCAATGCCTGCTTTGGGTAATACAATCAATGACCAATACTCATCATTCTGGTTGGAGAACTCCAGTTATTTACGCTTGAAGAATCTTGAGTTCGGCTATACTTTCCGCCAGCCCGGACTGACAAAACTTGGTGTTTCCAGTATCCGTGTTTATTTTGCAGGAACTAATCTTCTGACGTTTACTTCATTGAAGAACTGGGATCCTGAAAAGACATCAGGTGATGCTCGAAATGACGTGCACCCCAATATGCGCACTTATTCATTTGGTTTAAATGTTCAATTCTAATAATAGGGAGGATACAGATTATGGTAAAGAATACAAAAAATATATTCAAGATTTTATTATTGTCCGGTACTTTGTTGACTACCGGTGCCTGTTCGGACAGTTTTTTGCAGACAGATTCTCCGAACCAACCTTCACAGAGTACTTATTGGCAAACTGAGTCGGACGCTTTGATGGCTCTGACTGCCTGCTCTGATGCCATGCAGAGCAGAAATCTGTATGACGATAATATCGACGGTTGGAATTATGGTTTCCTCTGTCGTGAGACTTGTACGGATAATGGAGACCATACGTGGGGAGACTGGATGTTGGGAAGTACTATTTCCAAATGTACGTCATCTACAACGGACGAATGTTTTTCAATGTACTGGAATGCTAATTATGAAGTGATTAAGCGTTGCAATATGTTGATTGATAACATAGACCGTGTTCCGATGGAAGCGGACAAGATAGATGGTTATAAAGCAGAAGCCATTGCTTTGCGGGCATTGATGTACTGCAACTTGACCTCAGTGTTCCGTGATGTTCCTTATTTGACAAAACCGCTTACTCTGGCTGAGGCTCAGGCTCCGAAAACGGAACGTGCACAGATCGTTTCGTCTGTATTGGAAGATTTGAAAACATGGATTCCTAAAATTCCGGTGATTGGCAAAGCCAAAACAGGACGTATGACTCAAGAAGCGGCGTATGCCATTATGGGACGTATTGCTCTCTTTAACCAGCGCTGGGATGATGCGATAGCTGCTTATCAGAATGTGATAGGTAAGGTGCAGTTATTTAAGTCGGGAGATGGTTCTGATTATGCTGCCAATTTTGCCGATTTGTTTAAAGAGAAAAATGAGACAGCGGCGGAAGTCTTGTTGAGTGTTCACTATAAAGGTCCCGGACTGGGCGAGGGCAGCTGCTTCGGTGTTTGCTGGTCGGGTCCGATGAATGCCATTGAAGGTACAATGAATCTTTGTGATGACTTTTATTGCATAGACGGACTGCCGATTGATAAGTCGCCTCTGTTTAAAGGCAGCTTGGAGTCAGGTGCACATACAAAGGAAAACCCTGATATGGGACGTTATGAAAACCGTGACCCTCGTATGAAAGGCACATTGATGTTGCCCGGTATGGAATGGAACGGCAAACTTTATACCAATAATTTGCCGGCTAGTTCTACTGCCTGTATCCGCAAATGGTATACTCCTGAAGATACGGCCAACGAATATGACGGAAGTCTTGACTTCTACATTATTCGTTATGCGGAAGTGTTGTTGTCTCTTTCTGAAGCAATGATTGAGAAAGGTGGTTACCCGCAGTCCGAAGTTACACGATATATCAATGAGGTGCGTGCACGTGTAGGTATGCCTGCTGTGGAAGATGTGGAAGGAACCAATCTGACGCAGGAAGAGTTGCGTGCCATTGTGCGTCACGAACGTCGCGTGGAACTGGCTTTTGAAGACTTGCGCTTTGCCGATCTGTATCGTTGGAATGAGTTTGAGAATGCTCAGAAACGTATGCAGCATGATTTGTCATTCTATGGCTTCGGCGCTGTGACACGTGGTAATTTACGTGGTGGACAAGACTTGGTATGGCCTATTCCGCAAAGTGAAATTGATACCAATCCGATGTTGGAACAGCATCCTGAATGGAAATAGCGGTGATTGATGAGGCATACTTGTGAGTAAGTAAATATCTGTGAATGTTTGTTGATAAATAGAAGAGGAAAGTTCGCTTTCTTCTTCTATTTTTTATATCTTCACGCACCGTTTATCAGTATACAAAATTGTTAGTTCTAATAAATCAAGAAATGAAAAACAAACTCTTGTTATTTTTTAAGCATCGGTATGGGGTATACCATGACCGCACAGCAGCCTTATCCCGATTTTAATAAAGAGAAAATAACGGATCAATCCGAAAATTCTGTGGATGATAAGGGGACAGTCATTATTCTTGGGGATTTAACATATCAATCAAACACCTGTCTCCTAATGTTGTCTCCTCCGGTTTTCAACCCCTGCATGCGTTTTTGAGCTTCCTAAGCCGTTTCATTAGCCGGACCAAGCGTTTTCGTCCTTTCGGTTATGCCCGTCTGTCCGTCGGATTACTACAGTCTCCGGCAGCGGACTGTATAGTCCGTTGCAGTGGACCGTACAGTCTGCTACAGTGGACTGTACAGTCCATTGCCGCAGACTGTAATAATCTTCCGTTCAAAAGGCCTTGGCTGATCCTAAGAAACCGCTTATTCTTCCCTTTGTTTGTGATGTGATATTTAAATCCTTAAAAGAACAATGTGCCCCTCCAAAAAAAAGGCTGTAATGCTTGGTGCACTACAGCCTCTTTATTTAGTCTGAACCCGTTCTGAGGGTCGTCAGATGCGATTGTTATTAGTTATACTGATAGTCGATAGTGGATGTTGTTACTACGTTATTCTTATCAGTGAAGGTAACTACCAATGTACCCTTTTCACCGCTCTTCATATCGGTAATACTTACACCCTTTGCATCTTTGCCGGCTGCTGTTCCTTTCGGAGCAACAACAGTTCCTTTGGAAGCATCAGTGTTGCTGTATTCTACTTTTACTTCAGTAGCACTGCTTGGATCGTTTGTAGTCAGTGTGATGCCATCAATAGCCATATCAGTACCTGCTACAGCAATTTCTTTACCATTGAATACCAATGCCAAACCTGTTCTCTTATCAGCAGCGCCTGTCAACGGTGCGATATAGTTGTCAGCTCCTACTGTGGCAATGCTTTGAGCAGCACCTGCTTTGTAGTAAACGATTTTAGCATCTTCAAAGATACTCTTGACGGTTACGGTAAAGTCTTTAGATACTGTCAAGTCTTCAATATCTGCTACTAATTCGATGGAAGCGGTTGCAGCAAGCGTGTTATACTTAACCTTCTTTTTAACTATCAGTCCATCGGCATTTTCAATTTCACCCTTGTTTACAGTAAGTTCTGTTACTTTACCGGCATCAGTAGTGTATGTAGCAACATATTCGATGTCGTCAATAGCAAGACCTTTCACGCCATCTTTTACTGTGTATGCTTTAGCCAAAGAAAGAGTTGCATTGGTACTCCATCCCATACGTGCAGTAAGAGTAGTACCTGCTTCATTCCACAAAGCATTGGTGTTAACTACTGCCAATTCATCGAATGAAGGCAATGTGATAGTGTAGTTTGCACTTACTTTCTTGATTTCATTACCGGCATCGGCAGCATCAGACAAAGTGATGGTCAACTTGGTTGCACCTGCCTTGGGAGCATCTGCGATTTCGCTATCTGCAATCTTGGCATACTTGATAGTCTTGATGGTTGCAGCAGAAGACAAGTCTGTTACTTGTTTCTTGCATGCAGCATCTGTGTAATATGTTACAGAGCTGATAGATGCTTTAAAGAAGTTACCGTCAGTAACCCAAGTAATGTTGCCCTGAACTTTGTCAGCCTGTTCGTCTGTCAATCCGGTAAATGTATTACCTAAGTCGATAACGAAGTTCTTTTCGGGCATCAACTTATAAGTCTGGTCTGCAATCGGTTCGTCTTCTACTGTAGCAGCCACGAAGGTAACCTTGATATATTGCTTGGTTTCAGCACCTGTTACGTCCAGGATATGCACAATGAAAGGTATTTCTTGCTTGGCAGCTTTGTCAGCAGCTGTAATCTTCATACCATTTACTGTTACACCATATCTGCCGGCTTTGTCGATGTCACCGATTTCAAGATATGCATCATAAACTTTGTGGGCGTCTGCATTGTCAGCGGCTTTGTCTTCAATGATGATTTCGTTAGTACCTAATTTGAAGTCGCTGATAGCAAGGGGAGTTCCGCTTGCAGTCTTTGCATCATCTGTTCCTTCTACTCCTCCTACTTTAATCTTTGTTGCTTCGAGGGCAGTTGCTTCAGGGTCTTCATCGGTATCGATAACAAATTCATAGCCTGTTACCAAGTCGCCGTTTACAGACAATGCATATTTCACGTTCTTAGCCTGGCTTTCAACTTCTGTTGCAAAAGCAGTAGCGATATTGTCGGCTGTAACCGTTTCATCCATTGTGATGGCTACTGTCCAGTTGCCATTGGCTGATGCAGCTCTTTCACCATAGATAAGATCATTGTTTGCTGTTGCAGTGACAGTTACAGGAGCTACAGAACCGTCAGAAGCAACCAGTTTCAATGTCTGTGCACCCAAGTTGTAGCTTGAAGGAACTACCGTAACTTCTCCTTCTGTATAGCGTCCCAACAAAAGTTGTCCTTTGGCAATGTTTCCTTTAGCACCTTTCCAGGTGATTGCTCCGGGTGCTTTTCCCCAAGCAATACCATCGGGAGCAGAAGAGGCAATTGATTTTGCGGTAAATGTAGCTTCATTGGCAGTTACACTCATCATTCCCGAAGTTGCTTTCGGCAATTTGATAGTTTTCATTTCACCGTTGGCATCGGGCAATGTGATGGTGTACATACCGTCAGCATCATTTTCCAGGATGGCATATTTTCCAACCTTGATGCCTGTTGCCTTGCCGTTCACATACAGTTCGTTGTCTTTCACTTCTACAGTGTCACCCAACTGACCGATTACTTTTCCGTCTACTTTCAGGTTTTTACCGTCAACTGTCACCACTGTTTTTTCCACACTGGGAGCCGTTGTTTTGATGGTATAAGTATGAGAGCCTGTACCGTCTACCACAGTCAATACACCTGTCTTTTCATCGAAAGTCACACTGGATACACCCTTGTCGCCAATCTTTGACTCCAATTCAGACAGTGTGGTTTCAATCTTGT
>OLWQ01000986.1_pt1 | contig 10416 bp, 6 predicted proteins | sample 1673981 | NCBI WGS metagenome assembly OLWQ01 (sample SAMEA103958136, study PRJEB25191) | human gut metagenome | reverse complement strand
GCATCGAGGAAGTCATGGAATATAATCTGCCGGAACAGGAAATGAAAGACTTCAAGGCATGCTGCGCCACGATTCGCGCCAACATCGCCAAAGCCGAAGCTTTTTGGAAATAAGGTGAATAGAAAAAAGGACTTGTCGTCGTGCGGCAAGTCCTTTCTTTATCGCCCTTCGACGCAGATCCAGCGGTGGTCTTTTTCGATGTGGACCTGGACGGAGGGGAAGCCGGCACGGTGGAAAATGGTTTCAAAGGTTTCCGGTGTCGGGTTATAGAGGTGGTAGCGTTCGATGTTTTCCTGGACTTCAGCGCTGAGGCCGTCGTGGCTGTAGATTTCGGCGATGAGCAGGAAGGTTCCGCCCGGTTTGAGGACGCGGCGGACTTCTTTCAGGTTTTCCGGCGGGTCTGGCCAGAAGTAGAAGCTTTCGACAGTCGTAATCTTGTCAAAGGTGCTGTCGGCAAAAGGAAGGGCTTCGACGGAGCCTTCACAGACGGTCATTTTTCCAGCGGCTATGTCGGCCGCATTCGTCTGGCACGAGGTCTGGACCGACGTCGGCGAATAATCGATTCCGGTCAGATGGCCCGTCGTGATATGGGCGCTCATACGATGGAGGTTGGCTCCCCCGCCGCAGCCGATATCCAAGACCTTTTCGTTGCCGTGCCACTGGAAATGAGACAGGCCCCAGGCCGTAAGGGCGGCATGGCTCTCATTCATGCGTGCCAGCATCTGCTGGCCGGCTTCCCCCGTCGGTTTGGCCGGATTGCCAGCCGTCGTAATAGCTTTTTGTCGTTCTTTTTCTGTATTAGTCATGATGATAACTCCTTTCGTAATCCTATTACCCTCATCATACCACGATGCCACGGTCAGAGGAAGGCAGCAGAATAGAAAAAGCCCCGGAGCGGGAGGTCTCCGGGGTTTTTTCTGATTCTATGATATCAATAGTTAGCGGTACGCGGGCCGGTGGACAGTACAGCGAACTTCTCCGATTTTGGTCGGGAGGCCATCTTGGCAGAGGAGTTCGGTAACGGGCCGGTGGGTTGCCGCCGGGGATAGCTGACTTCGTTTACAAGTATTACTATACGGGCATTGTGTAAAAGAAGGGTGAAAACCGGGTAAGAGTTAAGCAATTCTTTTACAAGGCTTCCGGCAGCGTGAAGAACCAGATTTGGCTTTCTTGTTCGGACGGGGCATTTTTTTTCAGGCTGATTTTGACTTTGTGGACCTGATTGTCCTTGTTGTATATCATGGATTTTTTGTCGCTGTCGTAAGTGTAGTCCGATACGTCGGGCTGGCTGGCTTTTTTATCGTCGACGGCGATGTCCATGCCGAAGTCATTATCGTTGACGACGGCGAGGGTCCGCCGGTCCGGCAGGAGAGCCATGCCTTCGGCCTTTTCGATATTCCATCCTTGGGCACGGAGGTCCAGGACGAGCTCTTTCTTAGCCGGTACGATTTTTCCGTCCAAGCGGCCGTATTCGAGGTCTCCGTTATCGGCGATGGGCGTAGCGCCATTCAGATCGACTTTGTAGATGAGGTTCTGCATGGTACCGTGCTGTTTGCCCTGTTCGATCATCAAGAACTGGCCATGGCCGATGGACGTGATGTCGCCCAGCTTGGCGGCGCCAGGGTTCTTATAGCCCGTATCGACGGGGTAGGCATACATGGTCGTTTTTTTCGTCAGCGGGTCGAATTCGACGATGCGCGTGTATTTTGCCGTTTTGGCCGTTTTTCCATCGACGTTCAATGGGCTCTGGATGAGGGCAAAGATATGGCCGCGTTCGTCAATGGTCAAGCCCTCACTGCCACGGTTAGGGACGCGGCTGGCCAGGATGCGGGGCAGGCCCGTGCCGGGACCGTATTTTTCCAGGATATTGCCATGCCGGTCGGCTTTGACGATGAACGGTCCGTATTCATCGCTGATCCAGAAATTGCCGTCTTTGTCGACGGCCAGGCCTTCCGTATCAAGGCCATTCGGGTCAGTCCCTAAATCTTTCATCTGGAAATTCAAGGCGATTTCGTTAGTCGAACCAGTCAAGCCTGTTGGTAAAGGCTTGCCGGTAATGGCCTTGCCGCGGACTTTTAAGGGGATAGATGCTGTGATGTCCGCCCGCCCTTGGGCCGGGTTCACCGTGATGACGCCGATACTGGGCGCAAAATTCGGCGTCGGGAAGAATTTCCCGGACATTTTTTTGCCGTTTTTGATATATTTCGGGATATCACCGTTCGGGCCGCGGTCCGTCAGGCCGTAGAACTCGATAGTTCCGTCGCTTTTGATATCCTTGAAGGCCAAGGATGAGCCGTAGCCGGGGTTGATTTGGTGGTGAAAAGCCTTTTCATTCCCTTTATATGGGAGCTGATAATGGTCAGCGTGGACGATATAGGCCTTGACCGGGACGTCCTGCGCGCTGAGACTGGCACCGCCCAGGCAGGACAGCATCAGGCCTGCTGCTATCCAGCGTTTCCATAGTTTGTTCATGAGTAAGCACCTCCTATTATTTATTCTTAGCATAGGCTGAACGCATCAAGATTGAGTCTGTTTTGAGTAATAATTGGGTAATAGTTCATGTAAAATTTGTGTTTTAACTGTGAAAAATAGTTGTTTAAACTGTGTAAAAATGGGCGATAAACGGCATAAACATGCTAATTGTATGTATTTTGACATCATAGACGCTTTTTCGTATACTGGCCATGCAGACAAATGTAGGCTGTGCAGGATGTTTGTCCCGGAATGGCGCTGAGAGAGGAAACTAGGACCACTCGCCTGCAGCGGTATTTTGGGAATCCTGGATTCACTGTTGTGAAAACAAGGAGGAATTTCTCATGATGAAGACAAAATTTGCTACGGCTCTGATGGCTGCCTTGACGATCAGTTCGGCTTGTGCGTTTGCAGCCAATCCCTTTGTCGACGTCCCGTCGGACAGCTGGGCTTACAAATCCGTCGTAGAACTCGCTGATGCTGGTATCATTCAGGGCGTTGACGGTCAGTATTTCCAGGGTAACCGCAATATCACCCGTTATGAAGCAGCCGAAATGGTCGCTAAAGCCATGGCCCACATGGATAAAGCCTCTGTTGAACAGCGCGCCCTTATCAACAAATTGGCCGATGAATATGCTGACGAACTGAATAACCTCGGCGTCCGTGTCAGTGCCCTCGAAAGCCGCGTCGGTAACGTCAAGCTCTCCGGGAATGCCCGTGTCCGCTACCGTAACCAGAGCAAATACACGGCTCCTGGTATGGGTCTTTCTGATAAAGACGGCAATCATGGCGACGTCAAAGCCAAAGGCAAAAAGAACGATGCTTCCTGGGATTACCGTGTCCGCCTCCGCGCTGATGCCAATGTCAATAAGAACACCGTTGTCCGTTACGGCCTGAGCACGGACTCCATCAGCTTTGCCGATAACAAGGCAGCTTCGGACGGCAACAACATCTTCACGGACCGCGCTGAAGTCCGGACCCAAGCTGGCCACTTCCAGTTCAATGTCGGCCGTACCGATAAATACGTCATGGGCAATGGCTATGGCCTGAACTACGGCGATATCTTCGACCGCGCCGAAATGAAGTATGCAACGGATAACGTAGCTGTCACGGCAGGCTATGGGAAATTCAAGATGACTGGCAGCGATAAAACCTTTGCAGGTGTAGATAAATCCATCGATGGCGTCAAGACGGGATATGGCGAAATCGAAGGCTTCTTTGGCAACGGTTCGGCTGTCGGCGTCTACTACAATGACTTCACCCGTGCTGGCGGTTCCTCTTATAACGATTCTTTCCGCGGTGATGACCTTTGGGGCGCTTATGTATCGTATAACTTCGGCTCGAAGTGGAACCTCTTGGCTAACTACGAACATGTCAGCCTGTCCCATGGTTATAAGACCCTCGATAACGATGACAGTGCCAACTGGTGGGCTGCTCAGCTGACATATGGCAAAGCTGTAAAATCTCAGCCGGGTACCTGGAGCGCTTGGGTTGAATACCTCAATGTCGAAGACGGGGCTTATCTCGGTGGTTCGACGAATAGCTGGCGCTTTGACAGCGATGCGTTGAACAACATCAAGACCTGGGGCGTCGGCGGCAGCTATGTCGTAGCCAAGAATACCTTATTCAACGTCTACCAGAGCTTTGGCTCTAAATGGAAGACGAATAAGACCAATGCGGATGATCCGGAAGAACAGACGAGAGCTGAATTCGTATTCTCCTTCTAAGTACCTCGTTTGCAGAAAAATCTCAAAAAGAGCTTGTGCGCTATTACGTGCACAAGCTCTTTTTGTTGATGGAGGGCGGACTCAAATTGGAAAATGTGCGGAACTTGGGAAAGCCGGAATCTCTTTCAAGGGCTTCATCAGGTGTCCGGATTTACCCGGTGCTGCTGGAGTTTTTGGCGGTACATTAAGGTGTCGGCCTGGGTCAGGACGGCGTCGATGTCTTCGATAGGTGTTTCTGCCGTGGTGTATCCTAAGGCGATACTGATGTGACCTGCTTGAAAGTGTTCTTCCAGTTTTTTTAGCAAGGCCTGGGCTTCTTGAGGCTGCTGGATTTCTTCTATCATGAGGAATTCATCGCCGCCCATGCGAAAAATGAATCCTTCGTGTCCGACATGGAGAAAAATCTGAGCCGCTGCACAGAGCAGCTGGTCTCCGGCTTCGTGGCCTAGCGTATCGTTGGTTTCCTTGAGTTCGTTCAAATCGCCGAAGATAAAGGCAAAATGCTGTCCTTCCGGCAGAGAGGCCAGACAGTCTTTGAAGCCCCGGCGGTTCAGGAGCCCCGTCAGCTGGTCCGATTTGCTCAGCCGGTCCAGGCGCTGCATCATGTCCCGATTCCGGAGCAGGATGGTAAAGAAGCGGGTCAAAGCCGTAAGGAGCTCTTCGGCTTGGTGCAATTTTTCCGGTGACGGGTTGATGACGGTGATGAAACCATAAGGCTGGCCGTCCAGCATCAGCCGGGCCAGGGCGAGGCGCTGGATGCCCGGGATGTGAGGGGCCAGATTCGGATGTTCCTGCCAATAAGCGGCCATGTCGGAAATGGTAAAGCTATTTCCCTGGAAGAAGTGGTCGAACACGTGTCGCAGTTCTACCCGGGGAATGGGCTGGAAATCCTCGCCCAAGGGCAGGATGCCGTCAGTTTCCCAGGTGTAAGTAAAAGTTACGTTATCGCCCTTTTCTTCGGCAAGTATGATGCGATCGGCTTCCAATTGACGGCCGATACGGCTCATCATCTGACGGATGCCACGGACGGGATCCGTTTCGTACATGCCCAGGCGGATGGCGTCGTTTACGGATGCTTCAAAGAAGAGCATTTGGTTGAAACGAGTATCTTTGGTCAGGTATTCGTCCAGATTCAGACAGGTGCAGAAGTGGCAGTTTTTGCCGTGCCAGGGGATGAGGATGTCCTGGAGGAGAAAATCCATGCCAGCTACGGGATTATGGAAGACCCGTGATATAAAGCGGTCGCGGCTGAGCTGGGTGTGGCAGCAGTCTGGACAGGGGGCTGACAGGCCGGCCAGTATTTCGTAGCATTTCATGCCTTCCAGCGGTGTGTCCAAGGGGATTCCACTGCGCTTGCGCATGGCTGGGTTGCAGTACAGCAGCTCATATGTTTCCGGATCGGAGACGACAGCACCCAAGTCGGAGTGGTCGAAGGCGGCCCGGTCGAAGATGAAGCGGTCACTGGTGTAAAGGGCCTGGCCATACTGGGCTTCTTCCGATTCGTGCATGCGCTTGATCAAGAGTTGAAGGAGACTGTCCAGGCTGCGGGCTTCTGAACCCCGTACAATGGCGTAATGCATGTAAAGGGTGCAAGGGAAGCCGTCCACCTGCTGGATGGCGTGGATAGCGTTGGATATCTGGATATGGGCCTGCTGGAGCTGTGCGATGTGAGCCGATTTCTGGAACAACAGGAAACAGCAGCTTCCGATATGGGAAATCGTAAGGGACGGTGGAAGATATTCCTTGAGGATAGCGGTGATTTTCTGGAGCAGGTGCTGGCGAAATTCTGGCCCATAGGTCAGGCCGATAGCGTCGAATTCGGGTACGTCGATGAGAGCGGCCGTGTAATCGTCCCCATACAGGCGATATGTGTCGGCGTAGCGCAGGCCGGCCATGACCATGCCCCGGTAGTTGAGGAAGCCTGTTTCTTCATCGGTAACGGCTGTATGTACCTCGTTTATCAGTGGGTGATGGTTGTCTTCTACATCGTGGAAGCAGAGGACGACGCCCGTCATTTTGTCATTCTGATAGATTGGGAATTTGTCGGCTTGTACTAGATGGAGCTGTTGTTTTACGACGAAATGGAGGAAACAGTCGGATACTACCTGGCCGCTGCACATGGCTTTTTCGTCCGTTTCGTCGTCGGCTTGGCAATCTACGCAGAATCCCACTTCCTGGGCTGTTTTGCCGAGCAGTTCTTTTTCCGGGATGCCCAGCCATTCCACGAAGGTCCGGCTGGCTCCGCGGATGCGGTGGGAACGGTCTTTCCAGATGATTTTTTCCCGGCTGTGCTGGAGAAAGGCCTGCCAGAGCGCCTGGGACGTATTGGCTGTGTCCGTGGCAAAGGCTTCGGCTGTGACGCCGTAGCTGCGGAGCATTTCAAAGAGGATGGGACGCAGCTTTTTCTGGTCGTTAATGGGTGGTTTGGTAATGAAAAAGAGGATGTCCCGGCTGGGGGATTTGGGCAGGACCATGCCGATGATCATGAACCAGTCGAAATTGCCGTTGGAGCGGAGGATGCGGAACGGTTCGGTAATTATGGCGCTTTGCGAGGCAGCCGCCTGTCGATAGAACTGTTCCGGATCCATGAAATGAAGAAACCGTTCCCGGTCTTTGGGATGGACGAAGTATTCTGCAAAGTGGTGGAACGTGCCGTCAATGTCCGGATTCGTTTCACCTACTTGCTGGTCCGAAGTCAGGGGTTCGATGATTTCCAATACCTGGTTCTCCATATTGAGATACCAGATGCCTTCGTAGGTCAGGATGATGTTCCGGAGGACATTGTCGAGGCGGCGCGATTGTTTGTCCCGGGCAGCTTCGTCCAGACTGATGTTGTAGAGCTCTGCCCGGTGGATGCAGCGATGGCCGGCCCGGGCTACCGTCTTGAGGTTGACCCGCATGTACTGGCTATTGTCCACATAGGTCATGGTTTCGGTCTGGCCGCTTTTCCGGGCTTTGTCGGCAAAGTGACGGAATTTCTGGTGCATCGGGAAGTTGCGGGAGCGCAGGAACAGGTTGCTGTCCGTCACGTTTTTGGTCCCTATGCTCTGGAGCGACTTGAGGTAGGCGTCGTTAATCTGCAAGAACTGGACGTTCTGCGAATCATCCGCTACGATGGCTACGGGCGATGACTGGCTCACGTCGATGAGTCCGGCCCGGTTCAGCAGCACCGCTTCCTGGAGGGACTCGAAGGACAGGTCCCGGTCCTGGCAGAAGGGCAGGCACTCCTCGAGGGGCAAGGGCTTTCCGAAATAATAGCCCTGGAGTTTTTCACAGCCGATATCCCGGAGAAAATCGGCCTGCTCTTTCGTTTCTACCCCTTCGGCCAGGGTATGGATGCCCAGCTCCTTGGCCATGCGGACGATGGACGTCAGGATGATGCGGCTTTCCTTGGTGAAGGGATGGAGAAAGGCCATGTCCAGTTTCAGCGTGTGGAAGCGATAATCTTTCAGTACGTTCAGCGAGGAATAGCCGCTGCCGAAATCGTCGAGCCAGACTTCGAAACCGGCTTCCCAGAAACGGCGCAGTCCCTGGCGGATGGATTCATCCTGAAGGACCAGGGCATTTTCCGTGACTTCTGGGCAAAGAAAATCTCGGGGCAACTGGTATCGAGACGAGGTTTCTTCCAGCATCTGTGCCGGGTCCATGAGCTGGAAATCGAGGCGGGAAAAGTTGAGGGACACGGGCAGGGTCTGTTGGCCTCGTTTCATCTGATTGTGGAGAAATTGAGCCATCTGGTCTGCGACATAGCGGTCCAGCCGGTCGATGAGGCGGAACTCTTCCAGCGTAGGGATGAACAGGGCCGGCGAGAGCAGACCGTATTCCGGAGAATCCCAGCGGGCCAGGGCCTCGAAACTGCATACTTTGCCATTCAGGGAGCGGACGATGGGCTGACAGTACACCTTGATGTGATGGTTTTCAAGGGCTTTGTCCAGGTTTTCTCGCACATAGTTCTGCAGTTCGTGAAGACGTCCCATTTCTCGGGTGTAGACGGCATAATGACGGGTCGCATCCTTGGTGATGGATTTGCAGGCCAGAGCGGCGTCATTGTCGAAGGCCAGCGTCAAGGCTTCCGTATCCGGGCGTTCACTGAGATAACGGATGCCCGCCTTCATTTCAATGTTAGGATTGGCAATCAGGTCCTTTACGTCATGACAGGCTGCCTCGATGCGCGTGGTCACGTCCACCGTGTCGGCTAGTACGGCGAAATGATCGGCACCCAGATGAGTCAAGAGCCGGCCTGGAAAATTTTTCTGGAGTATCTCGGCAATCTGCTGCAGGCAATGATCTCCCTGGTCAATGCCGCAAGACGCATTGTAAAGGCGGAAATTGGTAATATTGAAGAAAACCGGACAGGATTTCAAGCTTCTCCTAGCGTCCCATTCCCGTTCCAGTTCCTCCCGAGCTGCCCGATAGAAGGCCTGCATGGCAGGCATGGGATCGTTTGTTTTTTTCATAATAGCCTCCCTATCCCATCTTGCCCGGTCGTGTCCCAAAGCGTGCGGGATGTAGATAACATTTTACTTTATTATACACTCTTTGTGGTAAAGTTTGTATATCCTTTTGCAGCCTTGTATGTATCCCAAAAGTCAATCAGAACTATGCATCTTAGATAATGTGTTATAGTGCAGCCCTTATGATTTCCAATGTGGGATTATCCCATGTCTTGTACTTTCCTTTGACAGGAGGAGCCATTCTTTCCCATGCGAGTTTCTTCTGTTCTTCATCTTTTGTTACTCAATCTGCATCATCCTTTCTATGTTTTCAGTATAGCATACGGAAGTACAACAGCATCTATATTCAGAAAGGGGCTGTGAAAATGATGTGATATTTCCGCTTACAGACCTGGAAACGGACGCCCCTGATGGGGCATCCCTGCGCAACCCACGTACTGCACGATTCCGTAGGGTCTGCCCGTACGGGAAGACCGGTCCCCGGTCGCCCGGCGGGTTATTGTCCTTCCTGCGGCGGCTGTGACGAAGAGAATAGACTTGCTTGTCAAGATGTCTCATCTTCCTTTATTTCTACCAGACCACCGGTGAACTGGCCTATATGGGCGATATCTATTTCGTGGATGATGGAGAAATGCGGGCTTTTCTGACCCCAAAAGTGTACATGGGCAGAGAGGCGGGTCCTTTCCCCCTTTCAGGGGGACACAATTTTTCCCCCTTTTCCACAGGACTTGGAGACTCCTGTTTGTCGTCTCCGTCGCGGGGGACACAAGTGTCATAAAAAAAGGTTGTAATTTCCCACATAATTATGATAAAATCTAAATAAATAATAATTCTTAAAACAAGGAGGACGGACCTGATGAAAAAATGGACAATTGTGGGTCTCACCACACTTTTGACGCTGGCTGCTTCGGCCGCATTGGCATCGGTACCTCAGAAATCCCTGTACCTGGGCGGCATCGGAATTGGCAGTGAGGGCTCCTATATCCGGCAGATATACGGTGCTCCAACAGAAACAGAACGGGAACATTCTGCTTCCCATCCATCGGGATCGGTGGTGGAATACGAATATGGGGATGGGGTCTCCATCCATCTGGCGGAAGGAGCCGTCTATCATATGGAAGTGTCTGCCAACAACGGCTGGGCAACTCCGGAAGGAATCCACGTGGGAATGGACGCTTCCCTCCTGGAGGGGACCTACGGAAAGCCGGACATGGTCCGTGGGGATAAATCCATCTACAGGGCGGAGGGTCTGCCCGGCGTGGGTCTGATCTTTGAAATCGAAAAGGGAAAAATCGACGAAATCGAAATCGGCCCCATCGAACCGTAGCGAACATGTTTGGCCAAGGGATGTTGCAGAAGCAATGTCCCTTGTTTTTTTGACTGACTGGAAGAAATCAGAATAGAAAATGGAAAAAGCTGCCGCGCACCTGGATTTGCTTAGCGGGAATGAGCCTTTTGCGCATCCTGGATCAGCTGGCGGCCCAATTGACAGGCTTTTTCTTCCATTTCTTTTCCATATTTGGCGTGGTAATCCCGTTTATCCTGTTCGGAAAAGATTGAGGATTCATACGGGAAAATTTTTATGAAGAATTGAAACGAGACTGTCGCCAGGTCGCCTGGCGGGCTCTTTCCACGGGGTTCGCCGAAGGAAAATTCGTTCCTACCGCCCAGACCGCTTCCTTTTGGGGGTAGCAGGAAAAAATGTTTTACTACCATTTTTACTACTACAATGGGGAAAATTGTGCCGTTTTTTGCAAAATTTT
>OLWQ01000981.1_pt1 | contig 10456 bp, 8 predicted proteins | sample 1673981 | NCBI WGS metagenome assembly OLWQ01 (sample SAMEA103958136, study PRJEB25191) | human gut metagenome | reverse complement strand
ATTGGCCTTCTTTTGTGTACCGTAACCCACGACTACAACTTCGGAAAGCATCTCGCTGTCCTCCTTCAAAACAATTTTCATTGTTCTCGTGGCTTTTACCTCCTCAGTCTGATAACCAACGAACGAAACTTTCAAAACGGCTCCCGGCTTCACATTCAGCGTAAACTTGCCGTCAATATTGGTTATACCGCCATTTGTAGTTCCTTTCTCTACGACACTGGCTCCGATGACAGGTTCACCATTTGCATCTACCACCAGTCCGGTTATAGTTTGCATTTGCAATTGCTCTGTCACTCCTAAAGAGATGTCGGTATCCGTTTGAGCAGCCATCACATTACCACTGCCTAAAAACAGTGCGCTGATTGCTACTGCTGTGAGGAAATTGCTGTGCACAAATCCTCGCTTTCTGCGATCTTCATTCATAAATGATTGATGATTTTGTTAATTAAAATAATTTTCTCAAAAATAGGTAAGAGTAAAAATAATTATGAGAGTATAATACGAGCTACCCTCGTCTCTGTGTTTCCAATTGCTCCATAGGCGTTTCTTAGTTTAAAGGTTTATATATTTTTTAGTTATAAGTTTCAAGTACACGAGGAACTTAGGCGGTTATAACCTTATGTCCATTAATAATAATTCGTTAGACAGTTGTCTAACGAATTAAAAGTACGTAAGCCTTTATTTGTTCATGACAGATGCGCGGTTATTGTCAGCCTACAAACATCTTACCTGATAGAATCAAAAGATAATGACCGATCTAAATCATAAAATAAAGTTTTTGAGAAAATAGTGCAAGAATATTAAAAATAACTATATATTTGTATCCAATTCTAAAACAAGCTATCTATGAAACTAATCGCAGAAAGTGGTTCTACAAGAACTGAATGGGCCCTGGTTGAAGACAATCACTTGATACAGCGTGTTTTCACAGAAGGGTTAAATCCTTTTTTCCAAACAAGAAGGGAGATTAGCCGGAGTGTACGTTTAGGTTTACCTGAGATTTTCTTTAAAAAAAAATTAGAGCAAGTATACTATTATGGAGCCGGATGTACTTCTTATGAAAAGAAGAATATATTGGGTGCATCATTAGTAGCACAATTTAAAACTCCTATCCAAGTAGAAAGCGATCTTCTTGCAGCTGCCCGCGGTTTGTTCAAATGCGAAGCAGGTATTGCCTGTATTTTAGGAACAGGCTCTAACTCATGCTTTTATGACGGAAAAATAGTAGTTAAGAACGTCAGAGCAGGCGGATATATTCTAGGCGATGAGGGCAGTGGAGCGGTGTTGGGCAAAATGTTCTTGTCTGATGTCTTGAAAGGCTTGGCTCCTAAGGATGTAATGGCCGATTTTTTCGAAAAGTTCCGCATCAGTCCTAATGAGGTCATGGAATCAGTGTATAACCGTCCTTTCCCGAACCGTTTTCTTTCTACAATCTCTTATTTTTTAGCAGATTATACGAATGACGATTATGTATTCAATCTGATAACCAGTAATCTAAGAAACTTCTTCACTCGAAATGTATGCCAATATGACTACAAAAACTATCCCATTCGATTTGTCGGTTCATTAGCTAACAGTTACGCCACCATATTAAGAGAAGTAGCAGGTGAATTTGGAATCGAATTAGATGTGATTGAAGAAACCCCTATGAATGGATTGATAGAATTCCATGCTTTAAATATTGAAGAACCTTAAATTAAATATATAATAATGTATATACAAGCATTCTTTGCAAATTAAAAATTATAAAGTTAAAAAAAGTGCAAAGAAATGTTCTTGATATTGAATAAAAACATATCTTTGTTACGTGTGAAGTACACAAAATACTTTATCACCTTTGTTAATAACAAGATTTATCTCTTAAGACGGTTAATACAGTTAAGAAATTAACTGGGATTTAATATATACTAAGTTCCTCGTGTACTTGGATTAAGATAAAAAATAGAGAGATAATATAGCAGTTATGAACCCTTAAATAAGAAAAACGCCTATGGAATAATCAAAAGCCTACAACAGAGGAGATAACAACCTTAAATCCTCCCATTTTCCCCTTATCTATTTTGAAAAACATTTTATTAACAACAAAATCATCAATCATTTATGAATGAAGATCGCATAAAACGAGGATTGGCAAATAGCAAATTCCTCACAGCAGTAGCAATCAGCGCACTGTTTTTAAGCAGTGGTAATGCGATGGCTGCTCAAACGAACACCGACAGTTCTTTAGAAGTAACAGAACAACTTCAGGTCCAAACTGTCAGTGGCTTAGTTGTAGACGCAAGCGGTGATCCCGTCATCGGAGCCAGCGTAGTAGAAATAGGAACGACCAACGGTATTATCACCGACATGGACGGTAAATTTACATTGAACGTAAAACCGGGAGCAACTTTAAGGATTTCATTTGTTGGATACCAGACACAAGAGACAAAGGCTTCCAAAACAATGAAAGTCGTTCTGAAAGAAGATAGTGAAATGCTTTCTGAAGTAGTAGTAGTGGGATATGGCGTACAGAAGAAAGCTAACCTGACAGGTGCTGTCTCTACGGTTGATTTATCCAAAACAATGGAAGGTCGTCCACAGCAGGATGTGGCAAAAGCTTTGCAAGGTGCCGTACCAGGGCTTTCCATTCTGAACAACACCGGCGATATCAACAGTGCTGCTTCTATGCGTATTCGCGGATTGGGAACACTGAGCAACAAAGAGGTCAGCAATCCGCTAATTATAGTAGATGGAGTACCAATGGATGATATTTCTTTCTTAAACACTCAAGATATAGAAAGCATCTCTGTTCTGAAAGATGCCGCCTCTACTTCCATATATGGTGCACGTGCCGCCTTTGGTGTAATCTTGATTAATACAAAAGGGGCAAAGCCAAAAGACAAGATTACAATTAATTATAGCAATAACTTTGCATGGGACCAGTCAACCTATATTCCTGACTACCCTGATGTACCCACTCAACTCCGCGCAGGAATTGAAGCCAAAATGAATGCCGGCGAAGGAATGCCCGAACTCTTTGGTATGTACTTTGACCAAATGTTGCCTTACGCTGAAGCTTGGCAAAGACAACATGGCGGCAAAAGCGGTTATCGTGAAATGCAACCTTTCCAAAGCATGGATAATGTAGGCGATTATCTGTTGTTTGAGAATGGCAAGGGATTGCTATATGCAGACTGGGATGTCCAAGGAATCTTTTACAACAATGCTGCTCCCTCACAAAGCCACAACGTATCAATTCAAGGCACCAGCGGCAAGACCCATTATTATCTCTCCTTCGGTTATGACGATAAACAGGGAATTATGAAGATTCACCCAGACGAATTAAAGAAATACAACGCTTCGGTCAACTTGACCACCAATGTATTCGACTGGCTACAAGTGGGAGCACGCTTCAACTATACACGCAAGAGTTACCAACGTCCCGACACATGGCAGAATACTTACCAATATCTGTGGCGTTGGGGTAGCTTCTTCGGACCTTACGGTACAGTAGATGGCTATGATTTCAAGACTATCGCACAGCAGAAACAAGCTGCCGACCGTAAAGAGAATACAGACCTTACCCGCATGAACACGTTCTTGAAAGCCGATATCATCAAAGGATTAACGCTGAATGCAGATTTCACATACACCATTCAAAATATGAATAGCGGCTCTGCCGACTACTCTGTTTTCGGTATGAACAACTGGGGCACATTTGACACTCCTTCCTACATTGTCGGCAAAAGCAGTACCGGCATTTGGCGTGACGCTTCCCGCCAAAATAACTGGACGCTGAATGTTTATGCCAATTACACAAAGACATTTGCAAAAAAACACAATGTAAATGTCATGGTAGGAGCTAATGCCGAAGAAACCGACTACATCTATCTATATGGGGAGCGCAGTGGACTCTTCGACCAGAATTATCCGGAACTGAATCTGGCAAACCAAGACGGGCAAGGTTTGGATTGGAAGCATAATGACCGCGCATCCGCCGGTTACTTCGGACGTATCAATTACGATTACAAGGGTATTTACTTATTGGAACTGAATGGTCGCTACGACGGCTCATCCCGTTTCCCCAGCAATGACCGTTGGGCATTCTTCCCTTCTGCATCTATCGGTTACCGCCTATCCGAGGAAGCCTACTTCCAACCTTTAAAGAACATTATCAACAATGCCAAATTACGCGCTTCTTTTGGAGAAATCGGTAATGAAGCCGTAGGAGACTACCGATTTGTTGAACTAATCGGACAACGCTTGAACAACTCGTCTACCGGTTATGTAAATTGGGCGGATGGAAACGGTGCCAACGCCAACCGTCTCACAATGTATAATATGCCGGACTTAGTATCCAGCACATTAAGTTGGGAACGCATCCGTACCACAAATCTCGGTTTGGATTTGGCTTTCCTGAACAACGACCTAAATGTTAGCTTCGACTGGTTCCAACGCGAAACACGCGACATGTTGGCCCCTTCGGAAGTATTGCCCAATACATTGGGTGCTGACGCCCCCTATGCCAATGCCGGTAATCTGCGTACGCGCGGTTGGGAATTGAATCTGAACTGGCGGCATCAATTCAATGAATGGACTGTCTATGCAAACTTCAATATAAGCGATTCCAAAACCAAAGTCACCAAGTGGACTAATGACAGTAAAATGTTGAACACTTATTATAGCGGCAAAACCTATGGAGATATTTGGGGTTTTGAAACCGAACGTTATTTTGAAGAATCCGACTTCACAGGACAAAATGAAGATGGTTCCTGGAATTACAAACAGGGTATAGCAGACCAATCCGGTCTGGAAGGCGACAACTTCCATTACGGACCGGGCGATATCAAGTTTAAAGATCTGAACGGCGATAAAAAAATAGATGGAGGCAAAGGCACAGCTGACGATCATGGAGATTTGAAAGTCATTGGCAACTCTATGCCCCGCTACGAGTATAGTTTCCATATCGGTGGCGCCTGGAAAGGCATCGACCTTGATTTATTCTTCCAAGGAGTAGGCAAACGCGATGAATGGACTATTTCATCCTTCAACTTCCCAATGATGCGTAATGCCGACTTGGCCATCTATGCCAATCAGACCAGCTACAATAAAGTACTCTACAACAATGACTGGACTCAGGTTACAGGCTATGATATCCGGCAGAGTAATGCTTATCCACGTCTCTATCCGGGAAATGAAGCCGGAGGTACAATATCCGGCATTGCCAATGGTTGCCACAACTATTATCCGCAAAGCCGTTATTTAACAGACATGTCATATCTCCGTCTGAAAAATGTAACTTTAGGTTATACATTCCCAAAAGAATGGACCCGTAAGGCTTTCATCGAGAAAGCACGTATTTACTTTAGCGGAAGCAACTTATTCTTGTTGCATAAAGGCAGCGGCGACTTACCGGTTGACCCGGAAATCAATGCGAATCCTTCCTCTAACAGCGATGGGAGCTACGGTACTTGGGGACGTGTCGCACCTATCACCCGCACTTTCTCATTCGGTATTCAAGTAACATTGTAATAATTGCTAAAACTTAAAAACAATGAAAAAACTATTTATATACGGAACCATAGTTTTAATGGCCTTGACAAGTTGCAATGATTTGCTTGACAAAGAGCCGTTAGACACTTTCTCCAATACCCCAGAGTACTGGAGCAACACTGACAATCTGGAAAACCAGTGCAATACTTTCCTCAACAACTACTCCGGCTACGGAAATGGAAGTGGCGGAGGATGGTTCTATTTCAAAACCTTAAGTGATGACCAGGTAGACAATGACTCACATACCTGGACTTACACAAACGTGGTTGCCAAATCTAGTAACTGGTCCGATCCATTTGTTGAAATCCGTCGTGCCGCTTACATCATAGAGGGTGTACGCTCGTCTTTCCTGGATAATGCCGTAAAGGCTAACTATGAAGGAATCGCCCGTTTGAATCGTGCATGGGAGTACTTTCAGCTTGTGCGCATGTACGGCGATGTACAATGGATAGACAAAGTGATAGATTCGAACGACAAGGAAACCCTTCTTGCAGAACGTACCGACCGCGACATTGTTATGGACAATGTCCTGGATGACTTAAAATATGCCTGTGAGAACATGACCGGTACCAACAAGCAACGTTTCAATAAAGACATGGCGCTTGCTATGACAGCCGACATTTGTTTATGGGAAGGCACATTCTGTAAATACCGCACCCAAAACGAAAACGGAAAAGCTGCAGACAACACCCGGTCACAGAAGTTTTTGCAAGAGTGTGTAATAGCCTGTGAAGCTCTGATGGCCAAGAACTATAAATTAAGAGAAGATTATCAATCCATCTATAACTCGGTCGACCTCTCCAAGGATACGGAAATCATTTTCTACAAACCTTACTCCAAAGATGCCTTCATGCATTCCACTATCGATTATACAGTAAACACGAGTGGCACACATGGCATGTCAAAGGATGCATTTGACAGCTACCTGTTTCTGGACGGAAAGCCGCTGGCTACAACGGCAGAGAACACAAACGATGCGGCTACACTTGTTAACGGCGAATATTCACTGGCAAACGTACTTGCAGTCCGCGACAAACGCCTGGCAGCTACTATCGATCCGGTATTGGCATTCAGAGGGCATGCTTACAGTCGTGCCGGCGTAGCTCCTTTCACAGCATCGACAGGCTATGGAGTAGCCAAATTCGACAATACGTCTCTGGATCTCTACAATCGTAACCAAATTGGTACTGCCTATACAGATGCCCCCATCTACTGGCTTTCCATTATCTATCTGAACTATGCAGAAGCAAAAGCAGAATTGGGTACATTGACACAGCTCGATCTAAATAACACAATCAATAAATTACAAGCCCGCGCCGGTCTGCCTGATATGACAACCACCCCGGCAGACGATCCTGCCAATAATATGGGAGTTAGCAATTTGATATGGGAAATCCGCCGTTGTCGCCGTTGCGAACTTATGTTTGACAACTGGTACCGTTATTGGGATCTCATCCGTTGGCATCAATTGGAATTATTGGATAGCAAGAAGCATCCTAATGTCTTTTTGGGTGCCAATCTGGAAAATGTGGCCAATCCTGAAGAAACTTTGAAAGGCAAATACCTCGATGCTTCCGACGGCCAGAACCGTATTTACGAAAGAAAACACTATCTCTATCCGATACCAACCGGACAATTGACTCTAAACAAAAATATGAAACAGAATTTAGACTGGGAAATATCGAATAAATGAATGAAATCGACAATCCTATACGGTGTCTCATCAAAGTTTAACTAAGAAAAAAGTACCTGACAAGAAAAAACGAGTCAGGTACTTTTTTTTAAATATAGCATCTCGAGTATCAGATAGAACCGCTGTTTTTTAATTGCAAATTAATAATTATAATATCAAATATTTGCAAATAAGTGTTTTTGATATTAAAATAAAGAGTATCTTTGTCCATATGAACTTTCCTTAATACTATATATATGAAGAAACTACTACTATTAACCATTCTGCTGTGTAGTTCACTGTTGTGTCAGGCACAAAAGGAACGCCCGATTCTGGGCGATGAGCAGACCGCAGAATATTTTCCAATTCTAAAAGGTAAACGGATTGCCATCTTTTCCAATCATACAGGCATGGTGGGAGACAAGCACTTACTGGATATCCTATTGGAAAATGAATTCAATGTAGTAGCCATATTCTCACCCGAACATGGTTTTCGCGGAAATGCAGATGCAGGAGAACACGTATCCAGCTCTGTCGATAAGAAAACAGGTGTGCCTATCCTTTCCCTTTATGACGGAAAAGACAAGAAACCGAGTGAGGCATCCATGAGGAAGTTCGACATACTAGTAATCGATATACAGGATGTAGGCTTACGATTTTATACCTATTATATAACAATGTGCCGGCTGATGGATGCTTGTGCCGAATATAACCGCAAGGTATTGCTGTTGGACCGGCCCAATCCGAACGGACATTACGTGGACGGGCCCATATTGGATATGAAATATAAATCCGGAGTAGGCTGGCTGCCCATCCCCATTGTGCATGGCATGACTCTGGGCGAACTGGCACTAATGGTAAACGGAGAACGTTGGCTGCCGGCTTCACGCATATGCGACCTCATCGTCATACCTTGCAAGAACTACACGCATCAGACAAAATACACATTGCCGGTTCCACCATCTCCCAACCTTCCGAACATGAAATCGGTCTATTTATATCCGGCTACTTGTTACTTCGAAGCAACTCCCGTCAGTTTGGGGAGAGGCACCTCCCTCCCCTTCCAAATATACGGCCACCCTAATATGACAGGTTACACTTACAGCTTCACGCCCAAAAGCGTTCCCGGAGCTAAGAATCCGCCCCAGCTGAACAAGCTATGCCATGGCGTAAATCTCAGCAATATGAGCGATGAGGAAATCTGGAAACGAGGAGTAGACCTGAGCTATATAATTGATGCTTATAAAAACTTGAATATGGGCGATCATTTCTTCCGCCCTTTCTTCGAACTGCTGGTAGGCACAGACTATGTCCGGAAGATGATAAAAGACGGAAAGAGCGCGGAAGAAATTAAAAGCTGTTGGAAAGGCGATGTGGAAAGGTTCAAAGAGCAAAGGAAACCCTATTTGCTCTACAAAGAATAGCCATCCATAGAAAATAATTACTGATTAACCTGTAAATACTAATACCCAAGCTCCATAATGAATCCACTATCCGTTATCATTACTATTGCCGCCTATTTTATAATACTGTTCACAGTATCCTACATTGCCGGCAGAAAAGCAGACAATGCGGGTTTCTTTGTAGGCAACCGCAAGTCATCCTGGTATGTGGTAGCCTTTGCAATGATTGGTTCCAGCATATCGGGAGTGACATACGTGTCTGTACCCGGCATGGTTGCTTCCAGTAGTTTCGGATATTTACAAATGGTATTGGGCTTCGTAGCCGGGCAGTTAATCATTGCTTTTATTTTGACACCATTGTTCTACCGGATGAATTTGGTTTCCATTTATGAATACTTGGAGAACCGCTTCGGAATGTCTTCATACCACACCGGAGCGTGGTTCTTTTTTATCTCTAAAATGCTGGGAGCAGCAGTACGCTTATTCCTGGTTTGCCTGACCTTGCAACTACTGGTTTTTGAACCGTTTGGCCTGCCGTTTATTCTAAATGTGGCTATCACCGTAGCATTGGTATGGTTGTACACATTCCGCGGTGGAGTGAAATCACTTATCTGGACAGATTCCTTGAAAACTTTTTGCCTTGTTGTCTCTGTGGTGTTATGCATCTGTTACATAGCTTCCGACCTGAACCTGTCTTTTACAAGCATGATAAGCACGATTGCCGACAGTGACATGTCCCGCATTTTCTTTTTCGATGACATCAACAGCAAACAATATTTCTTCAAGCAGTTTTTCGCCGGAGCGTTCACCATGGTAGCCATGACTGGATTAGACCAAGATATGATGCAACGCAATCTCAGTTGTAAAAACTTCAAAGACTCGCAAAAGAATATGATCACCAGCATCATTTCACAGTGCTTCGTTATTCTGCTGTTCCTGATGCTAGGTGTGTTGCTTTACACATTTGCCGACAGCCAAGGCATACAAGTGGATAAAAGCGATAAACTCTTCCCCGTAATCGCCACCGGGAATTACTTCCCTGTCATTGTAGGTATTCTGTTTATCATCGGACTGATTTCCTCCGCCTATTCGGCAGCCGGCTCTGCATTGACTGCACTCACAACGTCTTTCACCGTAGATATTCTAGGCACGAAAGGCAAGACGGAAGAAGAGGTTGTGAAAATCCGGAAACGGGTGCACGTGGGAATGGCCGTAACAATGGGGGGCACTATCTTTGTGTTCAATCTGTTGAACAATACCAGCGTAATCGATGCCGTATATATTCTGGCAAGCTACACATACGGTCCTATCCTGGGTCTGTTTGCCTTCGGCATCTTTATGAAGCAGCAAGTGCATGATAAATATATACCGGCAGTAGCTGTCGCTTCCCCGTTTCTCTGTTTTATCCTGCAAAAGAATTCGGAGGCATGGTTCAACGGTTATCAGTTCAGCTATGAGTTGCTCATATTCAACGCATTGTTCACATTCATCGGACTCTGCATATTGATAAGAAAAAACAAGAAAAACATTTAACTTAATACGTCATCATCATGAGTGTAAGACTTCACTTTTTATTCAGTATGCTTGTCGCCGTCCTTATCCCCCATACGGGCGGCGCGCAAGAACTCTCTCCAGAAATCCGCCAAGAAATAGGAAAATTTCTGGATGCTACCGCGCGAAAAGAGGTATCCATAGGACACATCACGATTGACTCCGTTGCCATAAAGGGTAACGCTCTGCAACTGTTTGCCAACATGAACTGTTCCTACATTCCTTTCCGGGAAAATAACGTGGCAGAGATTTATCAATGAATCAGCGCCTTGTTACCGGCCGAACTTACAAAATACAG
>OLWQ01000970.1_pt1 | contig 10525 bp, 9 predicted proteins | sample 1673981 | NCBI WGS metagenome assembly OLWQ01 (sample SAMEA103958136, study PRJEB25191) | human gut metagenome | reverse complement strand
TCACAGATACAGCCTTACTGCCAGCCTCTTTTTTATCAATTCACAACCGCTGTAAAAGCTGCGCACAGAGTTCTCCTACATTTTGTGTTGTCAAAATGCCAGCACTGCACAGCGCTTCCTTAATTTGTCTCTTGCTTGTTTAGAACTTATGTTCTATTATAAGGGCTAAGAAAACTGTGAGGAGGGACAAAGGATGGGGCGGCATATTCTGCATGTGGACATGAACGCATTTTACGCATCTGTAGAATGCCAGCGCCGCCCTGAACTGCGGCAAAAACCGGTGGCGGTCTGCGGCGATCCGGAGGCCCGCCATGGCATCGTACTTACCGCCAACTATGTAGCGAAGCCACGAGGCGTCAAGACAGGCATGGCCATCTGGCAGGCGAAACAGGTCTGTCCTGATCTGGTGGTGCTGCCTGCCGATATGGGAGAATATATCCGGTTCAGTAAAATGGCCCGTGAGATCTATGAAAAATACACCGACCAGATTGAGCCGTTTGGCCTTGATGAAAGCTGGCTGGATGTGACCGGCAGCGTCGGCCTGTTCGGCTCGGCCATGAGCATTGCTGAGGAGATCAGCGCACGAATCAAGTTTGAGCTGGGCATCACCGCCAGCATTGGCGTTTCAGATAATAAGATCACGGCAAAGCTGGGCAGCGACTACAAGAAGCCGGACGCCATCACCCGCATTGAGCGGGACAACTATAAGGAACTCGTCTATCCGCTGCCGGCAGCCGACCTCCTCTATGTTGGCCCTGCCACCGAGCGCAAGCTGCGTGGTGTTGGGATATATACCATTGGGCAGCTTGCAGAGGCGTCGCCGGAGCTTCTTGAATATAGGCTAGGGAAAATGGGGCTGGTACTGCATACCTTCGCCAACGGACTTGATGTATCACCTGTGCAGCGCAGTGACCATATCCGTGCCATAAAATCGGTAGGCAATAGCGCCACCACGCCACGTGATCTGGTCAGTGATGACGATGTGCGCCTCATGCTGTATCTGTTGGCCGAGAGCGTTGCTTGCAGAATGCGGGAGCTGGCATCGAAGTGTATGGTGGTCGAGGTCAGCGTTCGGGACAAAGAGCTGCACTGGTATAGTCGGCAGCGAAAACTGGCAGTTCCGACCTGCTCCAGTGCGGAGATTGCGGAAGTGGCGTTTGATCTCTTTCGCCGCAGCTATTCTTGGACAGCGCCGATACGCAGCATAGGTGTGCGTGGCGCCGATCTGGTAGATGTGACTATTGGTATACAAACTTCGCTTTTTGATAACGATAGGCGTCGGAGCGCGTGGGAGCAGATCGATGTGACTGTGGACAGGCTACGGCAGCGATATGGCTATATGAGCGTGCGCCGCGCCATTACCATGTCCGATCCGGTGCTGGGCTGTATCAATCCCAAGGATGATCACACCGTACATCCCGTGGGATACTTCGCAGGATAGGGGGTATATGAATGGAGCTTGAAAAGCGGTATGTGCCGGTGACAGTGCATTTCGATGCAGGTGGAAAGATGCGTCCCATTGAGATTGAATTCGATGAGAGCCGAAAGTATCATATTGACAAGATACTGGATGTACGCCGCGCTGCCTGCCAGAGTGTGGGCGGCGTGGGAGACCGCTATACCTGCCGGATACGGGGACAGGAGAGCTATCTATGGTTTGAAAAGGGCCGCTGGTTCGTGGCGGCGAAGGATGGAAAATAGAAATGAGAAAGACGCCGGCATTTCTGAAGTGACACGCCTTCCTTTTCTCCAACTTCATCAACGGTCATTCCGCCAACGTAGTACATCCAAATTCTGCGGAACTGTGTTTCCGTCAGATTGTCCCTGATCTGAGAAACCATCGCGGAAGCCATTCTGCGCCGTTCAGCTTTCTCGTGCTTGCACTCCATAACCACATCAATGGCAGGAATGGAAAATGCGGCTTCGGACAGGCTGTCAATGGACGTATTGTGTTTCCCCTCTACCACATCCTGATTGTCCTCGGTGTGGTAGTTTCCATCTGACCAAGATTTCCATTTCAGGAATTCTTCCTCGCTGGCAAAGTCCTCGCGGGTCAGGCGGACGATGACTTCATTGGCGTCCATATAAACGATGGCATCGGGGTCTTTCTTATTCAGCGCATAGATGCTTTTTCTATTAAACATTTTGTTCCTCCGTTCAGATCCGAGTGGGTAAAAAGGTCTGAACGAAGGGCGGCGGGGAGCGGCAGCCCACGGCGGAGAAGTGCCGTGAACGACAAAAAGCGCCCCCACAGGCATAAAAGCCTGTATGGGCGCTTGGGCGCGGTTCAGCATGGAAATTGTCGGCGGCTGTCGGAGGGCATAGGTATCCTACGGCGTCCGGGTATCGTCCGGCTATGCTCCCGGCGCGGCTCGTCGCCGCAGCATTAGCGGCACCTCCTGTGCTCTCCTGTCATACGCATAGGTCCCTTTCATCTGAAAAATGTTGGGACAGCAAAAACGACGGCTGCCCCGTACAGAGCAGCCGCCGTTTTCCCTATACCATACGCTGCTTTTCAGTACCGCAAGGTCATTTGGTTTTATAAATCAGGGCATTTCAGGATCATCCACAAGGGATACGCTGAACTCCTGTGCGGTTGCCCCCTCCGGCAGCAGCTTTGCCATGACCACAAGCCGCTGATTGCCGCTGTTGGTCTTGTCGTACTTCCGGCAGCAGGTGGAGAGGGGCAGGACGGTATCTTCCTCGGAGAAGGTCACGCCATCAAAGTCAAGCCAGTTTTTCCGCGCAACCGTCTCAAAGAAGCTGGTCAGGTCATCTCCCGTGGGATCAGGTGCAATATAGTCAAAACCAATATCCGTGACGAATAGAGCGGTGATCTGGAAAATCATGTCCTCACCATCCACAGAGAGATAGATATACGGATGCTCCTTTGCGAAGTCTGCGTCCATATAACGGTAGAGCTTGGTGAACCGCACACCGTCCGGGTCGCAGCTGCTGGCGGAGTGGCCGAAAATGGTGGTGTTTTTGTCCAGCTTATCCCTGCCGCCGATTTCGTTTTCACAATGGGCATACCAGCAGCCCCACATGGCATACTCACCGTTTTCATCCAGCTTCAGGTAATAGCCGTTGTCCTCCGCCTGCATCACGGGGTCGTCCACCTCCGCACCGGGGATATACAGCCACGCCACGGTGTCGGGATTCTTCGCTCTGGCTTCCGCCAGCTTTGCTTGCCTGTCCACCGAGGGGATAACTTCGCCTGCGGGAGTCGCTGATGGCTGAGGCGCAGATGTGCCGGAACGCGTTCTGCCGGGAATGTCGATAGGCTCCGCCTCTTTCTGATAGCAGCCCATAACTGCCGTGGTCATGGCGAAGAGAAAGACGGCCATGCAGATGATCGGACGAATGATTCTTGTGATTCTTTTCATAATGCTGTCTCCTTGCCGCGCTGGGATAGCGGCGCAGCTCAAAATGTCATTGATTTGTTTCTCGCAGCGAAAAGAGAACAGCGCAGCTTCAGGGCGAGATGCCCGTCCACTGCGCTGTCCGATGTTCGCTTATAGGTTCATGTCAGCCGCTTACTTCTTGCAGCGCCAGAGGAAGGTCACGATCTGCGCTCTGGTGCAATCCGCGTTGGGGCTGAACGTCGTGTTGGAAGTACCGTTCGTCACGTTATTCGCAACCGCCCAGTTAATCGCATCAGCGTAGAACGCGTCGGACTTCACATCCGTGAAGCTCGCGCTGCTCTCGACCTTCTTGCCGAGGGCACGGTACAGGAACGTCACGCTCTGGCCGCGCGTGCAGGTCGCGTCGGGCGCAAAGGTCGTCTCGGTCATGCCGTCGGTGATGCCGTTCTCGATGGCCCACAGAACCGCCTTGTAATAGTAGGCATTCGGGTTCAGGTCCGTCATCGCGCTCGTGGTGGCCTTCGGCTCGGGGCTGCCGGCAGCGCGCCATAGGAAGGTCACGATCTGCGCACGCGTGCAGGACTCGTAGGGGCCAAACATTGTGTCGGACAGGCCGTTCGTCACGCCGCTTTTGACCGCCCACTTGACGGCCTCATAGAAGAACGCGTCGTTGGGCACGTCGTAGAAGAAGTTGAAGACGCTGTTATCTTCCATAAAGGTCGCCTTGACCTCGACCTTACTGCCGGGCATGGTAAAGGTGTACTTGCCGTTGCCCTTGTCCGTGAGCTTGAGCTCGTCGCCGTTCTTGTCGGTGACGGTCAGGGTCTCAAGAACATAGCCATCGTTGGGCTTCACCGTGACGGTCACATTCGCGCCCTTGGAGGCGTTGGCCGGGGAAATGGTCACCGTGCCATTGGGAGCAGCGGGAGCGGTCGCGGGATAGGTCGGCGCGCCGGGAACGTAAGGATAGCTCGTGTACTTGTGGCAGACAGAGCAGGTCGTGCCGGGCTTGTGCACCCGGTCGCACTTGGTGTGGCAAACCGCGCAGATGCCGTCCTTGTTGGACCAGTCGTGACCGAGTTTCTTCAGCGTCTCCGCCTCAACGGTGGTTGCCTGCGTACCAGCCTCGTCCTTGAAGACTCCACCGCATCTGGAGCAGGTGTAGTACTCGTTGTTGCCGTCTTCCGTGCAGGTCGCGGCCTTGGCATCGGTCTTGGTCATATCGTGGCCGAGGGTCTTGAGCACCCAGCTGTCCTTCTCAATCTCGTTGATTCCGTTTTCGTCGGAGAAGTACTTGCCGCAGCCGGAGCAGGTCCAGTAGGCCTCGTTGCCGGCCTCGGTGCAGGTGGCAGCCTTGGCATCGGTCTTGGTCAGCTTATGAGCGCCTAATTCGCCATACGGCTGATCACAGGTTTCACAAACCGCCTTTGCAGTACAGGTGGCAGTACCGCCGGTGTGCTTCGAAAATTCACCGTTTGCACCGCACTCAGTGCAGGTCTTCCAATGGCCAGTGCTGTCGCTGGAATAGGTCGTGCCATATGTGTGGGTATGGTCGTCACCCAGCGTCACCTTGATGTAGTCAAAGGTGTTGGAAAGCTTCCAAGCAGGAGTATCGCCGCCGTCTCTGTTACCGCCGAGGTAATTAAATGTAAAGTTGAGCTTCTCCAAAGCATACTGCTCATAGTCACTTGCAGTCAACGAAGATCCATGGCTTCCGTATCTCCCCTGCGTGTTCAGCTTGGCAAACACCTGCTCACCATCAACAGAAAGAGTCACAAGGCTCGTTTCGGTAGCTTTATCATAGTTATTCTCCAGTTTGACAACAGAATACTCATTGGAGGTTGGCTCTTTCTGATATGCAGGACCGCCAAAGTTGATGTAATCTGTTTTGTTATTTGTAACATCATATGTACCCATATAGATGCTCGGCTCATACAGGAAAATATAGGTCATACCCTTTTCTCTCGTTGCAGTAGAGCTGAAGAGCATATTCTCTTTTGCCTGATTCTTTTCTTTCCACTCGACACGCCAATTCTGCGTCGGGTCAAGAGTGAATGGAGTGCTCAGTTTACCCTGATAATCATTGAACTTCACTGTGTTGTCATCGTTCAACGTGGTGCTGCCATGTTCAGCACTCACAGTGATGATAACATTGCCATCCTCATCAACAGCGTTCATATCGCTGTTGAAATTCCACGTAAAGGTGTGCGTCCAATGCGCATACAGGGTCGTACCGTTAAGGTTGTCCTGCATGCCAGAGGGAATCGCCGTGTCCAGAGCGGATGCAATCTTGTTCCCGCCAGCAGCCTGATCGAACCAGCCCACAAAGGCGTAGCCTGCGCGGGTGGCCTTCGGCAGCTCGGCTGTCACGGACTGCTTGATGGGATCACTGCCGTTTTTGAAGCTACCGCCGTTGGCATCATAGGTGACGGTCTTCTCATCCGGAGTCACTGCCCGCTGCTCATAGAGCTGCTGACAGATGTAGGCCGCGATCTGGCTGTGACCATCCATATTAGGGTGGAGCGCGTTATTCGGAGAAATGCCTTCCTGATTCCGAAGCTCCCGCAGGTCGATTGTCGTGATATCGTAGTGCTTTGCAATCTGCTCGATCACTTCCGCCTGTTTAGGAATATTATTTTGCTCATAATAGGGAATAATTGCGATAATCTCAGCATCCGGATAGATTTCCTTCATGCGCTGCAGAGAAGCCGCGTAGGCGCTCGCTGTATCCGAATAGGACTGCGCCCAATCGACAGCCTTCGCATAGTCTGCATCGGGATCAAACGTACCAACCGAGCTGTCAGGGTTGCTGCCGCCATAGTACAGGATCACATCCGGCGTGCCATTATCGTCAAGCTTGTTGATTCTATCCTTGCTTGCCATAGAAGCAGCTTTAGAACCGATGGTGCTTCCACTCCATGCCTCATCAATGCCCTCTGCCGCGCCAAAGCGGGTGATGATGGCACCCCAGTAATTGCGCTCAAAAGTCATCTCTTTGCCAGTAGTATTATCATAATACAGAGCATTACCGCTGGGGATTTTGTCCTTGATCGTCGAAATGCTGTCGCCCATCACGGAGATTGTTTTCCCGTGGAATAGCGAGTATAAATAGTTATACTCCGCTTCGCTGGCGTAGTTATAAACGACCCAGGTAGACTCTCCCGCAGTGACCTCTGCGCGTCCCTCTTTGCTGCCACCGGTCAGCGTGCCATCTTGCGTAACACTAACAATAGCTTCGTTCGAACTCCTGACTGTGTCCCCCTCGGGAACGGTAATTTGGACTATTTTGTCCGTCCAAATGGTCATCGGCCCCGATGTCACTACATCATCAGAGGAATACATTTCTACCGAATCAGCATCAATGCCCTCATCATTCCTTGCCCAAGCTACCGTTGGCAGCAGGCTCAGCATCATGACAAGTGTCAGTAAACTTGCCAATAATCGCCGTTTCATTCCATTACCTCCTAAGATTCTCTATCTTTTGCCCGCCTCCTCGGGCTGGGTTTACTTGGTTTTGCGCTTGGTTTTCCCGGCGCAGACGGGGCAGCCGCATTGCTGCACGCCCGCGCGCGAGTAGATGGCGGCTTTCCAGACATGACCGTAAGAGCATTGCCACCACGCTTTTTTGTGGCTGCCCGCGGTCACCATCTCCGGCGTCAGCGCGCCGTTGAGGGTTTCGTGCCACCCAGCGGCGCTGCGGTCGCTAAGTCGTTGAAGCCCGGCAGCACCTTTCGGTTGGCGCAGTAAGGACAGCCGTCGCCGCGCTGCACGCGCTGTGCGATGATGGTGCGGTAGGAGTGACCTTTTTCGCATCGCCACCATACGGGGCGGTTTGAGCCCGCAGTGACATTGCTTGGATGAAGTGCACCGTTTTTCTCCTCGTCCCACTGCGCGGCAATGTCCGGATACAGCGTTGTGAGGTCGTTTTCACCTGCAAGTGCCTGTCGTCCGGTGCAGACCGGGCACCCCGTACCGAGCGAAGTGCGGGAGAACACTGTCGCACGCCACGAATGGCCGTTTGGGCAGCGCCACCAGACTTTGCGCCTTGTGCCAGAGATCACCTGCGTAGGCAAAAGAGGCCCGTTTTTTGCCGCATCCCATTCTTTCGCGATCGACGGATACTCAGCCGCGAGCGAGTTTTCCTTAGGCAGTACGCTCTTTCCCGCGCAGTAGGGGCAACCGCTGCCCTGCACCCGCGTCTTCACGGCGGAGCGGTAGGAGTGGCCGTTCTGGCAGCGCCACCAGATGAGCTTGTGGCTGCCGGGCGTAATGTCCTTCGGTGTCAAGGGCGCGTTCTTCTCGCTGTCCCACTCTGCCGTGAGCAGCGGAAACTGCTTCACCATGCCGCCCTGTTTAGGCGTAACCTTGCGCCCTGTGCAGTAGGGGCAGCCTGTGCCCTCGCTGCGGGTGTAAACCATGGCCTGCCATGAGTGGCCGTTCGGACATGTCCACCAGACTCTTTTATGACTGCCGAAAGTCACATCATCCGGCGTGAGTGGTAAATTTCGCTCAATATCCCACTGGGCAAGCAAAGCAGTCTTTCCCTGTTCCGCGCAAAACACTCGAAATGTCTGTCGGATCGTCGGCCACCCCCCACGAAAAAAGCCCCGTTCCAGCAAAGCCGGACGGAGCAGTGACAAGCGAATAATCAGTAAGGGTGCAACCGGCTGTCATAGCGTATTCTCCATTCGGAGAGGCGTTAGACCCATCTGGCTTTGCGTCGCCGCCTTTCGGCGGTTTTGCCAAAATATGAGATTTTGAGAACGGAATCTATATTCCGTATATGCAAAGGAAGCGAAACGATCTTATCGTTCCCTTTACTCGTAGCAAAATATAGCACAACCTTCCGACAAAGGCTAGGGAAATTATGATTCCAAATATAAATTATGGAGTTTACAGGGGAAAACGCACTGTAAGCTTGTGCCGCTGCACCCATTTGAGCGTTCTCGGGCGCAGACAGCTCGATCTCTGCATGCGCTTTAGTTGTGAATATAGTGGTAACTGTATTCGCTTTGGCATTTTTGCGCAACAGAATATAGATTCCGTTTTTATGATACAAGTTTTAGCTGTTCGAGCTGACGCCGATGCTCCGCCATGCTCGTAACAAGGTAAATGCGCGTCGTTTCGATGCTCGAATGCCCGAGAACATCCGCCAGCTTGACGATATCCTTGTATGCGCGATAAAATGCCATCGCGAACAGGTGGCGCAGATTGTGAGGGAAAACTTTCCCTGCGTCGACGCCCGCGCGGACGCACAGCTTTTTCATTTTCGGCCAAATTTGATATCTCGACATGGACTTGCCGCTTTTGGCGCGAAAGATCGCGCCGGAGGCGGTTTTTGCCGCGCGGCGAACTTGAGCAGCTTGCGGCAGAGTTTTGACGGCAGTAGGATCGTGCGGATTTTGCCTTTGAGCGCAATTTCTGTTTTGCCGTTCTTCGCGGCCTCAACCGTGATCTACTGCACCTCGCTGACGCGGATGCCGGTGGAGCAGATGGTCTCCATCAGGAGCGCGAGACCGCGGTCGCCCGTGGCCTCCGCCGCAGCGACCAACCTCTCGTATTCCCCTCGCGTTAGCTCCTGCCTGCTGTCTCGAAACAGGCGGCGCTGGATCTTGAGAAACCGTGCGCGGCAGTCTGTCCAGCCGCAGAAGCAGAAAAAGCCGTTCAGTGCCGCCAAACAAGCGTTGATGGTCGACGGTGCGTAGTTTTTCTCGCGCAGGTCGTCTTTCCAGGGTCGAATCGTTTCCGAAGTGACCTTCGCACCGCACAGGAACGCAGCAAAACTCAACAGGCACAGCGGTATTTCTCGATCGTCGCCGCGGCGCGTTCTTCGCTTTCGAGGGCTTTCAAATAGGCTTCGATCTTCTCGTTTGCCATATAGTGTTCCATAATAAAAATACCCCTATCTCTCGTGATAGGGGTATTGTAACGTATTGTCGCGGATTTCGAACAGTGAATTGCACTCCCGCAGCTATGAATATAAAAAGAGAAGCCACTCTCTTGAGTGGCTTCTCTCCGTGTTGGCGCTACCTATCTTTCCGGGCCGTCTCCAGCCAAGTATTGTCGGCAGAAGCGAGCTTAACTTCCGTGTTCGGGATGGGAACGGGTGGACCCTCGCCCTAATCAGCACCAACTGCTGTATTGCAACTGTCTTATACAGTAACAAACCTTTATCCAATTGTCAAGTCGTGCCGAGTGGCACGTTCAAGCGTTTTGCACAGCAAAACCTTGCCGCAGGGCGAATTCATTTCGCCCGAGGATTTTTTGTCCTCAAGGGTTCCCGAAAAAGCATTGCTTTTTTGGGATGGTGACCCGTACCGGATTCGAACCGATGTTAACGGCGTGAGAGGCCGCTGTCTTAACCACTTGACCAACGGGCCATGCCTTGCGTCGTGGGGTCCCCACTGGATGGTGCTCCCATCCAGTGGGATGGTACACCTTCAGGGACTCGAACCCTGGACACCCTGATTAAGAGTCAGGTGCTCTACCAGCTGAGCTAAAGGTGCATGTTCTTTCGCTCATTGCGCTTATCTTTCTGTCTGCTCCTCCTGCTCGCACTACGTGCTCAATCGCAGGCTAAGTGCCGCTCCGCGGTTGCCCGCGATACAACGCCTGCGGGCGTTAGTACCACCTGAGCGAAAGGTGCATGTCTTCAAATCGAACCTTCAAAACCGAACAATGTAACTTCAAAGCTCCTCTCAAGGCCTTGCCTGCTTCATTCGTAGGTCAAGCCCTCGGACTATTAGTACCGATCAGCTCCACACATTACTGCGCTTCCACCTTCGGCCTATCAACCAGATCGTCTTTCTGGGTCCTTACTCCTTAAAGGATGAGAGATCTCATCTTAGGGGGAGTTTCACGCTTAGATGCTTTCAGCGTTTATCTCGTCCGTACATAGCTACCCAGCTATGCCCTTGGCAGGACAACTGGTGCACCAGAGGTACGTCCATCCCGGTCCTCTCGTACTAAGGACAGCTCCCTTCAAATCTCTTACGCCCGCAACAGATAGGGACCGAACTGTCTCACGACGTTCTGAACCCAGCTCGCGTGCCGCTTTAATTGGCGAACAGCCAAACCCTTGGGACCGAATTCAGCCCCAGGATGCGATGAGCCGACATCGAGGTGCCAAACCTCCCCGTCGATGTGGACTCTTGGGGGAG
>OLWQ01000969.1_pt1 | contig 10536 bp, 5 predicted proteins | sample 1673981 | NCBI WGS metagenome assembly OLWQ01 (sample SAMEA103958136, study PRJEB25191) | human gut metagenome | reverse complement strand
CTCGAAAAGGCCGCAGAACAGGGAAATGCCGACGCACAAAATAAATTGGGCGAGTATTATATTGGAGTGGGGGTAGAGACGAGAAAAGCGTTTGAACTGTTCCAAAAGGCGGCAGAGAACGGTTCGAAGGAAGCGCAGAGAAATCTTGGAAAATGCTATATGAAGGGGTTGGGTGTAAACAAACTTCCTGCGGAAGCTGTCAAGTACTATAAAAAGGCAGCGGAGCAAGGAGATGCTGAGGCACAGTACCTTTTTGCAACGTGTCTTTTTATCGGAAATGCTGTGACCCAAAATGTGAAACAAGCAGTAGAGTATTACCAAAAATCAGCACAGCAGGAATATATGAAGGCAATAAATGATCTTGGCGTTTGCTACGCAAGGGGCATTGGTGTACCCAAAGATGGGAAAGAGGCTCTGGCCCATTTTGGGGCAGCGAGTGAAGGAGATCATGGTTTCTATGTGGCAGACAGCAATGTGGCCTATTGCTACCAGAATGGCATTGGTGTGGAAAAGGATAAGCACCGCGCGGATGTGCTCTATATAGTAGCAGAGGCCAAGGAAGATGCAAGCAGGATGAGCAAAGCCATAAAGCAAATGTCAAGGGACGTATTTGCAGGAAAGCAGACCAAAACGACCATGGATGAAATTTTGAAGATGAACAAAAGCTTTGAACGCTCAAAAGAAAAAGCATCAAATCGTAAAAGACTGCGCATGGCATTGGAAATGGATTTCTGAAAATATTGGGTGAACCAAACAAAAGCAGTTGAAGATATAAACGTGATGGGTGCAGCGATGTTTGAATAAAACGACTTTCTGTCAAAAGAGGAAACCAACATGAACGATTTACAAATGACGAATCAGGATCTCTCCCAGAGGCAGTCGATGGAAGAACTTGCAAATCAACTGACGCTGGCAGACCATCTGGTGTACAAAAAATATCTGCCGGAATTGCAGAGTTATTCGCTGGTGGAGCCATCGGAAGAAATGAAGAAAACGCTGGATGTCAAGACCTGCATCAAGCTGTTCCAGATGAAGGAGCTGACCCTGAAAAAAGGCGAGGATATGCTCCAAAAACTCTCCACCGTTTATCATTCCAGCATGGCCCTTGGTTGCAGTCTGGCTGTGATGATCGATGTTCCGGCAGATGGTGCACCGGCAGATATTTATTTGGGGGTGCGGCAGAATCCGGGCAGGCAGAGCATCGATAACCGCGACCTTGCAATTTCCGGTGATGCGCTGGAAAAAGGGATGAAGAGTAACTTCCCCGGTTCGGAAGTACAGGAACTCCATCAGGAAGAAATTGACGCGCTGCTGGAAGACGATAACGGTTCTTTCGGTTCGGCACAATCGGCAATCGCTTCTGTCTCCTGCGTTGCGGCATTGCGAGATAAATCCAAGACGGAGGACAAAGCATTTATTCAGGGCATTGAGCGTTTTATCGATGCAATGGATGGCGATGCTTATACAGCGTTATTTCTGGCAGAGCCAGTTACAGAAGAAACACAGGCTGGCATCCGAAATGGATATGAGGAACTGTATAGCGCGTTGTCTCCGTTCCGCAAAACAACGTGGTCTTATACAGAAAACGAAAGCCATGCGGTCATGGAGACGTTCTGCTCTGGCACATCGGATACGGTAACGGACGGAACGAGCAGTGGTTTCAGCGATGAACAAGGCCGAAACACAGGATTTAACTTTAACGCTGGAATGAACCAAGGAACGACGAATACGATAGGACAGTCGCACGCGGTCACACGGCTTCGGTTGCCGAGCAAAAGAACGATGGTCGGCGTTGCGGCTGGTGCGAGTATCCTTGCGCTTGGAGCAGTGGCGGCATCGGCAGTCTTCCCGCCTGCCGGAGCAGCCATCGTGTCGGCGGCGAGTACAGTTGGTGCGGCGGTAAAGGCTGGACCGCTGTTTGGCGCTGTGGTGCCTATGGTGGCTGGACATGAAACAAATGGGACTGCATGGAGTACGGCACGGAGCATCGGAAAGTCGCTGGGCTTTGGGATGAGCCGGGGATACAACACGGCGCACACAGACAGCTCTACGGTGGAACGCAGCAATGCGCACAGCACCAATGAACAGCATTCCAACGGGACGACGGATACGCACGGCACTGCGCGGACGCAGCAGATAGAAGTCTGCAACAAGGCGGTGGAAGAACTGCTGACACGAATTGACGAGCAAATCAAGCGTACCAAAGAAAGTGAAGATTACGGCTGTTACAGTTGTGCGGCTTATTTTTTGTCCTCTCGCCCCAGCAAGGCTCTTCTTGCAGCTAATACATATCGTTCGCTGATGATTGGAGAAGGCTCTTCTGTGGAAAGCGGTGCGGTCAATCTTTGGCAGGACCGTGCAAGTGTAACTGCTATGCGAGAATATCTCAAACGGTTTACACACCCTGTCTTTGCACGCCAGCTCTGGGAGAATGAAGCTGACAGTCTGTTTTACACGGCAGGTACGCTGGTCAGCGGGCGGGAACTGCCGATGCACCTTGGTTTGCCCACCCGCTCAGTGCATGGTTTGCCGATTATTGAGCACGCGGAGTTTGGCCGCAATGTGCCGGATGAGGCGATGCCGGATGAGGACAAGATGAATCTGGGCAAGATTTACCACATGGGCAAAGAGGAAGCGGCAGAACTGCTCTTGAACCGGCAGGCAATGGCTTCCCACACGTTCATCACTGGCTCGACCGGCACAGGCAAATCCAATGCGGTCTACCATCTGCTGGATGAGATCACAAAGAACGGACAAACGACGTTTCTTGTGGTGGAACCGGCCAAGGGCGAATACAAGAACGTGTTCGGCAATTGTACAGATGTGCAGGTGTTTGGTACAAACCCCAGAGAAACGCCGCTGCTGCGCATGAACCCCTTTGCATTCCCTGAGAATATCCATATTCTGGAACATATTGACCGTCTGGTGGAGATATTCAACGCCTGCTGGCCGATGTATGCAGCCATGCCAGCGGTGCTGAAGGATGCTATTGAGCGCAGCTATCAGAAAGTAGGCTGGGATCTGCGCAATTCTGAGAGCGAGAAGGGAGTTTTCCCAACCTTCTTTGACCTGCTGGATATTCTGCCGGGCGTCATTGAAGAGTCGCATTATTCCAAGGATACCCAAAGCGATTATGTGGGCGCATTGTGCACCCGCGTAAAGTCGCTGACAAACGGTATTTATGGAAGTGTGCTTTGCGCAGAAGATGCGCTGACGGACGAAGCGCTGTTTGACCGCAATGTTATTGTGGATTTGAGCCGAGTGGGTTCTATGGAAACAAAATCGCTGCTGATGGGCATCTTGGTGATGAAGTTACAGGAATACCGGATGTGCAGCAGCGGGATGAACAGCAGGCTTCGCCATGTCACAGTGCTGGAAGAAGCGCACAACCTGTTGCGCAAGACCTCGGCAGAGCAATCACAGGAAGGTGCAAATTTGCAGGGCAAGTCGGTGGAAATGCTGGCAAATGCCATTGCGGAAATGCGTACTTATGGTGAGGGCTTCATTATTGCGGATCAGGCACCCGGACTGCTGGATATGTCGGTCATCCGCAACACGAACACCAAAATTATTCTGCGCCTGCCGGACGAAGAGGATCGCAAGCTGGTAGGCAAGTCTGCCGCCCTGAAGGAGGCACAGATCGACGAATTGTCCAAGCTGCCGCTGGGTGTGGCTGCCGTTTACCAGAATGAGTGGCCGGAGGCGGTGCTCTGCAAGATTGAGGCGTATCCCATGCCGGAAAATGCTGTTTACCACAAGCCTTCAAAAATGCCGCATGAAATCAACGCAGAGTTTGTATTCGGACAACTGGCAGTGGGCAAAGAGTTGAAACCGCTGAGCAGTTCGGAGATGGAGCAGCTGAAGCTCTGGCTGAAACGCCATGAGACTGTGCTGAAGCCGGAGGATAGCCGCTACCTGGAACGGGTCTTTGCAGGCGGCGAACTGGATGTGGCTAAGACTCGGAAAGCTGTGTTCGATTTCTTTGGTGGGATTAGCACGGTCGTTGATTACTGTGCCGCAGCCGAAAAATCGCTCACACCCCGTAAAGAATTTCTGGAACAGCTGCAGGGACAGTACGGCCTGAAAGCTGCTGCTGCAGACTGGGTGCTAAATAGCGTGATAAGTATGGGCATGAGCCTGAACCCGGATGCAAAGGCTGTAGATAATCTAAGGACGAATTTTGAACAGCAGGGAGGTCGTGTGCTGTGAGGCGAGAAATCTCAGAAGCGAAACCGATGGAAGCAAAAACGCACATTGGGTTGGATGATGTCGTCAAACGGTCATTTGAGCGTCTACAGAAAGGCGTGACAGAAAAGGCAGAAGAAAAACTGGATGCTGCTACGGAAAAGTCATTTGCAGAGCTAGAAAAAGAGCTGGAATACAAAAATAACGATGATGGAATGCCGTACCGTATGGAGCAGGATCTTTTGTCGGATGCAGAGTATAAAAGAAACGGATATGAGTACACTACCGATCACCTTGGAAGGCTGTTTACAGCCGAAGGAGACCTGCATCTGAAAGAGCATGATGGTCGTCTGCAAATTAAAGACAGCATCCATGACATTGGAAAAGGATATGAAAAAAGTACCGATGATCGAGGTCATGCAATTGCAGATCGCTTTGATGGGGCAAACGATTTGGAAAATCTCATTCCGCAGGATTCTGGACTAAATCGGAACGAATTCAAAAATTTTGAGAATAAACTGGCACAGGAAGTGGAAACTGGGAAAAAAGTCAATCTGAAATTGGAGATGCATTATCCGGGAGACTCCTTCCGCCCGGATGCCATTACTGCTGTGACAACGATTGACGGAAAGCAGGAAGTTAAAGTATTTCTGAACGATTAGTATTTATAAATCCACTGCACTTTCAGGTTATTACAATCCCGGTCGATTGCACATACAATACAAGTATCACTTCACAAAACGGAGGGTACTTGTACTATGGTGGACTACGCCGACATCGGAAAACGCATCCGTGCCTGCCGCCTTGCAAAGGGCATGACGCAGGAGCAGCTGGCCAATGAGGTCGGCGTTGTGGTCACGCACATCAGCCATATCGAGACGGGCAACTCAGTGCCCAGCCTGAAAACGCTGATCGACATCATTAACGCACTGGACTGCTCCGCAGACGAGTTGCTGTGCATCGAGATCAAAAAAGCAAAGCCGGTGTTCGACAGCTGGATGACCGAACAGCTTGCAGATTGCTCTGCCGATGAGGCAAAGATCATCAAAGAAACGGTGGTCAGCCTGAAAAAATCGCTCCGGAAGGTGTATGGAAAGTCCTCTAAATACAGATATGACTAAAACTTCAAAAACTGAATGCCAGTTGGTAGGCATTGAGTGTCTGAAAGAACACCAATAAACAGAATGAACCGCCCCGGTTTCCGCAATGGAAGCCGGGGCGGTTTTTTATACAAAAAAGAAATCGTTTTTTTGTAGCTTTGATGAATTGGCGCAGCGTCATTGACAGCAGAAGGGCAGAAGCGTATCTTTGGAACAGAAGGCGGAACAGGGCCATAAATAGCAGTTTTCTTTACCTTGCAAGGACACTTTCGTTTTGATGAGGCACGACCCGGTGTGCCGCTTTTTTCATTTGCGGAGATAAAATGCAAAAAGTACGGATTATAGTACACATTATCTGCTATGCTCGGTACACGGAAGGCACACACACCGGAAAAGGAGCAAAAATGCGCTGGACGTTGAATAAAACAAGGCTTTTGGCTGGTAAAACGGACCCGGAGAATACCAGCCTGTGGCTGCCGCTCTGGATGCACCTGTGGGATACGGCGGGCATCATGGAGCGGCTGGTCCGGCAGTGGCTCCCGGAAAGTGCAAAACGGGCCATGGGCTTTGAGCGCGAGGAAGCGTTGCTCGCGCATGCCCGGTTTCTGGGCGGGATCCATGATATAGGCAAGGCTACGGTAGCCTTTCAGGCAAATATCCTGCGCACTCTGCCGGAGGCGCGGCAGCGGCTGGAAATGTTGACGCCGCTGGACTGTCCTGAACAGAACCGCCGGGAGTCGCCGCATGCCCGGGCGGGCGAGGCAATTCTGCTGTGGAATGATTGTCCCGGCGGGCTAGCCTCCATTGTGGGGGCGCATCACGGCAGGCCACAGAGCTGCGCGGCGGTCGATGATCAGTTAGAGGGTTGGGAGAGCAACTACTACCCCAAGGGACAGAAAAAGGTCTGGGAGGACTTCTGGACAGAACTGCTCATGACTGTTTTGCAGGACTGTGGCTTTGACGACACAGCGGAGTTGGATGATCTGAATCCGCAGGAGGAAGTGCTTCTGACCGGACTTCTGATCATGGCAGACTGGATCGCCAGCAATACGGAATACTTTCCCCTGATCCCGGTAGAGGAGTTGGGCAGCATGGAGGATTACCCGGCGCGGGTGGACAGGGCTTGGGAAAAGCTGGCGCTGCCCTTCCCGTGGGAGGCACAGCCGGGCATCGCAGACCCGCAGGAGTTTGCGGTGCGGTTCGGCTTTGCGCCCAATGCGGTGCAGAGGGCTGTTCTGGAGGCTGTGGATACCGCAGCAGAACCGGGCATCCTGATTTTGGAAGCACAGATGGGCGTGGGCAAAACCGAGGCGGCGCTGGCCGCTGCGGAGGTCATGGCCAGCCGGTTCGGGCTGGGCGGTGTCTTTTTCGGGCTGCCCACACAGGCCACGGCAAACGGCATCTTTCCCCGGCTGCTTGGCTGGGCAGACACACAGTCTGAGGAGACGCTGCCGCAGGCTATAAAGTTGGCGCACGGCATGGCGGAACTGAATGAGTGCTATCTGCGGCTGCAGGGGCGCGGGGTGCAGCTGGAGGAGGACGCGCAGGAAGAGCATCAGGTGCAGGTACACCAGTGGTTTCGGGGAAACAAGCAGGCACTGCTGGCAAACTTCGTGATTGGCACAGTGGATCAGCTGTTGCTGGCGGCACTTGCCCAGAAGCACGTTATGCTGCGGCATCTGGGACTTGCGGGCAAAGTGGTCATTATTGACGAGTGCCACGCCTACGATACCTACATGAACTGCTATCTGGACCGCGCACTGGAATGGCTGGGCTGGTACAAGGTGCCGGTCATTCTGCTGTCGGCCACCCTGCCCGCCCGGCGGCGCACAGAGCTGGTCGAGGCCTACCAGCAGAAAAAGGCCGCCCCGGACGCTCCGTGGGAAACCAGCTGCGGCTATCCGCTGCTGACATGGACGGATGGCGCAGAGGTAAAGCAGACGGCCATCTCATCGGCTGCACCCGGTCAAACGGTGCAGCTGACTACGCTCACAGAGCCGGAGCTGCCCGCGCTGCTGCGCCGGAAGCTGGCCGAGGGCGGCTGCGCGGGGGTAATCGTAAACACGGTCAAAAAAGCGCAGAAGATCGCACAGCTGCTGCGGGAAAGCCTGCCGGACAAAGAGGTGCAGCTGTTCCATGCGCAGTTCCTGATGCCGGACCGCGCGGCGCGGGAAAACCAGCTGATGGCACGCATCGGCAAGGGCTCTGCACCGGAGTGCCGGAACGACCTGATCGTGGTGGGTACGCAGGTGATGGAGCAGTCGCTGGACATTGATCTGGACGTTCTTGTCACAGAGCTTTGCCCCATGGATCTGCTGTTGCAGCGCATCGGACGGTTGCACCGTCACCGCCGCAGCCGCCCCGCCCCATTGCAGCAGGCCTGCTGCGCGGTGCTGGACACCGGGGAAGATGCCTTTGATGCGGGCAGCGAGGCGGTATATGGACAGTGGCTGCTCTGGCGCACCCGGAAGTTTCTGCCCCGGAGCATCCGGCTGCCGGAGGAAATCTCTCCGCTGGTGCAGCAGGTCTACGGCTGGGAGCGGGAAGCTCCCGGTGGAGCGCAGGGGGAGGAAATGCGCTGCGTATATGAGCAGACGCAGGAGAAAAAGAAAGCGCGCGCCGAGGCGTACCTTGTGCCGCAGCCGGAAACGCACCGGCTGGCGCAGCTGAACACGCTGGACGACTGGATGCAGAACGAGGGCGCCCGCTCCGACCCGGCAGCCCGGGCGGCAGTGCGGGACGGCGACCCCTCGGTGGAGGTGCTGGTAATGCAGCGTCGGGCAGACGGCAGCATCCACTTTCTGCCGTGGCAGGAGGGCGGCAGTGCCGTAGCTGCCGACAGCCCGCCCCCGCCGGAAACGGCACTGAAGATCGCCCGGCAGAAGCTGCGGCTCCCGGCGGTGTTCGGCAAGGCGTGGAAGGTGGACGGGGTCATCCGGGAGTTGGAAGCGGACAACCGCAGCCGCCTTGCGGCGTGGCAGCTGTCGCCGCTGCTGCACGGAGAACTGATCCTGCTGCTGGATGAAAACCTGACTGCCCGGCTTGCGGGCATGGAACTTTGTTATGACCGTGAAAACGGCCTGTATTACCAAAAGGAGGAGACGGATGAAGGAAATTGAATTCAACCTGCTGACCGAACCGTGGATACGGGTGCGGCTGCGGGACAACACGGTGCGGGAGGTGTCCCTGACCGAGGCGCTGGTGTCGGCGCAGGATTATGTGGACCTTGCGGGCGAGATGCCCACCCAGAACGCCGCCGTGCTGCGGCTGCTGCTGGCGGTGCTGTTCACCGTGTTCTCCCGGGTGGATGCAAAGGGAGAGCCCCGCCCACTGATGCAGAGCGATGATGCACTTGAGCGCTGGAGCGCGCTGTGGCAGCTTGGGCATTTTCCGGCGGCGCCTGTCCGGGACTATCTGGAGCAGTGGAAGGACCGCTTTTGGCTGTTCCATCCGACACACCCCTTCTGGCAGGTGCCGCAGGCAAAGATCGGCACGGAATACGGTGCGGCCAAACTCAACGGTGAAATGTCGGAAAGCAGCAATAAACTCCGGCTCTTTCCGCTGTATGCGGGGCAGAGCAAGGAGCAGCTGAGCTATCCGCAGGCGGCGCGGTGGCTGCTATGCGTGAACGGCTATGATGACACCTCCGCGAAGCCAAAAGGAAAGGGTCTTCCATCCGTAGGAGCCGGGTGGCTGGGCAAGATCGGTTTTATTCAGGCACAGGGCGAAAATCTGTACGAGACCCTGATGCTGAACCTGACGCTGCTGCGCGACGGCCGGGAATGCTGGGGCGAAAGCAAGCCCTGTTGGGAACTGGAAGCACCAAAGAGCGCGGAACGGACAGAAATTTGCTGCCCGGATAACCCGGCACAGCTGCTCACCCTGCAATCCAGAAGGCTGTTGCTGCACAGGACAGGGGAGAATGTGGATGGGTTCTGTCTGCTGGGAGGAGATTTCTTCCCTTTGGACTTCTTACAGCCGGTGTTCAGCTTCCAGCGGTAGGAGTAATCGGCAATGGGGTGATCACTTCAACGAACTGGTCAATCAATTCGGGAGCAAGACGGGTTCCGTGTACATCGAACTTCTGAAAAAGAGTATATCTCAACAGCCCTGTATTTGATTTCGATACCAAATACAGGGCTGTTTCTTTGATTTTAATACTATATTTTGTACTTTCTTCGAATATCTTGACACCGTACCTTGTGGCTTGTCGCTTATTTGTCGCTTAAATCTGCAATAAGACACTGAAAAATAGCAGAAGAAATTAGAAAACCCGTTCATTTTGAACGGTACATTTACCCTTATACCGGGCAAACAAATGTCAAATTTAATTATTTGATGGATAAGCTAAATGACACGCTTCAGAAAAAGAACTTGGGGGCATTTTACACGCACAAGCTGTATGCCGAAAAGTCCCTTGAATTGGTGCGGGCTGCAATCGCCTGTGTTCCCACCGGAAATGACTATATCATTCTTGACAGGTGCGCCGGAACAGGAAACCTTGAAGCAGGTTTGACAGACGAGGAACTTTCACATTGTGTTGTTTCAACAGTAGAATATTATGAGTACAAGGTACTTCAAGAATTGTTAGGGGCAAAGGTTCGGCACATTATCCCGCCTATTGAAATGACAGACACATTTAACGCCGGGCTAGTTTCGGGCGCAGACGCTTTAAGCAAAGAATATATAGAAAATCCGGTCATAAAGCAATACATTGCCAACCCACAATGCACGATTATATTGTTTGAAAATCCACCGTATGCAGAAACAACTTCTGCCGAACACCAACGACAGGGACAAAGCAAAAAATCATCTACTTGGAAACAAAGCTATGTAGTAACTGAAATGAAAAAAGAAGTCAAAGGAACAGCGTCCAACGATTTAGGAAACGTTTTCATTTGGTCTGGTTTTAAATATTATTTGCGGCAACCAACAGATAGCTATATAGTGTATTCTCCTGTCAAGTATTGGAAAGCGCAACATTTAATTGACAGGAAATTTGTCAAAGGATTTGCATACAATCGCCGCCATTTTCACACTAATATTGACGCTTGCATTATGTGCGCATATTGGCAAAATATAGCTGACAGCAGAAAGGAAATTGAAATAGCGGCTTATGATATAGACGATAACACAGGCACGTTGGTTTCGTGTGGACTGCTCCCTGTAAAACAGGTCTTTACAACATACAGCAAAATATATTATGACAAACGCCCTATACCAGATGAGCAGCGGACGGGTATTCTTGCAG
>OLWQ01000947.1_pt1 | contig 10764 bp, 5 predicted proteins | sample 1673981 | NCBI WGS metagenome assembly OLWQ01 (sample SAMEA103958136, study PRJEB25191) | human gut metagenome | reverse complement strand
TCGAAAGAAGAAGTTGATGCATTGGTAGCAGAAGGAAAACAGTATGTGGTACGTTTTAAGATAGAACCTAATGAAGATGTTCATGTACATGATATTATTCGTGGTGAAGTGGTGATAAATTCGTCCATTCTTGATGATAAAGTATTATATAAATCTGCAGATGAGTTGCCTACTTATCATTTGGCAAATATCGTGGATGACCATTTAATGGAAGTCTCTCACGTTATTCGTGGAGAGGAATGGTTGCCTTCTGCTCCTTTACATGTATTGTTATACCGTGCTTTCGGTTGGGAAGATACGATGCCTGAATTCGCTCACCTGCCGTTATTGTTGAAGCCGGATGGAAATGGAAAGCTGAGTAAGCGTGACGGTGACCGTCTTGGTTTCCCCGTATTCCCATTGGAATGGCATGATCCTAAAACCGGAGAAGTATCATCCGGATATCGCGAGTCGGGATATTTGCCTGAAGCTGTTATCAATTTCCTTGCTTTGTTGGGATGGAATCCGGGTAATGACCAAGAAATCATGTCATTGGATGAATTGGTGCAATTGTTTAACTTAAGCCATTGCAGTAAGGCCGGTGCAAAATTTGATTTTGAAAAAGGAAAGTGGTTTAATCACGAATATATATTGAAGAAAGACAATGCTGAAATAGCGGCTTTGTTTATGCCTGTCCTGAAAGAAAACGGCATAGAGGCTCCTATGGATAAAGTGATAACAGTGGTGGGATTGATGAAAGACCGCGTTAGTTTCATTAAAGATTTGTGGGGAACCTGCAAGTTCTTCTTTGTAGCTCCGATGGAGTACGATGAGAAGACTACCAAGAAACGCTGGAAAGAAGACTCTCCCGAGCGTATGTTGGAGCTTGCCGATGTATTGGAAGCATTGGATGATTTCTCATTGGAGAATCAGGAAAAGGTAGTAATGAAATGGATAGAAGATAAAGGTTATCATTTGGGCAATATCATGAATGCCTTCCGTTTGACATTGGTAGGCGAGGGCAAAGGGCCGCACATGTTTGATATTTCTGCTGTTTTAGGAAAAGAAGAAACATTGAGACGCATTCGCCGGGCTGTGGAAGTGCTCAAGTAATACCGTGAATCATGATTTATAATCTAGTCATCTATATTTATCTATTCGGGGTTAAGCTGGCTGCATTGTTCAGCTCCAAGCCTGCCAAGATGGTGAAAGGTCATCGGGAGGTATTTGATATCCTGCGTGACAAGATTGACCGGAATGCCCGTTATATCTGGTTTCATGCAGCATCTTTGGGCGAGTTTGAACAAGGACGTCCATTAATTGAGCGTATTCGTAAGGAGCACCCTGAGTATAGAATATTGCAGACTTTTTTTTCTCCTTCAGGGTATGAAGTGAGAAAAAACTATCAAGGGGCTGATATTGTGTGTTATCTGCCCTTTGATACACCTCGTAATGTGAGGCGTTTTATCGAGATGGTGAATCCCTGTATGGTATTCTTTATAAAGTATGAATTTTGGCAGAATTATTTGAATACACTTTATAAGAAAGGTATTCCGGTTTATAGTGTTTCGTCTATATTCCGCCCGAATCAGATTTTTTTCCGTTGGTATGGTAAGGATTACCGTAAAGTGCTGAAGACTTTTTCACATTTATTTGTGCAGAATGAAGTCTCTGAAAAACTGTTGGCAAGTATCGGTGTTACTGATGTAACGATTGTAGGTGATACTCGTTTTGATCGGGTATTGGATATTTGCACTGTTGCCAAGGATCTCCCTTTGGTAAAAGCATTTAAAGGAAATTCTAAGACTTTTGTTGCCGGTAGTTCGTGGGGACCTGATGAAGATATTTTTATCAGGTACTTTAATGAACACCCCGAAATGAAGTTGGTCATAGCCCCTCATGTGGTGAGTGACAGCCATTTGAAAGAAATCATGGAGAAGGTAAAGCGTCCTTGTGTCCGTTATACAGAGGCAACAGCAGAAAATGTATCGAAAGCCGATTGCTTGATTATTGATTGTTATGGGTTGCTTTCATCCATTTACCGTTATGGGGAAATTTCGTATATCGGTGGAGGATTTGGAGTTGGTATTCATAATGTGCTTGAGGCAGCTGTGTACGGCATTCCGGTTATTTTTGGTCCGAACAATAAGAAATTCCGTGAGGCTCAACATCTTTTAGAAAAGAAGGGTGGGTTTGAAATCAATGATTATGAGGAATTTAAACGTTTGATGGATAGATTCCTGACTGATAACAGCTATTTGCAGCAGGCGGGAAATGCAGCCGGAGATTATGTGAAGAATAATTCCGGAGCCTTGGAGAAGATTATGAAAGCAATTCGGTTGTAATCTAGTTTAAGGTATAATAATAAGAGCCGTTTGTGAGATAAGTATTATCTTTCAGGCGGCTTTCTCTTATTTAATTCCTATCTTTGCGTTCAATAATTATTTTATGAGCATTAATGACGATATATTGTTATTGAAACTCATTCAAAGCGGTAATGAGCAAGCGTTTAAGTATTTATTTGATACTTATTTTGCATCGTTATGTCGTTTTGCGCATGTCTATGTATCAGATACCCAAGATGCTGAAGAGCTTATATTAGAGCTTTTCGTTCATATTTGGGAACATAGAAATGAAATAAATATTACTCTTTCGTTTAAAGCATACCTTTTTCAGGCAGCCCGCAACCGGTGCTTAAATTATCTGCGTGACAATCGTTCAATGCTTCGTCTTGAAGAAGTGGAAGAGGAAATAAGAGATGAAGATATCTCGGCTCTTGAAATGGAGGAATTGCAACATCTTATTATGGAGGCTATTTGTGCATTACCCGATAAATGTCGGGAGGTTTTTCAATATAGTCGGCATGAAAACCTCTCAAATAGAGAAATAGCAGAAAAAATGCAAATCTCAATAAAAACGGTAGAAGCTCAGATAACTAAAGCTTTAAAATTAATAAAGAACTTCTTGGACGAAAAATATATCTATCTTTTTTAAAAAAAAACTCTTTTTTGAATAAGGGTTATTTCATTTTGATGTGTCATACGGTTGTAAAAAGCTAAAAAGACATACGAAATGAAAAAAGAAATACCCTGGAATCTAATTATTCAAAAGCTGAAACACGATATTACAGCTGAAGAAGAACACGACTTGACCGTGTGGTTGGCTGAGGATAACCATAGGGTAATTTTTGAGGAGTTACAAACTTTGTGGCAAAAGGTACAGGAAAATGCTATTAATTACACTCCCGATACAAATTATTATTGGAAAGAATTATCGAAACGAATGAAGACTACAGAGGTAAAAGCTGAACCTTCTGTTCATAAGACTCGTTCTGTATCTTTCAAACGCTATGCTGCTGTTGCTTCTGTTTTTTTGCTTATAGCTCTCTCTTGTACATTATATATAGGTATAAATTTGGGTCGCCCGGAATCGGGCACTCAGGTTTATACCAACTTGAGTGGTAAGTCAAAAGTTTATTTGTCAGATGGTACTCAAGTGTGTTTGCATACCAATACTTCTCTTTCCTTAAATACTGACTTTAATGATAATTCACGTTTGGTCAATCTTTTGGGTGAAGCATATTTTGATATTAAGCATGATAAAGATCATCCTTTCGTAGTGGAGACTGAAGGTATGAAAGTGGTTGTACATGGAACAAAGTTTAATGTAACTTCGCATCCTGACTCTGCTAATACATATGTGGGGCTCGTGGAAGGCTCTGTATCATTGGAGACATCTAAAGAGCATCGTCTTATGCAACCGGGTGAAATGGCAACATTTAATAAGCTGAACAATGCTCTGTCAATTGAAAGAGGAGATGTTCACTTTATGAGTTCGTGGGCTAATGATAAGATTATATTCAAAGGAAAACCTTTAGGATACATTTGTCGGTTTCTTTCTAAGTGGTATAGTGTGAAGATTAATCTGTCTCCATCTTTGTCTGATAAATATACTTATAGTTTTACTTTACGTCATGAAACATTAGAGGAAATTGTACGTATTATGGCACGCTTGAATCTGTTAGAATACAATTTCGATGAACATAATGTGTTAACCATAAAAGAAATATCTAGTACTAACCCTTAAAAATATAATGCCTATGAAACATTGATGATATAAAAAAGGCCATCTCAAAAATCATTTTGAGACAGCCTCTCTTCTACGTGAGTTAAATTAATTATTAACCGGAGGAATGAATAAAGAATTTGGTCGTTCTGGGCATTTATTCCCCACTAGTTAACTTTATAATCTACAAAAATATGAATTTAAAGAAATATTCTGCATTTATTTTAATGCTTTTTTGTACAACCTTTCTAATGGCTCAAACAGAAAAGCGTTTTTCCCTTTCTTTCTCAAATATTCCTCTATCAGAGGCTATGCCGAAAGTAGAGAAAGCCAGTGGCTATACATTTTTTTATAATCCCACTGAAGTCAATATTAAGGTTAAAGTTAGCCTTTCCGTACAGAATGAAACTGTTCGTAAGGCTATGGATAAAATGTTGAATCCGGTTGGAATCGGTTTTGAGATAACAAATTCTCAAATCGTATTGTTTCCTAACAATAAGAAGAATACAGAAACACAAGGTAGTAAGGTGACAGTTAAAGGAAAAGTTGTCGATGCTACAGGTGAGCCGATAATTGGAGCAAATGTTGTAGAAAAAGGTACAGTTAATGGTGTAATTACAGATATTGATGGTAATTATCAATTGAGTGTTTCTAAAGGTGCAAGTATTTTAGTCTCTTATATTGGCTATGTTCCACAGACTATAAAGGCAGGAACTAAAACTGAAGTTTGTTTGGTGGAAGATTCTAAAACGCTGGATGAAGTAGTTGTAGTTGGTTTTGGTACTCAGAAAAAGGTAAATTTAACTGGTGCTGTAGCTTCTGTTTCCAGTGAAGCTCTTGCAAATAAACCAGTTGCAAATATTGGTCAGGCTTTGCAAGGCGTACTTCCTAATTTGAACGTTTCAGCAACAAGCGCTTCCCCTGGGGCTGTTCCTTCTTTTAATGTTCGTGGGGGTACTTCAATGAGCCAGGATTCAAATGGCAAATGGCAGGTTGATGAAGGTAGCCCTTTGATTTTGGTTGATGGTATACAAATGGATGCTACTTATCTTAACATGTTGAATCCTAATGATATTGAGAGCATTTCTTTATTGAAGGATGCAGCTTCAGCTGCCATTTATGGTGCTCGCGCTACATATGGTGTAATGTTGGTTACCACTAAGTCAGGTCAAAAAGAACAAAGACCTACAGTTACTTATAATTTTAGTATGCAGTGGAATACTCCATCACATCGCCCTGATATTATGGATGCTTATACATTGCAATTGGCCGAGAATGAACGTACAGAATGGACTGGTAACTCTGTCTCGGATTGGAGTATGCAGCTGTTGGAAGCCAAGAAAAAATGGATGGAAAATCCTACAGCAGAAAATGCTTGGATTTATCAGCAGGGAAGTACATCAAAATTCTCATGGGTCTCAAGCATGAATCCGTTTGAAGAAGTTGTAAGAGACTGGACACCATTGCAAAAACATACAGCTAGCATTAGTGGCGGAACAGCAAAAAGCCGCTATTATTTGTCTTTGGGATATCAGCATCAAGAGGGAATGTATAAAATAAATACAGATAAGCAAAATCGTTTTAATGGATTGATGAGTATTGATTCAGAAATCACCAAGTGGTTTAAAGTCAATGCCAAGATTAGTTATAATGTCTCTAATTTGGATGAACCATACATAAACCCACAAAAAGGGTCCTTATGGTCTGCTATGATGGGAGAACCGGAACGTAATGTGTGTGCACCGGTAAAAACTGCCGCAACAGACCCGCTAGGAGAGATGTGGACTGATAATATTATAGGTTGGTTAGCTTATGGAGCTACGAAAGAAACCAAACGTACTAATGCGGTGTTCAGCATCAATCCTACTATAACTTTGATGGATGGTTTGAGCTTGAAGGGTGAGTTCTCTTATCGTCCGAATGAATACTATTACAAAGAAGTGGTTCCAACTCGTGAGTATGTAGTAGATAATTGGACATCTACAGTGAAGACTCATACCGATCCTTCTAGTATTTTAGAACAAGTAACCCATTCTGATTATTATACTATTAATGCTTATGCTAATTTTGATAAAACATTTGGAAAACATTATGTGGGTGCTGTAGCAGGTTTTAATCAGGAGTGGTATACTTATCGTTACACAGGAGCGAAAGCTCAGGGTATTTTGACTCCTAATATCCCAGTGATAAATGCTACTACTGGCAATCAATATGCTTATGATAGTGCAGAACATTGGGCTATTCGTGGAGCTTTTGCTCGTGTTAACTATATTTTTAATGATCGTTATCTGTTTGAGTTCAATGGTCGTTATGATGGTACCTCACGTTTCCGCAAAGAAGACCGTTTTAAATTTTTCCCTTCCTTCTCCGCAGGTTGGAGAGTTTCTGAAGAATCATTTATAAAAAATAATCTTACTTGGCTGGATAATTTGAAGTTAAGAGCTTCATGGGGATCTTTGGGTAATCAGAATGTTTCTAATTATGCATATATTCCCGAGTATGGTAGTGTAGGTTTTGTAAATTGGGATATGGGGGGAAGCCGTCCAATGGGAATTTCTCCTTCGGGACTGATTTCTCCAAATTTGACTTGGGAAACAGCGACTACTATTGACTTCGGTATTGATGTGGCTTTATTGGGGAATCGTTTAGATTTTACTTTTGATTGGTATTCTCGTCGAACCAAAGATATTTTAATGGCAGGTGATAAATATCCTAGTGTCTTAGGAGCATCGGCACCTAAAAAGAATTCAGGTATATTGCGTACGAATGGATGGGAATTGAGCCTGAAATGGAAGGACCGTTTGGCTAATGGGATAAATTATGATGTAAGTTTTGTATTGTCTGACTATATAACAAAGGTAGTTCGCTTTGATGGTAATCCTAATAAATTACTTTCTTCTTTATATGCAGGTAAAACAATGGGTGAGATTTGGGGATATAACAGTTTAGGTATTTTGCAAGAAGATGATTTTATAACAGATGAAAATGGAAAACAAATATTACAAGGTGCTTCACAGTCAGATCTAGGTTCTACATGGTATCCGGGAGATCTTCGTTTTGAAGATTATGGTGGAAAAGAAGGTGATGATGAACACAGAAGTAGTGTAGGTGCAGATGGTAAAGTTTCTACAGGACAGAATACTATTTATAATCCAGGTGACCGTAAAGTTATTGGTAACAGTACTCCGCGTTTCCGTTTTGGCTTAAATGGTAATGTTTCATGGAAAAATATATCTCTTGGTATTTTCTTTCAGGGAGTTGCTAAGCGTGATGTTTGTATAACAGATCGTGCTTTATGGGGAGGAAATAATACTTCCGGAAACCGTGACACTTATAATAATTCATGGCGTCCTGACCGTACCAATGCGAAATATCATATGTATGGTAGAACTCAGAATTCAAGCATTGCACATACAGGAAATTTGTACAATGCTGCATATATTCGTTTAAAAACTTTGTCTTTGGGCTATAGCTTACCTAAGTCATGGGTTACTAAAGTAGGAATGAATAGTGTTACTTTGAATCTTTCTGGTTATAATTTATTTGAGATTTCAGGTGTGCCTGATGTTTTTGATCCGGAATCGATTTCTTCATCTTACCCGATGATGCGTTCTGTATCAGTGGGTGCACAGATTAATTTCTAATTTAAAAAATAAAAGATTATGAAAATGAAAAAATATATATTGGCGTTGGGATTAGTCTCCATGCTTATAGGATGTAATGATGATTTTATGGAACGTTATCCTTTGGATAATGTAACAGATGAAAATTTCTGGAAGACAGAAAGCGATTTGAAACTTTATTTAAATAAACTCTATCCTGCTTATATAAAAGGGCATGGTGATGGATGGTCACAAGATAAATATATTACTCCGCTTCCGGTTACAGGAAGTCCCTTGGCTTATGGTGATTTTTATTCAGATAACTGTGTACGTACAGGTAGTGAACCAAAAGAATTGGCAGGACTAAATAAAATTCCTACAGGAGCAGGAAGTGGTGGATGGAGTTGGACAAATTTACGAACGATTAATTTCTTTTTACAACGTTATCAACGTAGTGAACTTCCTGCCTACAAATTGGAACAATATGCAGGTGAGGCTTACTTTTTTAAAGCTCTTGATTATTATAAAAAAGTATTATTTTTCGGTGATGTGCCTTGGTTGACACGCGACTTAAATGTAGATTCAGAAGAATTGTATGCTCCACGTAATTCACGTGCAGAGGTTATGGATTCTTTGTTAATGTGTATTAATAAGTCTGTTGCTGGTTTGCCTCAAAAAGGGAAAGAAGAAAGTGGTCGTTTAAATAAAGATATGGCTAATTTCTTGAAAGCTCGTATTTGTTTGTTTGAAGGTACTTATCGTAAATATCATAAAGAACTGAATTTGGATGGAACTAAGTTCTTACAGGAATGTGTGACAGCTTGTAAGGAACTGCTGGGCAAATATTCTTTATATACAGATAATTCAGGAGAATCTTATTGGAAGATGTTTACAGCCTATGATTTTTCAAATAATAAAGAAGTTATTTTAGGCCGTACTTATATTGAAAATGAATTTGGACATGCTTTTCAGCGTTATTATGATCAAAATAATAGTAATCGTCAATCAATGGGAGCAACTAGAGGATTTATTGATGAATATTTGTGTATTGATGGAAGACCTATTTATGTAGGTGGTTCTGAAGGTAATTATGAGGAAAATCCAAATTTTGAAGGTTATGGTATGTGGAGAGAGTTGGAAAATCGTGACCCTCGTTTGACGCAAACTATTTGTCGTCCTGGAGAACATGTTACTATTTATGAAGGTGGTATTGTTTCTTTGGACGAAAATGGTATTAATTATCCGAAGATTAATTATAACACAAATGGTTCTACTGTAACTGGATATCGTGTTATTAAACATTGGATGGGTGACATGGAAGAGCAAGACCGTACTACCAATGGTATCCAGGCTGCTATTGAGTTCCGTTATGGTGAGTTGCTATTAATGTATGCTGAGGCTAAATATGAACTGGAAGGAACTTTGTCACAAGCAGATGTTGATATGACAATTAATGCTTTACGTGAACGAGCCGGGTTTGATTTTGTAAAATATCCAACCTCAAAATTGGTGGTAGGACAAGAACCGGCAGACCCACGTTTGGATAAAATCTATGCAGAGAAATTGGACTATCCGGTTAGTCCGCTGCTGCGCGAAATCCGTCGTGAACGTCGTGTGGAATTGGCTATGGAAAATCATCGTTATGAAGACCTGATGCGTTGGAAGGCAGGTAAGCTTCTGACCGTGCCTTTGCGTGGTATGCGGATGACTGATGAAATGCTGGAATTATATAGTGGAAAATATGAGCAGAAGGATCCAAGTAAGCCGGGAGCTGAACGTTTTAGTGCAACTAAAGCCACTGTAGATAAAGATATATTTTTAGATGAAGATGGATTTATTATCTGTTATCCGAAGAGTCCTTATAAATATACAATAAAAGGAACCCTGCCATGGGAAGACTATCGTTATTTATGGCCTATTCCTCGAGAAGAAATAACCATGAATCCACAGCTTGAGCAAAATCCGGGTTGGGAAGAGGCAGAGAATGATAAATAAATTCATTAAACTTTTTATCGTAAAAAGATGCCTTGTACCTCTTACAGGGCATCTTTTTTAATCATTTTTCTTTTTAAGGACAATATGTGTAGGTAATGGCAACAAAAATAGTAAGTCATATTCGTTTGCCTTTGTTACTTTTGCATAGTCTTCATAGACAATCTTAATTATAATTCCTTTATTTATTGAACATGAAAAACAAATTCTTAAAGACTTTCATCTTATTCTCATTATTGGCAGCAGGAGCATCTGCTCAGCACAGCCATAAATTATTACCTGCCGAACAGGAAATTCCTTTGAACTATGGTGCCGATCGTTTGGGTAAACGTTATGACGCGGATATGCAGAAATTTCGGGACAACCGTTTGGGCGCTTTTATCCATTGGGGGCTTTATGCCATTCCCGGTGGTGAATGGAACGGGAAAGTCTATCCGGGTGCTGCGGAATGGCTCAAGTCATGGGCAAAAGTTCCATCGGGCGAGTGGCTGGAGTTGATGAAACAGTGGAATCCGACGAAGTTTGATGCCAGGAAGTGGGCAAAGATGGCCAAGGAGATGGGAGTTCGTTATGTGAAGATCACCACCAAGCACCATGAAGGCTTTTGCCTCTGGCCCAGTAAGTATACAGAAAACACAGTGGCCAATACCCCATACAAGAAAGACCTTTTGGGGGAAATGGTAAAGGCGTATAACGATGAGGGCATTGACGTACATTTCTATTTCTCTGTGATGGACTGGAGCCACCCGGACTGGCGTTATGATGTGAAGACGCCCGAGGACAGCGCTGCTTTCAGCCGTTTTCTGACGTTTACGGATAATCAGCTGAAGGAGCTTGCAACCCTTTATCCGACGGTAAAGGACTTCTGGTTTGACGGCACCTGGGATGCCAGCATAAAGAAGAACGGTTGGTGGACGGCCCATGTGGAGCGTATGCTGAAGGAGATGCTTCCGGGCGTGACCATCAACAGCCGTTTGCGTGCCGATGACTACGGGAAACGTCATTTTGACAGCAACGGTCATTTGATGGGGGATTATGAATCCGGTTACGAACGCCGTTTGCCCGACCCGGTGAAGGACTTGAAAGTGACCCGCTGGGACTGGGAAGCCTGTATGACGGTACCCGA
>OLWQ01000942.1_pt1 | contig 10818 bp, 4 predicted proteins | sample 1673981 | NCBI WGS metagenome assembly OLWQ01 (sample SAMEA103958136, study PRJEB25191) | human gut metagenome | reverse complement strand
TGTTGGCCTTGTCGAGCGCGGCCTGCGCCTTGTCGTTGGCGGCCTGGGCGTCCTTCACGGCCTTCGCGTCCGTGTTCTTCGCGTCGGCGGCCTTGTCCAGGGCGGCGGAGGTCTTGTCGGCCTTCTCCTGGGCGGCGTCCTTCATGTCGTTCGCCTTGTCGAGCGCGGCCTTCGCCTGGTCGGCCTGGGTGCGGGTCTTGTCGGCCTCGGATTTCGCGGTGGCCTCGGCGACGGTGGCTTGGGCCTGCGCGGTCTTAGCGTCCTTCACGGCCTGGTCGGCCTGCTTGGCCTTGTCCTGCGCCTCCTGGATCTTGGCGGGATCGTTCGCGTCGCCCGCGATGCGGGTGGCCTCGTCGAGCAGGCTCTTCGCCTGGTCGGCCTTCTGCTGGGCCTGCTGCGCGGCGGCGGATGCCTGGTCGGCCTTCGTCTGGGCTTTGCCGAGCGCGTCCTGCTTCGCGGCGGTGGTCTGGTCGAGCTTGGTCTTGTCGGTCGAGTCGACCTTCCGCTGCGCGTCCTTCACGGCCTGTTCGGCCTGTTCCTTGGCCTTGGCGGCGTCGTCGCGGATGGACTGGCTGTCGTTCATGGCCTTCTTGATGGTCTCGGCGTTCTTCGCGCTCTGGTCGGCCTTGTCCTTCGCGGCGGCGAGGCTGTCGTGGGCCTTGTCGAGGTTGGTCTGGGCCTGGTTGACGCCCGTCTGGGCGGCGGCCACGTTCGGATCGTTGTTGATGGTGGTCTCGACCTGCTGTTGCGCCTGCTGCACGTTCTGCTGGGCCTGCTGCACGCCGGTCTGGGCCTGTTGGACCTGCTGCTGGGCCTGCTGGGTGCCGGCCGTGGCCTGGTCGAGGCTGGTCTTCGCGTCCGTGACGGCCTGCTGGGCCGCGGCGACCTGGTCCTGCTGGGGCTGCGTGGTCGGCTGGGCCGCGGCCTGGTCGACGGCCTGCTGGGCCTGCTCGACGGCCTGCTGGGCCTGTTCGACCGGGGTGGTCGCGGTCTCGTCGGCCATTGCCGGCGCGGCGATGGTGCCCGCGACGGCCACGGATGCGACGGCCGTTGCGAAAGCCTTCTTGTTCATAATTCCCTCCAATGCCATGCCCCGTATCGGGGTCGTGGCTCCAATGGAAACATCCCTGCGACGTTTCCGACAACCATTCCACGTGCCCCCAATCCGATATCGGCGCCATCGGCGTGTCGCGGTCTCGGAGGCATATGGCGCGCATACCCACCAGTCTACCCCCGCATGAGGCGGTGCCGGCGGGTGGGCGTCTACCGTTTCATGCCGTGACGTCCGTACGGGCGGACGCGTGGCCTGGACTCGACCATCGCCACGGGCATGCCCGCGAGCAATGCCACACCGGACACGAGCAGCGGGCGCGTGTCACGGCCGGTGGTCCTGGGCGCGTCCTCGGGATAGGGCGCGTCGTCCGGCATGCTCACGCGTTCGCCCGTGACGAGCAGCCGATACGTGTTCAGGAAGATCGGAGTGCAGGTGACCAGCGTCACCAGGTCGCGTCCCGGCTGGATGCGCACGTCGCGCAGATCGTCCGGATCGACCTTGCGGATGCGTTCGACCTTGTAGGCGAGGGTCTGGGCTGCGACCCTCACGTAGAACACGTCACCCTTCCTCAATTCGGTGAGCCTGGTGAACAGGGCCTTGTCGGCCACTCCCGTATGTCCGGTGATCACACTGTGGGTGCTTTGCCCGCCGACGGGCAGGCTGGTGCCGTGAAGGTGTCCCGCACCGTTCTCCAACGCGTACGCGTCGGCCCCGTGCCGGACGGGCAGGTCCACGCCGATGGACGGGATCTCGATGGTCGCCATGATCCCGTCGCCGAAATCCAGCAGGTTCTGGTATTCCGTGTCCGATTTGAACCCGAAATCACCATCGATGGTCCCGTCCTTGCCGGACGTCTCTCCGATGACATGCGGCGTGGCGGCGAGCCTCCGGTTGTACGCGCGGGCCGCGGCGACCATGCGCGCGTAATGTTCGGCCGAATGGTCGTCCTTCGCGGCCAGGGCGGACGATTCGGCCGCCCTGCGGGCCGCTCCGGCCTGTTCCACGCCAAGCCAAGCGAACGTGCCCATGCCCGCCAGGCAGAACACGACCGTGACGGCGATGAGCGCGCGGAACACGCGTCTCGCATGCCGTGCGCGTATGCGGCGCAGGCGCCGCATGCGACGTCCCTCCGAAGCACGTTCGCCCTCGATGATCCAATCCCAATCCATAACGTCCATACCTTTGCCACGATCCGTTCCACGAATATCGACGGTGATGGGCAACGGGAAGGGCCGGCGTCCGGACCATTCCGCCCACGTCCGAATGGAGTTGGTGGATGGCCGTCCGCCGGCCCTTCCGTCACCGGGTTCCGGTCACTCGTCGTCCGGCATGCCGTGTCCGTTCATGCGTCTGGTGAGCATGACGGTCGAGCCGATGCCGAACATGAGCAGCAGGACGCCGCCCGCGATGGCGATCGGCAGGCCGATACCGCCCGTTTCGACGAAGTTCTCGTGAACCTCCTGCCATTGCGCGTACAGGGTGATGTCCTTGTCCTGCAATGCGACCTTGCTGCCGTCCTTATAGACGACGTCCGCCTTACCGGGTTTAGTGCCCCAACCCTTGAACACGTACTTGTCGCGTTTGAACGACTTGGACGTGTCACCGGGAATGGTCACATCCGAATACTGCCAGCCGGTCGTGTTCGGATGCGAACCGGTGCCGCCGTTCGCGTTGTAGATCACGTTGGCCTGCAACCGCTGCCAGTGCGCGTACACGGTCACGCTGCCCGTCAACGGCCTGGTCCAGTCGTACAGGCCCGCGTTATCCTGCGGTCCCGTGTACCAGCCGAGGAATTTGTAGCCGCGGAGCTTCGACACGTCGCCCGCCTGCCAGCCGGAACCATCCGCCGCGGCCGTGTTGTACGGCACGCTCACGGACGCCGGGGTGGACGGCATCTCGCCGCTCCACGTACTCGGCTTGTTCGTGTCGTAGGTGAGGACCGGGTTGCCGACCCACACCGCGAACACGGTCATGCCGCCCTCGACCATCGTGACCTCGGCCTGCGCCTGGGTCGCGTTCCGGTCCTGGTTCCAACCCAGCTGGGTGTGGCCCGGACGAGACAGCATGCTGGAATCCCAGCAGTCGTCGTCCTTCGCCATGGTCGCCAACGTGATCCGCTGGCCGGCCGGATAGTAGACCTGGCAGCCGGACACCACATCCGTGCTCTGGTCGACGGTCCTCACGGTCACGCTACCATCCTCGTGGGTGGTGGTGCGCTGCACGAGGTCGGACACCTTGCCATCCGTCTTGGACGAGACCGTCCGGGTCGTGCCCGGCGTCGTGTCCGACGGAACGGATCCGGCCGCGTCGGCCGCGTTCTTGTCGTAGGTGAGGACCGCAGTGCGGGTGACCGGCGCGCCGAACGTCATGCGCGAGCCGTCGGTGCGTCCAGCGGGATTGCCCAGATCGTAGGAGAACGTGAACGTGCTTCCCGTCCATGTGGCCGCGAGGCGGTGACGGGACTGCTGCGGCGCGTTCAGATGAGCTTCGTCGCCCGCATCATGTCCGATGCCCGCGAAACCGTTCGTACCGTACGTGCCGAGTTCCGCGTCGGAACGCTTGTACGCGCCGTTGAAACCGTCAAGCAGCTGCACGCCCTCGAACTTCAGGTCGGATTGCGCGTCCCAACCGTCGAGGTCGTTGAACCCGGTCACGCCCTTGAACGTGTCCGGGACCTTCTCGCCGGTGTCCGCGTACGTGAACTCGACCGTCCACGAGCATCCCACTCGTTTCGACGTGTCGACCTTGCCCATGGCCTGTTCGACCTTCGCGGGCAGGCTGGAATAGCCGGAACCGTAGGCCGTGTTGATCCAGAATCTTCCGTCGCCGACGATGTTCCCGTGCCCGTCGAACCGGTACAGTTCGCTGACGCTGCCGCCGTTCCAGTCCTTCAACCGCATGGTCATGCTGATCTGGTGGGTCCTGCCGGACGGGTCGGTCCACTCGCCCACGGACGGGATGGTCAACGAGGCGCCGAGCTTCAACGGCCACATGCCCTGGGACGAGGAGTCCGTGGACTTGTACCACGCGCCGTTCTCGAACTCGACCTGCGAGAGCCTCGTGTCGGTGGTGTTGAGCACGAACTGGCGGTAGTCGCCGGGAACATCATCCGTCTCGAGGTCATGCACCGTCAGACCGGAAGCGGTCCTGTCCGCCACGGCCCTCACAGTGCCGGTCGTCCTGGTCTTGGCCTGCTTGACGGTGTTCGCGGTCTCGTCGGACGGGACCTGGCCGAAGGCGTCCTGCGAATTCTTGTCGTAGGAGAGCTTGTAGGCGAGCTTGAACTGCACGTCGTCGATCAGATTGCCGGAGATGCCGTCGATGGAACCCAACGCCTTGAACGTGAACCTGCTGACGTTCCGACCGGCGGGAACCACGACCGAACCCTGGAACGTGTCCCACGAGCCGAGCCAGCCATCCGTGTTCGGAGCGTTCACCGTGGTGGACTTCTCACCCAGCCTGTTGCCCCGGTCGGACGCGATGCGGGTCATCTCCACCGGCTGCTCATGGCCGGGCGCTCCGACGAGGATCTGGATCTTCTCATTGGAGTTGATGGTGCCGTTACGATGCGCGTACCGGAGCTTCACGGTGTACACGGTCGGATAATCGTGCGCGGTGTCGATGTCCTGGTACAGGTACGTGTTGGCCTGCGATGCGGTGATCTCCGCGTACATGTTGTCGTTCGCGCGGGAGCGTTGGATCTCGACGATGCCGCCCCTGCCGTCGACCTTGGTGTCGGTCTGGTTGGATTTCCAACCGAACTGGGACGCGTCGAACCCGTTGAGGTGGACCCAGTGCTTGGACGCCTCGCCCTTGCCGTTGAGGGCGCCGCTGATCTCCACGTCGCCGTGCGCCGGGTCGATGTTGGCGAAGTTGTACTTGCCGGTCATTTTGGACTGGCTGACGATGTTCCGCCAATCATGGTCGAAGTCGCTGTTGACGAGCTGCTTCGGCAGGCCGTTGGCGGCGTATTCCACCACATCATCATCCGCCACGAGCTTCACGCTGCCGGAGGTCTTGTCCTTGGCGGGCTGGGTGGTGTTCTCCCTGCCGCGCTGGTTCGACGGAACCTCGCCGGTGGCATCCGAAGCGTTCTTGTCGTAGTCCAGGCGGTATGCCTTGTCGAACACGATGTCGTCGAGCACGTTGCCGTAGTCGAGCTGCTTGGCGTCGATGCTCTTGAACGTGAAGCGGGTCGTGGTCTGCCCGTCGGGGATCAGGTAGGTGCCCTCGTAGGTCTCCCACTGGTCGGCGTGGTGGCGGTTGTTGCCGTTCGTGACCTTGGTGGCGATGGTCGTGGACTTCTCGTTGAGTTTATCGCCGTGCCCGTTGACGCTGGTGCGGGTCATCTCGACGGGCTGCTCGTGGCCGGGCGTGCCGATCATGACCTGCATCTTGTCGAGGTACGTGCTGTTGAGGCTGGCGTGCTTCAACCGCACCTTGTACAGGGTGCCGGGCACGGTCCTGATGTCCTGGTAGATGGCGGTGCCGGCCTCGTAGGCGCAGAGCTCCGCGTACACGTTGTCGGCGGTGGAGTCGTCGTACTGGAGTTCGACCGCGTTGGCCTTCTGCTGGACGTTGCTTCCGGCCTTCTGGGTGCTGGTCCAGCCGAACTTGGACTTGTCCCACCCGTTGATGGCGGTCCACTTCCAGCTGGAGCCATTGGGAAGGCTGGTGGCGTGCAGGGTCTTGCCCGCGTTCGGGTCGATGCTGGTCCAGCCGCCGAAGCTGTCCTTCCACTGGTCGTGGTAGTTCACGTTGAAGTCGCCGTTGACCAGATGGTCCGGCAGGCTGGCGTTGGTATCCGCGACGGTCTTGACGGTTCCGCTGGTCTTGGTCTTCGTGTCCGTCACGGTCTTCACGGTTCCCGTGGCATCCGCCTTGGCCTGCTTGACGGTGTTCGCGGTCGTATCGGATGGAACGGAGCCGGTCGCGTCGGATGCGTTCTTATCGTATGTGAGCTTGTACGCCTTGCTGAAACTAATGTCATCCAACAGATTGCCGTCCCACGCGCTGTATCCCTCGACGCTACGGAAGGCGAAACGCGTGACGGTGCCGGTGGCGATGTACGTGCCGGTGTACGTCTCCCACTGGCCCGTATGCGCTCCCTCCTGGAACTTATTGCCGGCGGGCATCTCCGGGTTGCTGACCTTGGTGCTGATGACCGTGCCGACCTTGCCGAGCTTGTCTCCATGCCCATTCGCGGTGGTGCGGGTGGCTTCCTGCGCGGTCTCCTTGCCCGGTTCGCCGATGATGACGCTCATCTTGTCCAGGTGGCTGGAGTCGAGACTGGCGTGTTTGAGGCTCCACTTGTACATGACTCCCGGAACGGTGGCGACATCCTGGTAGATGGTAGCGCCGGATTGGGCGGCGCTGATCTCGCTGTAATGGTTGGTTCCGTCGGCCTTATAGTCGACCTGCACGTCGTCGGCGCGTTCGAGGTCCGGATAGTAGGTATCGCCGGTCTGCGTGCTGTGCCAGGCGAATTTCGCCTTGTCGAAGCCCTCGGGCAGCTTGTATCTCTTTCCGAGCACCGTCCCGTTTGCGAAGTATGAGCCGTCGTTCTGGCTGATATACCAGAAGTTCCCGTCGTTGACGGGCATATCGCTTTTGACCGGATATTCGAAGTCGCCATTGACCAGATGGTCAGGCAGGTTCGACGTGCCGTCGTCCGCGAGCTTCACGACGCTTTTCGTGTTTCCGGTCGCGCCGGTCACGTCGACCGCGTTGGCGGTGCCGGACAGGCCGGCTCCCAACGCCGCGGCGGCCGTGAGACCGGCGAGAAGTCTTGTAAGGAATCCCATTTTCCCTCATCCTTTGTGATTCATATGTGAGTTCCGTATTTTTTGGAAGAGGGCCGGGATCGTGCGGCTGACAGGAGAAAAGGCCGCACGATCCCGGCTCCTGGATCCCCGGACCTTCGCTTTCGAGGCCGGGGACGATTCGGAAAAATCAGGCGATGGCCGGACCGTCGCCCAGGTTCTCGTGGCGGACTCGGTAGGCGGCGAAGCCGGACGCGGTGGCCACGAGGATGATCGCGAACGCGCCGACCAGCATGACGCCCATGGTGGTCGCGCCGGTCTGCGGCAGCTGGGTGATGTTGTCGATGTTCTTCACCACGGCGGTCGGGGTGGTGGTCTTGCCGTCCGCGTTGGTGACCGTGCCGGTGAGTCCCGGCTGGTTCTTGCCGGTGATGGTCACGTGGCCGTCGTCGGTGATCTTGAGGGTGAAGCTCGGCTTGACGAAGCTGAAGTAGCCGGTCGGCACCTGGGTTTCCTTCACGGTGTAGTCGCCGGCGCCCAGACGGGTGAAGTTGATGACGCCGGACGCGTTCGTGGAGAATTCGGTGGCTTTGGACTCATCCGTGGTGAACGTCCACTGGTTCGAGCTCGTGTTCCACACGTACCACTGGTTCAGGCTGTCGTTGTGGATTTTGAACTTGGCTCCCTGGATGACCTTGTTGCCGTCGGCCGCGCTGATCTTCTTCAGGTTCACGTCGTAGGTCGGGACCGGGGTTTCGTCGGTGCCCGGGTTCGGGGTCGGCACGTCCGGCGGGATGACGGACGGCAGCCAGTTCGACGTGAGGATGATCTGGTTGATGGCCTTGTTGGCCTTGGACGCGTTGACGACCTTGCCCTGGTAGGTCACGGTCACCTGCTTGCGATCTTCTTGTCGATCTTGGTGACGTTGGTCTTGATCTGGGTGGAACCGAGGGTCTGGCCGTTGCTCATCCTGACGCTGCCGCCGATCGTGGTGGACACGAGGATCGGGATTCCCTGGGCGTCGACGACGAGATAATAGCCCTCCGGCAGGGTCAGGTTCAGACTGCCCGTGGCGGAGGTCTGGTTGGTCTTCACGGCCGCCACCTTGCTGGACGCGGCGGTGGACTGCAGGGTGCCGGCGACCTTGCGCAGCGTGTCCGAATTGGTCTTCAACCGCAGGAGCTGTTCGGCGGCGTTACGGCCTTCGGACGTGTTGTAGGTCACGCCGTTCTTGTTCAACGCGGCCTTGACCCACGCGTCGGTCGTGGCGTCCGGGGATGAGGCGCTCACGCTCTTCACGTTCGCGCCGTCCTTGACGACGTCGTTGTATCCAGCGACCTTGTACACGGTGAAGCTGTGTCCGGCGAGGGTGCTGCCGTCGCCCGCGTTCAGGGTGAGCGTGCCGTCGGCCGCGAACGCCGAGCCCGGGACGCACAACGCGGCCAACGCGGCGGCGGTCGCGCACGCGGCTGAGATCTTCTTCATATTCATACTGGATGTCTCCTTTGATAGGGATTCTTCTGTTTTCTGCACGGACGGCTCACGCTGCCGTGGAAGTCCGATATCGTCGGCGTCCGCTTTCGGATCGCCGGCCGGTTGCCGGATCTCTCAACCATTCCCACGTGCACATGGCCGTATGAGCGCAGATATTCGAACGGGTGGCACCCCAATAAGATGGATGGGGGCGTGGGCCGTTCTTTCGGACGAGCCACGGCGGCCTTGTACGGCATCCACGGTCCGGGAAAGGAAAAGGGCGGGATGTTGGAGAATCCTCCAACATCCCGCCCGTGGCGTCACTCATGCCGTATGGCGGATCCGAACGGTCATCGGATCATTTGGCGGCATGCACGCCGTGCTTGACGGTCGAGGTCCTGCGACGTGCGCCCAAGAGGGTCACGCCGACACCGCCGAAGGCGATGAGGGACAGCAGGACGCCGCCGATGGCCATGCCGGTCTTGGCGAGATCCTCGCGGTAGCCGCGCCAGTCGTCGGTGTTCGAGTCCACGGTGGTGTCCTCGCATAGGGTCCTGTCGCCGACCTTGACCTGCTTGAGGCCTGTCGTGTCGGACGCGTCGCCGTCGACCTTCGTGTCGCCGGTCTGGTTGCCGTCGGTGGACTGCTGGCCGCCGAACTGGTCGGTGACGGGGCATTCGACGAGCGGCGTGCCGGTGACCTTCACACGGTCGGTGTGCTTGCCGCCCTGCTCGACGCCCTTCAACGTGCCGGTGATGATGGTGGACTCGCCGGGCTTGAGCACGAGGGTGTCCCAATCGTCCGGATACTTCAGGTCCGTGACGTCGCCTTCGCCGGCGATGGTCCTGTCGACCATCTTGAGGTCCTTGGCGAGATACCAGGCGCCCTCACCGGTCGAGGAGTCCGTCTTGGACGTGTTGGTGATCTTGAACGCGATCTGCTGGCTGTCTCCGGCCATCTTCAACGCGTCCTTCACGTCGTCGCGGTCGCCGGCCTGTTCGCCGGAGGCCACGTCGTACTTCTCGATGTGGATCGACGGGGTCATGTCCGGGGTGCGGGTCCACACGATGTTGGACTGGAACTCCTTGTCGTTGAAGATCTCGGCGAACTGGTTCTCGACGCGTTCGGACACCTTCAGGCGCTTGCACTGGATGTACGCGCGCCAGCCGTTCTCATGCGCGTTGTCCGCGGACACGAGGGCACGGTACGCTTCGGTCGCCTCGACGGTGACCTGGCCGTTGGCGTCGGCCGTGGCGGTGAACAGTTCACCGCCGAGCTTCGAGCTGTCGAAGCCGTTGCCGGCGAGCTTGTCGCCCTTGGCGGCGAGCACCTTGCCGTCCCGGTACAGGTCGCGGGTCGCGTACACGGCCCACTGGCCCGTGTACTGGTCGAACTCGGTGTTCAGCGGATCCACGATCTTCCACTGGCTGACCTGCGGGTAGGCGCGGTCGGCCGGGATGACGGAGCTGTCGAGCTGGTAGAGGAAGGTGCGGTCCTTGTACACGCTTCTGCCGTCGATGCTTTCGCCGCCGACCTTGACGGTCACGTCCTTGGCCGGGTTGACGGGCTTGAGCGGGTTGGACACCTCGTTGGTCTCCACGGTCGTGTCGTTGGTGACCTGGATGGCCTTGTTCCTGACCGTGTACCCATCCTTGACCTTGACGACCTTGTACGGCATGACGACCTGGTAGGTCTGGCCGAGGAGGTTCTGGTCGATGGCCGGATCGTTGAGCGGATCATGCTTGCCGTTGGTCGAATACTTGGCGAGGTCCTTCGGCTGGGGGTCGCCCTTGACGGTGACGCCCTTCTTCGGGATCCACGTGTCCACGGTCTTCGCGTACACGTATGCGACGCCGTCCTTGATCTGGATGTTGAACTTTCCGGTCACGTCCTTGCCGGACTGGTCGAGCACCTCGATCTTGGATTCGTCGATGGCGACGTACTCGTCATCGAAATCGTCGGTGATGCCGGCCTTCCACACGCGGTACGCGTTGTCGGTCTGCTTCAGGTCGAGGGTGACCAGATAGTTGCCGGTATCGCCCAGCAGCATGGTCTTCCCGTCGATGCTGACGGTCGGATCGCCCTGCTCCTTGGACTGGTTGTCCTTCTTGGAGGGGTTGTGGACCGGCGGCAGGTTGTCGACGATGTTGGACGGGGTGATCGAATTGTTCAGGGTGAGCGCCCACTGGTTGGCCACTTTGCGGTCGACGGGAGCGTTCTTCGCGACGGTGCCTTCGAAACGGACCTGCACCTGCGGGTTCGTGCCGGCCTTCCAATGTTCGGCCACGTACTTGTTCGAGTATGTGATGGTGAACTTGTGCGCCGCGGTGTCCCATGCGACCGTGTAGTCGCCTTCGACGCCCATCTGCGGGTCGCTGGTGGTCAGCTGTCCGCCGGTGGCGAGGTCGATATACAGCAGGTACAGAATAATGGCGGCAAAATCCACCGGCACGAAGATCACCGGGTTCGGCCGCTTGAACCACAGGGGCAGCACCGTCAGCACATACAGCAGCAGGATGCCGCCGGAGG
>OLWQ01000940.1_pt1 | contig 10831 bp, 7 predicted proteins | sample 1673981 | NCBI WGS metagenome assembly OLWQ01 (sample SAMEA103958136, study PRJEB25191) | human gut metagenome | reverse complement strand
TGGTCCGCTTCTCGACCGTAGCCGGAGAGCGCGGCGCCGCCGATGCCGAGCGCGAGGTCGAGCGACAGGGAGCCGGTGGAGATGGCCTCCACGTTCACGGGAATGTCGTCGCCGAGGCGCATGATGGCGCCCTTGCCGAAGTTCTTCTCGATCTGGGCGAGCGCGGTCTCGAGCGCTTTTTTCTTGTCCTCCGGCTTGACGGGGCCGGTGGACACGGGTGCGGATTTTTTCTTTTCAGCCATAGTGATTCACCTCTAAGTATCAGATGCGGCCGACGACGACGCGCCGGATGCCGGCGGTGTCCTCGAGGGCGGTCACATCGGTGTATTTTTCTTCTGTCATCAGCGCCATGACGGCGTCCGCCTGATCCTCACCGACCTCGAACATGAGCCAGCCGCCGGGGCGGAGGATCTGCGTCCAGTGGCGCACGATCGCGCGGTAGAACATCAGCCCATCCTCGCCGCCGTCGAGCGCGCCGAGCGGCTCGTAGTCGCGCACGGAGCTGTCGAGCGTGAGGATGTCCATGCTCGCCACATACGGCGGGTTCGACACGATGAGGTCGAACGTGCCGATGCCCATAGGGGGCTTTTCGAGCGCGTCGGCCTTGAGGCAGATGGTGCGGTTCTGGTGGTTGCGGCGCAGGTTTTCCTTGCTCACGGTGAGGGCCTCGTCGCTGATGTCCACCATGACGACGCGCGCGGCCGGCAGCTCATGCGCCAGCGCGCAGCCGATGCAGCCGCTGCCGGAGCAGAGGTCGAGAATGCGGGCGTTCATCTTCCGGCCGACGAGCACGCGCAGCGCCGCGTCCACGAGCACCTCGGTGTCCATGCGCGGGATGAGCACGTCGGGCGTGACCACGATCGGCAGGCCGTGAAACTCCCACTCGCCGATGAGATACGCCACCGGCTCGCCCGCCAAGTGGCGCTTAACGAGCTCGCGCGCATTCTCCTCCACCTCTGGCGAGGCGTAGAGCGAGCCGTCGCGCACCAGCTCCTCGCGCGTTTTTGCCGCCGCGGCGCAGACGAGCTCGCGCGCCGACTGCGTCGCCTCCTCGTCGCCCGCGCGCCTCAGCTCCGTGCGCAGATCCAGATAGAGATTATTATACGTCGTTGCCATGCTTACCACGCATCCTTGCCTTTTTCTTCGGGAATGACCAGCTCGAGCGCGCGGATGGCGACCTCGAGCATGCTGTCGTCCGGCTCGTTGGTCGTAAAGTTTTGCAGCCACAGGCCCGGACGCGCCAGAAAGCGCGTCACCTTGTTGTCGTGCCCGCCGACGTAGCGGTTGAACTCATACGTCACGCCCACGATTGGAATGAGCAGCAGCAGGTGCAGCGCCATGCGCACCCACATGTTGCGCCAGTTGACAAAACTGAAGACAAGGCTCGAGACTAAAATCGACACGACCACGACCACAAAGAGAAAGCTCGTGCCGCAGCGCGGATGGTGGCGCGGCTGGATGCGGCAGTTTTCGACCGTCAGCGGCAGCCCCGCCTCGTAGCAGAAGATCGTCTTATGCTCCGCGCCGTGGTACTGGAACACGCGGTAGATGTCCTTCTGCTTGGAGCACAGGATCATGTAAGCGAAGAAGATCACGAGCTTGATGACGGATTCGACCAGATTGTGCACCGCCGCGCTCTTGATATACGGGTCGATAAAGCCGGCCAGAAACGTCGGCAGCAGGAAAAAGAGCAGGATCGTCAGCCCCAGCGACAGAAAGACCGCCAGCGCCGTGATGAATTTCTGCATTTTTTCGTTGCCGAGCTTTTTTTCGAGCCACTGGTCGAATTTGCTCGGCTCGGCGACGTCCTCGTCGGGGAAATAGTCCGCCGAAAACATCAGCGCCTTGACGCCCTTGACCATCGAATCGACGAACGTCACCGCGCCGCGGATGATGGGTAAGCCCAAAACGGGGTACTTGTCGCGCACGAGCGTCAGCTCCTCGACCTTTTCGACCAGCCCGTCCGGCGAGCGGACGACAATAGCCTGCTTGCCCGGACCGCGCATCAAAACTCCCTCGATCAACGCCTGTCCGCCGATGCTCGTGCGGAACTTGGACGCGGAAGCCTTGTTTTTTGCTTCTTCTGCCATGAATGGTTCTCCTTTTTCTATGCGATATCATACCACGGGTTTTGCAAGAATGCAACACCCGTTCTATTTTTCACGACATGGGCAGCGAGATCGTCACGACCGCGCCGCCGCCCTCGGCGTTGGCGATGTCGAACGTGCCGCCGTGCAGGCGCACGATCTCGTCACACACGGCAAGGCCAATGCCGCTGCCGCGCGCCTTCGACGAGCCCTTGTAGAATTTCTGCTTGACGAACGGCAGCTCCTCCTCCGGGATGCCGGGGCCGTAGTCGCGCACGCGGATGACAAATTTTCCATCCTCGCACGCGGCGCTCACGTCGATGCGCTTTCCCGCGCCGCCGTGCTTGGCCGCGTTGTCGAGCACATTGCAGAAGACCTGCTTCATGCGCTCGCTGTCTGCCACGATCGGCGGCACATCCTCGTCAGGGCCCTTGTAGCTGACCTCGATGCCCTCCTGCCGGAAGAGCTCGAAATAGGTGTAGATTGCGTCCTCGAGCTCGCTGGCAAGATCGACGCTCTCCACGCGCAGCGTGAAGCGCCCGTCCTGCATCTTCGTGAATTCGAGCAGCTCCTCGACCATCGTCGTCAGGCGGCGGGACTCTTTCAAAATGATGCCGAGGCCGCGCTTCGTCTGGTCGATGTTCGCGCCCGGGTCAGCGGAAAGCGTCTCTGCCCAGCCGCTGATGGCGGTCAGCGGCGTTCGCAGCTCGTGCGAGACCGACGAGATAAATTCCTGCTGGATCTTCTCGGCCTGGCTGATCTTGAGTGACATGTCGTTGATGTTGTCGACCAGCTCGCCGAGCTCGTCGCGGTAGTGGTTCTCGATCATGATGCCGTAGCTGCCGCCCGAAATGCGGCGTGCCGCGTCGCTCACGACTGCGACGGGCTGGACGACGTTGTTGATAAAAATAGCATTCGACGCCGCAATCAGCGCCATGCACACGAGTGCCGCCGCCGAAGCGAGCAGCGACTCGACCAACACGCGATGCTGCGCCTCGCGCAGCGATGTCACGTACCGCAGCACGCCGACGACGCGGGAGTTAAAAAACAGCGGATACGACACCGCGAGGATATTCTCCCCCGTCTGCGGATCGCGGCCCTGAAACGACGCCATTTTACCGCCGATCGCGCTGTCAACGTCGCTCGTGCCGGGCAGCGTGCCCGCCGTCAGCCCGTAGGACGAGACCTGCACGCGTCCGTTCGTGTTGATGAACTGGAGCTCGATCGTGTCCTTTTCTTCAAACGTTTCGGCGGAGTACGACGCGAGGCGGTAATATTCGCTGTAGCTCTTCACGCCGTAGCCCGTGAAGGTCTCCGCCGCGATACGCGCGCGGCTCTCAAGGCCCGAGCGCATCGCATTGTAATAGTATTCCTGCACGCCCACGCTGAAAAGCGCCACCGCCAGCACCAGCAGCAGCAAGATCGGCAGCACCGCCGAAAACATCCACCGCTGACGAAGGCCACGGATGTGCAGCGCCGAAGCAAAGCCTTTTCGATTGTCCGGCATCGCTGCCCCTCCTTCGTTCGGTGCGCTCACACCGTCCATTTATAACCAAAGCCCCACACGGTGGAGATGTACTTCGGCTCCTGCGCGTCATCTTCGATCTTGAGGCGCAGGCGGCGGACATTCACGTCCACGATCTTGAGCTCGCCAAAGTAGCCCTTGCCCCACACGGCGTCGAGAATTTCCTCGCGCGCGAGCGCCTTGCCGCTGTTTTCCATAAAGAGCTTGACGATCGCGTACTCGATCTGCGTCAGCTTGACGCGCTCGCCGTTTTTTTCAAGCGTCCGGTTCGTCAGGTTCAGCAGAAACGGCGGCTGATACAACTCTCCGGTATGCGTGGCCGGCGTGTTTTCGCCCATGCGGCGCAGCAGCGCGTCCACGCGCGCGGTGAGCTCGGCGGGCGAAAACGGCTTTGTCACATAGTCGTCCGCGCCGGTCATCAGACCCGTCACCTTGTCCATCTCCTGCGTGCGCGCCGTCAGCATGATGATGCCGACCTGCGCGTTCGACATGCGGATGCGGCGGCAGACTTCGAACCCGTCGATGTCCGGCAGCATGATGTCGAGCAGGCACAGCTTCGTGTCGGGATTTTCCTGCAATTTTTGAAGCGCCTCCTCGCCGCACTCAGCCTCCACGACCTCGTAGCCCGCACGCTGCAAATTGATGACAATAAAACTACGGATACTGGCTTCATCCTCCAGCACCAGCACTTTTTTCATATCGTTTCTCCTCTCAGTTGTCTCCCATCGTCCATTCCGCCGTGATGAGCGAGAAGCGCTCGCGCAGCGATTGCTCATCAAGCGTGATATTCCATACATCGCCGATCCGTGCGGCGTATACCGCCTCCACCTGCTGCGTGAGCACAAAGCGGCTGCCGATGTTGGCAAGTCCCTCGCGCGCCTCGCCCGTCAGGGTGTAGACGGTGAGCAGTTTCTCTCTCAGTCCGCCCTCGCCCGCGCGGTAGAAGGACACAGCGGTCTCGCCGCTGCCCGCGCTGCGCTCGACGGTCAGATGGTCCTTGTCCCACTCGTCCGGCAGCACAAGGCTCCAGCCGTCCGCCACATTGTGGAAGCAGCTCTGCACGTCCGTCACCGTGCCGTCGATGCTGTACTGCTCCCAGACAACGTAATACTGCAGCTCGCTCTCGCGGTCAAAGCGCTGCAAGGGACGCGTCTTCGGCGCTTCGGTCACGCCGTCGCTGTTTTCATCGCGCGGGAAAAGGCCGAGGAAAATTTCCTCCGCGGGTACCTGATTTGCGTCCGCGCCGAGGGCGATGTTCTGCAGCCGCCCGCCCTTGAGCGCCAGCACGTCCGTCACGGTCAGGTTGTCGCCCGTCACGCCCGTCACGAACAGCGCGTTCTCCCCGCCCGTCAGCGTGCCGGCCGTCAGGCGGCTCAGCTCCGCCACCGAGGCGGACAGGCGCAGCGAGGACTTCGCGTGCAGCGCGCCGTCATCCCAGTCGTAGTAATCGACGCGCGCCGTACTCTCTTCGTCGCTGCAAATAATTAAAAGTTCCTGCTTCCCGTCGCCGTTCATGTCGAGGTTCGCGTAACGGGAATAGCCCGTCGTCAAAAGCGACTCCGACGTGCCGGGAGAGAGCGGATAGATGGCAAGCCCCTGCACATCCGAGCTGCTCTTGTAGCCGACCAGGATCTCCTTGAGCCCGTCGCCGTCCAGATCCGCGTAGTTCACGCTATAGATCTGGCTCGATGTGCCCTCGATCACGGCGTAGCGCTCGTAGCTGTCGCCGTCGGCTTTGAAGATGTAGATCTTCATCGGCTTTTTGTCGCTCGCGCGGCGGAAGAAGGCCACCGCCTCTTCGCTGCCGTCACCATCGAGGTCGATCATCTGCACGCTCTGCAAATTGCTGCCCGACGTGGGCGCGGCATACTCCGCGCCGTTTGTGAGCAGCGCGTCGATCTGCGATTCGAGCGACTCATACTCGCCCGCGAGCTTCGGCAGGCGGTAGAGCGACGTCTCCGGCGTCGTGAACATGCAGCCCGAAAGCAGCAGTGAAAATAATCCGATCACCAGCATTTTCCCCGCGCGCTTCATTCTCTCCGCCTCCTTTTTCATACAGATACCAATACAGAGTTATCATAGCACGCCGCCGCGCAAAAAGGTAGCCCCTTTTTGCGCATTTTCCGCAAAAAAGCAGCGTTCAATGTCCTATCTAAGCCTCATCAAAGCGAAAGATGCGCCTTTTTCGCCCACCGGGCGCAAAACAGCATTCTAAAAAGCACGCATTTTGTGCTCCCCAAGCACAAAGCAGTGTCCTCGCACGCACTCCCCCGGCGCATTTCGCGCCCTGCGGGCGCGAAACAGCCCACCGCACCCAAGCGTCGCAGACTTTCGCGTCCGCAGACGCGAAATAATTTTGATCGTCATTTCCAACGACATGCGCGTTGGAAATGACTCTTCTCAGGCCGCAAGTTTGGAATTCGCCCGCCGACGGCGGGCGAATTATGCGCACAGCGGCCTGCAATCCCCCTCTAAAATGAAAGGGAACGGCAAAGCCGTTCCCTTTCGTTTTAGAATTTATACAATACTGTCGCCACCTGCGCCCTCGTCATCGCGCCGTTGGGGCGGAAGCTGCCGTCGTTAAAGCCCGTGAGGATGCCCATCTCGCTGAGCGTGCTCACGTACTCCGCCGCCCACGACTGGATTGCGCTGCTGTCGGTGAACTTGAGCGCGCCCTGGGCGTAGCCCTTTTCGGTCAGGCGACCGAGCATCGTCACCGCCTCCTGGCGGCTCACGTTGGCCGTGGGGTTGAAGTAGAGCTTGCCCGAGCCGTCGGAACTGCCCTTGATGATGCCGAGCGAGTACATCGCCTTCGCGCCGTTCAGCGCCCAGGATGCGATCTCATTCGTATCGGCAAACGGGAGCTGCACGGAGGAATGATCCTGCGAAGAACCTAAGTAACGCGCGAGCAGCACGGCAAATTCCTGACGGCTGATCTTCGTATCCGGCAGGAAGTTACCGTTCGAACCGTTCGAAATGCCGCTGCGCTTGAGGTACGCCACCGCATCGTTCGCCCAGTGGTCCCGCATATCGGCAAAGGCCGGCGTCGCGCTCGACGTACCGGCGTTCACGCCCGCGCGGCTCAGGTTGCCGCTCGCGTCGCCCGCGACCACGCTCACGCGATGCTGTGCGCCGTCCCCCGCGGGAAGCGTAATGCTCAGCGCGCCGCTGGACTGGTTATAGGCGTAGGACGTGTAGCTCTTGCCGTCGTAGGTCACGTGAATGGTCGGGATGGCCGCGCCGTCGATGTCATCTTTCACCGTGCCGGTCACAGTGTTGCTCGCCGCATTGTACTGGAGCGAGAGCTTCGGCGCGGTCGTATCGGTCAGGCCGCCGTAGGAGAGCACGAGCTGGTCAAGGTACACGGCGCTGATAAGCTCCGTGTCCGAAGAGACGATCATGCCCGTGATCGCGGTCGCCGCGCCGAGGTTCGCCGTCAGGAGCTTCCAGCCGGAGAAGTTGAGAGCTCCCAGGTTCACGCTGCCAGTATCCGTCACCAGCGCGAGCTGCGCTCCGCTATTGTCGCCGTAGACCCAGAAGTTGAGCTGGTCGTAATTTGAAGGAATGGCATAGTTGAGGCCGATGTAGGCGTTGCCCTCGCTGCCGATCGCATAGTCAAGCCGTGCGGAGGCGTAGCCGTTGTGCACGCGGGTCATCTCACTGTTGTAGGAGAGCATCGCACGCGTGCCGGTCGCGGTCGCGAACGAGGTCTCAAAGCCGTCGAGCGTGCGCAGGGCGCGCGCCGTCACCGTCACAGGGACCGTCACGGAAATGCGGCCGAGGCTCGCCGTCACGCTGCCGCTGCCGATGCTGCCGGACGCCGTGAACACGCCGTTTTCGATCGTGCCGACATTGCCCTGCACGGTCCAGGTAAAGCCCTTGTTGTCGCCGAGCACCGGCAAATGGCGGTACATCGCCGAGGCGGTCAGCGTCGCCGTCTCGCCCGCGCTGAGCGTGATAGCGCTCACGGCCTTGCCGTTCTGCTTGACGCTGATGCTGTCGGGCTGCGTGATGACATCGATCTTCGTCTGCGCGCTCGCGCCGCCCGCGTTCGCCGTCACCGTCACGGTGCCGGAGGCGGGCGCGGTCAGGACATTGCCGTCAATGGTGCCCTTATCCGCGCGCAGGGAGACATTGGAATTTGCCATGGGGATATAGTTCGTGTCGAGCGCCGTCGCGGTGAGCTTGACCTGCGCGTTCGGGAGCACGCGCGTGCTCTCGCTTTCAAGATACACATGGCCCACGGAGTTCGTCGGGCGGCTGTCCGCCACAAGGAAGATGTGGTTCGTCACCGCGCGCTCGCTGCCGCCCGAGGGCTTGTCGACAAGCGTCGATACCGTGCTGTCGGGGCTCGTCGCGACCATCGCGGTCGAGCCGCCGCCGTCCAGGCTCAGCGCCGTCACGCAGCCGAGCTCCACCATGCGCTGGGCGACCTGCGTCAGCGTCGCGCCGATGGAATAGCCGCTCTGGCGGCCATCGATCGTGTAGAGCACGAGCGAGCCGTCGCGCTTGAGGCCCACCGCCGTGCGCGGGGCCGCGCCGTTGACAAGGCCCGAACAGACCTGACCGTTATCGACCAGCTGATAGAGCGCGCCGATCATATTCGTCACGCCGTTCCACTCGCTGCCGTTCGCGCTGACGGAAAGCGTCAGGCGCTCGCCGGGCTGGAGCGCGCGCAGCTGCTCCACATAGCCCGCCGCCTTCAAATTCGACGAAAGCACATACTGTCCCGCGCCGACGGGCGTGTCCTTGCCGCCCTCGATGACCTGCTCGACCACGAGCGTCAGGCTGCCGTTCAGGCCGAGCGAGCCGCCGACCGCCGAGCAGACAACATCCACGCCCTCCTCGCTCGTGCCGGTCGTGGCGCGGGCATTGAAGGTAGAGTCATAGAGATAGATGCCGAATGAGCTCTGGCGTACGTAGTTGAAAGCCGTGACCGTCAGGCTGCGGCCATAATCCGACTGCGCCGTGATGCGGAGCGAGGGCTTGCCCATCACCGTGCTGCCGTCGTCGCGGAAGCCGATGGCGTAATACTCGCTCGAGGCGTTGCGCAGCACGCCCTCGGTTATCATGCTGCCAAGCGGGATGCCCGTCGCCGTGTCGTAATAGTCGCCGTTGATGCCCGCGACCACGCGGTAGCCGCGCGCTTCGAGCTTTTTCGCGGCGGTCGAGACCGTTGTAAGCTGGGTCGTGTAGTCGCCGCCGCTCACGATGGGCTTGACGCGTGCGTTGGGCGAGTAGACCACATAATTCTCCTGACGGAGATCAGAATACGTATTGCTCCAGAACGTGCCGGCGTTGAGTTCGGTGCGCTCGTTGACCTCGACGCTTGAGCTCGTCAGATCGTCGCCGAGCGCGTCAGACGCGAAGGCGTTGAGCGGAGCCGCCGCCAGCACGACTGCCAGCGACAGCGACAAAAACTTACGGATGATGGATTTCACGATTTGCCTCCTTGCTGAAAATGCCTTGAATTGGTAAACATAACACAGTATAGCAGATATCCTGCCATAAGTAAAGACGCGAAAACGCGGAAAAAGTTTCCACTTTTTTTGCAAAATTTAGAGCGAAAGCGCCTCGAGCACCCGCACGATGACGGCGTTTGACACCAGAAAGCCCTGCGGCGTCAGCCGCCAGCGGCCGTTTTCCTTTTTAGAAAGTCCGTGGTGCGCGCACTCTTCGAGCACTGCCTCGGCGTCCCGCGTGTCCTCCTTGAGCGCCGACAGGTCGAGCCCCCGCGCGGTGCGCAGGGCAAGCATGACGCGTTCTTCTTCGCGCTCGCGTTCCGCGGGGCATGCGCTTTCGGAAAGGTGCTCCTCACCCTTGATGTAAGCATTCAAGTCGCGCGCGTAGGCGAAGCGCCGCCCGCCGAAGTCCGAATGCGCGCCAGGACCGAAGCCCAGATACTCCTGCATCGTCCAGTATTTGAGGTTGTGGCGCGACTCGCGCCCGGGACGCGCGAAGTTCGAAATTTCATACTGCGCGTAGCCCGTCTTTTCGAGCAGCTCGACCGTTGCAAGGTACTCCTCCGCCTGTTCATCGTCGTCGGGGATGCGCAGGGTGTCTTTTTTGCGGTCGAGCGGCGTGCCCTCCTCGATCTTGAGCCCGTAGCAGGAAAGGTGCTCAGGCTCAAGAGCGATGGCCGCTTGCAGGCTTTCCCGCCAGTGCGCCATTGTCTGCTCGGGTAGGCCGTAGATGAGATCGAGGCTCACATTGTCGAAGCACGCCGCGCGGGCGGCATGTACGGCCTCAACCGTCTCTTTATGCGTGTGGACGCGCCCGATCAGGCGCAGCTCGTCGTCGCTCGCCGACTGCATCCCGAGTGAAATGCGGTTGAAGCCCGCTTCTCTGAGCTGCCGCAGTGCTGATACCTCCCGCGCGCTGTCGGGATTCGCCTCGGTCGTGATCTCAGCGTTTTTGTCCACGCGGTAATGGGCAAAGACCGTCTCTAAAATGCGGCAGAGCCGCTCTGCGCCGAGATAGCTCGGCGTGCCGCCGCCAAAGTAGATCGTGTCAACGGTATGGCCTTTCGCCTGATCCGCCCAGCGGATCAGATCGCGCTGCAAAGCCGCGGTGTAGGCGTCCATCTTCTCCTCCGAATGAGGAAGCGAGTAGAAGTCGCAGTAAATGCACTTCGCCTTGCAGAACGGAATGTGGAGATACAGTCCCAGCGGTCGCATCGCGTCAACTCCTTTGCAAAAATGTCCTCGCCCATTGTAACACAAACCTCGCCGCGCGCAAGACGGTATCGCGCGGATATTTCGTCCATTTCCCGCAAACACTACGACAAAAGGAGTGATTCTTCATGGATATGACGCCTCAGGAATATCAGGAGTATGTCAAGCGCCTTGCGCCCAAATCGCCCACTTTCAAGGATACCGCCTTTGCCTTTTTCATCGGCGGCGCGATCTGCGCGCTCGGCCAGCTCATCCAGAACGGCTTTCTCTCGCTCGGCCTTGCAAAGGCGGACGCAGGCACGGCGACCTCGATCTGCCTCATCTTCCTCTCCGCACTTTTAACAGGCTTAAACCTTTACAATTCCATCGCGCGCTTTGCCGGGGCCGGCACGCTCGTGCCGATCACGGGCTTTGCCAACTCCGTTGTCTCCCCCGCCATCGACTTTAAGAGCGAGGATTGACCTATAATAGACATACAGTCGGTTCTATAGAGTGAGTATGCTGATTTAGTCCAAAATCAAAGCTTCCTCCCGACTTATCATTTG
>OLWQ01000926.1_pt1 | contig 10964 bp, 6 predicted proteins | sample 1673981 | NCBI WGS metagenome assembly OLWQ01 (sample SAMEA103958136, study PRJEB25191) | human gut metagenome | reverse complement strand
AGTACATATTATAAAAGAAGGAAAGGCTTATTTCAGCTTACTCTTGGCCTTCATGCGCTGGTCGTGGTTCAGGATCTGCTTGCGGATGCGCAGATTCTCCGGGGTGACCTCCAGCAGCTCGTCCTGTGCCAAGAACTCCAGGCAGCCCTCCAGGCTCAGCTTGCTGATGGGGATCAGGCGCAGAGCGTCGTCGGAGCCGGAAGAACGGGTGTTGGTCAGGTGCTTGGTCTTGCAGACGTTCACGTCCACATCCTCGCCTGAAGCGGTGTAGCCGATGACCATGCCCTCGTACACCTTTTCGCCGGGGCCCACCAGCAGGGTGCCGCGCTGCTGAGCGTTGAACAGGCCGTAGGTGACGGCCTCGCCGGTCTCAAAGCTGACCAGAGAACCGGTGGAGCGGTTGGCGATCATGCCAGCCCAGACATCGTAGCCGTCAAAGATCTGGTTGATGATGCCCTCGCCGTGGGTATCGGTCAGGAACTGGTTGCGGTAGCCGAACAGGCCGCGGCTGGGCATCCGGAACTCCAGACGCACACGGTCAGAGCCCAGGGACTCCATCTGCTGCAGGATAGCCTTGCGCTGGCCCAGACCGGTCATGACGGCACCCTGATACTGGGTGGGCACGTCGATGACGACATGCTCCATGGGCTCGTAAGTCTTGCCGTCGATGACCTTGGTCAGAACGTGCGGGGGAGAGACCTGCAGCTCATAGCCTTCACGGCGCATGGTCTCGATGAGGATGGACAGGCTCATTTCGCCGCGGCCTGCCACATTGAAGGCATCGGTGGCGCCCTCAAGCTCCGTGACCCGCAGGGACACGTCCTTCAGCGTTTCCCGGAACAGGCGGTCCCGCAGCTGGCGGGAGGTGACGAACTTGCCCTCGCGGCCGGCGAAGGGGGAGTCGTTGACGGAGAAGGTCATCTCCATGGTGGGGGCGGAGATCTTCACAAAGGGCAGAGGCTCCACGCAGTCGGGGGCGCAGATGGTGTCGCCGATGGTGATGTCGCCGATGCCGGACATGGCGATGATGCTGCCGGCCTCCGCCTCCGTGACGGGCACGCGCTGCAGGCCCTCGAACTCATACATGGACACGGCCTTGGCCTTCTTGGCCGGGGCGTCCGGCTCGTGGTAGTTGCACACGGCGATCTCCTCGTTCTGACGGATGACGCCGCGCTCGATGCGGCCGATGGCGATGCGGCCGACAAACTCATTGTAGTCGATGGACGACACGAGCATCTGGAACGGCGCGTCGACGTTCTGCTCCGGCGCGGGGATATACTCAAGGATCGTGTCAAACAGGGGCTTTAAGTCCGTGCCGACGACGTCGGGCGAATAGGACGCCGTGCCGTTGCGCCCCGAGCAGAACAGCATCGGGGAGTCGAGCTGCTCGGGCGTCGCATCGAGGTCCATCAAAAGCTCGAGCACCTCGTCCACAACCTCGTGGATGCGCTGGTCGGGGCGGTCGATCTTGTTGACGACGACGATGACGCGGTGACCCAACTCCAGCGCGCGGGAGAGGACGAAGCGCGTCTGCGGCATGGGGCCCTCAGCGGCGTCGACGAGCAGGATAACGCCGTTGACCATCTTGAGGATACGCTCGACCTCGCCGCCGAAGTCGGCGTGGCCCGGGGTATCGACAATGTTGATCTTGGTGTCACCATAGCGGATGGCGGTGTTTTTGGCGAGGATCGTGATGCCGCGCTCACGCTCGAGGTCGTTCGAATCCATAACGCGGTCGACGACCTCCTGATTTTCGCGGTACACGCCGCCCTGCTTGAGCATTTCGTCGACGAGGGTGGTCTTGCCGTGGTCGACGTGGGCGATGATGGCTACATTGCGAAGTTTTTCATTCTGCATAGGTGATCTCTCCTTCCTGCCGCTGGGCAGGGATATCAAATCGTAAGTCTTTAACTGTAATAGTATATTCTGCCGCTTCGTCATTTGCAAGATTTTTTGAAACTTTTTTTGTCTCTTTTGCAGAAAAATTAGGAAAAGAGGATGCCTGTCCTCTCGGGCAGGCATCCTCGCACAGTTTTTACCCGCAAGGGGTATGGGCATCCGTAAAGCAGCAAAGCTGCTAACGGTTGCCCAAGTGCCCGCAGGCGCAAATGTTCTTGATCGTTTTCCGCCGCAACCGGTGCGTGGCGGAAAACATCTTGCGCATAGTGGAAACCAGCGAAGCGCCGCCAGTGGCGGAAACAGCGAGCTGGGTTCGAGGAAGCGGCACGATTGGCACGCCTGCAAGGGCGCGCCAATCGTAGTGCCGCAACGGTGCAAAGTCGAATCGCCCGTTTTAACGGGCAACCGAGGCGCAAAGCGACGCGAAACCTGCTCAAATCAGTGGTTCACCACTGATTTGAAGGCGTCAGCCCAGCAATGCGCTCAGCTCGTCGATCAGCTCGCCGAACAGCGACAGCGCGTCGTTGACGGGCGCGCTCGTGCGCATGTCGACGCCCATGTCGCGCAGCAGCTCGACCGGCTCTTTCGAGCAGCCGCCGGAGAGGAACTTCTTGTAGTCCTTGACGGCGCTCTCGCCCTCGCGCAGAATGCGGTTGGCGATGGCGACGGCGGCGGAGAAACTCGTCGCGTACTGGAAGACATAGTAATTGTAGTAGAAGTGCGGGATGCGTGTCCACTCAAGCGCGATCTCGTCGTCGGAGATCATCGTATCGCCGAAGTAGAGCTTGTTGAGCGCTAAATACTTCGCGCTCAGCGCGTCGGCGGTCAGCGCCTCGCCGCTCTCGGCCATCTTGCCCATTTGGAGCTCGAACTCGGCGAACATCGTCTGGCGGTACAGCGTGCCCTTGAACTGGTCGAGGAAGTGGTTGATGAGATACGCGCGCTGCTTGCGGTCGTCGGTCTTGCCGAGCAGGTGGCGCATCAGGAGGATCTCGTTGCAGGTCGAGGCGACCTCGGCGACGAAGATGACGTACTCCGCCGTATTCACCGGCTGATATTTGCAGGAGTGCCAGGTGTGCATGGCGTGGCCCATCTCGTGGACGAGGGTGAACATGCTGTCGAGGTTATCCTTGTGGTTGAGCAGCACGTAGGGGTGGGGCCAGCCGTTGCCGGTGCAGTAGGCGCCGCCGCGCTTGCCGGTGTTCTCATACACGTCGAGCCAGCGGTTGCTAAAGGCCTCCTCAAGCACGTCCGTATAGTCCTTGCCGAGCACCGCGAGTGCTTCGAGCGCGGTCTTCTTGGCCTCTTCAAAGGAGATTTCAACGTCCGCGTCCGCGACGATCGGGGTGTAGACATCGTACATGTGCAGCTCGTCAACGCCTAAGATCTTCTTGCGCAGCTCGACATAGCGGTACATCTTGTCGAGATTGCCGTGCACCGCGTCGATGAGGTTCGTGTAGACCTCGACCGGCACCTCGGTCACGTCAAGGGACGCTTCGAGCGTCGAGTTATAATGGCGCGCGTCGGCGAAGAACTTGAGCTGCTTGAACTGCGCGTCCAGCGTGGAGGCGTAGGTGTTGCGGAACTCGCCCGCGCGCTTGTAGTAGGCCTTGAAGGCGTTTTCGCGCAGCGTGCGGTCGGCGCTCATCAGCATGGGGACGAACGTGCCGTCCGTCAGCGTGTGGACCTCGCCCTTTGCGTCGGTCACGTCGGGATAGCGCATGTCGGCATTGTGGAACATGCTGAACGTGCGGTCAGGGCTTTCGCTGATCTCACCCGCGGCGGCGAGAATCTTTTCGCACTCGGGCGAAAGGATGTGTGCCTTGCGGCGGCGCAGCTTGTCGATGCTGCGGCGATAGGTCTCGAGCTTCGGCTCCTCGGCGTAAAAGCGCGCAAGCGTCTCGTCGGGGATGGCCATGATCTCGCTGGCTTCAAAAGAGCCCGCGCTGTTCAGCGCGACTGCCGTGGAAAACGCCTTGCTGCGCATCCCCTGATAGAACGAGTTGCCCACATCCTGATCGCCGCGGCAGCTCGCGTACTGCACGAACTTCGAAACGCGCACGTTGATCTCATCGCTGAGCGTGAACCAGTCGAGCAGCGTCTTCGCGCTCTCGCCGAGCTTGCCGGCGTAGGCGGCCATGCGCTCGGGGTAGGCCTTGAGCGCTTCGAGCTCTTCGTTCCACTTATCGTCGCTCGCAAATACGTGACTCAAATCCCAGGTGAACTCCTCGGGCACTTCGCTGCGCGGGAGGATCGTCTTTCCGTCCATAGGTTTACCGTCCTTTTCTCCATATTTCTCACTGGCTCTGTCCGCCGTCTGCGGTCAGAGCCGCTCTTGCGTCCCATTATAACGGACGGCGGCGGTGAATACAAGCGCTTTTCTCCACCCCGCTCCCAGCAAATCAGGCATTGACAAATTCACTGCCAAAAGGGTAAAATATTTTTATCATCCGCGTCTGTAGCTCAGTTGGATAGAGCGCGAGCCTCCTAAGGTTGTGCTCTACCAGCTGCCTTACGGGGAAAAGTGATCGTTGCCAGTCTCAATTTAATATAAGTCTCTGTAGCTCAGCAGGATAGAGCGTTCGCCTCCTAAGCGAAAGGCCGTGGGTTCGAATCCCGCCAGGGACGCCAGCAAACACGCCGAAAACCTTTGATTTATCAGGGTTTTCGGCTTTTCTTATTTCTGCGGCTTTTGTGGCTTTTTTGCAAAAAACCTTGGTTTGCTAACATTTGCTAACGAGATTTGGCCTTTTGCTAAGAAAGGCGGTAAGTCAGAGGTTCGATTTTTACCAAAGGAACTTGCAAACATTTGTTAGCAGAAATTAGAGGAAGTTGCAAACAAAATCGCGAATTTGCTAACATCGCTCAAAAATGCTTTCAGAACCTTGCTAACAAAAAAAGTGTTTGGTCAACTGTGCAAAGTGGTTCAAACGAAGAAAACCTCTCACAAAGTGAGAGGCGTTCTTCTAAGGGAGGGACTTTATAAAGCTTTTGCCAGCTGCTTGAGCAGTGCGGCAGTTTCGGGATTTTTAAGCAGTTCCAGTATCTTCGCTGCATCACTTTCATCACTTTCAGTGACGGCAGTATCCGCAGTTTTAGGCTCTGTATCTTCAACAGGATCAGGAGTCTTGGATGAGTAAAATGCTTCCTCCAATCGCTGAGCGTTTATGCAGCGATCCTCGTCGATGATGTGAGAATAGACATCTGCAACCATTTTTACCTGAGCATGACCAGAGTCGCCCTGGACGGATTTCATATCGCCGCCATTGAGTTTCAGCTTGTAGGTGATGCTGGAGTGGCGGAGAGAATGGAATACAACATGAGGCAGTCCGTTTTCTTTGATAAGTTTATTGAAAGCACGGTTAATCACCTGGCTTTCCATCGGACGGCCATTGCTGGAGCAAAAGACCAGGTTATTGTCGATGTATTCGTCTCCAAACAGCTCCATCAGCTCGTCGATTTCTTTTTTTCTCTCTACCAGCATATAGGCAACTGTTTTCGGCAGGTACACGCGGCGAATACTGGTTTTGGTTTTAGGCTCTTTCAGGACCAGAGCAGTATGGGTACTGGCTATGCAAGGTGGAAACTTCTTAATAACACCTTTGTCGCTCAAATCGTCCAATGCACCTCGTGTAACCCGTTGCAGCTCTTTGTTGACGAATATATACGCTCAAATGGTTCAATCTGCTCTATCGCGTTCCTCATTAGGGTCAGAACCCTCAAAACCATCCTCAAGGACTTCCTCATCTTCGGTTTCCCATTCCTCGGAATCTTCCTCACCATAATCATAATCGTCCAGACTGTCATTGCCCTTGGTCTTAGGCTTATTCTTAACGAGCTTCAAGTAGGCAAATACGCCACCGCCGCCCAGCAGAGCCAGCAGAAGGATCAGCGCAGCCGGGTTCAGTCCGGCAGGCTTCTCTTTTTCCGGCTCCGGTGTTTCTGCCGGAGGTTCCGGTGCTTTTCCCGTACATTTACTCTTATCAGTTACACAGACCGGACAGGCCGTATTGACTGCCCCTGCTTCACATTTCTTCGTGCAACTGCACACCGCAGGCAGCTCCTCTTTGGGTTTTCCATCCTCCATCAGCGCCATCAGGTCCGCTTCATCCACCTGGTTCAGAAAGTGAACAGCAGTCTTTTTATCCTCATTGGCCCTGTCGATCAGGATATAAAAATAGTTGCCTGCCTTGGTGGTAACGGTAATGAGCTGCTTGTTGCCACCAAAATCATCCACCAGAGCGGCATTGCCATCTGGTGTAAGTGCCGGTGCCGGTTCTGTTTCTTCCACAATCACATTGCTGTCATTGGTAGAATCCTCTGCCGGTGCCGCCGGAGCCTGTTCTGACCCCTGTGCAAAAGCAGGGATCGTAAAGCCAAATGCCACAACCATTGTCAGGCAAAGGGCGGAAAGTGTTTTGCAAATTCTTTTATTCTTCATAAGCGGTAGCCTCCTGATTATTTGATTCCGACAGTGCTGTATCTCTGCCGTGGTTCATTCCACCGGAAAGCATAGCGTTCAGCTGTGCTGGAGTCATGCGTAACGCACGAACCATCTGAACGATTTCCAGATTCTCTGCCTCCGTTTTCTGTGTTTCCAGGGTCTTGAGCTTTTCCTGATATTCCGCAATCTTCTCACGGGTTTTCTCAATTTCCTGGTCGATACGTTCAATTTTGTTTTTTGCCATAACCGTTCACTCCTTTCCACAAAGTCTGTTACCAGTTCATCAGGCCGTAGCCCTTAATGCTTTGATAATTCAGGTCATAACTTTTGATCTTGCAGGCATCGCCGGAATTTCCCTCCACGGTATAAACACGGCTGCCATCCGTACCGATCACGATACCCACATGGTCTGCTGTCCCATCCAAATCCCAATCAAAGAAAATTGCATCTCCGGGAGCCAGATTGTTATAGCCTCTTGCACCCCATTGTCCATGAGACTGGAACCACGGAACGCCCTGCCACTCACAGCCTGCAAAGCGCGGTTCACTTTTTCCAGCCTGGTTATAACACCAGGATACAAAGCAGGCGCACCACTCCACGCGGCTGTCAAAGCCATACCAGCTCCAATAAGGATAGCCGCCCACATTGCCGACCTGACGCTTGGCCAGCTCCACCAGCTGCGGATTTCCGGGACGGGTTCCATTTACGAACTGCACACCGGTCAAGTCCTCGGAATTGCTCATGTCAGGGGAACCACCGCCAAACAACAGCGGCTTATTGCCCATGGTCTGTCGGTAGACCTGATACATTTCCATCTGCTCCGGGGTCAATAGCTCCGACGCCACAGCTGAAATGGGCTTGCTGGTGAGTTTCACATTCAGAATGTAATACTCATAGGGGACTTCTTCTGAGGTGGTCTCGCCGGTCTCCGGGTCGGTGGAGGTCTCCGTGCGGTAGCGAATCTCCACTTCCTCAGTAAGCGTCAGCTGATACTGTGCTGCAAACACACGCGCCAGCTCTGCCTGGGCGCTTTGCCGAGTATAGCCCTGCAAGACAGCAGAGAGAAATGCCGCCAGCTCATGAGGGTCATGGCCGATCATGCCAAGGTCATAGCGATATTCGTCATACCCTGGGTGACTGCTTTCGATGTTGTCGATTTCCTCCTGCAACTGGGCTTCTCTGGCTGCATAATCTGCCTCCACCGCCAGCATTTCCGGGTCATCCGACGGATAGGTGGTGCCGGAGAGAACGGAACCGATGCTCTGCGCCATCATGGAGCAGGAGGACATGGTATTCATCAGCATACAGGTAATGAGGAACAAAACCCCTGCCATCAGGAAACCCTTCTTGTGGCGCATGACGAATGCCCCTGCCTGCTGTGCCTTTTCTTTTACCGTCCTTGCGGCTTTTCCGGTTTTGGACGCAGCCTGGGCGGTATTTCCGGCAGTCTGACCGGCGTGTTTGGCGGCGGCATACTGCTTTTTGATGGCCTGCTTTTGCTGCCAGCGGGAAAGCGGATTGCTGGCAAACTGGGGATTTTCCTGCAAAGATTTCTGGTACAGAACATTTACATTTGCCTTTTCCAGTTGGCGCTCTGCCTGTGCTGCTTTGCGGTACGGCTTCAGCTTGTGGCTGCGATAGCCCTCCCGCACCAGATAAGCGCCGGTCTCCACCGCCTCCTCGGACTTGTGGGCGCTTTCCACGCCCACATTGTCCTGTTCTGTTTCCCGGATCTCTTTGTGGAGCTTGCCCGCGACCAGATGGACGGGAGCTTCCCTGACTCCTTGAGAAACTTTGGAAGGTGGCTTTTTCTTGTCCTCAAAGGTCAGCTTCGAGGTCTTTTTTCCGGTATCCGGGTCAATGACCGTCTGCCTGACCTTTTTCTTTGGGATATTGGCCTGCGCCTTATCTGCTCTGGCCGCAGCTTTCTCCGCTTTACGGATCGGCTTTTCCAGTGCAGGGTCAGACCGTTCCTCATCAGTAAAGCGCAGGCGCGGCTCTTTATTCAAACCATTCTCCCAGCATGAGGGAGGACATCATGTAGTGCAGCTCTGCATAAATGGCCATTCCCACAGGATCGTTGAACATACAGCCGGACAGGTAGGCATAAAACTGTGCCACCACATCGGACAGGATCTTCGCTTCGGTTCCTTCCAGAATCAGACCGCCCATGCCTTCCTTGGCACGGATGGCGCTCCAAATCTCTGCCAGACGGAGAAGCCCCACCTGACCGGTCTCATTCAGTTCGGCTGCCTGATCTGCCGCCGTGCGGCACTCACTTACCGCATCGGCCATGACCGTAAGCAGCTGGCTGCGCTGGGCATTTACCGCCCTGTCAAAAAACATCAGCGGGTTTTGATTCAAAATGTTGGGGTTCATCATCATTCATCCTCCTTCTTTTTCAGTTCCTGGGGTTTGGTGGTCATAATGCGGTAAAGCTCGGTATTCTTCGGGAAGTGATCCACGAAAGGCAGGATCGTGGAGCCATAGAACAGCAGGCCCTCGCCCTCACCGGAGTGGGTCACATAGCTAAGCTGGTGCGTGGAAATGCCCAGCTGCTTGGCGAGAATCTGACGGTCTCCGCCTGCCTGGTTGAGCATATACACGAAGTCGGAGTTTTCAAATATGTTCTCCACTTCACGGCTGGAAAGCAGGTCTTTGACATTCTGCGTGATGCCGGTGGGAATACCGCCCCATTTTCTGAATCGCTTCCAAATTTCTACTGTGTAGGCAGCGGTTTGCTCCTCCTTCAAAAGCAGGTGCATCTCGTCGATATAGTAGCGGGTGGACTTGTGGGCAGCGCGGTTAATGGTAACGCGGTTCCACACCTGATCCTGGACCACCAACATACCGATTTTCTTGAGCTGCTTGCCCAGCTCCTTGATGTCATAGCAGACAATGCGGTTATTGATGTCCACATTGCTCTGGTGGTTGAACACATTGAGGGAGCCGGTTACATAGATTTCAAGGGCCGTGGCAATATACTGGGCTTCCTTTTCTTCCTGTGAACGGAGCAGGTTATATAGGTCCTCCAGTATGGGCATATTCTCCGGGCGCGGGTCATTGAGGTAGGTCTGATAGACCAGACGCACACAACGGTCGATGATGGTTTTCTGCACCGGCTGCAATCCGTCCTTACCGCCCACGATCAGCTCACACAAGCTGAGGATAAAGTCAGACTTGAGGGACAGCGGGCTTTCATCATCCGAATAGTCCAGGTTCAGATCCATCGGATTGATGTAGTTGGTTGAGGTTGGCGAGATCTTGATGACCTGCCCATGCAGACGCTCCACCAGAGGTGCGTACTCCGCTTCCGGGTCACAGATGATGACATCATCATTGGTAAGCAAAAAGCAGTTGGCAATTTCTCGTTTTGCGCTGAAGGACTTACCGGAACCCGGCGTACCCAAAATCAAGCCGTTGGGGTTTTTCAGCAGCTTTCGGTCCACCATGATGAGGTTGTTGGACAGAGCATTGATGCCGTAGTACAGGGCTTCTTTCCCGTTCTGGAACAGTTCCTGCGTAGTAAAGGGCACAAAGATAGCTGTGGAACTGGTGGTCAGTCCTCGCTGGATCTCAATCTGATTGAGTCCCAGGGGCAGACAGCTCATCAGCCCTTCTTCCTGCTGGAAGTCCAGCCTGGTCAGCTGACAGTTATACTTCTGGGCAATAGAGCCTGCCTGAAAGATGTTGTTGCCAAGCTGACGGGGATTGTCCGCTGTGTTCAGCACCAGAAAGGTTAAAAGGAACATTCTCTCGTTGCGGCTCTGCAAATCCTGCAAGAGTTTTTTCGCTTCACTGCCGTAGGTAGCAAGGTCGGATGGAATGATGTCCATGTCGTATCCGGCACGGACTGCTTTTTTCTGTTCCTCGATCTTACTGCGGTCCAGGTCGGTAATCTTGCGCTTTACCGTCTTAATGGCTTTCACCTGATCCACCGACTGAATGTGCATACTCACAATGAGCGAGCTTTCCATATCCAGAAAATCAGCCAGCAGACGGTCATTCAGCTCTGGGGCTAGAATCTGCAAAAAAGAAACAGCCCCGTATTTCTTGCCCATACGGAACTGCTTGCCGGTGCGGAACTCAAAGGAGCTTGGTGCAATAAAATCTTTCGTGGACAGACCGGAAGGAGCCAGCCAGTCCCATTCAAACTGAAACGGGAGCTGTTCATCCATGTGGAATACCGCATGAAGCTGAAAAAGCCTTTCTTTACCGTCCAGCGTTCTGGCAGCTACACCAAGACGCTTGAAGTTATTAAGTATATCGGTCTCAATACGCTCCAGACGGGGCTTGGCGGCTTTGATGCTGTCCGCGTCGATACCAAAGGTCAGGTATTTGGTCTTGATGAGACCGTTGTTACCTCTGGCCAGCTGATTTTGCAGCATTGTGGTGTATTCCTCGCGGATACTGTCAAAGGCATCCCTCTGGGGCGGGATGGAAATGGAGTTAGCAAAGGTCTCCTCCGATGCCGCAAGGTTCAAAAAAGACAGCTGGAAATGAATCGAGCTGTCAAAATAATTGAGGAAATCACACCAACCCTCAAAGATTGCCGTCTTATCTTCGTTTTGGGAGAGCTGATAGTTGATGTCCTGAAACTGAATGGTCTTTGTGTAGTGGC
>OLWQ01000876.1_pt1 | contig 11462 bp, 7 predicted proteins | sample 1673981 | NCBI WGS metagenome assembly OLWQ01 (sample SAMEA103958136, study PRJEB25191) | human gut metagenome | reverse complement strand
AACCAGGCACGTATCCTCGCGGATGGCGTCTTTCACCTGCTGCGCCGTCACGGTACCGATGGGGCCGACGGGGAGCAGCTCGACGGTGAAGCCCTCTTTTTCGAGCTTTTGGAGTGTGTGCAGCACGGCGTGGTGCTCGAACGCGGTCGAAATGATGTGCTTTTTGCCTTTGCGTTCGCCGAGGCGCGCGGCGGAGAGGATGGCCTGATTGTCGGCCTCGCTGCCGCCGGAGGTGAAGTAAATTTCGCGCGGGGAAGCGTTCAGGCATTTTGCGATGCGGTCGCGCGCGCTGAGCAGCGCCCCGGCCGCCTGCTGGCCGACGGAATGCAGGCTTGAGGGGTTGCCATAGATCGCCTCCAGATAGGGGAGCATGGCGTCGATTGCGGCGCGGCTCATCTGGGTCGTCGCGGCGTTGTCCGCGTAAATAGTGGCCATTGAGATAAATCCTATCTTATAAGTATGTTGATATGATACACAGGAACGCTCGCTTTGTCAATGGATTTTGAGATCGCGAGGGGAGTGCAAAAAAGGAAGAACCGCTCTTGCGAGCGGTTCTTCCTTTTACAATAGGGGGTGGAGGATTTTTGACTTACTTTTCCAGCTGCGTCCAGTCGCGGGTCTCGCGCAGCTCGGTCCACTTCTCATACTTGGAGTTCGTCTTGAACTTGTAGTAGTGGCTGTTCGTCGCTTCCTGAACGGCGAGGTAATACCAGGCCTTCGGGTTCGCGTTGTCCGTCCAGACCGTCATGTTCGGGAGAAGATCGTCCTCGGTCTCGGGCTGGCGGTTGAGGATGCGGTTGACGAGCGTTATGGTCTCGGCACGGGTGATGTCGCGCTGGGGATCAAACGTGCCGTCGGGATAGCCCGTGATCCAGCCGTTGTTGTAGGCGATGCTGATCTCGTCCTTGGCCCAGTGGTTCGCAATGTCACTGAACTTTGCAGCGGTCTTGTCGCCGTCGTGATTGAAGCGGGCGGCGATGGCGGTGACCTCGGCGCGGGTGATGTTGTTCTGCGGGCGGACCTCACCGTTGCCGTAACCGACGATATAGGCGAAGTGATCCGTCGTGTTCAGACCGAGCGCATCGTCATCAGGAATCTCGACGGTGGGCGTAGAGGGAGTGGGCGTGTGCTTCCTTGCAAAGGTAGCGTGAATCGTGTGGTTATCCACCACATTTTCAAACGTGTACGTGCTCACCGCGCCGACGCTCTTGCCGTCCACCAGCACGTCCTTGATGTGATAGCCGGAATCTGGCGTGATGGTAAAGGTCTTGCTTTCGCCCTTGGGTACTGCAACATCACCCGTTGGGGCGATCTTGCCGTGCTCGTCGGCGGTTGCGGTGATGATGCGAACTTCATCGACCTTGACCTGCAACAGATGCGGTCCATGCGTCGCATTGGCGTTCCCAGCACCGATACCGTTATTTGCACTGAGATAGAATGGCGTATCGGCCTTTTTGCCATTCACAACATGATAACCGAACACCACTACAAGATAGTAGTCATTATAGCCCTCATAGGAGCTGCCTTCATATCTCGCGTGTTCCGTCTTTGCAATGGGAATGGTATTATGCTTGCCGTCCACATATTGAATTTCCACATTGCTCGTTGCGGCAGAAAAGCGCTTCTGTTCTTCCGTGCTTCTCGGGCCGTTCAGAGTGTTCTTTCCGTCCCCGAGCGATACTTCGTCAAACCAGTAGTACTCAAAGTAAACATAATCCTCGTCAGTGCCCTGATTCTCCTTCAGCAGTGGATGATCGACCTGAATACCGATCGAGTGCTCCTTGCCGTCGCCGATGGTCACGGTGAAGGGCTGGTTGGCATCGACATTTTCGGTTTTTCCGTCTACCAGATAGGAGATCGTGGGATTAGCAAGCTTGTATTCACCACTGACAGTTGCACGATCAGACGGATTATCCTTAGCTTCAAGCTTTTCATTTTCATTTAATACCTGATAGGAACTACGCAACTTCCAGCCACCGACATACTCATAGCCAGGGCGGTCATTACCGGTTGTTGCTCCATTCGTATCAGGAAGCTTATAGTTATTGTTGAAATCCCAAAGCTTAGTTGCAGGATTATAAGTCCAGCCAAGAAGCGCATGGTTCAAGTGCTGTTCTTGTTTACCGAGGGGAGAAAATGTAATCTTTATAGGATAGGTGCAGATTTTTTGCAGTTTTGAACCATATCCTACTTGTGTAGAATACGCCGCAAAACATTTATTGTCCGGAAGTACAATGATGCGATCGCAATCACTCGGAGGAGTTATGGCACTATTAGCGTACCCGCTATAATCTTCGTTTTTCCAAGGATCTACTGTCTTCTCAAAGATGATCTGCGTAATATGCTCATCGTAAAAAGCACCCTCGCCAAGTGTTGCTACGCTGGCAGGAATGTTAACCTTAGCATCTACTCCATCAGCAAAGCAGTTTTTGAATGTATTCTTGCCGATATACGTCAAGGTTTCCGGCAATGCAAAGACAACGCCTTTCGGAGAATTTTCCAATCGCATGACCTTCAAAGATCTGCAATCCGTGAATACGGAAGCGCCGTCCGAATTACCAAGACTTGTCAACGTATCAGGGAAAATAAAGGTTTCCAAGGATGTGCAATCGCCAAATGCAAATTTACCGATGACCGTTACCTGAGTATTGGACAGGTCAACCGATGCCACCGGAGAGTGCATAAATGCCTGATTGTCGATCTTCTCCAGATTGGTTGCATTGCTGAAATCGACAGCAACAACTTGAGGATGATTTTTAAGACCTGCATTCTTAGCCTTAAAAGCATTTTGACCGATACTCGTCACCGGCGTACCGTTAATTTCCGCAGGAATGGTAACGGAAAGGGGCTTATCCTTATTGTTGGCAAGCCAATCCGCATCAATGCCCGTGATCACGCCGTTAGCTTTATCAAAAATCAACTTACCCTCGGGAACAGCAATCGGCGTGTCCGCTGCCGCGGGCGCGGCCAGCAGCATGGACGCAGCCTCCGCAGGAACGGCGGTTTCCCCCGCTTCCGCGCCTGCAACAGGCGTCAGTACAGCCTCGCCGTCTTCCGTTGCTTCGTCCGGCGCGTCTGCCGCCAGCATTCCGACAGGAAGCAAAGTCAGCACCATGGTGGCTGCCAGCAGCCATGTCAAAAACAACTTGCCGAACTTCTTCTCTCTCATAAAAAAATCCTCCCTCTTGTCCCTGTGGACCCGAGGAAGGAGAGTTCTCCGTCTTAGGCAGCCCGGCTGTCGTGCGGCTTGCGCCGTTTAGACCCGTGGCTTTGCGACACCGGCTTTCGCCGGCTATGCCTTTTTCTGTACGCTTTGCCCCACTTTCGCGAGCCGCACAGATCATTCGATTGATAAATTTATTATAGCACTCAAAAAATAATCTTCAAGCGGAATCCCGTCAAATTTTGTCGGCAGTAAAACTTTTAATACCTGTTGAGTTTTGTCACGTTTCAGAAATACCTTGCAGTTTAATCGGTTTTATGACAAAACAGGAGGGGCGGATCGCTCCGCCCCTGTCCTCTCTCAATCTCGTCTCTCTCGTTCACTTGCAGTACTGGCGCAGATCATAGCACAGGCGCTCGGCCTCCTGCTCGCCGCGGGCGACGATCGCCACGGCGTCGTTGCCGGAGATGCAGCCGAGCATATCGGGCAGCTTCATCGCGTCGATGGCCGCGCCCGCCGCATCGGCGAGCCCCGGCAGCGTCTTGAGCAGCACAACGATCCCCGCGTAGTCCACGCCCACGCTGCACTCATTCAAAATGAGCTTCAGGCGCTTCGTGTTGTCGATGTGGTCGGCCTTGCCGGACACGGCGTAGCGGCTGCGGCCGCCGCCGATCGGCTCCTTATAAAGGTACAGCTCCTTGATATCGCGCGAGACGGTCGTCTGCTTGCTCTCGATGCCGCACTCGGCGAGACGCGCGATGAGCTCCTCCTGCGTCTCGATATTGTACTTTTCGATCAGCTCCAGGATCTTCTCTTGTCGCTTGCTCTTCATGGCTCTCTCCCATTTTCCTCCGCCCGGCCAGCTGCCAGCGCGGATGAGCTCTTCTTTCTTCTTTCTTCTCTCGTTCTGCGGTGGAATTTTTTACAGGTCGTCGCGGTTGACGGGGCAGGACATGCAGCGCGGGCCGCCGCGGCCGCGCGACAGCTCGGCAGACGGCACGGTCAGCACGTCGAGGCCGTGCTTTGCGAGCAAGTCGTTCGTCACATAGTTGCGCTCATAGGTGATGACGCGGCCCGGCGCGATACAGAGCGTGTTGGAGCCGTCGTTCCACTGCTCGCGCTGCGCGGCCATCAGATCGCCGCCGCCGCAGCGGATCAGGTCGACCGCGGGCAGCTTGAGCTCGAGGGCCAGAATGTCCTTGAGCTCTTCCTTGATCGCGCCGAAGCGGAGCTCGCCGTGCTCGTCGAGCGTCATCTCATAAACGCTCAGCGGGCCCTCGATCTCGGGATGGATGGTGAACTTGTCGTAGTCGACCATCGTGAAAACCGTGTCGAGGTGCATGAACGCGCGCGTCTCGGGAATGTCGAAGGCGAGCACCTTCTTAAAGTCGGAATTTTGCAGAAGATTGCGCGCAAACGTCTCCGCGCCGGAGACCGTCGTGCGCTCGGACAGGCCGATGGCCACGATGTCCTTCGACAGCACGAGCACGTCGCCGCCCTCGATGGAATAGCTGTCGGACAGGTCGTACCACATCTTGTTGTCCTGCGTGGCAAAGTCGCGGTTGTAGAGGAACATGTACTTTAAGAGCAGACTCTCGCGTTTGCGCGCAGGGGTATGCATGCGGTGGATGTTGATACCCTCGCCCACGCAGGCGCCGGGGTCGCGGGTGAAGTACAGGTTCGGCATCGGGTCGGAGACGAACGGATAGTCGTCGTCGACTAAGTCCATCAGCGACGTCGGCTGCTTGGTGGCGACCTCGCAGCGCTTGATGCCCGCGATCATCTTCGTCACCATCTGCTTGGGCGGCATGTCGAGAAGTAAGCTCGTCATGCTCGCGCGCAGTCCCTTGGCGTGGATCTTACTGATGTTCAAAAAGTCGTTGACGAGCTGGATCTGGCGCGCGGGGTCGGCGATGGCCTTGGCGACCTCGTCGACATAGTAGATGACCTCGACGCCGTTTTCGCGCAGGACCTCGGCAAAGCGGTCGTGCTCCTCCTGGGCGACCTTTAAGTACGGGATGTCGTCAAACAGCAGGCGCTCGAGCGTCGCGGGCGTCAGCGATTCCAGCTCCTCGCCGGGGCGGTGCAGCAGCACCTTGTTGAGCTTTCCGATCTCGGAAAAGTTATGGATGCCTGAATACATAAGTCGTGCTCCCTTTCCCGGGATGCCGACGGCTCTCTCATCGACCGCCCGTACACCCCGACCTGTTTTCCCTGTCCGTGCCGCCGGAGCTCCCGACGGTCCGCGGATCGTTTTACCGTTATTACGCAGTAAAGTATACACTTTCAAAAGGCGCTTGTGATGTATCAGTGCTTTTGCCATTTCGTGTGCCAGTCATTCCTCCAGCTCTTCTTCCAGCGCTTTGCGCAATACGTCCATGCCCTGCCCCAGCCGCTCGTAGGATTCATAGGAGTAGTTGATGCGGATGTGGTCGCGCCCGCCGTTCTTGCAGGGGTAAAAAACGTGTCCGGGGATCAGCGTGACGCCCATGTTGTAGGCCCTGCGGATAAAGCGCTTGCTGTCCACCCCGTCCGGCAGCCTGCACCAGACATATACGCCGCCTCTCGGCTTTGTATAACTCACGCCGAGCGGCGCAAGCTCGTCGAGCTTTTGGCATACCAAATCTCGATTCGTGCGGTAAACGTCGCGAAATTTTAAAAGCGACGTGTAGTAAATGCCGTCGTCAAGGTACATGCCGAGGAGCTTTTGCGTCATCCAGTCCGAGGCCATCAGCCGCACGGAGACGAGGTAGCTCAGTGCGCGGATCAGATCGCGGTTGCCCGTGACGAAGGCAAGGCTCAGCCCCGGGATGAACGTGAGCGAGAACGAATAGATGTAAATAACATTTCCCGTCGTGTCGAAGGCCTTGATCGGCGGGAGCTTATCGCCGTCGTAGACGAGTTCGCTCGCCGCGTCCTCCTCCACGATCGGCACGCGGTAGCGGTTCGAGAGCTCAACGATCTTCTTGCGCCGCTCGAGCGACAAAATGTTTCCCGTCGGGTCGTGGTAGCTCGAATTGACGAAGATGAGCCGCGGGCGCGTCTGCGTGAGTAAGCTTTCGAGCACCTCGCAGTTCATGCCGTTCTCGTCGACGGGAACGGTCAGTATCTTCGCGCCCGCAAGCTCCATCACGCGGTACATGTCCGGGTGCACCGGCTCTTCCATCACCACGCTGTCGCCGGGCTTGACGAGCAGCGTCACGATAAAGTCGAGCGCCTGATTCGTCTCCGAGAGGATCTGAATTTCGCCCGAGGACGCCTTCACGCCCTTCGTGCCGAGAAAGGCCACGAGCTTCTGCCGCAGGAATTTATCGCCCTTATAGGGGCTGAAAAAATACTGGCACGGGCCGCTGCCCGTGAGCAGCGCCGCGATATCGCCCGCAACGCGCTCGGACGTGTACACCTCGCGCGAGGCGACGCCGCTGCCGAGGGAATAGTGGCTCTCGTCCGTAAAGCGCTGGAACAGATCGTCAAATGTCTTTTCCATGTCGAGGTACTTTTCCGCCACCTCGCTGACCCAGTTGACGCGGCCGGGCTGCACGCCCTCGCCGCCCCTTTCGTCCTGCGCGTCATTTTCGTCGTTTGCCGCGGCCACGATGTAGCCCACGCCCTGGCGCGACTCGATCCACGCGTCGCTCTTGAGCTCACTGTAGGCCTTGACCACGGTGTTGCGGTGCACATCCAAGATCTGCGCGAGCGCGCGCTCGCTCGGCAGCGCGCTCCCGCGGGGCAGCGCGCCGCTGATGATCTGCGACTTGATCTGGTCGGCGATCTGCAGATAGACCGGCACCTTCGAAAACTTGTCGATGCTGACTTTCATGTACTTCTCTTCTCCCTCTCGCCGGCAGGCCGCGCTCTCACCCGCAGCCGTCGGGATTTGCGTTGGTCTCGCAGAGGTCTCTCTGTTCGCATTTTACCACATAACCGTGTGCGTTGTACAGTCATTTTTGTGCATATGACATAAAATCCAAAAAGAAAGAGCCAAGGCATCCCGATGAGATGCCTCGACTCTTTCAGGTCAGCAACCTGAGTAAGGGAAAAGAAGCTTTTCCTTTTTAGAACAGCAGATGTGCGATGGGGCAGACGATCAGCAGGCTGATGATGGTGCGCTCCAGGAAGATGACGAACAGCTCCCAGATGTTGAGAGGAAGTTTGGAGCCGAGGATCAGGCCGCCGACCTCGGAGAGGTAAAGCACCTGCGTGACGGAGACGACCGCGACAATAAACTTGGCCATCTGGCTGGTGCACTCCGCGATCAGGACGGCGGGGGTGAGCATATCGGTGAAGCCGACGATCATCGTGGAGGCGACTGCATTCGCTTCGGGCACCTGAAGAAGCTGGAGCAGGGGGCGGAACGGGATGCCGAGCCATTCAAAGATCGGCGTGTAGTTGGCAAGGATCAGAGCGACAGTACCGATGGCCATGACGGAGGGCAGAACGCCGAACCACATGCTGCAGGCGTTCTTGGCGCCGCTCTTGAAGAATTCACCGATGCCCTTGTGCTCGGCAACGCGCTTCATGGCGAGGTCCATGCCGTACTCAACGTTGCTCTTGTAGCCCTCGGGGAGGGTGTCGGGAGCGGCCTTGCCTTCGACTAAGTACGTGTTGGGCTTTTTGCGCAGGGGGTAGAGGTAGGGACACACGATCGCGCAGACGATACCGACGAAGCAGACGATCAGGTAGTAGATGCCGAAGTAATCGAGCAGCCCCACCGTATCGAGAACGACGAGGGTAAACGTGATGGAAACAGCGGAGAACAGCGTGGCGATGATGCTTGCTTCCTTGGCGGAGTAATAGCCGCCTTCATACTGGTTGCAGGTCAGCATAACGCCGAGCGTACCGTCGCCGATCCAGGAGGTGATGCAGTCGACCGCCGCGCGGCCGGGGACCTTGAACAGGGGGCGCATGACCTTGGTGAGCAGCGCACCGACGAACTCCAGCAGGCCGAAGTCGAGCAGCAGCGGCAGCAGCAGGGCCGCGATGACGAAGATGATAACGAGCGTGGTGAGCAGGTCATAGAGGACGAAGCCGCCCTGACCGCCGCCGGTGATCATACCGATGAGACCCACGCCGTCCTCGCCGACACCCAGATAGGTGAGCCACACGAAGATGACCGCGAGCACGCGGAGCACGACCCAGATGGGTTTGCAGGCGAAGCATTCCTTCATGATGTCGCTATTCATAATGAATTTGGGTTTTGCCAGTGCGATGACCGACATCACCGCGGAAACGGTGAGGATCAGCACGCACAGCAGCGGCAGGAAGCCGCCGATGTAGCCCGAGATGATGTCGGCAAGGATCTTGACCACAACGGTCCAATCGCCGTCAGCATTCTTCACCGGGATCATAAACAGGATGATACCAGTGATCGACGGGATGATGAACAGAGCTTTCAGTTTCGCGTTACTTTTGGTTTCCATTCTCTCTCCTCCTTCATATTGGCAAGTCGGGCCGGAAGGCGGTCTCTCTCATAGCCGCTTCCCCGGCAGACAGCTCTTGCCTTTACTTTATACGAATTCAGCAGTAAAGCAAGTGCCAGCAACGTTCTCAATTTGTATACCAGCAATAAATTTCTCCATTTTGCCATTCACTTTTTTGTCGAACCTGTATGTATCTTTTTTGCTTTTTGGGAAAAAGCCCATTTCCCCTTGCCGTTTCAGGAATTTTGGAGAAGAAAAAGGGAGACGCGATACGCGTCTCCCTCCCGTTTGCTTTATTGCAAGTTTTCAACGTCCTTCTTGCCGACCGCCATGCGCTTCCATTGCTCAGGAAGGCCCGGCGCGATGAGCGGGAACAGATTTTCCGTGTCCGACGTCGGCTGGATGTTATAGGTGCCGTACTTGTTGACAAGATCGGCGCAGTCGTCCGGCTGGCCGAAGCGCGCCTTGAGCATCGGTGCCAGGTCATACGGCATGCCGGGGTCTTTTCGCGGCATAAAAATCACCTCCGGACTTAGTATGTCCGGAGGCGGCAGATTTTTTCGATTTGTCTCGCTCACGCGCGCAGCGTTTTGGGGTACACACCCGCGTCGTGTAATTTCTGAAGCTCGCGCTGCACCATTTCCTTATCCTCGTGATACGTCATGCCGAACCAGCGCGCGCTCGAGCGCAGAACGGAGACACTGAGCTCGCCGCGGTCGATGAGCTCGCCGATCAGGCTCGGCAGCAGGCACTCTTTTTTGAGCTCGCCGTCGGGCAGCGCGCGGAGGAAATCCTTAAAATACGCGTCCAGCTTTTCAAACAGCCACGGCGTAAAGCCCCAGAAGTTCATCGAGACCGGCGTCTCGGGCGCGTAGACCGGGCCGTCGCCGTTTTCCTGAATGTCGCGGATCTTGCCGTCATCGCAGGGCTTTAGGTGGAACGTTTCGACCACGCGGTCGAGCATCCCCTGTTCGTTCACATGGCACACGCCGCGCGTGACCGTGCCGTGCTCGCTCACGGTGTTGCAGAGGTCGTAGCCGACCATCGTGCCCTCGCCGCTTTCGGCGAGCTTTGAGAGCTCTGCGTAGATCGTCTTGAACGCGTCCACGCCGTAATAGTCGTCGGCGTTGATAACGACGAACGGCTCGTGCACAAATTCGCGCGCGCATAAAAGCGCGTGCACCGTGCCGAACGGCTTGACGCGATCAGACGGCACCGTGTAAAAATCGGGCACGCTCGAAAAATCCTGATACGCATAGCAGACCTCGACATTGTCCCCGTCCGCCGTTTTGCGCGCGGCAAGGTGATGTCCGACCATGTTCTCCATCAAGTCGCGCATGTCGGGCTTGATGATGAAGACCACCTTCGTAAAGCCCGCGCGCAGCGCGTCGAAAATGGAGTACTCCATCAGGATCTCGCCGTTCGGGCCGATGCCGTCCACCTGCTTATTGCCGCCGTAGCGCGAGCCCATGCCCGCCGCCATAATGACCAGCGCTGCTTTCATAAAAACAAAACTCCTCTCAAAGTTCTCGATCTCTTTTTCTCCGGGCGCGCACCGCGCGCTCGTCTCCGCCCATCATAGCGTATCGTCCGCGCATTTTCAAGCCATCTTTTGCGCCTGCCCTTGTCTTTTGCCGCAGGGATGATATACTGGCAGTACTATTTTACGTTCGAGGTACACCATGGAAGCATTTCTGCATGCCGTCTCTTCTGTCACCATCATCCTGCTGCTGACGGCGACGGGCTATTTCTGCGCGGCCAGGGGCTGGATGGGCCCGCAGGCCAAGGCCTTTATCGGCAAGTTCACGCTCTCTGTCGCCATCCCCTGCATGTCGGTCTACGGGCTGACGAATAACCTGACCCGTGATCTTCTGGTTCAGTCGGGCAGCTTTCTGCTCGTGCCGCTGCTCGGCACCGTGGTCATCACGATCCTGTCACTGCTCGTCGGCAGGCTCTTGAAGCTGCCGCGCAAAAAGCTCGGCGTTTTTATGATGATGTGCTCGGTGTCGAACGCCATCTTCGTCGGCCTTGCGATGTGCACCGAGCTCTTTGGCGACACCTGCACGCCCTACGTCATGCTCTACTACCTCATCAACACCAGCTTTGTCCAGCTGCTGTTTCTCTCGCTTGTGCGCTGGTCGGGCGAGAGCCGCGGCTTTGACCTCAAGATGCTCCAGAAATTCCTGACCACGCCCGCCGTCATCGCCGTTTTCGTCGGCCTCGCGCTCGTGTGGTTTGAAGTGAGGCTCCCCTCGCTCGTGATGAGCTACTGCCGCTATATGAACAACCTTGTCACGCCGCTGGCGCTGCTGCTCACGGGCTATATCATCCACGACATCGGGCTCAAAAATGTCCGGCTCGACCGCGACTTAGGCATTGCGATGGTCTTCCGCTTCCTGCTCGCGCCCGCCCTCTCGGTCGCGCTGTGCAGGGCGTTCGGCGTAACGGGCCTTGCTCACGACGTGCTCATCGTCGAAACGGCGATGCCGGTTGTCACGCAGACGGTCGTCGCCGCCGCGGAATACGGCGCGGACGAGGAATTCGCCGCGCAGGGCGCGGCGCTCTCCACGATCGCGTGCTTTGTCGTGATTCCTGTGCTGATGCTGATTTTGTAATCAAAAAAGTGGCAAAGCCACTTTTTTGAGAAGGTTTCGCTGCGTTCTGTGCCTCGGTTGTCCGCTAAAAGCGGACAATTCGACCTTACACCGTTGCGGCACCACGATTCCCGCGCCCTTGCAGGCGCGCCAATCGTGCCGCTTCCTCGAAACCGACTTGCTGTTTCCGCCGCTGGCGGCACTTCGCCGGTTTCCACTTCGCGCAAAGAGTTTTCTGCCAGAAGGTGAATTGCCCCGCAGCGGGCAAGAGAAGCCCCTCTGGAG
>OLWQ01000863.1_pt1 | contig 11565 bp, 5 predicted proteins | sample 1673981 | NCBI WGS metagenome assembly OLWQ01 (sample SAMEA103958136, study PRJEB25191) | human gut metagenome | reverse complement strand
TATCATACCAAAGTATTGATTATCAGTAAAATAAATAATTATTTAGTTCTGCAAAAACTTTGGTAATTTCGTTTATAGGTATGGCAACTCAGGAAGTAGCAATAAAACCTAATTTGAATATTACATTAAAACCTGATACTGAGACTCTTGAAGAGGTAATTGTTACAGCCTATGGTACAGCAAAAAAATCTGCTTTTACAGGTTCTGCCTCTGTGATAAAAGCAGATGAGATTGGAAAAGTACAGACCTCGAATGCTACTGAAGCGTTGACTGGTAAAGTTTCAGGTGTACAGATAAGAACAAGTTCAGGTCAACCGGGTAAAAACTCTCCCTCAATCTTAATTCGTGGTATATCTTCTATTACTGCCGGTAACTCGCCTTTGATTATTTTAGATGGAACTCCTTATGAAGGTGATTTAAATAACATTAATTCACAGGATATTGAATCCATGACTGTACTAAAAGATGCTGCTTCTAATGCTTTGTATGGTGCACGTGGTGCCAATGGTGTTATTATGATTACTACTAAAAAAGGAACTTCGGGAAAAGCTACTGTTACTTTGGATGCAAAATGGGGGGTGAATACACGTGCAACTCAAGATTATAAAACCATTGATAATCCGGCTCAATATTATGAGCTGTATTATAAGGGATTAAAGGATTATTTTATAAATGAGAAGTCATATTCTCCTTCTCAAGCCCATTTATTGGCAAATCAAAATTTATGTGCTTCAAATAGTTATGGTTTGGGGTATAATGTATATACAATTCCTACAGGTCAGTATATGATCGGAGAAAATGGGAAATTAAATCCTAATGCTACTTTAGGCAATATGGTTAACTATAATGGGCAAGACTATTTACTTATTCCGGATAATTGGTTGGATGAAGCTTATAAAACTAGTCTTCGTCAAGAATATAATTTCAGTGTGGCGGCAGGAACAGATAAAGGTTCTTTTTATACTTCATTCAGTTACTTAAAGAATGAAGGAATTTCTCCAAATTCAGATTATAGCCGTTTAACCGGACGTGTAAAAGCCGATTATCAGGCAACAAAATGGTTAAAAATAGGGGTTAATTCATCATATACTCACTATGACTCAAATTCTTTGGGAGAAGATGGTAGTTCTGCTTCTTCCGGTAATGTATTTGCTGCTGCTACTAGAATAGCACCTATTTATCCATTGTATATCCGTGATGGAAAAGGTAATATTATGTATGATAAAAATGGACTTAAAATGTATGACTATGGTGATAAAACAAATGCAGGTCTGGAACGTCCCGCATTTACTAAGTCAAATGCGTTGTCTGATGCCATTTTAGATACAAGAGAAGGTAACGGTAATTCTTTTAGTGGAAGTGTATTTGCAGAAATTCGTTTTTTGAAAGATTTTAAATTTACTAGTACTAATGATGTTTATGTGGATGAAGGGCGTTCTACCACAGTAACCAATCCGTATTATGGTTCATATGCTTCATCTAACGGTATTGTAAGTAAGACTCATGCTCGTATTTTTGCATATAATTTCCAGCAACTGCTTAATTACACGAAGGAAATAGGCAAACACAATATTAATGTAATGTTAGGTCATGAATATAATAGATATGAATATTATAATTTGAATGCTAGCAAATCTAATATGTTTGACCCTAATAATCATGAGTTAGCCGGAGCTGTTACTGATGGTTCACAGGATTCTTATACTACCTTATTGAACAGAGAGGGGTATTTTGGACGAGTTATGTATGATTATGGTGGAAAATATTTCTTCTCAGCTTCTTATCGTCGCGACGCCTCTTCACGCTTCCATCCTGATAATCGTTGGGGTAATTTCTGGTCGGCCGGTGCTTCTTGGTTGATATCTAAAGAAGATTGGTTTGATTATTCATGGATCAATATGCTGAAACTTAAGGCTTCGTATGGTTCTCAGGGTAATGATAACATTGGTAATTACCGTTATGCAAATGTATATACCATTAGAAATTCTAGTGGGAACCCGGCAGCTGTACCGGAAACAATGGGTAACAAAGACATTACTTGGGAAACTAATGGTAACTTTAATGCCGGTATAGAATTCGAGGTATTTGATAGCCGTTTGACGGGTAGCGTAGAGTTCTTCTATCGTAAAACAAGTGATATGTTATTCTCATTTCCATTGCCTCCTACATTTGGTTATACTTCTTATTATGCAAATATTGGTGATATGCGCAATAGAGGCGTGGAATTAGAGTTGAATGGAACTGTTGTCAAAACAAACGATATTACATGGGATATTCGTTTAAATATGACTAACTATAAGAATAAGGTAACATATTTACCGGAAGAACGCAAAACTATGACAATGCCTGACGGAACAAGAGGTTATTCTAGTGGAAACTACTTCTATGGTGAGGATATACCATTATATACTTTTTATTTGAAAAAGTATGCCGGTGTTAATGAGAATGGCGAAGCTTTGTATTATATACAAAAGAAGAATGAGGATGGTACTTATGGAGAGCGTGAAACCACAACAAAATATTCAGATGCCACTACTTATCTGTGTGGAACTGCATTACCTGATGTATACGGTGGTTTTGGTACTACGTTTACTTATAAAGGGTTCGACCTTTCTGTAGATTTTACATATCAATTGGGAGGTCAATGCTATGATGGAGACTATCAAAGTGCTATGAATTCTCCTACTTCTCAGGGAAAAGGAAATGTAATGCATGCAGATTTATTGAATGCTTGGAGTCCTGAAAATCCTAATTCTAACATACCTCGTTTCCAGTTTGCTGATTCATATTCAGCAGCTTCTTCAGACCGATTCCTGACTAGTGCTTCTTATTTGACTTTGCAGAATTTAAACTTGGGCTATACGTTGCCTTCTAATTTATGTCGTCCAATGGGATTGGAAAAGCTGCGTATTTATTTGGCATGTGACAATGTATGGACTTGGTCGAAACGTCAGGGATTAGACCCGCGTCAAAGCATCAGTGGTTCAGGAACGGCATCCTATTATGCTCCTATCCGTACTATTTCGGGAGGTATCACAGTTACATTTTAAATGACAAAAGACTTATACATTATGAAAAAAATATCAAAAATCATATTGGGTATATGTTGCTCCTCTTCATTACTGCTTAGTAGTTGTATTGAGGAAACGTTCCCTACTAACTCTGCAACAGACGAACAATTAACTTCTTCTTCAAAAGCAACGGAAGCTTTGTTATGGGCAATGCCAGCCTTTGTCAATGATTACAAAACCTGGAATGCAGGAGATTATGACTGGGGATATGGCTCTATTATGCATGTCCGTGATGTTATGACAGAAGAAATGGTTATTAATGAAAGTAATTATGACCACTATTCAGCATGGGAGCATAATCAGTATATAGGTCCGAATTACTTGACAACACAATGGATTTGGAACTACTTCTGGAAATTTGTTCAAACAAGTAATAAATTGATTGCAGGTGTTGATCCTAATACAACAGATGAAACTTTGTTAGGATATTTGGGAGCTGCATATGGATATCGAGCTTTTATTTACCTTGATATGGCACGTATGTTTGAATTTTTGGAGAATGACAAGATTTCGTCTGTTAATTCGAATGGTAATGATGTATTGCATTTGACGGTACCTATTGTTACAGAATCTATTACTGAGGAAGAAGCGCGAAATAACCCTCGTGTCTCTCGTGAGAAGATGCTCGAATTCATTGAAGAAGATTTGGATAAAGCAGAAGAATATATTAAGTATTTCAGTCGTCCTAAGAAAACGTTACCCGATTTGGCATGTATTTATGGTTTGAAAGCACGTCTGTATATGTGGGTCGAAGATTATGCAAAAGCAAAAGAATATGCACGTAAAGCTATCGATACCGGTAATTATGTACCGACAAATAAAGCCGATTGGACTAATACTACTTCTGGTTTTAATGATATTTCTGCTACATCTTGGATGTGGGGGGCAAGTGTACAAAAAGAAGATGATGTTGTTAAATCCGGTATTATAAACTGGACTTCATGGATGTCGGGTGAAGCTGCTTATGGATACGCAGGTGCTGGTCCTGTACCGATGGCGGATGTTCGCTTCTACAACAAGATTTCAGACAAGGACTTCCGTAAACTTTCATGGAAAGCTCCTAAAGGTAGTGCTTTGGAAAGTCAGAACGAATATTGCAATCCTAGTAGTGCGGTAGATATGGCAGAATATGCTTCTTTAAAATTCCGTCCGGGTTCAGGAAATGTTTCTGACTATAATGTAGGGTCTGCAACTTCTTTCCCATTAATGCGCATAGAAGAAATGTATTTTATCGAAGCGGAAGCAGCAGCTCACTTAAATGCTTCAGATGGTGTCTCTTTAATCAATAGTTTTATGAAGGGCTATCGTTATCCATCTTATGAATGCAAAGTAACTAATCAGGATGATGTTGTAGAAGAAATCGTTTTTCAAAAACGAGTGGAACTTTGGGGAGAAGGACAAAGTTTCTTTGATATTAAACGACTGAATTTACCTGTTACTCGAGCTTATGAAGGAAGTATGCATCATGCAATAGGGCGTTTTAATACTACAACCCGCCCGGCTTGGATGAATATTTGTATCGTTCAAACAGAGGAAAATAATAACAAAGCACTTCTTGGTTATGAAAATCCCGATCCTAGTGATTGTTATAAAGCTGAATAAAATTTGAGCTAACGTATAAAAAGAAATATTATGAAATCTATTAATACATTATTATCTGCATTATTCTTTCTGAGTGCAATTGTTGGTATTACATCTTGTACTGAGGAAGCTGATTATACTCCGGCGCAAAAGCCGGAGAATGCGCAGGTTTATTTCGCTACTGATGAGGCATCGACTGTTTCATTGGAAACAGGTCAGCAATCTTTTATGGTGAGTATTTATCGTATATCCCCCAAGGGGGCATTAACAGTAAATATCACTACTCAGGATGAAAGTGGTATTTTCACCATACCGTCTTCTGTAAGTTTTGCTGAAGGGACAACTAAAGCTGAAATACCTGTAAGTTTTGATTTTGACAAGTTAGAACCTGAAAAGAAGTATCCTATTTCGTTTGCTATTGATGGAAACTCTGAACTTTCGGAGTATGGTAATTCTGAGTTGGTTTTAAATGTTCAGTATGCCCCCTGGGGAGCATGGGAAAAATTTGGTACTGGCGTTTATACATATTCATTGTATTGGGGAGGTAAAGATAGTTATGATATTTATCGCAAGCAATCATTACTTGATGCTAACCAATTTCAGTTTAAAATTTCTCCATGGGGAGCAAATAAAGATACAGAACTTATTATTGACTATAATAAGTCTACCAACCAAGCTAAAGTGTATAGAGAAACTCAGGTGGCTACTCATAGTACATATGGTGCAGTTTATGTTTCTGATATCGTTTATTATATCGATAATATTGAGGGAAAAACGGGAAGTTACGAAAAATATCCATGTACTTTTAATCCTGAAACAGGACTGTTTTCTTTAAATTTGATTTATTATGTTGGAGCTGGTTATTTTGGTCAAGGAGTTGAAACATTCCAATTGGATGGTTTCAAACAATATGATTACAGTATAACAATGACTAATAAAGGAAATTATATTGACCTTGATAAACAGGACAATGCGGTTATTGGTTTCGTTGCAGGTACGGATGTGGATTTTTATAGATATGTATTGGTTGCCGGAGCATTGTCTGATAATGAAATAGATAAAGTTGCTAATGGTATTATTGATGGAAGTATTGAGTCTGCAGAAGTTAAAGGGAATAATAGCATAGCATTTCCATTATCTGAAGCTGGGAAATACACTGTTGTAGCTGTTACTTATAATGAAAATGAAGAAGTGCAACTCCATAATGCGTTAATATTTGATTTTGAACCGGCAGGTAAACCGAATCCTTGGGTTTCATTAGGCAATTGTGGCTATACAGACGATTTTGTATTCACTTCTTATTTTGAGACTGAAAGTGCTGATGACGTAGCTTCTTATCCTGTAGAAATATATGAGAATAAGGAGCAACCCGGAATGTTCCGCTTGCAGAATCCTTACGGACCGGAAAGTTTCTATGGAGAAGTTGAAGGAGCAGTATTTGCTGATGGGAATCATAATATTGTAATTAATGCAACAGATCCTGAAGGAGTGTATATAGAGCTTCAGTCAACAGGACTAGATTTAGGAGATGCAGAGATTGGTATATATTCCATGGCTGGTTATTATTTGGATGAAGGAAAGACATTGGAAGAGGTTAAGGTTGCAGGAGTATGTGGTACTTATAAAAATAATATTATAACTTTTCCGAAAGAGGCTTTAGCAATTGTTTTAGGTGAAAAGATGTATAAAGCCAATATCTATGGCGCTTGGAAAATAGACATGAATGCATTGCAAAAAACAAACAGGTCGGTTTCTACATTTAATTGGAACTCTTTGCAGAAGTCTGTTTTTGCAGGGAATTCATTAATGTCTGTTCCTGATTATCGAATTATGCATGTAAGAGGACAAAAGGTCGATACTCAAAGAGTGGTTAAAGTACGTAATTTTAAATACTAAAACTCAATAAAATGATAGTGCATCCTATAAAAGGGTGCACTATTGTTATATGGCTCTACATAATAACCAAAAACTCAATCTTATGAAACACTTCGTTCATATCTTTCTTCTATTATCAATGTGTTTCTGTTTTCAAGTACAAGCACAGGGGCTCAAAACTTTTAAGTTAAAAAACGGCATGTCTGTTTTTATTTGGGAAGATTCGGGCAAATCAGATGTGTTTGGAGAAGTTGTTGTTCGCACCGGTGCAGTCAATGACCCGGAACAATATACCGGTCTGGCTCATTATTTGGAACATGTCATGTTCAAAGGTACACAGAAGATCGGTGCACTCGACTGGGAAAAGGAAGCTCCCATTTATGAACAAATCATAGCTAAATATGATGAAATGGCCGGGGAGAATGATCCTGTCAGAAAAGAAGTTATCGGAAAGGAAATTAATAACCTTACTATTGAAGCAGGTAAGATCAGCCTTTCTAATGAGTTTTCCGAACTCATTGAAGGAATGGGCGGAACAGGGCTTAATGCCGGAACAAGTTTAGATTATACAGTGTTCTATAATACCTTTCCTCCTTATCAGATAAACAAATGGCTGGAAATCTCTTCCGAACGGTTTGTAAATCCTGTTTTTCGTACATTTCAGAATGAGTTGGAAACTGTTTATGAAGAGTATAATCGCAACAAAGATAATCCTAACAGCCAAACCGGTGAGTTTATGATGCAACAGGCATTTGCCGGACATCCTTACTCACGGTCAATACTTGGTTTGGGGGAGCATTTGAAGAATCCCCGCCTGAGTCAGCTTATCAAATTCTACAATGATTGGTACACCCCGGAGAATATGGCTCTTATTTTGGTGGGGAATGTTGATACCAAGAAAATAATGGGACGCATTGCCGCTGCTTTCGGTAAGTTACATTCCAAAGCTACTCCCGAGCGTAAAGTCTATCCTGATTTGGATATCAAGGGGCGTGTGCAATACAACACCAAGTTTTCTCGGTATCCCTCTGTCATGCTGGTCTATAAGGGGGTGAAGAACGGTCATCAGGATGAAACTGCGTTGGAAATCTGTATGCAACTGCTCAGTAATGGCAGTCAGACCGGTCTGCTGAACAAACTGACGATTGATGGTGAACTTTTGGGAGGGGATGCCTCGCCCGTGACATTTCGTGAACAGGGAAGAAATATTATTACCGGTGTTCCTTCTTATGATAATAATCAAAGGCGTTTTGAATCCAACAAAAGTGTTGAAAAGAAGCTGCTGAAGGCTATTCGGCAGATAGCCCAAGGCGATTTTGAACCATGGGTTGTGGAGACCGTCAAATCCGGTATGTGTCGGGATTTTGACTTGCGTATGGAATCCAATAACTTTAAGGCCCACCTTTTGGAGGATGCCTTTGTCAATGAGCGGGATATCAATCAGGTATTGAATTATAAAGATGTCGTCATGGGAATATCTGTTGATGATATCAAACGGGTTGCGAGAGAGTATCTGACAGGCAATTACCTTGCTATTTACAATGAGAAGGGTAAGCCGGACAAGAGCCAGAAGATTAAGAAGCCTGACTATATGCCCATTGAACCACTTGTCGGACAGTCTTCTCTGTATGCCCGTCAGTTCAAGAATATGGCTATTAATAAGGTAGAGGAAAAGTTTGTTGATTGGAGTAGGGTGCAGGAACGTAAGCTTAATGACTATTCTCATGTGTATTATACCCGAAATGAGGAGAATGAGGTGTTTACTTTATTATTGAAATACGGTGTCGGTTCGGAGATTTTCCCTCGGCTTGAGTATGCCGCTTCGCTGATGAACAATGCCGGTATTATGGGAAGCTTTGAGCCCCAAGAGCTGAAAGAAGAGTTGAGCAAATTGAATGCGACGTGTGTCGTGGATGCCGATGACAGTTATCTGTATGTGACATTACGCGGTTATGAGAATGCACTTCAACAGGCCTGCCAGTTGCTTACCCGCCAGTTACTGATGCCTAAATTGGACGAAAGACAGTTGAAGAGTCTGGAAGGGAATGTGATAAGCGGTCGTATTACCCGCAAGGAAAATGTCAATTTGCTGGCAGATGCCTTGCGTCAGTATATTATGTATGGTGATAAGTCTGATTATAAATCGGAGCTGACCGACAAGGAACTGACGGAGCTGAACCTCTCGGAATTGACCGGTGATATCAATCGTGCTACGGCCTATGCGTCGGAAATCCACTACTCGGGTACCTTGCCTTTTGAAACCGTCTATCAGGTGCTGAGTACTTCACTGCCTTTGGTGGCGGGCGAAAAGCAGAGTTCCTCTCCTGTTATGAAGGATATGATAAGCCCGATGGAAAATACGGTTTATTTCCTTCCTAACAGTGATGCCCGACAAAGCCAGATTTATTTCTATATTCCTATGGGAGATTATAATCGGGAAGAGAATGTAAGGCGTGAGGCTTTTAATCAGTATATCAGTGGCGGTTTCAGCGGATTGATAATGAATGAGATTCGTGAAAAGAATTCTATGGCGTATACCGCTTATGGTTTTGCCTCTTCGCGCGGGCTTCCGGGAGCGCAGACTTATTTCTCCGGTTATATCGGTACCCAAAATGACAAGGCTGTTGACGCTATTGATTTATATATGAAGTTATTGACGGATATGCCTGAACGACCGGGACGTATTGATAATATAAAGAGCTACTTGCGCCAATCAGCTTTGACCGATCACCCTGATTCTCGTAACTTGAGTCTCCGGATAGCGGAATGGAAACGCAGGGGCTATACTGACGATCCGGCTAAGGAGGAACTACCTTTGATTGATTCCTTGACATTCCCGGATATTGTGGATTATTATCAAAAGAATATCAAGGGCAAGCCGATTATAATCGGAGTTTTGGGAAATCCTAAGGATATAAGTATTGATGCGTTGAAGAAATTTGGAAAAGTAATAAGACTGAACGAGAAAAAACTCTTTAATGAAAAAGATACCATGTTTTAGTTCTTTTATAGAATTGAATAGGAGGATTCATATCTCAGAAGAATCATAAAAAAGAGGATGAACGTTCAACGTTCATCCTCTTTTTTTGTTATATTTGTCGCGAACTTATTTATAATCATAGATAAATGAAAGAATTTGTAATATCTGAAGCACAAGTCGAAACGGCTATTCTGGTAGGCCTTGTTACGCAGACTCAGGATGAACGGAAGACAATGGAGTATCTGGACGAATTGGAGTTCTTGGCAGAAACGGCAGGAGCAACGGTTGTGAAGAGGTATACTCAAAAGTTACCGTCTGCCAACTCTGTGACTTATGTTGGTAAAGGGAAACTGGAAGAGATTAAGGAATATATTCATCGGGAGGAAGAGGAAGAACGAGAAATCGGAATGGTGATTTTTGATGATGAGCTTTCTGCAAAGCAGATACGGAATATTGAGGCTGAACTGAAGGTGAAGATATTGGATCGTACTTCACTGATTCTTGATATTTTTGCCATGCGTGCGCAAACAGCAAATGCCAAAACTCAAGTAGAACTGGCTCAATACAAATATATGTTGCCCCGTCTGCAACGCTTGTGGACACACTTGGAGCGTCAGGGAGGCGGTTCCGGCTCTGGCGGCGGGAAGGGTTCCGTGGGGTTGCGCGGTCCGGGCGAGACACAGTTGGAGATGGACCGCCGTATCATCCTGAACCGGATGTCGCTTCTGAAGCAACGTCTGGCCGAAATCGACCGCCAGAAGACGACGCAGCGGAGCAATCGCGGACGTATGATCCGGGTGGCGTTGGTGGGCTACACCAACGTGGGGAAAAGCACGCTGATGAACCTGCTCTCGAAGAGTGACGTGTTTGCCGAGAACAAGCTGTTCGCTACGTTGGACACGACGGTGCGCAAGGTTATCATCGACAATCTGCCCTTCCTGCTGTCCGATACGGTCGGTTTTATCCGTAAATTGCCGACCGACTTGGTGGATTCTTTCAAAAGTACGTTGGACGAGGTGCGCGAGGCCGACTTGCTGTTGCATGTGGTAGACATCGCCCACCCCGACTTCGAAGACCAGATTCAGGTGGTGGAGAAGACGTTGGGCGACTTGGGATGCAGCGACAAGCCGTGCATGATTGTGTTCAACAAGATAGACGCTTACGACTGGGTGGAAAAAGAGGAAGACGACCTGACGCCGGCCACGAAAGAAAACGTGTCGCTGGACGACCTGATGAAGACATGGATGGCTCGCCGCAACGACAACTGCATTTTCATTTCAGCCCGTGAGAAGACCAATTTGGAGGAATTGAAGAAAGTGTTGTACGACAAAGTACGCGAACTTCACGTGCAGAAATACCCCTACAATGATTTCCTTTTTGAGAAATACGACGAAGAAGGGGCATAGGGCGGGGAAAACAGGAAATAGCCAAGCATGAAAACTTCGTTTTCGCTTGTTTCTTCTCTCTCTAAATCGCGATTTTCATTCACGCAGTCGTCCAGAAACTGGTTGGCCGCATTTCCCAACTGTATGGCCGCAGAGCGTGCCGGAGGAGCGAATTTGTTCAACAAGTGGGTGTAAGCCGAATACCCGTACGGTCTGATGCAGGCGCACAAGGCTGTGATGTCAATCAGGAAATCCGGGTCGAGAACCAACATCTCGGGTTTTAGGACATAAGGATATGCGCCTTCCGCCTTTATGGCTTTGACCGATAAGAGATTGAGCTGCGCCCCTTCGTACAGTTGTTCTTTCAAGTCGGCGAACGTGCGGTCGGTTTCGTCGGCATATTCCACTTTCAACAGTTGTTCCGTGGGATGCGTGTGGTCTTTTCCATAAATGAAATGCTCGTCCCACCGGTGCACCGTTATCCGGATACGTTTGGCCTGCGGTACTTTTTCGGCAGGTGCGGGAGCGGGTCGCCAATGGCGGGGCAGGCGTTTTTGCACGTCTTCCGGAACATGGGTTTGGTAAAAAGCGGCCAATCCTTCGCAGACCGCTTTTAAGTCGTAGGCTTCATCCTCTCCGTCGGGCAGGAAAAGCCCTTTTTGTATTCGTCCGG
>OLWQ01000862.1_pt1 | contig 11573 bp, 8 predicted proteins | sample 1673981 | NCBI WGS metagenome assembly OLWQ01 (sample SAMEA103958136, study PRJEB25191) | human gut metagenome | reverse complement strand
ACGTTGGGAAAGATGCCATGAAAGCCGACGGAACCATTAACCGCGCGGCACTCCCTGCCATCTTCAACCCCGAGGACCTGAACGCTCTTGAACAGGCTCTCCGACTGAAAGATGAACATCCGGGCTCCACCGTTACCATCCTGACCATGGGACCGGGACGTGCAGCCGAAGTTATTCGTGAAGGACTTTACCGTGGTGCCGACAACGGCTATCTGCTGACCGACCGCGCCTTTGCAGGTGCCGATACGCTTGCCACTTCGTATGCCCTTGCCACAGCCATCAAGAAGATAGGCGACTATGACGTCATCATTGGCGGACGCCAGGCCATCGACGGTGATACCGCCCAAGTAGGCCCGCAGGTTGCCGAAAAGCTGGGGCTGACGCAAGTGACCTACGCAGAAGAGATTCTGAACGTGGATAAAGCCGCCAAGAAGATTACCGTGAAACGTCATATTGACGGTGGTGTGGAAACCGTTGAGGCTCCCCTGCCCATAGTCATCACCGTAAACGGAAGTGCCGCTCCCTGCCGCCCGCGCAATGCCAAACTGGTGCAGAAGTACAAACGCGCCCTCGGTGCCCAGGAAAAAGCTGCCATCACCAAGGAAGGCGCTGAGCTTGCCTACGCCGGCCTCTACGAGAAATATCCCTATCTGAACATCACGGAATGGAGTGTTGCCGACGTGAACGGCGACCTTGCACAATGCGGTCTGAGCGGTTCGCCTACCAAGGTGAAGACCATTCAGAACATCTCATTCCAGGCCAAAGAAAGCAAAACGCTGACGGGCAGCGACAAGGATGTGGAAGATTTGATTGTTGAACTGTTAGCCAACCATACGATAGGATAAGATTATGAATAATGTATTTGTATATTTAGAGATAGAAGGCACAACAGTTGCCGACGTCAGTCTCGAACTCTTGACCAAAGGTCGTAAATTAGCCAATCAGTCGGGCTGCCAACTGGAGGCAGTTGCTGCCGGAAGCAATCTGGCAGGCATTGAAAAGCAAGTATTACCCTACGGAGTAGACAAACTCCACGTATTCGACGCTCCGGGCTTGTTCCCCTATACTTCCCTTCCCCACTCCTCTGTCCTCATCAACTTGTTCAAAGAAGAAAAGCCGCAAATCTGTCTGATGGGCGCCACCGTTATCGGTCGCGACCTCGGTCCGCGCGTTTCTTCCGCTTTGACCAGCGGACTGACCGCCGACTGTACCTCACTGGAAATCGGCAACCACGAAGACAAGAAGGAAGGCAAGGTTTACGAGAACCTGCTGTATCAAATCCGTCCCGCATTCGGCGGTAACATCGTTGCCACGATTGTGAATCCCGAGCACCGTCCGCAGATGGCAACCGTTCGCGAAGGTGTGATGAAGAAAGAGATACTGGACGCTGACTATAAGGGCGAAGTCATCAACCACGACGTTGCCAAGTACGTGCCCGAGACGGATTATGTGGTAAAAGTCATCGACCGCCACGTAGAAAAGGCAAAACACAACCTGAAAGGCGCTCCCATCGTGATTGCTGGCGGCTACGGCATGGGAAGCAAGGAAGGTTTTGACATGTTGTTCGAGCTTGCCAAAGAACTCCATGCAGAGGTAGGCGCCAGCCGTGCTGCCGTCGATGCCGGTTATGCCGACCATGACCGCCAGATTGGCCAGACCGGTGTCACTGTCCGCCCCAAACTGTATATTGCTTGCGGCATCAGCGGACAAATCCAGCACATTGCCGGTATGCAGGAAAGTGGTATTATCATCTCCATCAACAATGACGAGAACGCTCCCATCAATACGATTGCCGACTATGTCATCAACGGTACGGTGGAAGAGGTTATCCCGAAGATGATAAAATATTATAAATCACACAGTAAATAACAATAAAGGTAATCATGAAAGGGCTGATTCTTATATTTGTTCTTCTTTCAGGTATATCTTCCGCTATCGCTCAAGAAAAGCTCTGGTTGGACAAGAATTACCAATGGACGGACGACTCCATCCAGGCAGTCAAGTATGCTCTTGTTTCCAAGATAAACAAGAAGTGCATCAAGGTGGAAGAGTATGCTTTGGAAGGACAAAAGAAGGATGTCTGGCATTTCTCCGAATACAAAAGCAATCCCCGCAAAAGGATAAGGGAAGGCCTGCATACATCATTCTATGCAAATGGCAAGGACAGCCTGACAGAAGTATATAGAGACAACCGCCTGGAGGGGCAGACCATGGTGTATTATCCCGACGGTGCCATACATCTGGCCCGGAGCTACAGCGATGGTAAACTTGACGGAACACTCCTGCAGTACTATCCCGACGGGAAACTCCGTAGAGAGGAACACTATTCAGAGAATCAGTGTACCGGTGGAAAGATGTTCGACGAGCACGGAACTGAAATGGAACATCAGCCGTATTTCATGTTTCCATCCTTCCCCGGTGGAATAGAGAACCTCATGAAACTGGTGGCCAATGTTACCAAATATCCGGAAGACGCCTGGAAGCAAAAGGCAGAAGGAAGGGTAATCCTACGATTCGTTGTAGACGAAGAAGGCAAGATGACCCATCCCCAAATTCTCCAGTCCGTGCGCTATGACATCGACAAAGAAGCCATACGCGCTTTCGAGGCCATTGCCGACGTCTACCGCTGGTCGCCCGGCTATCAGGACGGAGAGGCCAAGCGAGTGAAATTCACCATACCCCTATACTTCAGAATACCTAAATAACCAAGAAATTATGGCAAATTTTTATACCGAAGTTCCCGAATTGAAGTATCATCTGAACAACTCGATGATGGAACGTATCTGCGAACTGAAAGAACGCGGTTACCAAGACAAAGACAAGTATGACTATGCCCCGCAGGACTATGCGGATGCTATGGACTCTTTTGACAAGGTACTTGAAATCACCGGAGAGATTACTGGAGAGATTATCGCTCCCAATGCCGAGGGCGTGGACGAAGAAGGTCCCCACTGTGCCAACGGCCGTGTGGAATATGCCAGCGGCACCAAGCAGAACCTCGACGCCATGGTAAAAGCCGGATTGAACGGTATGACCATGCCGCGCCGTTTCGGTGGCTTGAACTTCCCGATTACTCCGTACACCATGTGTGCGGAAATCGTTGCCGCCGCCGATGCCGGTTTCGGTAACATCTGGTCACTGCAAGACTGTATCGAAACGCTCTACGAATTCGGTAACGAAGACCAGCACAGCCGTTTTATACCGCGTGTCTGCGCCGGAGAGACCATGTCTATGGACCTGACAGAACCGGATGCCGGTTCCGACTTGCAGAGCGTAATGCTGAAAGCGACCTATGACGAGGCCAACAACTGCTGGCGCCTGAACGGCGTGAAGCGTTTTATTACTAACGGTGACGCCAATCTCCACCTCGTACTGGCACGTTCAGAAGAGGGTACCAAAGACGGACGTGGCTTGTCCATGTTCATCTACGATAAGAATGAAGGCGGTGTAGACGTGCGCCGCATCGAGAACAAGCTGGGTATCCACGGCTCTCCCACCTGCGAGCTGGTTTACAAGAATGCAAAGGCAGAACTTTGCGGCGACCGCAAGCTTGGTTTGATTAAATACGTTATGGCTTTGATGAACGGTGCCCGTCTGGGTATTGCCGCACAGTCGGTAGGCCTTTCACAAGCTGCCTACAACGAAGGTCTGGCTTATGCCAAAGACCGCAAGCAGTTCGGCAAGGCTATCATCGAATTCCCGGCTGTATATGACATGCTGGCTATTATGAAAGCCAAGTTGGATGCAGGACGCTCCTTGCTGTACCAGACTTCCCGCTACGTTGACATCTACAAAGCGCTGGACGACATTGCTCGCGAACGCAAACTGACTCCGGAAGAACGCCAGGAACAAAAGAAGTATGCCAAACTTGCCGACGCCTTCACTCCGCTGGCAAAAGGTATGAACTCTGAATATGCCAATCAGAATGCTTACGACAGCATCCAGATTCACGGCGGTTCGGGCTTCATGCTGGAGTATGCTTGCCAACGTATCTATCGTGATGCACGTATCACTTCTATCTACGAAGGTACTACTCAGTTGCAGACCGTAGCTGCTATCCGCTATGTAACAAACGGCTCATACTCTGCCACCTTGCGCGACTACGAGCAAGTGCCGTGCAGCGAAGAAATGCAACCGTTGATGGACCGCATCAAAGAGATGACCAACAAGTTCGAAGCCTGCACCAATGCGGTGAAAGAGGCACAGAATCAGGAATTGCTGGACTTCGTGGCACGTCGCCTCTATGAGATGGCTGCGGTATGTATCATGTCGCACCTCATCATTCAGGACGCGACAAAGGCTCCCGAACTGTTCGGCAAGTCGGCTCTGGTGTATGTGAACTACGCAGAAGCTGAAGTGGAAAAACACTTTAACTTCATCCGTAAGTTCAAGGCAGAAGAGCTGGAAAGCTACCGCAAATAAACGCATTGCTTGGACAAGGCAAATATAGCGGGCACCGGAGTTTAGCTACTCCGGTGCCCGCTTGTTTTTTCTGAAATACTTCCTCCTGCTTGCCCCTTCTTAAAAGGACAAAAGTTCTCAAAGAGACGAAAGGAAAATTAATACTCTCCGTGCAGCCTCAGCCTGCCGCGCAGCGAGTGTATCTCCCGCTGCATCTCTTCCATCCTTGCCAGCAGATGGTGGATGGCATCAATCCCTTCCATATTGATGGAAAGGTCGTAGTACATACGGCTGTACCGTTCCACATCCGGCAACTCGGAGAAAGGCAGATAACGCTCTCCACCTTCCTGCTCCACATCTATCAGTCCACTTTCGCACAGCATATCAATAAAAGTGGGCTCTATATGACACTTGTCACAATATTCGCTGATGACAATCCATTCGTTCTGCATAATCCGTTCTCCTTTCATTAGTTCATACTCTGAATTTTACGGAACATCTCTTTCTGCTGTTCCGTCAGGTTTGTCGGCAACTTCACGGAATAAGTCACGATGAGATCGCCAAACTGTCCCTCCTTCTTATATACGGGGAAGCCCTTACCCTTCAGACGTACCTTAGTCCCGTTCTGAGTTTCGGGTTTCACCTTCAGCTTCACCTGACCATCCAAAGTATCCACCAACTGGTCGCCACCCAGCAGGGCTGTATAAAGGTCGACGGTCACATCCACATACAAATCATCTCCCAAACGCTTGAATACCGAGTCGTCCGGAATCACAAACGTGATGTATAAGTCACCTGCAGGACCTCCGTTGATGCCCTCGCCACCATAGCCTTTCAGTTTGATGACCTGTCCGTTGGCCACACCGGCCGGAATGGTAATACGCACTTGCTTGCCATTCACCGTCAATATCTGTTTATGGGTCTTCGCAGCCTCACGAAGCGAGAGGTTCAAATCCGCATGATAATCCTGCCCGCGGAAACCGGCATTGGCACCGCCTCCGCCGCGCGTACGATGACCGAACATCTGTTCGAAGAAGTCTGAGAAACCACCGGCATTACTGCCCGAAAATTCCTGGCCGTCGGAAGAATACCAATACGTACCGCCTCCGTCCGTACCAAATCCCGCACCGGAACCTCCAAAACCGGCACCGCCAAATCCCCCGAAGCCCCCGGCTTGCTGCTGTGCCCGCTTCTGCGCTTCAAACTCGTCGGCATGTTTCCAGTGTTCACCATATTCATCATATTTCTTTCTTTTTTCAGGATCACTCAGCACCTCATTCGCCTCGTTGATAGCCTGAAACTTATCCTTGGCCGTAGCATCGTTCGGATTCAAGTCAGGATGGTACTTGCGCGCCAGCTTGCGGAACGCTCTCTTGATGTCATCCTGAGATGCCTTTTTGTCCACTCCAAGGACCTGATAGTAATCAATATAAGCCATAGTCTATTAGTTTTATTGTCTAAATACCATAAAACAAATAACACGCCAATTTGTTTTACGCATTACTAAAATAGGTAAACGAAAATTAAAAAGCATCATCAAGCATAATAATTACGTGATAAACAAACATTTAGTTTCAACCAGACACTTATTTCACGTCTATAAAATACCAAAATAGTGTAAACGACACCTAATATCGTCTAATTATTCATCCTAAATCTTCCTAAAATTGACAGAAAATGCTTTATTTGTAATAAGGAAAATTTGTTTTATATATAATCCCCAACCTTAGATTAAAAACCCCCATTATGAAAAGTAATTATTGGCTCCTAACGGTAATATTCGCTCTCGTAGCCCTACCGGGCAAAGCAGGCGAATGGATCAGAATCAACCAACTCGGCTATTTGCCGCAATCCGTCAAAGTCGCTGTATTCATGAGCGAGGAAGGAACAAACGTAGAAAATTATTCATTGATTGACGCTTTCACCGGAAAGGTGGTGCGTACCTTCAACACAACCAAGGCCACCGGCAAGATGGGAGGCATGAAGAGTACCTACCGGTTGAACTTCAGTGATTTCACAGAACCGGGCACGTATTATCTGAAAGCAGGCAAAGCGGTCTCCCCCCGTTTCCCCATCAATGCACAAGTCTACAACGGTACCGCAGACTACCTGCTGCACTACATGCGGCAGCAACGCTGCGGCTATAATCCGTTCCTTAAAGACAGCTGCCACGTGCACGACGGCTACATCGTCTATCATCCCACCAAAACCGGACAACATATAGACGTCCGCGGAGGCTGGCACGATGCTACGGACTATCTGCAATACACCACCACCTCCGCCAATGCCATCTACCAGATGATGTTTGCCTATCAGGAAAATCCGGAATCATTCGGTGACGCCTATGATGCAGCCGGACATCCGGGAGCCAACGGCATTCCCGACATCGTGGACGAAATCAAGTGGGGACTGGACTGGCTGAACCGGATGAATCCTGCTCCGGGCGAGCTGTACAACCAGATAGCCGACGACCGTGACCATGCCGGAATGCGCCTACCTAACAAAGACCTGGTGGATTACGGCTACGGACCGGGTAAAGGACGCCCCGTTTACTTTTGCAGTGGCGAACCGCAAGTACGTGGAGAGTTCAAGAATGCAACGACCGGAGTGGCAAGCACTGCCGGCAAGTTTGCCTCCTGCTTCGCTTTAGGCGCCAAGATACTGAAAGACTACTATCCTGAATTTGCAGCAGAAATCGAAGCCAAGGCCGATGCCGCCTATCAGGAAGGCGTAAAGAAACCGGGAGCATGCCAGACTGCCTCTGTCTTGTCTCCCTACATTTACGAAGAGGACAACTGGGTGGACGATATGGAACTGGGAGCCATGGAACTGTACAAAGCCACCGGCGACAACAAATACCTGGCCCAAGCCCTTGAATACGGACGTCGCGAACCGGTGACTCCTTGGATGGGCGCCGACAGTGCACGCCACTACCAATGGTATCCGTTCATGAACATGGGGCACTACCATCTTGCCAAAGTGGACAACAGCCGCATCAGCAAGGAATTCATCCGCAACATGCGTACGGGCATTGAACGCACGTACGAGAAAGCGGTAGAAAGCCCCTTCCTGCACGGTATACCCTACATCTGGTGTTCCAACAATCTGACTACCGCCATGCTAACCCAATGCCGGCTGTACCGTGAAACCACCGGCGATGACACATACGCCGAAATGGAAGCCTCCCTGCGCGACTGGCTGTTCGGCTGTAACCCTTGGGGAACCAGCATGATTGTGGAACTTCCCCTTTACGGAGACTATCCCTCGCAACCCCACTCCTCACTGCTGAATGCAGGCGTGGGCAATACTACCGGCGGACTGGTGGACGGTCCTGTCTATCGTACCATCTTCGAAAGCCTGCGCGGTGTCAATATGACGGGAATTCCCGGAACTCCCGGACAAGACTACGAACGCTTCCAGCCAGACCTGATGGTATATCACGACGCCATCCACGACTATTCCACCAATGAGCCTACCATGGATGGAACCGCCTGCCTCACGTACTACCTCTCTGCCATGCAGAAGGATGGAATGAAGCAAGCCGGTATCCCAAATGACAAGAATGTATATGTGGACGGAGGCATTATCCGCACCGATCCCTCAAAAAAGCAAATCACCCTCGTATTCACTGCCGCCGACAAAGCAGACGGTGCCGATGCCATCATCAGTACCTTGAAGAAGCATGGCATCAAAGGTGGCTTCTTCTTTACCGGAGAGTTCTATGAACTCTATCCCGATGTAGTGAAACGCCTGCTCGACGAAGGGCATTTTGTAGGCAGCCACAGTTACGGACATCTGTTGTACATGCCTTGGGAAGACCGTGATTCTCTGCTGGTCACCCACGAAGAGTTTGAGAACGATATGATGAAAAGCTACGAGACCCTCCGCAAGGCAAGTATCGAATACAAAGACGCTCCCGTCTATATTCCTCCTTACGAATACTATAACAAGGAAATATCCGCCTGGGCAAAGAATATGGGTATTCAAGTCATCAACTATACCCCTGGTACCATGAGCAATGCCGACTACACCACTCCGGACATGGGACAGAAGTACCGGAGCAGCAAATTCATCTACAACAAGATTATGGAGGTGGAAAAGAAAGAAGGTCTGAACGGACACCTAATGCTGATACACTTCGGAACGGACGACCGCCGCACAGACAAGTTCTATAATGGCTATCTGGACAAGATGATTAAGACGCTGAAACGAAAAGGCTACACTTTTGTACCGGTCCGCGAGGCTGTCGGTATATAAGCATACTCTAACAAGGATTTATTGAAAAGGTTAGTTAAAAAGGTTATCGTGCAAAGGTATTTAAGGTAAATATTCAATCGGTTTGTTTTCAGTAAACCTTCCCCTACCCCCAAGAGGGGAAAGTTTCGAAGTAAGCTCCCAGCCTGTGAAGGTTAGGAGCTTTTATATATTTCAGAGAAGCCTTTTTACCGATTGCAGCAATTGCTCGATATCTTCTTCCGTAGTATCAAAAGAGGTTACAAAACGGATTTCGTGGATGGCCTCATCCCAGAAGTAGAAGAAATACTCCTTCAACAGCTCGTCAATCACCGGACGGGGCATCGTAAGGAAAAGCTGGTTACTTTCCACCTTCTGCGTAAAATGCGCACCTGGCAATTCCTTCAATCCGTCGTAAAGAATCTTTGCCATACGATTGGCATGCGCGGCATTTTTCAACCAAAGGCTGTCTGTCAGGTAGGCAGTGAACTGGCAGGACAGATAGCGGAGCTTGGATGCGAGCTGTGCCGACTGCTTGCGCACAAAATAAGCTTCCTTCTTCAAAGCTGGGTTAAAGACAACCACGCTTTCTCCCAACATCAGTCCATTTTTCGTACCACCGAAGCTGAGGATATCTATCCCGCAATCCACTGTCAGTTCCCTAAAGCCAAGATTCAAGGCTGCACAAGCATTTGCCAGACGGGCTCCGTCCATATGGACATACATGCCATGCCGATGGGCCAAATCCGTCAAAGCCCGCAACTCGTCCGGCTTATAGACAGTGCCCAGCTCCGAACATTGCGAAATATAGATGGCTCCGGGCTGCGAATGATGCTGTTCGCCGAAATGGCACAAATAAGGACGGACTAAATCGGGCGTCAGCTTGCCGTCAGGGGTAGCTATAGGACGAATCTGACAACCTGTCATGCGGGCAGGCGCACCGCATTCATCGACATAGATATGTGCGGTCTCCGCACAAATAAGGGCGGGTACACAGCTGCAAAGCCACCGCATTACTGCCCGTACCGTTGAATACGAACAACGGTTCACAATCCGGCGTAAACGCTTCTCTTATTTTACAGACAGCCTCCTCTGTCCAAGGGTCATCTCCATAACCTACAGCATGGTCACTGTTGGCCCGGTTCAGTGCCTCCATTACCAGCGGATGTACGCCTGAATTATTGTCTGAAGCAAAACTTCTCATAGTCATTCTGTTTTTGTTCATTGAAAAGAATGTGCAAAGGAAAGAATATTCTGCAACATGAAAAAACAAAGGAGCACAGATTTCATCCCCTCGGCAGAAAATGCTTCCGCACTGCGAAATCTGTGCTCCTCAATCAATCCATTCAATCGGTTTCCTTTATCCGATATAAACATTTACCCCTAGTGAAACATAAAGTTCATCTTCTTCCTGATGAATTTCAATCTTGTCCTCACGGGCAAGCCACCCCAATGCGGCTCCCAACTCCTTGTCCTTCAGTCCGGACTTCCTCTTTAAAGAACCGTAGCTCCATCTGGTATAATCGCTAAGCAACTGCCAAACTTTCCCAGCATTTAGTCCAATTTCGCTTTTGTTCATTTTCTCTTCAATTAAAAAGGTTAATAGTTCTTGTTGATTAGGTTATCTTTACGAAGGGTAAAGATATGATTTTTTATTTTACCAACAACAAAAACGAGCAAAAGATATGAAAACTAATCATTTTTGTAACACTTTTGTAATATTACACGCTTTTTATTAATAATCAAGAAGGTAAATAGAACAAAAAAACCGCAGTATCTATCAAAAAGACACTGCGGTTCTCCTATTTGATTAAGCAATCAGGGAAAACAATCTTACATCATTCCGCCCATGCCTCCCATTCCGGGAGCACCCATCGGCATCTCAGGCTTATCTTCTTTCTTCTCTACAATTACACATTCTGTAGTCAAGAACATACCGGCAATAGAAGCAGCATTTTCAAGAGCCACACGAGTAACCTTGGCAGGATCTACCACACCAGCTGCGTGCAGGTTCTCATAAACATCGGTACGGGCATTGTAACCGAAGTCTGCCTTGCCTTCGCGCACTTTCTGCACAACAACAGCACCTTCTTTACCGGCGTTGGCAACAATCTGACGCAACGGTTCTTCGATAGCACGCTTGATGATGTCGATACCTGTGGTTTCGTCCACATTGTCACCCTTGAAGCCTTCCAATGCATCCAATGCGCGAATATAGGCTACACCACCACCAGGAACGATACCTTCTTCGATAGCAGCGCGGGTAGCACGGAGTGCATCGTCCACACGGTCTTTCTTTTCCTTCATTTCAACCTCAGAAGCAGCACCCACATAAAGAACAGCTACACCGCCAGACAACTTGGCCAGACGTTCCTGCAGTTTTTCCTTATCATAATCAGACTTCGTAGCAACAATCTGAGCCTTGATTTGTTCGCAACGTTCCTTGATGTTCTCTTTGTCACCGGCACCGTTTACGATGGTCGTGTTATCCTTGGAAACAGTTACCTTGTCGGCAGTACCCAGCATTTCGATAGTAGCTTGTTCCAGCTTCAGACCTTTTTCCTCGCTGATGACAACACCACCGGTCAGCACTGCAATATCCTCCAACATTTCTTTCTGTTTATCACCAAATCCTGGAGCTTTAGTTGCTACGACATTAAAGGCACCTCTTAACTTATTCAATACAAGAGAAGAAATCGCTTCATTTTCATAATCTTCTGCAACAAGTAATAATGGCTTATTAGTTTTTAATACCTGTTCAAGTAGTGGAAGGATTTCTTGTAAATTAGTAATCTTCTGATTAGTGACTAAGATCAATGGATTATCCATTTCTACTTCCATCTTATCTGTATCACTTACAAAATAAGGAGATACATAACCCTTATCATACTGCATACCTTCATTCACTTCTAATTCATCATCAAAACTATTAGATTCAT
>OLWQ01000853.1_pt1 | contig 11664 bp, 8 predicted proteins | sample 1673981 | NCBI WGS metagenome assembly OLWQ01 (sample SAMEA103958136, study PRJEB25191) | human gut metagenome | reverse complement strand
TGCAACAATTGCAGAAATGTTGCCAAATTAAAATATAAATCATTTGTTTGCACAAATCGAATACCGACATTTTGTGCAATGTGACGGTGAAATGTCATGCGATTTTGCGGCAAGACAAACTATCCCAAATAATCTGTAGGGGCGAACAGTGTTCGCCCATGCTCAGAACTTGTACAAATTCAGAACTGTAGGGACGACGCCCTACATGGTTTGTGAAAATATAACGAATGTACGAATATCATAAAATTGTCGGGCGATATATGCAGGCGAACGCTGTTCGCCCCTACCGTATATCGTGCGAACAACTCAGTCGTGGATATAAAAAAAAGAGCCGACCAAAGCCGACTCGTTTTTTATAGAAAGAATTATCTGATAGCTTCCTTGACCTTAGCTGCCTTACCAACTCTGTCACGGAGATAATAGAGCTTAGCACGGCGAACCTTACCGCTACGTACAACCTCTACCTTTTCAACTACAGGTGAATGAACAGGGAAAACTCTCTCGATTCCACAGCCGTGAGCTACTCTACGAACTGTGAATGTCTCGTGGATTCCACCGTGCTTCTTAGCGATAACTGTGCCCTCGAATACCTGGATTCTGGACTTGTCACCCTCTGTAATTCTTACGTGTACCTTTACTGTATCACCAACATTGATAACAGGTGCCTCGGATTTAAGGCTTGAATTAGAAATCTGCTTTAAAGCGTCCACTTTAAATTCCTCCTTAATATTTTCAGACATTCATTCGCTTTATAGCAGCTATCGCTGCAAAGCCAGAGGACTGCCCGCTTTAATGTCGTGCCTTTCGTTCAAAGGCGTGGCATTAACTCTCGTCGGAAGAACCGACGGTAATTCAAATGCTTTAATATTATACCACATCTCAAAACCTTTTGCAAGGATATTTATATAAAATTTTCGCCATTTGTCATGAGTATTTTTGTACGTTCTGTATAAATTTCCGATATTTCTATACCATAACGCTCACAGAACGTGTCTATGACTACGTTCACATTAAGATTGAAAGAGCTTCCGCACGGCAGCCTTAATGTCACCTCAAAGCTGTCCTCTAGCTCTTTGCTGTCAAGCACTGTGATATGTGGCTTTATATCCACAAGATTGATAGTCTTTTTCTTGGTTCGCTTTTCTATCTCTATCTTGTCAAGTGCTATGAAGTTGCCGAAAAGCTCCGCCACTTCATGTACGCTCTTATCCGTTTTCAGCCTTGCCACATACTCCGCCGCTGTAATGTCGGTATGCTTATGCTCAGGCTTTGAAACGCTCACTATCTCCAGACCAACAGGCGTTTGTGCATTCATTCGCTCCAAAACCTCGCTGTATGGGATATCCTCGGTGAGAGCAAAGTCCATTATCTCTACCCTGCTGTCAGTGCCAAGGGGCAATGCAAGCGGGAACATTATATACACATGGGGATTGAAACCCTGAGTGTGCCATATTGGCAGGTGCGCCCTTTTGAACACTCGCTGAAAGGCTCTCATAAGGTCAAGGTGGGAAATGTATTTCGCCCTGCCTGTTTTTGAAAATACCGCTCTGTATTCAAATCTCTCCAAACGGAGATTTACATTCTTCGGCTCAGCGTTTGCCACAGTAAACACCTCCGTATTCGCATTTTATGCCACAGCCTGAACAGCCCTCTTTGCAGTTTCGTGTAGTCACTGCCTGATGTGCTTTCTTGTTCTCACGAACGAAAAACTCGTGGCTCACAAGATAATCAAGGTGCGACCATGGCGCTATCTCGTCATAAGAACGTCTGCGGTGAGCATAGAAGCTTGTATCAAGCCCGCACTCCTCAAATGCTTCCTGCCACTTGTCAGCCTTGAAATGCTCGTCCCAGCCGTCAAGATAGCAACCCTTTTTCCATGCGGTGTATATCGCCTTACCAAGGCGTCTGTCACCCCTTGCAAGAACTGCTTCCAATATAGATGTATAGGATTGGTGAGTGCTAAGGCGTATCTTACGGCTTGTAAGACTTTTGAAAAGATGTTCCTGTTTCTCTTTTATCTCCTCGGGAGTTGCCTGTGGCTCGAACTCGAACGGAGTAAAAGGCTTTGGTACGAATGTTGCAGTAGAAACTGATATCTGCACGCTCTTGCCACGCTTTTCTTTTGGTGTTTCGTAATAAAGGTCAAGAACTTTCTGCGCAAGCTTTGCGATACCCTCAACGTCCTCCAGCGTTTCCTCTGGCAGACCAAGCATGAAATAAAGCTTCACAGTGCTGTATCCGCCCTCAAAGGCAGTGCGACAGGTACGCATTATCTCCTCTTCGGTGATGTTTTTGTTTATGACGTCACGCAGACGCTGAGTGCCTGCTTCTGGAGCAAAGGTCAGACCGCTTTTTCTTACGGACTTTATTTTCTCCAAAAGCTCTTCACTGAAATTGTCTATTCGCAGCGACGGCAGTGAAAGGTTTATCTGCTCGCCGTCGGTATATTCCACAAGATTTTCCAAAAGCTTGTTTATCTCTGTATAGTCGCTTGTTGACAGTGACGAAAGAGAAACTTCCTCATAGCCTGTCTGCTCACAAAGGGACTTTGTTTCGTTCTTTATGGTGTCGATGCTTTTCTCTCTGAAAGGTCGGTAGATAAAGCCTGCCTGACAGAATCGACAGCCTCTTATGCACCCTCTCAGTACCTCAACCACCGCTCTGTCATGGACTATCTGAGTGAACGGCACAACAAAACCCTCAGGGTAATATACCTTATCAAAATCCTTTATAACACGCTTTTTGACCCTAGCAGGTGCCTCAGGGACGTTTGGCGTGATAGACTTCACAGTACCGTCCTCATTGTAATCCACGTCATAGAAAGACGGAACATAAACACCCTCCAGCTTTGCGGCTTCTCTTAGAAACTCCTGCTTAGTAGGCTTCAAAGGCTTCATTCTCTCATAAAGTTCAAGAAGCTCAACGTTGACTTCCTCACCCTCGCCAAGAATGAACAGGTCGAAAAAGTCAGCCATAGGCTCAGGGTTGCAGGCACACGGACCGCCTGCGATAACAAGTGGTGTAAGCTCAGTTCTATCCTTTGCAAGCACCGGCACACCTGCAAGGTCGAGCATTTCAAGCACATTATTATAAGAAAGCTCATACATGAGCGTAAAGCCGATGAAGTCGAAATCCTTTATAGGGTCAAGGCTCTCCAGTGCGTAAAGAGGGATATCGTTCTCACGCATGAGTTTGTTATAGTCCTCCTCAGGCATGAAAACACGCTCGCACCACCAATTTTCACGGGCATTTTTCAGACCGTAAAGTATCTTCATGCCGAGGTGTGACATACCAACCTCATAAGTATCAGGAAAACAGAAAGCGAACCGCACGTCCACCTTATCCTTATCCTTTACAACGCTGCCCACCTCGCCGCCTATATACCTAGACGGACGCTGCACTTTAAGCAACAACTTTTCTATTTTCTTTTTTAATTCTTCCAAAGTTTTATCCTCCGATATTGAATGTCTGTACTATCTCACCGCACCCAGCAAAGCGAAAGCAATACACAAAGTGAGGTGAAACGGGCGAACTGTTCGCCCCTACAGATACATAAGCATTTCATATTATTATACCAAAAATTTATTACAAAAGCAATAAGCAAAGTGTTAATATATGACTTCGGAGAGGACGATAAAGCAGAAAGTTGCGGCAAAAGAAACGCTCACAGTGCCGTGGAGGATCATATGTATCATAGCCACCGCTGTAAGCAGTATAAACACCGCTCTGAAAAACTCGCAGACCTTGCCATTGGCAAGCAAGGCGAGTATCCTGCCACCGTCAAAATAGCGAAATGGCAATAGGTTCAGCACACCAAGAAGAAAATTCACCTGACAGAAAAAGCCACCGCCACTTGTTAGATATGACAGCAGGCAGAGAGCAAAATTTACTGCTGCACCACCGAAAAGCACAGCAAGCTCGTGATTTTTAGAAAGCTGTTTATTATCAGGAGTAATGCGGATACCGCCTCCATAGACAACAATTTCTTGCGGTGAGCTTCCGAAAGCGGTCATAAGTACGAGGTGACCAAGTTCGTGGAGTGCGCAACTAACAAGGGTCATGAGCAATTTTTCCGTTTGGGTCGCAGAGCATATCGTCACGAGGGCTATAACAAAGAAAAAGCTGAATGAAATTCCATAAGTCGTATTTTTGATTTTTAGCTTAAACAAGTTCATCACCGAGATATTTATATTCGGTATTTGCTAAAATAATGTGTAGGGGACGGCGCCCTCGACGTCCCGCTCGGAGAGATAACACCATAACTGTTATATCTTCGATATTGGGATTTTTTGGTTGCTAAATGGAGGGGCAACGCTGTGATTATCACACCCCTGATGCCGAATTATTCGGGATACATTATTGTGACGTTTGCCAATAATTCCGCAGGCGAGGGATAGCGGGACGCCGAGGGCGTCGTCCCCTACATTTTATTCGGGAAAGGTTCTACTGCCGCAAAATCGCTACGCTCTTTGCTGGTGCTTTGTTTGAGTTATAGAAAAAGCGGTGCGAGTTTTATTTCTTGACACCGCTTTGATTATTTTTTGTTTGGTAGTTTCATTTCTGCACCCCTCTGCACCATATAGCAGAACAAACAAAGTGCATACATTTACCTCGTGCTGAAGAGCCGCAAGGTGTAGCTATGCCAATTCCTCATTCCTCACTCCTCATTCCTCATTTGTTACAGCATCTTCCTCAAATACTGTCCCGTATAAGACCTGTCGCAAGCCGCAATTTCCTCAGGCGTTCCTGTGCAAACGATAGTTCCGCCGCCGTCGCCACCCTCAGGACCAAGGTCTATAATGTGGTCTGCGGTCTTTATTACATCAAGATTATGCTCTATAACAAGCACTGTATTTCCCCCGTCTGCAAGCTTCTGCAATACCTCTATAAGCTTATGCACGTCAGCAGTATGAAGTCCTGTAGTCGGCTCGTCAAGAATGTATATCGTCCTGCCTGTGGCTCTTTTTGAAAGCTCTGTGGCAAGCTTGACTCTTTGTGCTTCACCGCCTGAAAGCGTTGTAGCCGCCTGCCCTATCTTCACATAGCCAAGACCAACTTCATACAGTGTTTCAAGCTTACGGCTTATTTTAGGGATAGCACTGAAAAACTCAACGCCCTCTTCCACTGTCATTTCAAGCACGTCATAGATGTTCTTTCCCTTGTATCTTACCTCCAGCGTTTCACGGTTGTATCTCATTCCGCCGCATACCTCGCACGGTACATACACGTCAGGCAAAAAGTGCATTTCTATCTTGATTATACCGTCGCCCTCACAGGCTTCACATCTTCCGCCTTTGACGTTGAATGAGAAACGTCCTGCACCGTAGCCTTTCATCTTTGCGTCAGCGGTCTGAGCGAAAAGTTCTCTGATATCAGTGAAAACGCCTGTATAGGTGGCAGGATTAGACCTTGGCGTTCTACCGATAGGCGACTGGTCGATATCTATTACCTTATCAAGATGCTCTATCCCCTGCATTTCCTTGAATGCTCCAGAGCGTATCTTCGCACGGTTTAATCTGCCCGCAAGCTCCTTATAGATTATCTCGTTCACAAGTGATGATTTGCCTGAGCCTGACACACCTGTTACGCAGGTGAAAGTGCCCAGTGGTATCTCAACATCTATGTTTTTTAGATTGTTCTGTGTTGCACCGATAACTTTCAGATACTTGCCGTTGCCCTGTCTGCGTGTTTCAGGGACAGGTATTTTCTTTGCACCGCTGAGATACTGTCCTGTGATAGAACGCTTGCACTTCATTATATCGTCAACAGTTCCTGCGCAGACTATCTCGCCGCCGTGAATGCCTGCCCCTGGTCCAACGTCAACCACGAAATCTGCCGCACGCATTGTGTCCTCGTCATGCTCTACCACTATGAGGGTATTGCCAAGATCACGAAGCCTTTTTAAGGTTGCGATAAGCTTGTCATTGTCACGCTGGTGCAGACCGATAGACGGCTCGTCAAGGATATACAGCACACCCACAAGTGATGAGCCTATCTGCGTTGCAAGCCTTATACGCTGGCTCTCACCGCCTGAGAGTGTGCCTGCGGAACGTGACAGGGTGAGATATTCAAGTCCAACGCTTTTGAGAAAGCCAAGGCGTGACTTTATCTCTTTTATTATCTGCTCACCGATAAGCTTGTCACGGTCGCTTATCTCAAGGTTTTCGAAAAATTCAAGGGCTTTTGCAACCGATTTGTGACAAAGCTCTGCGATATTTATTCCGCCAACTGTAACGCTCAGGCTTTCTTTTTTCAGCCTTTCACCATGGCAGGCAGGACACTTCTCATCGCTCATATAAGCTTCTATATCAGCCTTTGCCCAATCGCTGTTGGATTCCTTGTAACGCCTTTCAAGGTTTGGTATAACGCCCTCAAATTCTGCCTGATAGTCAGCCTTATAGAACTTATTGCCACGCTTTAGGTGAAGCTTCTGACCCTGCGTGCCGTAAAGGAAAATGTCTATAGCGTCCTTGTCGAGATTTTTCACAGGCTCGTCAAGGGATATGCCGTAGGTCTCAGAAATTGCGTTGAAATACATCATGGCGATAGAGCCTTCTTCAAGGCTGTTCCAGCCACTGGCTTTGATTGCGCCTTGCCTTATGGAAAGGTCCTTGTTAGGGATAATAAGCTCAGGGTCTATCTTCTTGAACACGCCAAGACCTGTACACTTTTCGCAAGCACCGAAAGGATTGTTGAATGAGAACATTCTCGGTGTCAGCTCGTCGATAGAAACACCATGCTCAGGGCAGGCATAATTCTGTGAAAAAAGCATTTCCTCTCCGCCGATAACGTCAACTCCTACAAGTCCCCCTGTAAGCGATGAAACAGTTTCGATACTGTCGGTAAGACGGGACTTTATGCCCTCTTTGATAACAAGTCGGTCAACGACTATCTCGATAGTGTGCTTTTTATTTTTCTCTATTTTTATCTCTTCTGAAAGGTCATAGGTTATGCCGTCGATACGCACTCTCACATAGCCCGACTTTCTTGCACGGTCAAGCTCTTTTGTATGCTCGCCCTTGCGTCCTCTGATGATAGGAGCTAAAAGCTGAATCTTTGTACCCTCTTCAAGCTCCATTATCTTATCCACTATCTGGTCAACAGTCTGCTGACGTATCTCTCTTCCGCAGACAGGACAATGTGGCACGCCTATACGGGCGTAAAGCAATCTGAGATAGTCGTATATCTCGGTGACTGTTCCAACAGTTGAACGTGGATTTTTGGAGGTAGTCTTTTGATCTATGGATATAGCAGGTGAAAGTCCCTCTATGCTGTCAACATCAGGCTTATCCATTTGACCCAAAAACATTCTCGCATAAGATGACAGCGACTCAACATAACGTCTTTGTCCGTCAGCGTATATGGTATCGAATGCAAGAGAAGATTTACCCGAACCCGAAAGACCTGTCATAACAACAAGCTTATCTCTCGGTATGGTAACATCAACATTTTTGAGATTATGCTCTCTTGCACCTTTTATAACTATCTCGTTAATTGGCATTGGTATTCTTTACTCTCCTTTTGGTATTGAAAAATCACATATTGGTATGCAGGCGGGCTACACACGTTTTGTGGATATATATCCGTTTTATGTTTCGCAAGGCTTTTTATTTCTTCTCACCCTTTAACTCCGCAATTTTATCACGCAAGAATGCGGCGTGCTCAAATTCAAGCAGCTTTGCCGCCTCTTTCATTTCCTTGGTGAGCTTTTCTATGAGCTTTGCAGTTTCCTGCTTTGAAAGCTTTGTTTTCTGCCTTGCCTCGTATTCCACCTCTTCCTTGGTGGATATCTCTATTACATCTCTTATATCCTTGACGATAGTTTTCGGAACTATGCCGTGTTCTTCGTTGAACTTCATCTGTATTGCACGACGGCGCTCCGTTTCGGTGATAGCCTTTTCCATTGAGCGTGTCACGGTGTCGGCATACATTATTACCTTGCCCTCGGCGTTTCGAGCGGCTCTGCCAATGGTCTGTATAAGTGCGCTTTCAGAACGCAGGAAGCCCTCTTTATCAGCATCAAGTATAGCCACAAGAGTTACCTCAGGCAGGTCAAGACCCTCACGCAAAAGGTTGATACCAACGAGCACATCAAACTCGCCCAGTCGCAGGTCACGGATTATCTCCATACGCTCGATAGTGTCGATATCGTGGTGCATATATCTCACCTTTACGTCAAAGCTCTTGAGATAATTTGTGAGATCCTCAGCCATTTTCTTTGTAAGAGTAGTAACAAGCACACGCTGATTTTTAGCGGTACGCATATTTATCTCGCTGAGCAAATCCTCTATCTGACCCTCAGTCGGCTTTACGATTATCTCAGGGTCAAGCAGACCTGTCGGTCTTATGACCTGCTCCACTATCTGCTGTGACTTTTCCTGCTCAATAGGTCCTGGGGTAGCTGACACGAACACCGCCTGATTGATATGAGAATAAAACTCATCAAAGGTCAGCGGTCTGTTATCCATTGCTGACGGCAGGCGGAAGCCATAGTCAACTAGGGTCTGTTTTCGTGCTCTGTCGCCTGCATACATACCTCTTACCTGCGGCAGAGAAACGTGTGACTCGTCCACGAAAAGCACAAAATCCTCAGGTAGGAAGTCAAGCAAAGTGAACGGCGTAGAGCCTGCGGGACGTCTTGCAAGCACACGGGAATAGTTCTCGATACCGCTGCAAAAGCCTATCTCTTCCAACATCTCAATATCATAGTTGGTGCGCTGTGCGATACGCTGAGCTTCGATAAGCATATCGTTGTCTTTGAAATACTTGATACGCTCGTCAAGCTCCTGCTTTATCTCCTCGATAGCGTCATGCATTTTATCACGGCTGACAATATAATGGGAAGCAGGGAAAATTGCAGCGTGAGCAAGTGAGCAAAGCACCTCGCCAGTCACTACGTTTATTTCAGTGATACGGTCTATCTCATCTCCGAAGAACTCCACTCTTATGGCAGTGTCTGTAGAATTTGCAGGGAATATCTCCACCACATCTCCCCTGACACGAAACTTGTTTCTCACGAAATTTATATCGTTACGCTCATACTGGATACCCACAAGGTCAGCGATAAGTCTGTCACGGGATTTCTCCATACCACGACGTATAGACACCACCATGGACTTATACTCCTCAGGGTCACCAAGGGAGTAGATACAAGAAACGCTGGCGACGATGATAACGTCACGGCGTTCGGCGATAGCGGATGTAGCGGAATGGCGGAGCTTATCTATCTCGTCATTAACGGAGCTGTCCTTTTCGATATAAACGTCCTTGCTAGGCACATAGGCTTCAGGCTGATAATAGTCATAGTAGGACACGAAATATTCCACGGCATTGTTCGGAAAAAACTCCTTGAACTCTGTACAAAGCTGCGCAGCCAGCGTTTTGTTGTGCGCCAGCACCAGCGTGGGGCGGTTGCACTGGGCAATGACGTTGGCCATGGTAAAGGTTTTGCCGCTGCCGGTCACGCCCAGCAGGGTCTGGCAGCGGTCACCCCGCTGCACCCCCTCCACCAGCTGCGCGATCGCCTGAGGCTGGTCGCCAGTGGGGGCATAGTTCGACACCAGTTCAAATTTTCCCTCTGCCATCGTTTTCTCCCTTCCGTGCGTATAACCACAATCCGTTGTTGCTTCAAGTTGTATTATAGCACGCACATTTTATAATGTAAACAGTTTTTTGTTTTACGGCCAGAACAGCGTGCCGGTCTTGAAATCGTAGATAGGCAGGCGGTTGGCGTCCCGCATGGAAAAATACTCGGTGTCGGTCAGGATAAAGTGGTCCAGCAGGTGCACATTTACCAGCCCCAGCGCCCGGGCAATGCTGCCGGTAGCGTCCATATCCTCCAGCGAGGGCAGTGCCACCCCGTTGGGGTGGTTGTGGCAGAGCACCACGGCGTCCGTGCCGCCCTTGATGGCGGCTGCTACCACATTTTTGATATCCAGACTGACCCGGTCGGAGGTACCCTCCCGCAGCCAGACGGCGGCGCGCACCCGCTTGCGGCTGTCCAGACTGACCAGCATGGCGCGCTCATAGTCCGACCACGCAAATTTTGCCATCAGGTAGCTGCCCATCTGCTCGGTGGTCTTGATGCAGCGAGTGGTGCTGGTGCGGCTGCGGCCATAGTACCGGCTGATCTGAGGCAGCAGATGCAGCATCCGGGCAGTAGAGGGGCCTACGCCCTCCACGGTGCACAGTTCCTCCTCACTGGCCTCCAGCACCGCCGCAAAATCCCCGAACCGATCGATCAGGTCGTGGGCGATACCGTTGGTGTCCTTTTGGGCGTTGGTCAGGTAAAGCACATATTCCAGCGCCTCGTGCTCGGCCAGACTGTCCAGCCCGTAGCTTTGCACCCGCTCCCGCATCCGCTGGCGATGTCCCTTGTGCCGTTTATTCTCTGCCATAACGGTACTCCTTTTTCTATGTTCTCTCCTTATAGTACCCATTTTGCGGCGCAAACACAAGCGTTCTGCAAAAATAACCCGGATTTTGCACCGGAATGCGCGTTGACTTCCCGCCCCGCCTGTATTACTATAAAAGCATGATTCTGACAAAAACGATGAGGATAGCTTTATGAAACAATTTACTGCCACCGCCAACGATGACGGCGTGCGTCTTTCGCGCTTTGTGCAGAGCGTGACCCGCGATTTTCCCACCAGCCTGCTGTACAAGAGTTTCCGCAACAAGCGGGTGAAGGTGAACGGCAAAAAGGCCGCACCGGAGTACCGTTTGCAGGCGGGAGACCTGATCGAGTTGTACATCAACGACGAGTTCTTCCCGCCCGAGGGCGCAAAGCCGGTGCAGAAGGCTGCCCCCAAAAAGCAGCCCAATCAGCCCAAGGTGACGGTCATCTACGAGGACGAAAACCTTGCAGTGCTGTACAAGCCCACCCATCTGCTGTGCCACAGCGACCGCACCGGCGATGCCAATCTGGTGGATGCCTTTACCCAGTATCTGACCCAGAAGGGCGAATACGACCCCCACGGCGAGAACCGCTTCAAGCCCGGCATCTGCAACCGGCTGGACCGCGGCACCGAGGGGCTGGTGATCGCCGCCAAGAATTACGCCGCCCTGCGGGACATGAACGAGATCATCCGCACCGACCTGCTGAAAAAGGAGTACTACACCATCACGGTGGGTATTCCGCAGTCCGGGCGGTTCACCGCATGGTGGGAGCACGACGAGAAAAACAACAAGGTCAGCATCCACGCCCATCAATCGCAGGACGAGCGCCGCAAGCAGATCATCACGGACGTGGACGTGCTGCGCACCGCAGGCCCTTTTGCCCTGTGCAAGATTGGCCTTGTCACCGGGCGCACCCACCAGATCCGCGCTCATCTGGCCTATCTGGGCAAGCCGGTGCTGGGCGATATCAAATACGGCAACCGCAAAATGAACGAGCGTACCGGCACCAAGACGCAGGCGCTGTGCGCGGTGCGCATCAGCTTTCTGGATATACCGGAGGAAAACACCCTGCACTACCTCTCCGGCAAGGTCATCAAGCTGAAAGACCCCCAGATCTTACAGCAGTTTGACGCGCTGGATAAAAGCAAAAACGCATAACAATAAGACCGCTGTTTGCTACAACTGCAAGCAGCGGTCTGTTTTTTGCGCTATTTTCTTTTTTTGCCCTGTTCACGCCCGGCCGGGCAGCCAGACCGTTGTTTTTGC
>OLWQ01000836.1_pt1 | contig 11830 bp, 8 predicted proteins | sample 1673981 | NCBI WGS metagenome assembly OLWQ01 (sample SAMEA103958136, study PRJEB25191) | human gut metagenome | reverse complement strand
TGCGCGTGTTCGGCCCCAAGCGCGTCATCGGCGCGTGGGTGCTCGAAACGTTCGGCGTCAAGATGGTCATGACCTGGTGGTCGGCCATCTTTGCCACGGTGGTCGTCATCTTCCCGCTGATGTACCGCACGGTGCGCGGCGCATTCGAGTCTTTTGACGAGACGCTGGCCTATTCTGGACAGACGCTGGGCCTGTCGAATACCTACATTTTCTGGCGTATCCGCATGCCGTACTGCCGTCAGGGCGTGCTGGCCGGCACAGTGCTGGCCTTTGCCAGAGCACTTGGTGAATACGGCGCGACGAGCATGATCGCGGGCTACACGCCCGGCAAGACCGCGACGATCTCCACCACGGTCTATCAGCTCTGGCAGACGAACAACGATGTGCTGGCGACGAAGTGGGTCTTGGTCAATATTGCGATCTCCGCCGTCGTGCTGCTGGCGGTCAATATGCTCGAGCGGCGTGACTTTCTCACGGATGCGAGCAAGGCGAGGAGGGCGAGAAGATGAGTTTGTCTGTCGATATTGAAAAAAAGCTTGGCGCGTTTCATCTGCGCTCACAGTTTGAAGCGCCGGACGAGACGATGGCGCTGCTCGGCGCCTCGGGCTGCGGCAAGAGCATGACATTAAAGTGCATCGCAGGCATCGTGACGCCCGACCGCGGGCGCATCGTGCTCGGCGGCCGCGTGCTGTTTGACAGCGAAAAGAAGATCAATCTGCCGCCTCAGCAGCGCAGGGTCGGATATCTTTTCCAGCAGTACGGGCTGTTCCCGAACATGAGCGTGGAGCAGAATATCCTCTGCGGCATCCGCAGCGGAGATAAGGCGGAAAAGCGCCGTGTTCTGGCGGAAAAAATTCGCATGTTCCGCCTTGAGGGCCTTGAGAAAAAGCACCCCGCGCAGCTCTCCGGCGGTCAGCAGCAGCGCGTGGCGCTCGCGCGCATTTTGTGTTCCGAGCCGGAGGCGATTTTGCTCGACGAGCCGTTCTCCGCGCTGGACAGCTACTTAAAGTGGAATCTTGAGATCGAGCTTGCCGACCTGCTCGCGACGTTCAACGGCCCCATCCTCTGGGTCAGCCACGACCGCGATGAGTGTTACCGCAACTGCCGCAGCGTCTGTGTGATGGAAGACGGTCGGACCGGCGAGGTCATGCCGATGGACGAGATGATCCGCCATCCGGGCAGCGTCAGCGCGGCGCGCCTCGCGGGCTGCAAGAACTTCTTCGCCGCCGAGGCGAGAGACGGCAAAGTCTACCTGCCCGAGTGGAACGTGGCGCTGCCGCTTGCTGGCATGGAAAATACCTTTACGACGATTGGCATTCCAGACAATGCCGTCACCATGAGCGAGAACGGCGCCATGAGCTGCACCGTCTGCCGCATGATCCTCGGCGTGGAGGAGAACATTCTCCTGCTGCGTCCGGAGGGCAGCGCCGAAGGCGCGCCGATGCTGCGTATCACTGTTGGACATGAAAGTGATCTGCAAGCGGGGGCAGCCGTCCGCGTTGCACTGGACTACAGCAAACTGTTACTCCTGTGAATTGAAAAAGTGAGAGCAGGGTAATACCCAGCTCTCTTTTTCCGTCAAAATATAAATACAATTCGTAATATTCTGCCGAAATATAACGAAACACGGCGGTTTTGGGCGTATGCCCAAAACCGCCGTGCCATATTTTCCTTACAGGCGCCCGTAGATGCGGGTCGTCTCGTGGATGGACTTTGCGAGCTTTTTGCTCGCCTCGCCGCTCAGCATGCGCCACTGCCAGTTGCCGCTGCTCGTGCCGGGGGTGTTCATGCGGCAGCCCTTGCCAAGGCTCAGATAGTCCTGCATCTGTGCGACAAACAACCTGCTCTGGCAGCTCATGCCGCCGCGGATGATGCCGGCGTTGAAGCCCTCCTCGTCATTGAGACCGAGGTACTTCTTCGCGAACGCGATGTCCGCCTTATCCGCCTCCGTGCGCCAGAGGGCGAGGGGCGCGTTGTCGTGCGTGCCGGTGTAGCAAATGCTGTTGAAGTTGCAGCTATGCGGCAGGTAGTCGCTCGGGTCGCGCGAGTCGAACGCAAACTCGAGGACATTCATGCCGGGAAGACCGGAATCGGAGAGCAGCTGCACGACCTCGGGCGAGGGATAGCCGAGGTCCTCGGCGATGAAATCGAGGTCGCGGAACCAGCCGGTCAGCACGCCGACGAGCGACATGCCGGGGCCCTTGACCCAGCGGCCGTTTTTGGCGGTCGTCTCGCCGTAGGGAATGGCCCAGTAGCTCTCGAAGCCGCGGAAATGGTCGATGCGGATGACGTCGTAGAGCTTCTGCGCGCCGCCGATGCGGCGGATCCACCAGCCGAAGCCGTCGGCCTGCATCCGGTCCCAGGCGTACAGTGGATTGCCCCACAGCTGACCGTCGGCGCTGAAATAGTCCGGCGGCACGCCGGATACCTCCGTGGGAACGCACTGGTCGTCCAGCTGGAAGCACTCCGGCTCCGCCCACACATCGGCGGAGTCCATGGCCACATAGATGGGCAGGTCGCCGATGACCTGGATGTCCAGGCCGTGGAGATAGTCCCGCAGCCTGTTCCACTGGCGGAAGAACAGGAACTGCAAATAGGTGAACAGCTCCACGTCCTCCCGCAGCAGGGTGCGGTACCGCTCCAGCACCTCCGGGGATTTCCGCAGGCGGATGTCCGCGTCCTCCCACTCCGTCCAGGAGCGCATGCCGAAATGGCGCTTGCAGGCCATGTACAGGGCATAGTCCGGCAGCCAGCGGCAGTTCTCCGCCTGAAAGGCGGCCACCTCCGCCTGATCCCGCTCCCAGCCCCGGTCCTTGGCCTTCTGCAGCACGGCGAAGCGGCTTTCGTAGATCCTTCCGTAGTCCACGTACCGGGGATTGGTTCCCCAGTTCTGGCTCTCCACCTCATCCCGGGTCAGCAGCCCGTCCTCGATCAGCAGCTCCAGGTCGATGAAATACGGATTGCTCGCATAGGTGGAAAAGCTCTGATAGGGGGAGTCGCCGTAGCTGGTGGGGCCCAGAGGCAGCATCTGCCAGCAGTGCTGCCCGGCGGCGTGGAGAAAATCGGCAAAGTCATAGGCGGCCTTGCCCATCGTGCCGATGCCGTGGGGCGAGGGAAGGGACGAGATCGGCATCAGAATGCCGGAGGAACGTTCGATCAATGGAACCACTTCTTTTTGGAAAATGAAGGATGAAAGGCGTTAACCCTTTACCGCGCCTGCGGCCACGCCCTTGATGATGTACTTCTGGCACAGCAGGTAGAACACGATGACAGGGATGATGCTCAGCAGGATCAGCGCCATCGTCGCGCCGAGGTCGACGGTGCCGTAGCTGCCCTTGAGGTACTGGATGTGGATGGGGATGGTCATGTACTTCGTGCGGTCGAGCACGAGATAGGGCAGCAGATAGTCGTTCCACACCCACATGATCTCGAGAATGCCGACAGAGATCATCGTGGGCCGCAGCATCGGCAGCACGACGGAGAAGTACGTGCGCAGCGGGCCGCAGCCGTCGATGGCGGCCGCCTCCTCAATTTCAAGCGGGATGGATTTGATAAAGCCGACGAACATGAAAATCGCAAGCCCCGCGCCAAAGCCGAGGTAGATGATGGGGATGGTCCAGGGGGTATTGAGCTTGAGGGTATCGGCCGTCTTCGACAGTGTGAACATCACCATCTGGAACGGCACGACCATCGAAAAGACGCAGAGATAATAGACCATGCGGCAGAATTTGCTGTCCACACGCGCGATGTACCACGCGGCCATCGACGTGCAGAGCAAAATCAGCGCGGTCGAGACGATGGTGATAAATAAGCTGTAGCCGGCAGATTTTAAAAACGGGTAGTTGCCGAACGTCAGGCCCTTGATGAAGTTCGCCCAGCCGGCAAAGCTCTCCGCGTTCGGGAGGGCGAATGTGTCGGTCTTGACATAGGTGTTGAGCTTGAAGGAGTTGATGACCACCGTGAGGACCGGCAGCACATAGATGACGCAGATGACGCCGAGCACGATGGAGAGGATCGTCTTGCGGCGGGCCTCAGCGGAAAGAGAGTGCTTGTTCATTACTGCTGCACCTCCTTTTTGCGGTTGGCACTGAGCTGGAGAAGACCGATGGTCGCGACGAGGATGAAGAACAGCACGGCCTTGGCCTGCGCAGTGCCGCGCGAGTTGGCATTCTGCCCGTAGAACGTGTTGAGAATGTTCAGCGCGAGCATTTCGGTCTCTTTGATCGAGCTGCCGTCGGACAGGATGGTATAGGGCTGGCCGCCCGTGAGGGCGAGGTTCTGGTCGAAGAGCTTGAAGCCGTTCGTAAGAGAGAGGAACGTGCAGATGGTGATGGAGGGCATCACATTCGGGATCGTGACTTTCCAAAGCGTCTGCCAGCGGCTCGCGCCGTCGATCTTCGCGGCCTCGAGCATGTCCTCGGGCACGGCTTGCAGGCCCGCGATGTAAATGATCATCATGTAGCCGATCTGCTGCCAGCACATCAGGATGATGAGACCCCAGAAGCCGAGCTTCGTGTTGAGCAGGATCGACGTGCCGTAGCGCGAGAGGATGCCGTCGAAGATCATCGACCAGATGTAGCCGAGCACGATGCCGCCGATGAGGTTCGGCATGAAGAACACCGTGCGGTACAGGTTGCTGCCCTTGATGCCCTGCGTGAGCGCATAGGCCACGGCGAAGGCCAGCACGTTGATGAGCACGAGCGATATGACGGCAAACAGCGCCGTGAACCAGAACGAATGCACAAAGCTCGCATCCTGGAACGCGCGGCGGTAGTTTTCAAGGCCGACAAAATGCGCGTCGCTCGTGACCTTGAATTTGCAGAAGGAGAGATAGATGCCCTTGCAGAACGGATAGACAAAGCCGATGATGAACGCGCAAACCATCGGCCCCATAAAGAGCGGGAACCAGCGGCGGATCGGGCGGCGGATCATCGAGCTGTTGACCGCAGCGTTGCTGTGCTTATGTTTCAATTCGATCAACTCCCAGCCAAAGATAGAATATTGCTTTTGTTTCTGCACGGCGGGCGCTTCATGCGGCGCTCGCCGTGATATGCAGGGAGGGGCGGGCGAAATCGCCCGCCCCTCTCATTTGTGCTTTTCAGATGCGCTTGCTTTTTTAAAAGCGGCTTAGCCGTTGGCGGCAGCGTACTGCGTGGCCCAGCCGTCGACAAACGCGGTCTTGACGAGCTCCCAGTTGGCATCGCTCTGGTCGGCGTCGTACTGGTTCATCGCGGAGACGAGCGCAGCGCGGTAAGCATCAACGTTCGGCTGGAAGTTGGTGACCCAGGGCATGATGTAGTTGCCGTTGGTGGTGTAGTCGTTGGCGTCGGCGAGGAAGCCGTTGGTGGATTCGGCAGCCTGCTTATAGGGCATGGCGGCGAATTCATCGACCAGCATACGGGAGACCTCGGGATCGGTGACCATCCAGTTCATGAATTCGAGCGTGGCCTGAATGTCTTCCTCGGAAGCCTTGGCGTTAACAGCCCAGCAGTTCTCGGTGCCGCAGTTGAGACCCGCGTTCTCTTCGCCCGCAACACCGCAGTAGAACGGGATCATGGACAGGTTGTCAAGACCGTACTGACCGTCGCCGGTACCGGTGAGCTTGGCCCACTCCCAGGAGCCGTTCTGATAGAACACGGCCTGCTCCTTGCCGAACTCGTCCGCCGCGTCAAAGCCGCCGGCAGCGAGATCAGCAGGATTCACGGCGCTGTTGTTGATGTACAGATCCCACAGGTTCTTGTAGTTCTGCATGTAGGTACCCTTGATGGAAGACGGGCATTCCTTCCAGGCGTCGGGATCGTCCACGGACTCGTAGTAATACTCAAGGTTCGCGAGGTGGCCGGTGAAGCGCCAGCTGGAATCGTCGCTCATGGAAGAGGAGGTGAAGGCGTCGAAGCCGAGCTCGGAAGCACGAGCGTGGATGTCCTCAGCGACGGCCTTGAGAGTCTCAAAGTTCGTGATGTCGCCAAGCGTGTAGCCGGCCTTTTCGAGCAGATCTTCGTTGACGATGATGCCGTAGCACTCGTAGCAGTAGCCGATGGAGCAGAGCTTGCCGTCGGCGTCATAGAGGTTGTAGGCGTCGGTGTTGAGCTCGTTGGCAACGGCGGTGCCGCTCAGGTCATAGCAGTAGTCGCCCCAGGTGCCGACAGCGGCCTGGTTGCCCACGACGAACAGCGTCGGGGGAGCGGACTTGTCCATCTCGGCGGTCAGGGTCTCGTTGTAGGTGCCGGAAGCGGCGGTCACGACGGTGACGGGCACGCCGGTCTTCTCGGTGTACATGGCGGCGACCTTCTGCAGGGTCCCGTCGGCTTCGGGCTTGAAGTTCAGCCAGTAGACGCGGCCGGAGGCGGTATCGCCGTCGCTGTTGTCAGCGGAGTCATCCTTCTTATCGCCGCAGGCGACGAGAGAAAGCGCCATGACAAGAGCAAGGATCATTGCAAGATACTTTTTCATTTCATCAATACTCCTTTTCAAATTTATTTTCACGCGGTTCCCGCGGGAAAATCAGTGCTTGAGCTGCCGCACGGACGCGCCCTCGCGCAGCGCGGTCGGCAGAGTGACGTGGCGATGAACGCCGCGTCCCTCGATGATGTCGAGCAGGATCTCGACGCTCGCCTCTCCCATGGCGGTCATGGGCTGGCAGAGGGTGGTGAGCATGGGATGAATGTATTCCGAGACGCTGATGCCGTCGATGGCGATGACGGAGCAGTCCTCGGGGATGGAGCGGCCGCTTTCGCGCAGGGCGCGCATCGCGCCAATGGCCATGTCGTCCGCAATGGCGAAGACAGCCGTAAAATCGGCGGGGGAGCGCAGACGCTTTTGCATGGCGGCGTAGGCGTTGGCAATGGTGAAGTCTTCGGCGCAGATCAGGTCTTCCGGATGCTCTGTTAAGCCGAAGTCGCGCAGCGCGCGCTGATAGCCAAGGTAACGGAGCTGGGAGATCGAACTGTCGTCGGGGGCGGCGGTCAGCACGGCGATGCGGCGGTGACCGTTTTTGTAAAGCTCGCTGACCGCGCGGTAGGCCTCCTGCTCGTCGGCGATGGAGACGGAGGAGTACGACTCCGGCGGAAGCATACCGTAGGAGTTGGTGTAGGAGCAGCAGACATAGGGCACGCCGAGAAGCGAAACCTCTTCGGGTGAATAATCGCTGCGCCCGCCGAGGAAGATAATGCCGCGCAGGCGCTTTTCCTTTTCCATCACCGCACCGCACTGAATCTCGTCGTCGCCCGATGGGATCTGGCGCATGACCATCGTGTAGCCCGAGGCGTCGAGCTTCTGCTCGATGGCGTGGATGATGTCGGTGTAGAAAGGGTTCTGCACACCGCGCACCACAAGGCCGACCGCGTCAGAACGAATTTTGACGAGGTCGCGCGCACTGTTGTTCGGCACATACCGGTGCGCCTCGATGACGGCGCGGACCCGTCTGCGGGAATCCTCACTCACGTCCGGACGGTCGTTGAGCACGCGGGAGACGGTGCTGACGCTCACGTCTGCAAGCTTTGCAATATCCTTGATGGTCATGCCGACGCGCCCCCTGCGATGATTCCGGAAACCTTACCGGTAACGTTTCCAATCCTTGCTTACAGCATAGCCCCCACAGCGAGCAAAGTCAAATGAAACTTGCCGTTTGTGGTAAAAATGGGGGAAACACACAAGAAATGTGCACCGATTTTTGACAAAACAGCCAAAGGATCAGAGAATAGCTCTCTTAACGTTCAGCTTACGACGTGCCTGTACCGCTTTATGAGCGGCTTACAGCAAAATGCGGGCCAAAATCGGCGTTTCTGTGCAGAAACGAAAAAATTCCCCGTTTTCCGCCGCTATGCGGCAGAAAACGGGGAACGATCTGTGGCTAAAAAAGCCTTACTTGAGCAGCAGCTCCGCGATCTGGATGGTGTTGGTGGCAGCGCCCTTGCGGACCTGGTCGCCGCAGCACCAGAGGTTCAGACCGCGCTCGTCGGTCAGGTCCTCACGAATGCGGCCGACATAGACGATGTCCTGATCGGACGTGTCGAGCGGCATGGGGTAGACCTTGTTCTTGAGGTCGTCGACGAGCTTGCAGCCCGGGGCGTTTGCGATGAGCTCCTTGGCACGCTCGACGCTGATCTTCTCCTTCGTGCGCAGCACGACGGATACGCTGTGGCTGCGGATGACGGGCACGCGCGCACAGGTGCAGCTGACCTTCATCTCGGGCAGGTGGAGGATCTTGCGGCCCTCGTTCTGCATCTTCATCTCCTCGCTGGTGTAGCCCTCGAAGGCCTCGCCGCCGATCTGGGGGATGATGTTGTACGCGATCTGATACTGGAAGACCTTGGGCTCAAGGTGTTTGCCCTCGGAAAGGGCCTTGACCTCATTGTTGAGTTCGTCGATGCCGCCCTTGCCCGCGCCGCTGACGGCCTGGTAGGAAGAGGCGATGATCGTCTCGATGGGGCTCTCCTTGGCGAGGGCGTTAATGGCCACAAGGGTCACGATGGTGGTGCAGTTGGGGTTCGAGATGATGCCCTTGTGCCACTTCACGTCCTCGGGGTTGATCTCGGGGATGACAAGGGGGACGTTGGGGTCGAGGCGGAACGCGCTCGAATTGTCGACGAACACCGCGCCCGCCTTGACGATCGAGGGAGCAAAACGCTCGGCGATGTCGTTCTCGGCCGCGCCGAGGACGATATCAAGGCCCTCAAACGCGTCGTCAGACGCCTCGACGATGGTGCACTCCTGACCGCGGAACATGATTTTGCTGCCCGCGCTTCTGGCGCTTGCGATGGGACGAAGGGACGCAACGGGGAAGTTGCGCTCTTCGAGAATTTTGATCATTTCCTGACCGACGGCGCCGGTGGCGCCGAGAATACCGACATTGACCTGTTTCATTACACTACATTCTCCTTCACAAAACTATTGTACAGGACACGGATGGCCTGTTCGAAATCTTTTTCTTCCACGCCCACGATGATGTTGAGCTCTTCGGGGCCCTGCGTGATCATGCGGATGTTCACGCCGTTTTCGCCGAGCTTGGCGAAAATTTTACCGGAAACGCCGGGACGGTACGCCATCTTGCGGCCGACGGCGGCGACGATGGCGATATGCTCCGTTACGGTTATCTTATTCGGCTGCACCTCTTTTTGCAGCTCGCCCAGCATTTCGTAGAGCGAGCGGGACACCTTGTCGGACGAGACGACGAGCGAGACGTTGTCGATGCCGGACGGGAGGTACTCGACGTTGACCTCGTGCTTGGCGAGCACGTTGAGAATTTTCAGGAGAGAGCCCGGTTCGCTCGACATGCCAGTCTTGGCGATGGTGATGATGGAAAAGCCCTTCTTGCCGGCGATGCCGGTGATGAAGCCGCCCTCTTCCATCTCGTCGCCGATGGACTCCAAGATCATCGTACCGGGATGGTCGGGCGCGTTGGTATTGCGGATGTTGAGCGGGATGTTTTTCTCGCGCACGGGGAAGATCGTGCCCTCGTGCAGGACCTGCGCGCCGATGTAGCTCAGCTCGCGCAGCTCGCTGTAGGTCACGCGGCGGATGGGCTCGGGATCGTCGACGATGCGCGGGTCGGCCATCAGGATGCCGGAGACGTCCGTCCAGTTCTCATACACGTCCGCGCCGAGCGCTGCTGCCGCGAGCGCGCCGGTGATGTCGCTGCCGCCGCGGGAGAACGTGCGGATGTGCCCGTCGGGCATCACGCCATAGAAACCGGGGATGACGACCTTGCGGTCCTCGGCGAGGGAGCGCAGCGCCGCGTAGGATGCGTCCTGATCGACGGTGCCGTCGAACTTGAACTTGATCCAGCGGGCCGCGTCGACGAACTCATAGCCGAGGTATTCGGCCATCAGCCGTGCGGAGAAGTATTCGCCGCGCGAGGCGAGCTCATCCTGGCTGATGCCATTTTTCATCTTGTCCCACAGCGCGTCGAACTCTTTGTCGAGGCTGATGTGCAGGCCACATTCGGCGATGATCTCGTTGTAGCGGTCGCGGATCATGGCGAAGATGTCCTCGCACGAAACGCCGTATTTGATGTGCGCGGCGCAGAGATAGAGAAGATCGGTGATCTTATGGTCGCCGGAGAAACGCTTGCCCGGCGCGGAGACGATGACCACGCGGCGGGCGGGGTCGGCTTCCACGATGGACTTGACCTTGGCGAACTGGCGGGCGTCGGCGAGCGACGAACCGCCGAATTTCAAAACTTTGAGCATGGAGTTTATTCCTCTTCGGCCGCGTAGCGCGCAAGCAGCGCGTGCGGGTCGTCCTTTCGGTAAGATTCATAGGCGTCGAACGCCGCGCGGGCGCTGCACTCGCGGGTAAAGTATTCGCCCATGCAGCGGAACAGCCACTTGCACTGCGTGCCGGATAGGTTCACCGAGCAGGGGGTGAAAGAGTCAGCATAGAAGCTGCGGCAGCCGTCGGCGACGTCGAGACAGTCGCGCAGCACGTTCGAGCCGGTCGGGTAGCCGCCTGCGCCCGCGCCGGAAAAGCTCTGCTTGCCAAAACGCGATGCGAACAGCGTGACGAGGTTGCCGGTGCCGTCGGTGTGCGCCTCGGGCGCGGAGGAGGGGAAAAGCGTCGGGCAGACGAACGCGGCCACGGCACGGCCGTTTTTCTCCGCTCGGGCGATGAGCTTGTAGGTCAGGCCCTCGTCCTTCGCCTTGGCGATGTCGTCCGCGGTGATGGACGAGATACCGACACAGGGGATGTCCTCTTCCCTGATGTTCACGCCGAAGGCAAGGTCGGCGGAGAGGACGATCTTGCGGCGCGCGTCCAGACCCTCGACATCTGCGGTGGGGTCGGCCTCGGCGTAGCCGAGCTCCTGCGCCTTGCGGAGCGCGGGCGCGTAATCCGCGCCGGAATTCGTCATGGCGGAAAGCATGTAATTCGTTGTGCCGTTCAGAATGCCCTCGACAGCCTTGATCTCATCAAGCTCAGACGCGCGGGAGAGAGAGGTGAGCCAGGGAATGCCGCCGCCCGCGGCGGCAGTGCAGCGCAGCGCCACGCCTTTTTCTTTTGCAAGGGAGGTGAGCTCTTCAAAGTGGGCGCACATGAGCTGCTTGTTCGCGGTGACGACGTGCTTGCCCGCACGCATGGCCGCGCAGAGGTAGCTGTACGCCGGCTCGATGCCGCCCATGACTTCCACCACAATATCAATCGAGGGATCGCGCACGATCTCGTCGTAATCGGCGGTCACGGTGCATGTGAGCTCCGGGCGGGGACGGCGGGAGAGAACAGCTGCAACATGCAGATCGGTTCGCCCCTCGCACAGCTTATAAAAATGGGAACCGACGGTGCCGAAGCCCAGCAGCGCAATATTCACGGGGAATGACCTTCTTTCTTTTTTGGATACTCCGTCAAGTGCGGACGAATTTGTGACTTACGCCGAAACTGTCCGCGAAAGAAAAACACTTGACTTTTTGATGGAAACAATATAACATAGCGTTTGTGAAAATACAATAGGGAAAACAAAAAAACTTTTCCCGTGAGATACAGGAGGAAACATCCATGCAGTATCAGAGCACCCGTGACAAAAATTTAAAGGCCAGCAGCGCGCAGGCCATCTTAAACGGCCTTGCCCCCGACGGCGGCCTTTACACGATGCCGTCGTTTGACGAGGTCAAGTTCGACTATACTACTGTATTAAATATGGACACGATGTCCATGTCGACGAAGATCTTATCCAAGCTCCTGCCCGACTTTTCAGAAGCGGAGATGGCAAAACTCGTCCACGACGGCTATACCGGCAAGTTTGAGACCGACCACCTGACCCCGACCGTCCCCGTCGGTGAGGGCTTCATCCTCGAGCTTTTCCGCGGGCCGACGAGCGCTTTTAAGGATGTGGCGCTCT
>OLWQ01000785.1_pt1 | contig 12421 bp, 7 predicted proteins | sample 1673981 | NCBI WGS metagenome assembly OLWQ01 (sample SAMEA103958136, study PRJEB25191) | human gut metagenome | reverse complement strand
GATTTGCCAGCGCGACCGTGGGGCCGAACGACGAGAACAGCGCAAGGACCGCAATGAGCGCCCCGTCGAACGTCAGCTCTCCGCGCTGCACCAGCGCCGCGGAAGAAACCAGCATTGCAAGGTCGAAGAGCAAAATGGCCGTGTTCGTGATGCCCATGTTCTGGCCCGTGAGACGCTTGATCTTGGCTTCCTCTTTGGATAGCGCATCGGTGCGCGCATCCATCTCGGCGCGGCGCTCTGCGCCCCGATCGTACTGAATGGTCTCGTTCAGGCCGCGCAGGCTGTCGAGCACGAAGGCCGACAGCGCGCCCGACTCCGTGCGGAATCGCATCCCCGTATCGCCCGAGCGGCGGGACGTGATGAGCGGGATGACCACGCCGACGCAGACGTAAGCCGCGAGTGCCAGAAGGCCAAGCAACGCGTGATAATGCCCGATGAACAGACACATGATGAGCGTGAACAGCGCCGCGATGGCCGCGGGCGAGATCGTGTGCGCGTAGAAGACCTCGAGCAGCTCAATGTCCGACGTGATGACGGAGATGAGGTCGCCGCGGTCGCGCCCCTCGAGCTTCGCGGGGCAGAGACGGCGCAGTGCGCGGAAGACCTTGTCGCGGATCAGCGCAAGCAGCTTGAAGGCGATGAAGTGGTTGCAGGACTGCTCGGCGTAGCGGAAGATGCCGCGCACGAGCGCGAAGAGCAGCACACAGACGAACGTCGTCTTGAGCGCGACGGGCGTTGCGAAGCCGAGCAGGTCAAGCACGGCAAAGCCGCCGAAGATCGTGATGAACGCGGCGCAGAGGTGGCCGACAAGGCCCATCAAAATGGCGAGCACCATGTAGCCGCTCAGGGGCTTCACGAGGCCGATGAGCCGCGCCATGACGGTAAAACCGCTTCTTTTTTTCATTTTGCCGCCTCCTCTCCGTAGTGCTCCAACGCCTGCTGGGCCGACCACAGCGCGGCGTAAGCGCCGCCCTGCTTCAGCAGCGCATCGTGCGTGCCGTGCTGAACGATATTGCCACGCTCCAGCACGTAAATTTCATCCGACGCTGTGACGTTCGCCAAACGGTGCGAGATCAGCAGCACCGTCTTCCGGCCCGCCAATGCATGAATTTGCGCCATGATGTCGTTCTCGCTCTCAACGTCGATGTTCGACGTAGCCTCGTCGAAGATGTACACCGGACTGTCGTGCAGCAGCGCGCGGGCGAGCGCAAGGCGCTGGCGTTGACCGCCCGAAAGGTTCTCGCCGCGCTCAGAAAGTAAGGTGTCGAGCCCCGCTTCCCCTCTGAGAAAGTCCGCGAGATTGACCTGCGTGAGAGCGCTCCAGAGCTCGTCATCGCTCGCACCAGGCTTGCCCATCAGCAAATTGTCGCGTACCGTACCCTTGAAGAGGTAGCTCTGGTGGCTGACGTAGGTGATGCGCCGCATCAGGCTCGCCTCCTCAATGTCGCGCAGCTCTGCGCCGCCGACGGTCATCGAGCCGGTGTAGCCCTTGTTTCTACCCATCAAAAGCGCGGAGATCGTCGACTTGCCGCAGCCCGACTCGCCGACGAGCGAGACGAATTTGCCCTGCGGGATCGTCAGATCGACGCCGTGCAGAATTTCGCGCTCCGGCTCGTAAGAAAAGCGCAGGCCGCGGCAGACAATGTCGCCCGCGGGACAGCTGACGCCGCCGTGTGCGGGCTCGGACAGGTCGAGCAGGCGGAAAATCTTATCGCTCGCGGCCATGCCGTTCATGGCAATATGGAAAAACGAGCCGAGCTGGCGCATGGGGATGAAAAAGTCCGCCGCCAGCAGGATGATGAGCAGCGCGCCCGCAAGGTCGATCTTCCCCGCGCGCAGCTGCGTTGCGGCCATGATGACGCCGAGCGCCGCGCCGCCGTAGGCGATGAGGTCCATGATCGTGATGGAGTTGAGCTGCATCGTAAGAACCTTCATCGTGATCTTGCGGAACTTTTCGGCTTCGACGTTCATCTCATCATTTTTGAAGGCGTCGGCCTGATAGATTTTCAAGGTCGTCAAGCCCTGCAAATTTTCAAGAAACGTGTCGCCGAGCGCCGTGTACTGCCCCCAGTATTTCGAGAGCAGCTTCTTCGCCCATGTCTGTACCGCCGCGATGGCGACGGGGATGAGCGGCACGCAGACGAGCAGCACGACCGCCGCCGGCACGCTCACGAAGCACAGCACGACAAAAAGCGTCAGCGGCGCGAGCATCGCGTAGAAAAACTGCGGCAGATACGCGCCGAAGTACGTTTCGAGCTGGTCGACGCCCTCGACCGCGACCTGCACGACCTCCGACGTTTTGACCTGCTCGGAATACGACGCGCCGAGGCACAGGAGCTTGTCATAGATCGCGCCGCGCAGCGTCTTCTTGACCGCCTTGGACGATAGATACCCCATGCGCGACGCGCCGACGGTACAGCCGTAGCGCACGGCGACAGCTGCAAGCGCGATCACGGCGGTCGTGACGATCTTACTCTGCGTCATGCTGCCCACGAAGAGCGCGGCGAGCAGCGCCGTCACGGCGCTCATCATCGCGATGTTTGCGCACAGCGAGCACCATTGCAGCGCGACGTTGCCCGCGATATATTTTTTGCTCTCCGGCACCGCGCCGATGAGCCGTTTGTTGATCATCATAAGAAAAAGCCCTGCCTTTTTGTGGTCGTTCAGTTAGAGAACGTGAACCGCCGGTCGAAAACGACCGACGGACACATGGTTCAGGATACCATATCCGCCCCCATTCCGCAAGCAGAAAATGCAGGAAACACAAGTATACGAGAGGCAATATGCCTCTTTCGCCCCTTTCGGTAAAAAAAGAAAAGCCGCGGCGATTTTTCTCTCAGGTTCAAGCCCCTTTACTCCGCCGGTTTTCCTACACAAAGCGCTTGTCTGCGCGCGCCACGGCTGGTACAATAGAGGCAATACAATATTCGGGCAGTGCTCGAGCAAAGACACAGGAGGTCGCCATGGTACTCTATTTCACCGGCACCGGCAACAGCCGCCACATCGCCGAGCGCATCGCACACGCGCTGAACGATACGCTCATCAGCCTGAATGACCGCATCAAATCAGGCGACATAACACCGCTCGCCGTCAATGGACGGCTCGTCCTCGTCATGCCGACCTACGCCTGGCGCATCCCGCGCATCGTGCGCGACCATCTGCTGCGAACAGAGCTGCGCGGCGCGAGGGAAACGTGGTTCGTCATGGACTGCGGCAGCGAGATCGGCAACGCCGCGAAGTACAACCGCGCGCTCTGCCGCGAAAAGGGCCTCGTCTACATGGGCACGGCGCAGATCGTCATGCCGGAGAATTTCATCGCCATGTTCAACGCACCAACCGTCGAGGAGGCGCGCCGGATCATCGCCAAAGCCGAGCCGTTCATCGACCGCGCGATCGCCGCGATCCGCGCAGGACACATGTTCTCGCCGCCGCGCAAAAAACTCTACGACCGCATCGCGAGCAGCGCGGTGAACCCGGTTTTCTATCCACTGTTTGTGAAGGCAAATCCCTTTACGGCAAGTGATGTCTGCATCGGCTGCGGCAAATGCGAAAAGCTCTGCCCGCTGAATAACATCACACTGCAAAACGCCCGTCCCGTCTGGGGAACCAACTGCACACAGTGCATGGCCTGCATTTGCTATTGTCCGACAAGAGCCATCGAATATGGCAAGAAAAGCGCCGGCAAGCCGCGCTATCATTTTGAAGAATTGTAAAATAGTTTCACTTTACAGAAGTTCAGCAAGCAGAGCGCGTCTCTTACAAAAGTTTTTCTCTTTCGACATGGTCTTCCCATATAGGCAAAAACCTCGTGCTTTCTCAAAAATGTCATCCCTTTGCCGCGCATTTCGATCAGCGGCGATACCTCACAAAACTTATCAAAAGCCACGCGCCTAAGGGCGCGCGGCTTTTGATATTTACATAATATCACGTTCTGCTGCTTTCTGCTTTTTCTCCATCCTCCATTTGACAAAGGTCCACAGCGCGTTGACCAGCACCCAGCCGAGACCTGTTGCCAGCGCGACGGCGGGGAGGCCCATTTTGCCGACCAGCAGCCACGAGAGGACGACTCGCAGCGCGATGTGGCTCGTCGCACCGAGGAACGGGACGGACACCTTCCCGATGCCGTTAAAATAGCCAGCGAATGTGCTGCCGGTGAAGCAGAGCGTGTAGAAAAGCGCCACGAGCTTCAGATAGTCGCGCGCATTCTCAAACGCCGCGCCGCTGCGCGTCCCGAGCATAAAGCCGACCGACGTGCTCGCGCTGACGTACATGATGAGCGACACCGCAAGCCCCATCGCAAGCATCAGAAAAAGGCTGCTGCGAAACGATTCCTTCACGCGCTCTTCTTTCCCTGCTCCCCGATTCTGTGCCACGAGCACGGAGGTCGCAGCGCTGCCGCTGTCGCCAAACGAGTTGGCAAAGCCCTCGATGCGCGTCGTCGCCGTGTAGGCCGAGATCATGTCCGTGCCACCGGTGTTGACCGCGCCCTGCACCAGGAGCTTTCCGATGTACAGGCTCAACTGGTGCAGCGCCGTGACGAAGCTAAAATGCGCCGTCCGCTTCAATAGCTCTCCATCCATACGGCAGTCCGCGCGGCCAAAAATGAGCTCCGGTGCCTTGCGCCGCAGGTAGAGGATGCACAGCACCGCCGAAATGGCCTGCGACGCCGCCGTCGCCCACGCCGCGCCCGCGATGCCCAACTGAAAGCGCGCAACAAAGCAGTAGTCGAGCGCGACATTGACCGTCACCGCCGCGGCGAGCACCATCAGCGCCGCGTTCGCCCGCCCGATGGCACGCAGCAGCGCGCCGTAGAGGTTGTAGAGAAACGCCGCGGGCAGGCTCGCCAAAATGATCGTCAGATATACCGAGACAAAGGTCTTGAGCTCGCTTGGCGTCTGGATGAGCCGCAGCAGCGGTGAGAGAAGCAAAAAGCCGAGGCCGCTGCACGCGAGCGTCACCAGCAGCCCGCACGAGAGCGAGAGCCAGTGCTCGCGGCGGAAGCGCTCGCGCTCGCCCGCACCGTAGAGCTGGGCGAAGATGACGGAAATGCCCGTGCACGCGCCTGTGATCATAAAGAGGAAAAGGTTCATCACCGAGCCCGCAACGCCGACAGCGGCGAACTCCAAATTGCCCGCAAAGCGCCCGAGGATAAAGGCGTCCACCGTATTGTAGAGCTGCTGCAAGATATTGCCCATGATGAGCGGTGCGGCCAGGCGCAGCAGATGTGGCGGGATGATGCCGCTCGTTAGATCGTAAGAGCGTGCCATAGTTTCCCCCATTTCCAAGGATTTGACAACAGCATACACCCGCGCTACACTTTGCGTAAACCGATGATCCATCAAACCATCTTTGACAATTTCGCAAAGGAGAACGCCATGGAACTCGATCGCTACCGCGCGCTCGTCTGCGCCATTGAGACCGGAAGTCTGTCCGCCGCCGCGGAGGCGCTGCAATACACGCCCTCCGGCGTGAGCCGCATGGTCGCGGCGCTTGAGGAGGAGACGGGCGTTCCGCTCCTGCTGCGCGAGCACAGCGGCGTTCGCCCGACAAAGGAGTGCGAAAAGCTGCTGCCCGCCATCCGCGACCTACTGCACGCGGGCGAGAGCTGCGCCCAGCTCTCCGCGCAGCTGCGCGGGCTGGATGTCGGCACAGTTACCGTCGGCATGGCATACAGCGCGTTTTATTCGCCGCTCGCGCGCATCATATCGGATTTCCACGCGCGCTACGGCGGCATTCAGGTGCAGCTGCGCGGTGGTTACAGCACAGAGCTGATCACACAGCTCAACGCGCACCAACTCGATCTGTGCTTCATCTCCGCGCGCGAGGGTGGGCACGACTGGCTCCCCATCGGCTACGATGAGCTGACGGCCTGGGTTCCCGCTGCGCATCCGATGGCATGGCTGCCCGCGCTGCCGGTCGCGGCGTTCGCCAAAGAGCCGTACATCGAGACCTATCCTGACAAGGACATCGACAACGCGCGCAGACCGCCGCTTCGGTTATGCGGCCATCCCGCTCGCCGTGCTGCTCGCCTTCTCTCGTCTTTATTTATATGTGCACTTTCCGAGCGACGTGTTCGCCGGCGCGGTGCTGGGGCTTGTGATCGGTGAGCTCGTCTCCCGTTATGCTTCAAAGCTCTTTCAAAAGCGCGGATAATGGTGCAACCCCCTTCGCACAGGGCAAACTTCTTATTATTTCCAGATAAAATTAGGGTTCTTTTAAGGTGCTGTTCATACTGTATTCATATTCCCTGTGTAGTCTAAGCGCCGGTACAACAGAAAGGGTGATAATTTGAACAAAACATTTGGCAAAAAGGCCGGGGTGCAGATTCTTTTTCTGCTGCTTGGCCTCGCATTTCTCGTCTGCGGTGTGATGCGCGGCGAGGCGGACACGGTGCTGAACAAGGCGATCAAACTATGTCTGGAGTGTGTGGGCATTGGATAAGAAAAAACCGTTTTCCTTTCTGCTCGCCCGCTGGCGCGGACTGGTCCAGGCCTGCGCGGCTCTGCTGACGAATCTGCACTTGCCGAACTTCCTCACGGGTACGCTCTATCGCGGCGCAGGCAAGACCGTGTGCGTGCCGGGACTGAACTGCTACTCTTGCCCAGGTGCGGCGGGCGCGTGTCCCATCGGCTCGTTTCAGGCTGTCGTCGGCTCGTCGAAATTCAGCTTTTCCTATTACATCACCGGCATCCTCATCCTGCTCGGCGTGCTGCTGGGCCGCTTCATCTGCGGTTTCCTCTGCCCGTTCGGCTGGTTTCAGGAGCTGCTGCACAAGATCCCGACCAAAAAGCTCTCCACCAAGCGCCTAAAGCCGCTGACCTACCTCAAATACGTCATCTTGGTGGTGATGGTCTTCCTGCTTCCGGTGCTCGGCATGGCGCTGCCGGGCGGAGTGCAGCATCCCGCGACACCCGAACGCCAAACACCGCCCGACAGCACTCCGACACAAGCCGTACAAAAATCCCGCCGCGAAACCCGCCGGGAGATTCGGCGCCTTCAACGGGAAGCCGACCGCCCCCCGACCGCCGAAACACGTACGGAAGAGGAGCAGGATTCGCTTTTCGACACCAAGATCGACTCGATCTTCGGAGCGCCTCCCCTCTCGCCGATCGCCCCCGCCGACAGTACGGCTCCCACCGGCAACGACTCGCTGCTGCGCGATTCGTTGCGTCAGGACACGACCCGGCGCGATACGACCCGGAAAAAATCTTTCCTGGACGACATCATCAGCGGCAAAAACCAGGACTCGCTCTACTACGACGTACGCAACCGCACGGTCTATATCTACAACCAGGGCGATATCAACTACCAGAACATGAATCTCAAGGGAGATTTCATGCGGGTCAATATGGACGAAAAGATCATCTACGCCCACGGCAAGCGCGACACGATAGACGGCAAACCGACAGTTACCAACCCCACTTTCACCGAAGGAGCCGCCAATCCCTACACGATGGACACGATCACCTACAACATCGGCAGTAAAAAGGCGAAAATCAAAGGCGTGGCGACTCAGGAGGGCGACGGCTGGCTGATCGGCAACAACGTCAAAAAGATGGACGACAACACCATCCACATCCAGGACGGCAAATACACCACCTGCGACCAGACGGACCACCCCCACTTCTACCTGGCGATGACCAAGGCGAAGGTGATTCCCGGCAAGAAAGTGGTCACGGGTCCCGCCTACCTGGTCCTGGAAGACGTTCCCATCTACTTTCCGCTGCTGCCCGAGGGTTTCTTCCCGCTCAGTTCCGGCCCCAAGTCGGGTCTGCTGATGCCGACTTTCGGCGAGGAATCGACCAAGGGATTCTACATTCGTGACCTGGGCTACTACTTCACGCTCGGAGAGCACATGGACCTGGCCATCCGGGGCGGTATCTACACTCTCGGATCGTGGGAGGCATCCGCGATGTCGCGCTATATGAAGCGTTACAAGTACAACGGCACCCTGAATTTCAACTACTCGAACGTCCGTGTCGGCGACAAGGGCGAACCCGACTTCCTCCAGCAGAACAACTTCCAGCTCTACTGGCAGCATACGCAAGACCCCAAAGCCAATCCGGGATCGACCTTCTCCGCTTCGGTCGATTTCCGTACCAGCGGCTACAACCGCTATTCGGCTACCAGCCTGAACGAAGCGCTCCAGACGCAGACAAGTTCGACGATCTCCTATTCGAAAAGCTGGCTCGGCACCCCGTTCTCCCTTTCGGCCAACATGTCCGTTTCGCAGAACTCGCAGAGCGGAACGCTCTCGATCGCCCTGCCGAACGTCGTCTTCAACGTTTCGACCTTCTACCCCTTCAAACGCAAGGAGGCGATGGGCAAGCAGCGGTGGTACGAAAAGATTTCGCTCCGCTACACCGGCAAGTTCAACAACAAGGCCAACGCCAAAGAGTCCGAAATCTTCACCAAGGAGACGCTCCAGAACATGCAGTACGGCTTCGAGCACAGCATTCCCATCTCGGCGACGTACAACATCTTCAACTACATCAACTTCGGGCCGACGATCAACTACACCGAAAAATGGTATTTCAAGAAGCAGGAACAGGTCTGGAACCCGGTGCTGAACCGCATCGACAAGCTCGATCCGGAATACGGCTTCTATCGTCTGTACAACTACAACTTCAGCCTGCAGGCTTCGACGATCGTCTATGGCCGCTACGAAGCAAAGAAGAAAACCCGCAAGGTGCAGGCGATCCGCCACACGATCACCCCGACGGTGAGCTTCTCCTACGCCCCCGACTTCTCAAAACAGAAATACGGCTACCTGAAGACCGTGCAGAGCGATACGCTGGGTAATTTCAAGACCTACTCACCCTTCGAAGGCAGCATCTTCGGCGTGCCCAGCTCCGGTCAGTCCATGGCCATCAACGCCTCGCTCTCGCAAACGCTCGAAATGAAAGTACTCAGCAAGCGCGATACCTCGGGCATGAAGAAGATCAAACTGATCGACGAACTCCGCATCGGCCAGGTATCCTACAACTTCCTGGCCGACTCCATGGGGCTTTCGAACATCCCCATTTCGCTGCGTACTACGGTCTTCCAGAACTTCGGCATCAACATCAGCGCCACGCTCGATCCCTACCGGGTCACACCGCAGGGCCAGCGTATCAACAAGCTCTTTTTCCCCGGCCGCGTAGTATCGGCCAGCACCTCGTTCGGCTATACGTTCCAGTCCCGGCAGGATAACTCCACCCCGGCGATCAACGACATCAACAGCGCCCCGATCGATCCGGCCTACGCCAATCCGTTCTACGACCCTTACGGGCAGATGAACCCTGCGCTCCGACGACAATACATGACCCAGGCCTATTACGACTTCTCGCTACCTTGGAACCTGGGATTCAACTATACGATCAGTTACTCCTCTTCGCCGACCAACAACGGCACGACAGGATACCAGAAAAACATCACCCAAACGCTCGGCATCAACGGCAGCGTTACGATCCTACCCAAGATGGGCATAACATTCCAAGGCGGTTATGACTTCCAGGCCAAGGAGCTGACTCCGGCCTCCATCACCATTTCGCGCGACCTGCATTGCTGGCAAATGTCGTTCGCGTGGGTCCCCTTCGGCCACTATCAGAGCTGGAGTTTCAACATCGGCGTCAAAGCGGCTTCCCTCGCCGACCTGAAATACGACAAAAGCCAGAGCATGTTCGACAATTTATACTAAATTTCGGACGCTTTCACGCATAATCCGCATCGAAATATGAAGATTCGATGAATTTTGGATTCTTTCTTGTTCCTTAATTGAATATTGTCTATATTTGTGGTAGCCCATAACCAGGACACGATGTAAAAACTCTCAAACATAATACCTCTATGATTATGAAAAAACACTACGAATCTACGGTTAAGGGGGGGGGAACTTCGTACTCCGCTCCTTCGGTTGAGATCCTCAGCATCTCGATCGAGAAAGGTTTTGCCAACAGCACTGTCCTGGACTATGGCGGAGCCGGCGAAGCAGGCGGCAGCGTTAATGACACCGATTACGGAGAATACTAACAAACACATCCTACGACTATGAAAACTTTTTTCAAATCCATTTTGGCTGTCGCAGTGTGTGCATCTCTGTTCGCAGCCTGCTCCAAAGACGACACGGTTTCCGACCCGTCGAACGGTCGTAAAGTAACGATGACGGTCACCGCATCGTCTGAACTCGAATCGGCATCCGGTTCCCGTACAACGTATGATCCCCTGACGGGGAAAATCTCGTGGAACGAAACCGGCGAATACCTTCAGGTGTTCGAAACGGCCGCCTCCAAAACCACATACGCCAACTCGCAGGAAGGTACAGTAAGCGACGGCACGGCGAAATTCGCCGTATCGTTCCCGGAGAATGCGAACACTCCGCTCGTTTATAACGCGGTTTATCCCGCCTCGGCATGGGTTACGTCCAACAATACGGATATTACCAACATGAAAGTCGTCACACGCACATCTCAACAGCCGACCGCTACGAGCTTCGATTCGAACGCGGACCTGCTGATCGCCAAATCGATCTCGCTGGAGAGTCAGCCGACCGAACTGCAAATGAGTTTCGGCCGTGCCGTTGCCATCGGTAAGATGACGGTCAAAAACCTCGCATCGGAGGAGCCTGTCCTTGGCGTCGAATTCACGGCTCCTGATAAGAAGGTCACGGGCCGTAGCTATGTCGATATGACGGCAGGTACCGTCAAGGAGTACGGTTATACCGGTAATTTCGCCGATAACGTGACGTTGAACTACTCTTCGGAGATGAACATCACGGCCAATAGCGAAGCGGGTATGACGGCTTATTTCACCTGCTTCCCGTTCGAAGTGGCAACCGGTGAAACATTCACCGTTACCGTGACCACCGCATCGAAGATCTTCACCAAGACGGTAACCGTTCAGGAGGGCCGGGCCCTGGCTTTCGCAGCGGGCGACAGTTCGACTTTCGCGGTCGATATGACCGGCGCTACGGAAGAGGAGAACGAAACATTGAGCGGCGACTACGTCATCACGGCGACCCAATCCGAAACAACCTATGCAATGAGTTCTTTAGCTGAAGGCTCCCGTTTGGCTCCCGTAGTGATTACGCCGTCTAATCCCTACAAAACCGGGGACGAAACCCTCATTTGGACAATTACCAAATCGGGTGACAACTACACGATCAGTCAAGGCGAGAACTACCTCTCCTGGGAAAGCGACAACAGCGCTACGACCTCTACGACTCCTTATGAACTGGTAATTACCAAGAACAAGTCCGAAGGCACTTACCAAATCGCATCGGCAGCGACCCCTTCCCGTATTTTGGCGAAAAACACGCAGGCAACTTACGGTTTTGGATTCTATACCGGTTCCCAGACAAAAGATATGACTCTGATCCCTGCCGAATACGTCAAGTTGCCTGAAATCACATTGGATCCGTCCACCCTGACACTGTCTTATAACGATACGGAAACACACTACATCCCCGTTACGTTGAAGAACGCTGAAACGCAAGACGTTTCCGTCGCTATTTACGACGGCACTGAAGGAACCGAACAGCCGGACTGGATCACCACAGGTGATTACAACGGCGGCGAAAATCGCCTCGAAGTCGCAGCCACAGAGAATACGGTCGCAACACCTCGTATAGCACGCATCGTTCTTACCGCTACCACTTCACTGGGTACAGCCAACGCGACATTGCTCATTACCCAGAACAGCAAGCCGGAAGGCGGTGTCGGAGAAACTTGGACCTACACTTTCGAAAGCGCGGATAAAGACAAGATCGCTGCCGGCTTAACAGTAAACGGACTGACATGGACTGCAAGCAAAGCGCCCACTGCATTCGATACCAATAGCGGGATACGCGGTCTTTCTTGGTCGAAACCCGATAATGTCACCATAAAAACGTCCGATTATACCGGAGGAATCAAAAAAATCACGTTGGTTATGTCGGCAAATACGGCAAACTTAAGCACTATGAACGTAACGGTCGGAGGACAAGCACTCGGCGAAACGATCTCCTTGGCAAAAACGAATAACCAGGAGTATGTCGTCGAATCGGAAACTCCGCTGTCCGGCGAGATCGTCCTTACGTTAAACACTGAATCGGGCGGCAAGTCGTTGATGATTAAAACCATCACGATCAACTGAAACTCGGGAGAAGGGGGAGGCGATAATCCTACCCCAGACCCTACCCCGGGAATTGCCACACCGAGCGTAAGCGACATAACTTCGAGTACAGCGAAGGTTTCCAGTAGTCTGACCGACGCCGCTTACGCAACCGAGGTGCAGTTCTTCTATTCCGCAACGAACGGCAGCGACACGGGAAGTGTCGTTGCCGCTGTTGTCGGAAACGAAGCGACCGCCAACCTCTCCGATCTTCTGCCCGCAACGACGTACACGGTTTACGGCGTCGTAACGGCGACCAACGGCTCCACGCCGCAGAGTTCTTCGACAACCT
>OLWQ01000779.1_pt1 | contig 12492 bp, 12 predicted proteins | sample 1673981 | NCBI WGS metagenome assembly OLWQ01 (sample SAMEA103958136, study PRJEB25191) | human gut metagenome | reverse complement strand
CAATATAAAGTTCCGGATTCACAGCTCTTCCTTTATGCCATAGCTCGAAGTGCAGATGAGGTCCGGTGGTCTGTTGTCCGGTGTTCCCTACTAATGCAATGGCTTCTCCGCCTTTTACGATATCGCCTTCACGTTTCAGGAGGGAACCGCAATGCTTGTAGACAGACACAAAATCCTGATTGTGCTGTACTTCTATCAAATAGCCGGTTTCGGCTGTATAGGTACTTAGGATGACTGTCCCGTCCAAAGTTGCCAATACACTTTCACCCGGATTGGCGGCTATATCTGTTCCGAAATGCTTCTTTTCTGCATTGAAAGGAGATGAAATCATGCCGCGGGTGGGGCGGTAGAATATCAATCCGTCCACATCGGGGCGGGAGGTGATACTTGTCAGGTTGTATTTTTCCGTTTCTTCGTATTGCTTACGGAATTCCGCTTCGCGTTGCGTCCGCTCCATGAGTGAGTCTTCACGCACAGTGGTCAGCGAGTCGATGGAGTGGATGGTATCGGCTTTTATTTTACCTTGGAAAATATCTTGGATATTCATTATGTACAGGTTCTGCCTGTCTACCAACTGCTGGAGAGAATCTACACGCAAGGCATTCTCCACAACCTGCGCACGAATTTCACTGTTCATGTATCCGGGCAGATAGTTGCGCAATGGGGTAAAAGCAACAATCAGGGAAGCAACCAGAAAGAGTATCGTCAGTACGGAAAGCAAAACGGAGAGCCCGTTCAGTTTGGACACACGCAACGTGATAATATCCTCAAGGGTATTCTCATTCGTAATGGTCAGTCTGTACTTGAACTTGATATTACTCCAAAAAGCCTTTCTTCTTTTTTTCTTCTTATTTGCTGTCACTTATATACTTTTGTTTTGCTATTTGTAAATTGAATCTTATTGCCTTACCGACTTTTTATTGCTTTATTGCACACCTGTTCTACACCTCTTCCATATCGTCCAAAGCCAATAACCCTTCCGGCAGGTCCACCGTAATGACTTTATGCTTCCGGTCAATATCTATAATAAAATCTTCCTGTGCCGGAATCAGTAGCTCTTCTCCTTTATAATCTACCACGAACAGTGTATTCAGGGTAGCGGTATCCACGTCCGTCACTTCGCCTAACTTGCCGTAATGAATTTCTTCCATGCGGAACCCTACGAAGAAATCCCAACTAAGCTCTCCCGGTCCGGCTTCTTCCGCATGCTTCACCGGAAAATAAACCTCAATGTTGGTGAACATGCGTGCACGTTCGGCTGTATCTACTCCTTCAAGTTTGACGAGAGCCGTAGTGTCCGACCGAAAACGATATTCTTCTATAAAGAACGGTACAAATATCCCGTCCAACAAGCAAATGAGATATTCAGCTTCCACGCGGTCGAAAATGTCATCCGTAAAGGTGAATGACAATTCTCCATGAATACCATGAGGCTTGTTGAATATACCTATCTTATAAACTTCTTCTTTTCGTATCATATCGTTCTATCAGCTTACCACTTAATCACCTTGTCATCATATTCTTGTTATTCTTGCTCCGAGCGAATTCAACCGCCTTTCTATATCCTGGTATCCGCGGTCTATCTGTTCGATATTGTGTATACGGCTGATTCCGTCGGCACTCATGGCGGCTATCAGTAAGGCGATGCCGGCACGAATGTCCGGAGATGTCATGTTTCCGCCACGCAGTCTGAAACCATGATTATGCCCGATCACTACGGCCCGGTGAGGATCGCATAGGATGATTTGTGCCCCCATGTCTATCAGCTTGTCCACAAAAAACAGGCGGCTTTCGAACATTTTTTGATGTATCAGCACACTGCCTTTTGCTTGTGTGGCAACTACAAGCAACACACTCAGCAGGTCCGGAGTGAGTCCGGGCCATGGGGCATCGGCAATTGTCATAATGGAACCGTCAATGAAAGACTCTATCTGGTAGGTTTCCTGTGCAGGAACGTAAATGTCGTCACCGCGCTGCTCCATTTTGATGCCTAGGCGTCGGAAGCTGTCGGGGATAATACCCAGATTTTCGTGTGAGACATTCTTGATGGTGAGTTCGCTTTTCGTCATGGCTGCCATGCCGATGAAACTTCCTACTTCAATCATGTCCGGAAGGATAGTATGCTCTGTTCCATGCAGCTCATCCACACCTTCAATGGTGAGCAGATTGGAGGCGATGCCCTCTATCCGGGCTCCCATGCGGTTCAGCATTCGGCATAATTGCTGTATATAGGGTTCGCATGCGGCATTGTAAATGGTGGTTTTCCCTTTTGCCAGTACAGCTGCCATTAGGATATTGGCCGTTCCCGTTACAGATGCTTCATCCAGCAGCATATAAGTGCCCTGTAACTGTCGGGCGGATATTTCGTAGACTTCCCGTTTTTCGTTATACGCAAAGTCTGCTCCCAAATTCTGTATACCGATGAAATGCGTATCCAGGCGGCGGCGACCTATCTTGTCTCCGCCCGGCTTGGAAATCATAGCCTTGCCGAAACGTGCTACCATTGGCCCTACCAGCATAACCGAACCGCGCAGACTGGAGCACCGTTTCAGGAATTCATCGCTTTCCAGATAGGCCAAATCTACATTGGCAGCCTGAAAGCTATATGTATCGATATCTTTCTTTGAAACGTTCACTCCCATATCCCGCATCAATTGAATCAGGTTGTTCACGTCCAGTATATCCGGTATGTTGTGTACAGTCACTTCTTCGGCAGTGAGCAGCGTGGCGCAGATTATCTGTAACACCTCATTCTTTGCCCCTTGAGGATAAATGTCACCGGAGAGGCTGTGTCCGCCTTCTATAACAAATGATGCCATGGTATGATTTCAGATTTTAGTACTTTCTTTTATTGTTTCTGTTGTTGTTCCTGTTGTTCTGATTGTTCATCTTCGGACGGTAATTCTGTTCGATCCGTTCGGCCATCAGGCGAAGAATACTATCGGTGATTTGCAGCTTGCCGTCCGACAGTTCTGCGAGGTCATCTGCTATTTTGCGGTCATCGACAGTGTCTTTGTTCCAAGACATGTAATCTTTCTTCATGTGGTTGCATATCAGTGCAACGAGATTCTGTTTTTCTTCTCCTTCGGGGAAGTCGATTGCTTTCTTGATCAGCACTTCCAAAGTACGACCGTAATGGCGGTAACGGATTTTAGTGCTGGGGTAAGGTACTACTTCCGGTTTGGTTATCAGATTGTCTTTGCGGATAATTTCGTATGGATAGTCGATGTCCAACTTAAAATCGGACATGATGGCAAGATGATCCCAAAGTTTATGTTTGAAGTCGGGTACATCACGCAAATGAGGAAACATATTTCCCATGATGTTGATGATTGTGTTTGCGCAACGTTGGCGTTCGGAACGGTCCTCGATTGTCAGGGCATGGTCTACCATATTTTGGATGCTGCGGCCATATTCTGGTAAAGGCATCCGTTTTTGTTGAGTGTTATATTGCATAATCTTTTAGTTTTAACAGTTAGTGATTAATGATTAGTAATTAATGTTTAGTGATTAATGCCATGCGGCATAATTGCGCAGTCCGCTAATCACTAAACACCCATCACTAAATAAGTTTTTTCGGTTGGCTTGCCACGAACTCTTTCAAATAGAATGGTTCGAAATAAGCGACGTCCTTGAAGTCCTCTTCGGCTATTGCCTTTTCTGCCAGCGGAAACATCATGCTTGCCAGCGGACGGATACCGTCGATGAAATGTGCATTGGGATGTACAATCTTTTCCTTGCATTTGGCTGCGCCGTCACCAAAGAAGTAGACGGGGTGGCTGTCCAGAAACTCCCGGTAGGAGTTTTCGTCCACAATGTCTGCTGCAATATCGCGTACGGGCTTCAGGGCGCGGTCGTAAACGGCGGCATACACTTCCATGCGCCGGGCATCAATCATCGGGCACAGCAGTGCATCCTCCGGTAGCTCTTCGTGGTAAAGCAATACAGGTACGCATTGTACTTTCAGGGTGGGAAGCCCGATAAGGGGCAGGTTGCGGCCGTAGCAGATGCCTTTGGCCATGGATACACCGATGCGTAATCCTGTGTACGAGCCGGGACCGCAACTCACAGCAACAGCATCCAGCGGCATGGCGTGGCTGTCGGCAAATGACAATGCTTCGTCCACGAATACACCCAATGAAACTGCGTGTGAAGGACCGTTCAGGTCTTCTTTTTTGAAAACATTCTGCCCGTCCTCACTCACAGCTACGGAGCAAGCCGAAGTGGACGTTTCAATATGCAAGATACATGACATAGCTTCTATTCTGAATTTTATTGTGGCAAATTTACGTGATTATTTTCAGTAATTAAAATAATCGTGTAATTTTGCGCAAAACTATAACATTATGATACAATCTATGACAGGCTACGGCAAAGCAACCGTCGAACTGCCTGATAAGAAAATCAACGTTGAAATAAAGTCGCTCAATAGTAAGGCAATGGACCTATCTGCCCGCATTGCTCCGCTTTATCGTGAGAAAGAGATGGAAATCCGTAATGAAATATCACGGAAACTGGAACGCGGAAAGGTGGATTTCAGCCTTTGGATAGAAAAGAAAGAGAGTGCGGAAAGCGCCACTCCCATCAACCAGACATTGGTTGAGGGATATTACAAGCAGATTTGTGCTATATCAGAAAATCTAGGAATACCTGTGCCGGATGCGACGGACTGGTTTGCCACGTTACTCCGTATGCCGGATGTGATGACGAAGAATGAAACTCAGGAACTGAGCGCTGAAGAGTGGGAAGTGGTTCATGTGGCGGTGATGGAAGCTATCAATCATCTGGTTGATTTCCGTAAGCAGGAAGGTGCTGCGCTGGAGAAGAAGTTTCGTGAGAAAATTGCCAATATCGCCCATTTGCTCGAAACTGTTGCTCCGTACGAGCAGGAACGGGTGGGTAAGGTTAAAGAACGCATTACCGATGCCCTTGAAAAAACTTTGAGTGTGGATTATGATAAGAACCGCTTGGAGCAGGAGCTTATTTACTATATTGAGAAACTGGACATCAATGAAGAGAAACAACGTCTTTCCAATCATCTGAAATACTTTATCAGCACGCTCGAAAGCGGTAGCGGACAAGGAAAGAAACTGGGCTTTATCGCACAGGAAATGGGACGCGAAATCAATACTTTGGGTAGCAAGTCCAATCATGCCGAGATGCAGAAGATTGTAGTGCAGATGAAGGATGAGCTGGAGCAAATTAAGGAACAGGTCTTGAATGTAATGTAAAGTGAAGCTTCTGCATGTTACACGAAAGTATGTTGTTATTGGTAAGAGCATTAAATAGTAAATTGTCAAATAATAAATACCATAAATGGGTAAACTGATTATATTCTCCGCCCCTTCCGGTTCGGGAAAGTCCACTATCATTAACTATCTGCTGACGCAGGAGTTGAATTTGGCTTTCTCTATCTCCGCCACGAGTCGTCCGCCGCGTGGTACGGAGCAGAATGGTGTGGAATACTTTTTTCTTTCTCCCGATGAATTCCGGAGCCGCATAGCGAATGATGAGTTTTTGGAATATGAAGAAGTGTATCAAGACCGTTTCTACGGAACGTTGAAAGCGCAGGTGGAAAAGCAGTTGGCTGCCGGACAGAATGTTGTGTTCGATGTAGATGTAGTTGGCGGTTGTAACATCAAGAAGTTCTATGGCGAGCGTGCTTTGTCCGTTTTCATACAGCCGCCTTCGGTAGAAGAATTGCGTAAGCGCCTTGTGGGGCGTGGCACCGATACTCCCGAAGTAATTGAAAGCCGTATAGCGAAAGCCGAATACGAACTAAGTTTCGCTTCGAAATTCGATGCCGTAATTGTGAATGATGATTTGGAGACTGCCAAAGCAGCTGCTTTGAAGGTGATAACTCAATTCTTGAACCAATGAAGCAGACAAGACGCAGAAGTCTATCACCGGGAGCCAATAAGTTCCTGCTGGTTTTGAATATAGTCTTGTTTTTGGGAGCTATTGTTTTGGCGGTATTGAATATTGATTTGAAAGAGTATATTCCGGCGGTAGCCATGTTTATCGTCATGCTCATAAGCGGCATCAATATTTATGGGTGCTGGAAACGCCTGAAAGGGCAACTCTGATATCTCTTAACTTTTAATTTATAAGTTTGTCAAGTGGATATAGGTATCTTCAGCGGTTCGTTCAACCCGGTACATATCGGGCATTTGGCTCTTGCCAATTATCTTTGTGAATACGAAGGTCTGGATGAGATATGGTTCATGGTGACGCCACATAATCCGCTGAAAGAGGAAACCTTGTTGATGGATGATGCTTTGCGATTGAAGCTGGTGCGGCTTGCCATTGCGGGGTATCCTAAATTCCGGGCTTCCGACTTTGAGTTTCATTTGCCGCGTCCGTCTTATACTGTTCACACACTTGATAAGCTGAAAGAGGCCTATCCGCAAGATACCTTCCATCTTATTATAGGAGCTGATAACTGGGCGCTTTTTCCCCGCTGGTATCAGTCGGAACGTATTCTTGCAGAAAATCCAATCCTCATTTATCCCCGTCCGGGTTATGTGGTAGACGAAGAAACTTTACCTCAAAATGTAAAATTGGCTTCTTCGCCTACCTTTGAAATCAGCTCTACCTTTATCCGCCAAGCAATGGAAGAGGGCAGGGATTAAGATGAGCTTTATTGTCACTCTTCCAGACATTCGTCAAGATCGCGTATGATCTGCTCCTTGTCCATATACTGGCCGATGAAAACAATCTTCTGCATACGGTCTCCGTACTTTTCATCCCAGTCGCGTAATAATCCCGGTTCCTGACGCATCAACTCAATCAGATCTTCTTCGGGGGCGGTGGCATACCATAGTCCGGCTTCAGTCAGTTGCTTCTGAGTACCTGCTTGTTCGAAGAGGTAGGACATGTCGCAGTTATGGCTGAAATAACATACGCCTTTGGTGCGAATAATATGACGGCTCCATTTGGTAGCGATAAAATGGTCGAACTTGTGAATGTCGAAAGCCGGGCGGCGGTAATAGACAAAAGTGCTGATACCATATTCTTCTGCTTCGCCCTCTTCATGATGATGATGGTGATGATGGCTATGTCCTTCATGCTGATGCTCATGTCCTTCATGCCGATGTTCATGTTCTTCATGCTGATGCTCATCTTCCTTATGGTTGTGGTGCCTATGAGCTTCTTTCTCCTCCTCTTCGGTAACTTGGCTTTCTATTCCGCGGATCCAGCCGGCTGAGGTGGCTACATGTTCGAAGTTGAACATTCCTGTATGGATGATTTTTTTCAAGTCTACGTCCGCATAATTACATTCGATTATTTCGGCTCCGGGTTGCAAGGTGTGTATGATTTGCCTGATGCGTTTCAGTTCTTCGGGCTTGACTTCCGCTACCTTGTTCAGCAGGATGATGTTACAGAATTCAATCTGCTGGATGATAAGATTCTCGATGTCCTCGTCATCAATTCCTTTTCGGGTAAGATCGTTGCCGCAAGAAAATTCACTTTGCAGGCGCAAGGCGTCCACTACGGTAGTGATGCAGTCCAAGCGGCAGACACCGTATTTGGTGTACATGCCGCCCATTCGGGGTATGGAACAGATGGTCTGGGCGATAGGTTCCGGTTCGCAAATGCCGCTGGCTTCAATGACGATATAGTCGAAACGCTCCATTCGCAGGATTTCGCCTATTTGTTCTATCAAATCCATCTTCAGGGTGCAGCAGATGCATCCGTTTTGAAGTGCGACAAGGCTTTCATCTTTTTTGCCAACGATACCGCCTTTCTGAATAAGGTCTGCATCAATGTTCACTTCGCCTATGTCGTTGACAATGACGGCAAACTTGATCCCTTGTTTATTGCTAAGGATATGGTTTACTAAAGTTGTTTTGCCACTTCCCAGATAACCGGTGAGAAGCAGTACGGGAATTTCTTTTGTTGTCATATTGATTTTGAATCTCTATCTGGTTGTTATTTGTTTTTCTTGATGAATTCAGCTATTGCGTTTATCAAAGCGGCGTTAACGGGTAATGACGGATTATTATATACAGCCATTTGTTGTTGCGGATTGATGCTTTCGCAATCTTTCAATACATGGTTCATTTTGTCTATCAGTATCAGTTCGGCTTGGGGAGATGCTTTTTTCAGCCGCGCCGCTTCTTCTTCCTGTACTTGAATGTCTTTTTTCCCTTGAAGAATCAGTATGGGCATCTTTAGGGAAGCAATGACGGTCTGTGGGTTGTATTTGTACCATGAAATGAGATAGGGCTGTACGGAAGGGCGAAACAATGTTTGCAGATAAGCGGGAACCTGTGCCACTTCTTTCCCGTTTTTCAGGGACTCATTGATGCTTGCCACTTCTTTCCGTATAGATTCCGGTGTCATTTGGGCGGCCACCTGCTTTTCTATCAGGTCGTATGCGGGGCTTCCTGCACCGGCAATGGAAATAAAGCCTTTTACTTTAGGCCGTTTCCGGCAGGTTAACATTCCGATAAGTGATCCTTCACTATGCCCTGCCACTGTTATACCGGTGAAACGTTTGTCTTTGGCAAGAAGGTCTATCCACCCCGTAACGTCGTTTACGTAATCTTCCAAGCGGAGTTTGGACTCTTCCTTACCGGCAGAGGCGCTGCTGGCTATGCCACGCTTGTCAAAACGTAGTGAGGCTATGCCTTTCAATGCCAGTCCTTCTGCGAGGAACTTCAGTGAATTATTTTTCATCATGGGGTTATTGCCGTCCATGTCAGTGGGGCCGGACCCGGCAATGAGCACTACTACATGACAGGATTTTGCATGTGCCGGTAGAAGAAGTTTCCCATTGATACTACCGCTGGCGGTGTTTAATGTTACGGGATGCTCTTCGGATGTGAGGGGTTGTGCCTGGCAATAAGGAAGGACAAACAAGGCTAAACCGAATAGGAGTAAAAACAGTTGTTTCATATGATTTCTTTTTGCAGTTTCAAATGTAGGCAATATTATTAAATAAAAAAATAGAGGCGGGAAACATTGTGTGCTTCCCACCTCTATTTTTTATTATGCTATGGCTGTCTGTCGTTACAGGATGCCTTGTGCCATCATGGCTTTGGCTACCTTCATGAATCCGGCCACGTTAGCACCCTTCACGTAGTTTACATAACCGTCTTCTTCCGTACCGTATTGTACGCAAGCAGCGTGGATGTTCTTCATGATGCTCTTCAACTTTTCGTCTACTTCTTCGCTGCTCCAGCTCAGTTTGATAGAATTCTGAGTCATTTCGAGGCCTGATACAGATACACCGCCCGCATTGGCTGCCTTGCCCGGAGCGTACAGGATTTTGGCATCCTGAAATACTTTGATGGCTTCCGGAGTAGAAGGCATGTTGGCACCTTCGCTCACAGCTATACAGCCATTGGCCACCAATTGACGGGCATGGTCGCCGTTCAATTCGTTTTGAGTTGCAGAAGGCAAAGCAATGTCGGCTTTCTCACCCCAAGGTTTAGCTCCTTCTACATACTTAACGCCCGGATATTGCTCGGCATATTCGCGGATACGTCCACGATAGAGGTTTTTAAGTTCCATGATGTAGTCCAGTTTTTCGCGGTCGATACCTGCGGGATCATATACGTAACCGTCGGAATCGGACATGGTTAGAACTTTACCACCCATTTCCAACACTTTTTCCGCTGTATATTGAGCTACGTTGCCGGAACCTGAAATCAGGCAAGTCTTGCCTTTCAAGTCTGTGCCTTTGGTCTTCAACATTTCCAGCAGGAAGTAGATGTTACCGTAGCCGGTAGCTTCCGGACGGATCAGCGAACCACCGAATTCGCGGCCTTTGCCTGTAAATGTTCCGGTAAATTCCTGAGCCAGTTTCTTGTACATGCCGAACATGAAGCCTACTTCACGACCACCCACACCGATGTCACCGGCAGGAACGTCAGTTTCCGGACCGATGTGGCGCCACAATTCCAGCATGAAAGCCTGTACGAAACGCATAACTTCAGAATTGGACTTGCCGCGCGGAGAGAAGTCCGAACCGCCTTTACCGCCACCCATAGGAAGTGTGGTCAGTGAGTTTTTGAAAGTCTGCTCAAAGGCAAGGAATTTCAGAATGGACAGGTTTACAGAAGCATGGAAACGAACGCCGCCTTTGTACGGGCCAATGGCGTTGTTGTGCTGTACACGGTAACCCATGTTGGTTTGTACGTTGCCCTTATCATCCACCCAGGTAACTCGGAATTGGTAAACGCGATCGGGGATGCAAAGACGCTCAATCAGATTAGCTTTGTCAAACTCCGGATGTTTGTTGTACTCTTCTTCAATGGTAGCAAGAACTTCTTCTACTGCTTGATGATACTCCGGTTCGTTGGGGAACCGTCTTTTCAGATCTTCTAATACCTTTGCTGCATTCATAATCTATTGCTTTTATTGGTTACTTATCTCATTGCTTTATTGCGGTTGCAAAAGTAAACATAAAAATGGAACAAACAAACATTTTATAAATAAAATACGGGATAAAACAACATTTTTGTTATTTTATCCCGTAAAAAGGAATAAAAAGATATTATTTATCCTCTTTTGAGCGCTTTTATCACAGGAATGAACACTAATGCCGCCGAAATGACAAGCGTCAGAATGATCGGACCGTCAATTCGTTCGGCAGATGTCAGAACTATGTAACAAAGTGCCGCCCAAAGGAGCGTAATACAAACTATTTGGAATTTGGATAATTGTCTTTTCATTTACCGGCTTTCTTTTTGTCTACGATGGCGTCGATGACTGCCACTGCAGTGATGTTTACTATATCGCGTACGGAGCTTTCAAAGTCGGTGAAGTGGATAGGCTTGTTCAATCCCATCTGTATCGGACCGATAAGTTCGGCATCCGTATTCATTGCTTGCAGCAGTTTGTAAGCGGAGTTTGCGGAACTCAGGTTCGGGAAAACAAGTGTATTCACGTCCTTTTCTTTCAGGCGGGTAAACGGATATTTGGCATCGCGCAGTGTGCGGTTCATGGCAAAGTTTACCTGCATTTCGCCGTCTATGGCAAGTTCGGGGTAATTTTGCTGCATGTATTCTACGGCTTCGTGCACGCTTACCGGGCTTCCCTCCTTGTCTGCACCGAAATTGGAGTAGCTCAGCATGGCCATGACAGGCGTATGGTTGAAGAAGCGTACGGTATGTTCCGCCAGCTTGGCAATGTCAATCAGTGTTTCTGCATTGGGGTGGCGGTTGATGAGCGTATCGGCAAGGAAGTACGTACCTTTCTTGGAGTTGAGGATGTGCATCGTGCCGAAGTGCTTGTACTCAGGGCGGATGCCGATGACTTCTTTGGCCACCTTGATGGTATTGCTGTATTTGGTGTACAATCCGGTGATGAATGCGTCGGCTTCGCCGGTTTCCACCATCATCATGCCGAAATAGTTGCGTTCGAACATCTTGTCGTTGGCCTCTTCATAGGTAACGCCTTCGCGGGCGCGTTTTTCGGAGAGGATGCGTGCATAGCGTTCGCGGCGTTCCGATTCGTTGGGATGGCGCAGGTTTACGATTTCGATGCCTTCGAGGTTGAGGTCGAGTTGTTTTGCCAGTTTCTCGATGGCCTCGTCATTTCCTAATATAATAGGATGGCAGATTCCTTCGGCTTTGGCTTCAACGGCGGCTTTCAGCATCGTGGGGTGGATGCCTTCGGCGAAGACCACGCGCTGCGGATTGCGGCGGGCGGTGTCGTAGAGCTGGCGGGTCAGTTTGCTTTCCTGTCCCATCAGTTCTTTCAGATGCTGCCGATAGGCTTCCCAGTCAGTGATTTGTTTGCGTGCCACGCCGCTTTCCATGGCTGCTTTGGCCACTGCCATGGAGACTTCGGTGATGAGGCGCGGGTCAACGGGCTTCGGGATGAAGTAGTCGGGACCGAAGCTGAAGTTGTTGACGTGGTATGCTTCGTTCACCACATCGGGTACGGGCTGTTTGGCAAGTGAAGCAATGGCGCGTACGGCTGCCAATTTCATTTCTTCGTTGATGGCGGTGGCAGCTACGTCCAGAGCGCCGCGGAAGATATAGGGGAAACCGATTACGTTATTGATTTGGTTCGGATAATCCGAGCGTCCGGTTGACATCAGTACGTCTGGGCGCGCTTCCATAGCATCTTCGTAAGAGATTTCGGGTACGGGGTTGGCAAGGGCGAACACGATGGGGTGAGCCGCCATGCTGCGCACCATATCTTGTGTCAGCACGTTGCCTTTGGAAAGTCCGAGGAATACGTCGGCGCCCCGTACGGCTTCTTCCAGTGTGTGGATGTCGCGGCGATCGGTGGCAAAGTACCGTTTGGTTTCGTTCAGTCCTTGGCGGTCGCTGGTGATGACGCCTTTGGAGTCGAGCATGATGATATTTTCGTGGGTGGCACCCAATGCTTCATAGAGCTTGGTGCAGGAGATGGCTGCCGCCCCGGCGCCGTTCACAACGATCTTCACATCCTCTATCTTCTTGCCTGCCACTTTCAGGGCGTTCAGCAGTCCGGCGCTGGAGATGATGGCCGTACCATGCTGGTCGTCGTGCA
>OLWQ01000768.1_pt1 | contig 12606 bp, 15 predicted proteins | sample 1673981 | NCBI WGS metagenome assembly OLWQ01 (sample SAMEA103958136, study PRJEB25191) | human gut metagenome | reverse complement strand
CCGACGTCCGCGCCGCGGGCGCGAAGGCACTCGCCGACATGGAGAAAAACGGCGGCAGCGGCATTGTGCTCGCCGGACGTCCCTACCACGTCGACCCCGAGATCAACCACGGCATCCCCGAGCTCATCGCGGCCTACGGCCTGACGGTGCTGACCGAGGATTGCCTGCCCATCGACTTTGTCCCCAAGCGCCCCGTGCGCGTGAATGACCAGTGGGTCTATCACTCCCGCCTCTACACCGCGGCGGAATTCGTCTGCGGGCGCGACGATCTTGAGCTCATTCAGCTCAACTCGTTCGGCTGCGGCCTTGACGCCGTCACGACCGATGAGGTCTGCGAGCTTTTGGAGCAGGGCGGCAAGCTCTACACCTGCCTCAAGATTGACGAGGTCAACAACCTCGGCGCGGTGCGCATCCGCATCCGCTCGCTGCTCGCCGCCGTCGCCATGCGGCGCGAGCGCGGGATCCATTCGACCTCTCACGTACAGCCGTTCGAGCGCGTCTACTACACCAAGGAGATGCAGAAGCAGCACTACACCATCCTCGCCCCCCAGATGAGTCCCATCCATTTTGACATTCTCGAGCCTATCTTCCGCCACCACGGCTATAATTTTGAGGTACTGCAAAACGACGACCGCGCCGCCATCGACGCGGGCCTCAAGTACGTCAACAACGACGCCTGCTATCCCTCGATCACGGCGGTCGGCCAGCTGATGGAGGCCGTGACCTCCGGCCGGTACGACACCGACCACCTCGCCCTCATCATGTCGCAGACCGGCGGCTGCTGCCGCGCGAGCAATTACATCGCCTTCATCCGCCGCGCGCTCAAAAAAGCGGGCCTTGAACACATCCCTGTCATCTCGCTCAACGCCAACGGCATGGAGACGAACGAGGGCTTCCGCATCTCGCCGTCACTGCTGTTGGACGCCGCGCACGGTATCGTGCTTGGTGACCTGCTGATGCGCTGCCTGTACCGCGTGCGCCCGTATGAGCTCGAAAAAGGCAGCGCGAACGCGCTGCACCGCAAGTGGCGCGACATCTGCATCGACTCGCTCACGAGCGAGCATCCCAAGTACCGCTACGCCCAGCTCTGCCGCGGCATTGTCGAGGACTTCGACGCCTTCCCCATCGACGAAACGATCCGCAAGCCCCGCGTCGGCGTTGTCGGTGAGATCCTCGTCAAGTACATGCCGCTCGCCAACAACCACGTCGTCGACCTTTTGGAGCGCGAGGGCGCAGAGGCGGTCGTTCCCGATCTTCTCGATTTCTTTGCCGCCACGATCTATGAGCAGGACTTCAAGCACACCCACCTTGGAAAGGGGTGGACTGCTTCGGCCAGCGCCAAGCTCGGCATTCCGGCACTTCAGCGCATGCGCCGCCCCGCGATCGAAGCGCTGAAGGCCAGCAAGCGCTTTGATCCCCCCATGGCCATCAACCATGTGGCGGAGCTTGCCAAGCCCTTCCTTTCAATCGGCAACCAGTACGGCGAGGGCTGGTTCCTCGCCGGTGAGATGGCAGAGCTCATCACCTCCGGCACGCCGAACATCGTGTGCATCCAGCCGTTTGCGTGCCTGCCGAACCATGTGGTCGGCAAGGGCGTCATCAAGGCGCTGCGCGCGGCCTATCCCGGCGCAAACATTGTCGCTGTCGACTATGACCCCGGCGCGAGCGAAGTGAACCAGCTCAACCGCATCAAGCTGATGCTCACCGCGGCGCAGCGCGCGCTGCACGCGCAGGAGGCCACCCCGAAAAAGCCGCAGCCGCCCGAGGCTCCGTCCATCAGCCTGCCGCACCCCAAGGTCGCAATGCTCTGAGCGCAGAAAGCGGCAGAAATTGAAAAATAGGCTTGCTTTCCGCACCTTTCTATGGTATTATGAGTACCTGTGAATATAGCGTGATCACACGTTCAACAATTTGGAGGTTTTCACCATGACTTTATTCGTTACGATTCTTCAGCTTCTCTGCGGTCTCATCGTCATCGGCATCGTCCTGTTCCAGAGCGGCAAGTCCGCCGGCTTAAGCGGTGCAATCGGCGGCGTGGCCGATTCCTTCATGGCCAAGAACAAGGCCAAGAGCACGGATGCCCGTCTTGCGCGTGCCACCAAGTGGGTCGGCGCTGCGTTCATCGTCCTGACGCTCGTGCTGAATATGCTGTAAGAGCAAACGAATCCATAATGAAGAAGAGCGGAAGCAAAAGTTACCTACGCATAAGGACAACATTTCAAATTACCGTTCAAGTAGCATTGAAAAAGCCACTGACTCTGAATTATTCAGGGTCAGTGGCTTTTCGTTGAAAACGAGGCTGCATTCTGGTACAATCTATGTGTATAAAAGGAACTTCTCATAATTGCACCTTACAGAGCTTGTTTATGTAACCGTTGTAATACTGCAAGACCTGTTCCACGGCCCCGGCGTCACCGGCGCGGGCCGCCTCGATCACTGCAAGGGGCAAAGGCTCCTTATATCTGGCCTGCTTCATTCTGCAATACCTCCCGTCAGTCTTGTTCTCATGGTTTCCAGCGTCTTAGTCCTGTGCCGCTGGACGGCGCTGCGGGACATTCCCACTACCGCGCCGATCTCGCCGTCCGTCAGTTCCAGGACACAATGCAGTATCAAGATGCTTTGTCCCGGCTGGGGCAAGCTGGCAAAGGCAGCAGCCACCAGCCCGTCGCTGATCTGAAGCTCACAGCCATAGGCCGGAAATATAAAACTGTCGCTGGGGTACTGATCTATCGTGCATAGCGTGTCCAGTTCCGAAAGCGGCAGCGTTTCAAAGGATGTTTCCCAGCCACGCTGACGCTTCCTTTCCCGGAAGTAGTCAACGGCTTCATGGTACAGTACCAGCTTGCAAAAATGGTCAAACTGGCAGCGCCTCCCGTAATCATCAGGGGTAACTTTCATCTTCTCACCCCCTTTCCGTGGGGAGTGAGCAGGATGATCCTGTCCGTTGTCAGGGGCCTATGCTGGCCCTGGTCTGCTGACCGCCTCCTTTTCCATCTGATTTTTTGCCGGAAATGAGAATCCGCGAAAATCGACAAAAATCGCCCGGCAGGTCGTAAACCTACCGGGCGACGATTTGAAGCGTTTTGTTGTTTTCTTACATGGTATAGTTCATACTCATAGCCGGAATATTCCCGTGGCGGGGCAAGGCTTTTTTTAAGCGGTAGAAGTGGATTAGATTATAATGATAGTAAAACAGCATGGCGGCGTCCTCCCGTGGGCCGCCATGCCTTTAACTGCTGGGAATGACAGAAAGAAAGCAGCGGCCTTGATTTCTCAAAACCGCCACCAGTGAATATAAATTAAGCGTGAAAATGGGTCTGCCCAGCAGCGGTTTTTTCTTTTCTGCCGCTGGGCAGATGTTTTTTCTTTAGATACATGATAAGAGGAATTTTTGAAGATTCCATAAAGATTTGAAAAATGGACGGACATAAAAGACGTCCATTACACTATCGGAAAATCAGCAAGGAAGTTTCATAGTAACCTTTGCGCCGCCGGTTTCTTTTGAATTTTCTAAAATAAGCTGACCATTATGTTGTTCCATAATCGAATTTGTAATATATAGACCCATACCAAAGTGTAACTTTGAATTGCGGCTTTGATCGCCCATATAGAACCGTTCCTGTGCGTGGCATAATGCCTCTTTAGAAAACCCCGTTCCCTCGTCTGTGACTGAAATTTCCACGAAACCGTTGTTACTCTGAACATCCACATAAAGCGTTCCGCCTTGCGGGGAGTAGTCCAGCCCATTACTGATAACATTCATAATAGCACGTTCTATCAGCACCCTATCAAATTTCAGCATTTGAGGGAGTGAAACAGTATTCATTTGCAGCCGGATTTCTTTTGTCCGGCATAGTGATTCCATATAACCGAACAAGTGCTGCATGAACGCTGGCAAGTCTATACTTTCAATATGGAGCTGATAACCAACCGCCGCCCGTGATATATCAATCAGGGTTTGAATATATGACTGCATCTGGCCGGAGCTTTCCACGACGTAACCAGCGTATAATCGTTGCTCATCATCAAGATTTGTTTCTGTGAGTAAATCAGCATTTCCTTGAATAACCGTCAGAGGCGTTTTCAAATCATGGGCAAGCGCGGCGATTTGCTCTTTCTGTGTCTGTTCGGTTTTCCATTGCCGTTCTAACGAAATTTTCAGATTATCTTTCATATCTGAAAAAGATGCAAGGACATCTTCAAACTCTTTGATTTTGGCGTGTCCTACTTCAAAATCAAGGTTTTGCTTTGAAACCTCCGCAGTTGCTTCAAAAAGCGGGGTCAGTTGTGTACGCAGGTTCTTAGCAAATCTGGCGGTCAGTATGATAATGACCAGCAGCGAATTTACAGCCATCAGGATAAACGCAAGCGTGTCAGGAGATGGAAAATATTCCGGTAGCCATGACACTGTAAATTGAGAACCAATATAATACCTTAAAACGCAAAATTCGTTTTCCCGGACAACAAGTGCAAACTGCCTCCCCGTAGCATATTCAATATATTCTCCCTTTGCGTACAGCAGGGCAATTTCTTTTTCATCATCGTCCATATTGCTGTAAAGCTCATTAAAGTTCTTGTCCAGAATTAAGTAGCCGCATCCCTGTGGAATCACAACCTTTGTAATATCCGGGGCAATCGTCAGCGTTGGAATGATCTCTTTTACCTGCAATTCACTTAGATTTGCTCTTGTAGCTAATCCAGCATTTACAGCAAGTCCCTCCAAACCAGAAGGGACAATAATTGCCGCTATCAGCATGACAATGAGGGAGATAGCAAACTGGCGAAACAATATTTTCAATGTAGGTTTCTTTTTCACTCCCATTTATATCCTATCCCCCATACGGTGCTGATCGGACTTATTTTGAAATGCTCCAATTTCGCACGAATATTTTTTATATGCGTTGAGATCGTAGAGTTATCGCCTATTCCATCAAACCCGAAAACGGCTTCATAGATTTGTTCTTTTGTAAAAACCTGTCCCCGGTTTTTCGCAAGGTATTCACAGATTGAATACTCGCTTTTGGTAAGGGGAACCGGCTGTTCTGAAACATACAGTACCTTTGCGGAAAGGTCAAATCTTATATCAGGCTCAAATGAAAGTGTGCTGTGATGCTCCCTTTTTTCTCTGCGTAAATGTGCCGCGACACGGGCGCGAAGCTCCTGAATACGAAAAGGTTTCGTAATATAATCATCCGCACCGATGCCCAATCCAAACAATATATCTTCCTCTAATGTCTTTGCGGTCAGAAAGAGAATCGGGCAGTCTACCATATTCCTGATCTGTTTGCAAAACTCAAACCCGTCTGTGCCAGGCATCATCACATCCAAAAGAATGAGGTCATAGAAATGCAGCTTTTTGATGTCTACATCATCCGCATTTTGACAGACTGTTATCAAATATCCATCTTTCCCCAAACTGTTCTTAATCAATTCCAAGATAGAAACTTCATCGTCAACTACAAGTAAGTGGGTCAAAAAATCACCTCCCGCCCCATTATACCACATTGTCGAGGTTACTCATCATTATTTTTAATGTCAGCTTTCCGATATTCATTGTTGATATTTACAGCTACGGCATTGCTTATATCCACATCCACAATACTGTAAACGTAGCCGAAACTGAAATCTTCCCCCGCCACATTTTTGAAGCGTTTCGATACCTGCCCGATTTCTTCTTGCAGTTCTGACATTTCAAGACATTCATCCGTTATGGTATATGTCAGGCCGTTATATGAAATTTCATCATAGTTTGCGGCGTTCAGCTCATAATACGGCAGAGATTCATTTAACGCCTTATTTTTATCGGCGGTATCGCGGAGCGCACCGCAGGCCGATAAGCATATAAGACTTACAAGCACAATTACCACGGCAAACAGGCACTTTTTATTCACTGTTTTTACCTCCCTCCCAACCATGAAACCAAACCAAACTGGCAATCAGCAGACAAACAGTGCAGCATACAGAAATAATCATACCGCTGAAAAAATCGGTTTTTACCTGTGCATACAGTTGGGGGCTATCCCATGCAAGCACAGTGTAATCCATAGCACGAACGCCCCAGGCCCAGGGAATATATTTCCATGTAGCGTCACCAAGCCCTGTTATCATAAGGGCAGCTATTAAACTCCCTGCAATTCCCAATCCCATAGATGCACCTTTTCCGAAGCTCATTCCCACAAACAAATGAATCAGGTAAATGGGAAGCATGGTAATCAACAATAGAATCCCTGCTTTCAGGTAAAGGCTTGCCGGAGCATCCCTATATAGTGCAGCGAATGTTCCTAACGCTAAAAATGTTGCGCCAAAAGCACAGATCATCAGAAAACCAAGTTTACCAATATACGTTGCCATGCGAGATGGGATTGTTCCCAACAAAAGCTGATAATGCCCGGCCTGATTTTCGATCTGAACAACCAGGCCCACAATAATGCCGATCAGAAACGGGAACGCAACGGCCAGCACTTCCAGATAGGCACTGATTTTGGTTGCCAGTTCCCATCTGGATATATGATAGTAACCCGCAAAAATCGCCGCACATATAATCGGAATCATGCTGTGCATATAGAGCAAAATGCTATGTTTACACTTCTGATATTCTGCTTTCCAGCAGCGAACCACAGATACCATAGTTACCCCACCTCCTTTTTCTCAAACCATCTTGCAGTTAAAAATGACAGCGCCGCAAACCAGGCCAGCGAAATGACCAATACAAGTATAATCATCCAAAATGCCATTGCCGTACTCTGATCTGCAACCGGCTCACCATTAGGCAAAATACCTAACACGGAAATCATAAGATGCGGCACCCAGCTATACGGGCAGATCATCCACAAAGAGGTTGTAGCCGTGAAAATCCCTAAAACGCTTCCAAGTCCGGCATTAAGAATAACCGTGACAAAGATACCAACTTTTTTTGATAACCATAAGCACAGCGGAACTTCCCATAGGCTTGCAATGACAATACAAGCTGTTCCGGCCGCAGCCTGCCAAATTCCGATTGTCAGGGGAATTTCGTTGATAACTAATATTGCAAAACCGCCCAACAGATTTAGCGCCAGGAAAATGAAATTCCCCACACAGGAGTAAATACCGGCCACTCCAATTTTTGCTTTCCAGACTTTGTTCTGCGAAACAGGCAATGAAGTAACGGCACGATATTTTAGTTTGCCATTATCCCGCTGTTCAATCAAGGCACAGGTGAGCGTAAGGAATCCAGGATAAAGCAGGATATACCACCAATTATAAGAATTGAGCTGGAACCAAAGAGGGGCAAAAAAGTTCATAAGCGCAGTTACAAACGGGGCCAGAACGATCAGCGTTTTTGTGAAAGTTCTCTTATGCTTTAGGTTCTCTGCCTGAATATATGCCATCTCCATTTAATATCCCTCCTTACCATTTCTGCGAATAACATCCATAAAGAGTTGTTCCAAATCTTCACCGGCGCGAAGCTCTCCCTCATATCCAAGGACGCCGCCAGCAATGATACCCACATGATCTGCAATCTGCTGGACTTCTGACAGAATATGGCTGGACAAAATAACTGTAATCCCTTTGCAGGGAAAAGAGCGAATTAACTCTCGAAGTTCCTCAATCCCTAAAGGGTCAAGGCCGTTAGTCGGTTCATCCAGAATCAAAAGCTGGGGACTGTTCAGCAATGCAATAGCAATACCAAGCCGCTGCTTCATACCAAGAGAAAACTGCCCGGCCCGTTTCTTGCCGGTATTCGTGAGCTGGACAATTTGCAATACCTCGTTAATTCGTGCATCGTCCAGGCCGAGCAATGTAGTTCTGACTTTGAGATTTTCGTATGCAGTCAGATTTTCGTAAAGCGGGGGCATCTCAATCAAAGCACCGATATGCTCCAGATCATTCCGCTTCCACGGGTGGCCGTCAAACTCGATGCTTCCCGATGTGGGGCGCAAAATGCCGGTGAGCATTTTTAAGATCGTGGATTTGCCAGCCCCATTCGGCCCCAGCAGACCATAAACCGAGTTGCGCCGGATGTTCAGTGACACATTGTTTACCGCCATTTGCCCCTTGAAATTTTTGCAGAGGTCAGTCGTTTTCAAAATCATATCCATATAATCAAGTCCTTTCTTTGATTTTACGGATAGCATACCGGGCAATTTTGAAGATTTCATAAAGATTCCCGAAAACAGAATATGAACAATACACCGTAACCGTGGAGCATATCGCAACAAAGCACCAACCTACGCATTTAGGGCCTTAAAAAGCCCTATATTTCAAGGTTTTTCCCGCATAGTCGGCGGGGTATGTGAGTGTTTTATCCTATCCCCGCCATAGTGCCGCTCTAAATGCGTAGAATTTACCAGCAGAAAATCGCCGGTTTCTCTGGCTCCATACTCCCAGATATGGTATCATGGAAAAAATCAATCTGACGGGGGTATCAGGATGGACGGACAAGAAAAGCTGCTGGACTATGAAACAATCAAAGCCGCCGTTGCCGGTGAGAAGTGGGCCACAGAAAAGGTGCTGGCCCACTATGCGGACTACATCGACGAGCTTTCCACGGTGGAGATCAGGCAGCCGGGCGGCAAAGTGAAAAAAGTCATTGACGAGGATATGCGGCAGCACATTTCCTTAAAGCTGCTGGAAGCGTTGCCGAGCTTCCCGCTGGAACAAGAATAACGATCAAGAGGGCTGCACCCTCTTACGCCGCTTTGCGGCTATCACCTGCACACCCCCGAAACAGATACACCCGCTGCGCGTCTGTACCTGTTTCGGGGGCTAATAATGACTGTAACCTACGCCTTTCGGGGCTGATAACCGCCAGTTTCAAGGCTTCTCCCGCACGTTTGCAGAGGTGGGCGAATACTTTATCCTATCCCCGTCAATACTGGGTTCTAAATGCGTAGGAACAGGCAAAAAGAAAAGACGCCGGACGCAAGCGGCCACATGGCCGCCGCGCCCGGCGCTTTGCTATCTGCTGTTACAGACAATCGCATAAATGAGTTTGTTTTCAAGGCGGTGCTTCATGTACTCGTCTACGCATACATGGAGCTGGCCGCAATCGTCATAGAGCGTCCGGGTACACAGCTTGTTCATGTAACCGCTGTAATACCGCAAAACACGCTCCACGGCTTCGGCATCCCCAGCGCGGGCGGCCTCGATCACCGAGAGGGGCAAAAGCTCAATGCCCTTGTAGTTCGGGTTATTCATCCGCGTCTAACCTCCTTTCGGCATCAACGCCTTTAGCTATTTCCGCAGCTCCGATAGGGTCTTTGTCCTGTGCCGCTGGACGGCGCTTCGGGACATTCCCATGAGTGCGCCGATCTCGCCGTCCGCCAGTTCCATGACACAATGCAGAATTAAAATACTCTGCTCCATGCTTGGAAGCGTGGCAAAGGCTTCGGCTACAAGCTCATTGTCGATATGTAAATCACAGCCATGCAAAGCCGCCAGCTACCCGCTAAAGACCTCCTTTTTGAAAATTTCTCAAAGAATTTTTTCGGCCAGGGACAGCGGCTAAAATGCGACAAAAATCGCCCGGCAGGTCGTAGACCCACCGGGCGATGACGTGAAGTGTTTTGTTGTTTGTTTACATGGTATAGTTCATACTCGTGGCCGGATTTTTCCCGTGGAGGGTATAGACTTTTTTTAAGCGGTTTGGTTTCCGAAAACAGGGGCAAATGAGCATGGCGGCATCCTCCTACGGGCTGCCGCGCTTATGCGATATGAGATAGGCCAAAAAGAACGGCGGTCTTGATTTTTCAAAACCGCCGCAGGGATATGTATATTGAGCGCACGAAAGCAACCTGCCCGACAACGGTTTTTTCTTTCCCCGTCGGGCGGGGCAGGCTGTCGTTGTGTATTGGATAAAAAAACCGATAACCACAAGGGATCAGACCTTGTGTGTTATCGGCTCTGCGTCTGTGCGTCTGGCCCTTTGATAACAGATATATTCAGTTGTCGTGCGGAGATCAATGTTTCATGCTTGCATTTGGGACAATACAACGGGAAGTTTTCAAGAACTGTATCTTCCCGTATTCGTACTCGCGTTTTGGAATCGCATACTGGACACTATATCCATGTTTCAATCATTGTTTTGTACCGTCATTCTTGCAGATCTTGAAGCCACGCATAGCAGCCCAAATGCCGATAACAATGATATATACACAGATACCCAGCGCGACAATAGTTAAGGATTGTTGCCATAGTATCGCCTCCTAGCTTTTTTAGTATATCATAATCCATAAAGGCAGAAAAACAAAAATCGGTCATTGACGCTTTGCAATATAGTAGCGGTCATTTATCTGTACTGCAACGGCTTCGGTCTTTTCTGTACCATGAATTTCATAAATATCTTTGTAAATCCATTGTTCCCGATGTTGTCCGGCGTTTTCCCCATACCAGTCAATTTTTCTTAGTTCCTCCTTTGACAAAGGAATTTTTGTTTCTGCATTAAATATGACATTTTCCGCAAGAATACCAATGTAACTTCCCAATTCATTATTTGATACAGTATCAGAAGTTACTTGATAAACCGTCCCATCACAAAGAAGCTGCGTTGCATTTTGAGGATTGATTTCAAACTTGCCACTCATAGATTGCTCTATATCCTTAAAGTCAAAAACTGTATCTGTGCCTTTGATATTTTCATCTATAACAGCTTTGTGATACCCTCCATTTATATCTACAATCAGATAGTCGTCAGCGTTAGGAGCTGCATACACATTTAAGAATGGAATAATATAGGCGTCATTAGGGGCTTTATCCACTAAATCTGCTAAATCTGCCAACGTCTGAAAGGTAGCAGTTTTGAGATTTTCTTGAAGTAATATTTTTCCTGATTCGTCTACAGCCGCAAGTTGTTGGATATACCCAATCCATTCCCCGAGTCCACTATTAGAGACAGTATCCGCTAAAATCGTGTAGTCATTTCCCTTATAGGAAAATTGCGTCACATTTTCCTTATTCAGATAGCATTGCTCTCTGGAATAGTCCCCGATTTTGTCCTGTAAAGAACAGCCTGCAAGAGATAAACATATAATAACAGCAAACAGCAATATCATCATTTTTTTACTCATTTTCTTTTACTCCTTCCCATCTCTGAAACCACACTAAGGTTATTTGTTTTTAAAATTGCTTTCATAATTGTTCATACCCTTTCCTTATTTTTTAGTTAAAAGTATAAAAAGCAAAATTAAAGATTTTATGAAGATTCCAAAATATTATATTTTAATCTAGCCGTAGCGTGTAACTTGCAATAAATGCAAAATAAAGCTACGGCATTTTTTGATTTATCCTAAGAAGCCCGTACACAATCGTTTCCATGTCTTTTTCATAAATCTAATGCTCCTTTCATTTGGGTAATAAAATAGCCGTCCAATAAGAACGACTGAAAATAGAAAAGGAACGTCATTTTAGGCGTTCCATAGTCTATGAAATATTCAATTTTTTCTTGTTTCAATATTGATGTGCTGTACCATATCTTTGCATATCTAGGAAAACTTGCGTATCAAGGCTCATTCGTTAGTAGTAAATAAGTAGTAAATTGATGTGTTTGTTTCCTTGAAAATGCTGATAGATACTGTGTTTTAGCGGATAATCAGATTTTTATTGTGTTTTTGCATAAAAGCATCAGCATCCCTTTGCCACATTCTACTACAAAACAAACGGATATGAAATATAAACTGTAACTAAAGTGCATATAGCAACATTCCACAGGCAAAATATGAAATATACAATGTAAGTGGGAGGTGCTATATGGCGAATATTGAAGATTGTCCCGGCTTTGAAACTTTCGGCTCGGATGTGAAAGCGGCCCGGCAAGCAAAGCGCATTTCGCGCAAAGCTATGGCAGAGAAAGTAAATATTGACTGGCGCTATCTTGCCAACATCGAAAACGAGGGGGCCATTCCCAGCCTGCCGGTTATCATACAGCTTATTAAAGCCTGCGGGCTTCCCGTAGAACGGTATTTTAACCCGGAGATCATGCGGGAGGAAAGCGAACAGCGGCAACGGGTCAGCCACAAACTGAAACTTTGTCCCGAAGAATATCTGCCGATCATCGAGGGCGCGATTGACAGCGCCATACAAATTGAAAAGCCGTGTCAGAATGAAACGGAGGATGTGTAACCGGCATCCTCTGTTTTCTCTTTTATGGAGGGACGCATAAGTGCCCTCTAATTTTTTTGCAAATTTTTCTTTCCAGAGGGCCATTTTGCGGGTAGATTAGGGCCTTTCTGGTGTCTTGTTAGTGAAGATACAGTAACGTAGCAAGCATAGGGAGTGTAGCCACACTCCCGAACAAACGGCCCGCCCCGTCCCTGCCGGGCCGCGTCCGTTTTGCTTGTTGGGGAAGTCCCCAAACCCCTTGAATGGAAAGGACGGTGAATCATGGCAAACAGAAAACGAAAGATCGTGCTGCGCGTTCCCGTGACGCAGGAGGAACGGGAGCTGATCGAACAGAAAATGGTGCTGCTGCACACGAAGAACTTTTCGGCCTACGCCCGGAAGATGCTCATTGACGGCTATATCGTCAACATGGACACTACCGACATCCGGGCGCAGACCGCCGAGATACAGAAGATCGGCGTCAACGTCAATCAAATTGCAAAGCGCCTCAACAGCATGGGGCCGGTG
>OLWQ01000755.1_pt1 | contig 12742 bp, 25 predicted proteins | sample 1673981 | NCBI WGS metagenome assembly OLWQ01 (sample SAMEA103958136, study PRJEB25191) | human gut metagenome | reverse complement strand
TGGGAGTGACCGAGAAGGGATACACAACGAAAGACGGTAAGAAGATAGAAGACAGAACAACTTGGTTTCGTATCGGTCTTTGGAGAGGTCTTGCGGAGATTGTAGAAAAGTACGTCAACAAGGGCGATAAACTCTTTGTGGAAGGAAAGATGCTTTCCCGTGAGTATGAGAAAGACGGGGTTAAATATACGGCTTGGGAAGTCACGGCAACGGAGATTGAGTTGCTTACACCAAAGAAGGACGGAAACGGTCAAGATACTAAATCAGCCCCTTCAACAACGCAGCAAGCGGCTAAAGAATCAGACGACTTGCCATTTTAACTTATGCGTTACGATCCTAAATTACCTCTTGACGTTCAAAAGGCAACCGTCCGTTTCAACAAGCTGATAAATGGGCAGAGACCTTTTGAACTTACAGAGATCAAGGAAAGAAACCTGTCCGAAGAGCAAATGAGAACCATAAGGCAAAACAACACAGTTCACTTGTGGTTCTCTGTTTTTGCGAAAGAGATAGGCTGTACGTTTGACGAGTGCAAGCGTGATGTGAAAAGGAAACTTCTTGGACGTAAGCCTGTAATCAATGTTGTTACTGGTGAAACGGATTGGGAGGACTACAAGACAAGCGAAATGTCTGTTACCGAACTATCCTCATTTATGGATAAATTCAAAATGTGGGCACAGGCAGATTTCGGATGTTACCTACCATACTACGGCGATGTAGGTTATGAGGAAATGATGAGAGAATATAGAAACAGATAGATATGAGATTAAAATGTGATATAAGTAAGTGTTCTGCAAATTGTTGTTGCAATGTCCCAATTCCTAAAGGTTACTTCACAGCTTTAAAGAATCGAATCGTCAGACCTATAATCAGGTTTGAGGATGCAGGTAACAATCCCGAATTGGGGGGAAACAATGTGGTAGCTATCACAAATGAGGACATTGCAGAAAACAGATGCCCGTTCCAGCGTTACGATTACAAATGTAACATATACGACCGCAGACCGAAGATATGCCGCATCTTCGGAGAGGGTAAGCACAAGTATTTGCAATGCGGATTTTTGGGGCAGAAGGCACCAACTTTCAATGAAATTCTTACCGATGTTAATTCGGTTATGGATATACTTAAACTTATAGACAAATGAAACTTACTTTGACAAAACAAGAAGTGCTTCTTATCCAGAAGTTGCTCAACACTTACAAAAACGAGTTGCCCGATGACGGAACAGAGAAGCATGGACGTTTTGTCGGGAAGCTCTGCAAGAAAATCAAAAGACAAGTTATTAATCAATTAAAGCAATAAAATTATGGAATCTAATATTTCGCGCGATCATTATGCGCTTGAAGCAATGAAGTGCATAATGATGACAGCAAAACGCAGAAGAACTTTATGGAATAGAGTTGTAACATTGTTTTCCCCATCCAAAGAAGTTAGTATTATAAACTACAACTCTGAAAAACAGGCTAAAGCAGCTTATCAGATAGCTGATGCAATGATTAAGGAACGTAATAAGACAAAGGAGGAATGATTTATGTCAGAAAAAGGGAACAACTTTAACAAGAAAGTTCAGATGCATCTTGCTTGTTCTGGAGATTATCCTATCAAACCTGAAATGTGTTGTATCTATTTCAAAAACGGATTTGCATACGCAAGTGACGGGTATATTTTGGCAAAAAACAGAATTTCAGAAATATCGGGGTTGAAGGAACCTGAGATAACCGCACTTGACGGAAAATTTCTTCACGCTGACTTCTACAAAGATATGCTGAAATACGATAATATTATGATTGTCGAAGATGGCATAGAATGCAGCAAGGATAATGATAAAGTATTCTTTTACTTTTCCACATTTGATAAATATCCTGATGCGGAAAAAGTCTTGCAGGGTGCTTTGAATACGCAGACTACTCCGCTTCCACAAGTGAAGTTTGACATGAAGATTATGCAACGGTTGAATAAAGCTCTTTTTGAAAGCGACAAGTGTGTCGCTACATTTAAGGGTACTAATAAACCTATTGTTTTTGATAGTATGATGGAGGGTGTAAGTAGTGTTGGGTTGCTTATGCCATGTTATAGTGAAGATACGGAGGAATAATATGGAAGAGTTTATTTCAGATTGGTTCATACCGATGGATTTCGGTAATGATATGCCGGAGGAAGAGTCGGACGGTGAGGATAATTTTAATTTTGATTGACATGGAAAAGAAATTTGAACTTACAGACAAGTTTGTATTCAATACTTTTGGAATTAAATTATTCCAAATTAAGTGTACAAAGTCTTTCAAATATGCCAAGGAAGGTGATTTGGGAGGATATGTTGAGAAAGATGAGAACTTAGACCAAGAAAGCGATGCTTGGGTGTCCGGCAATGCTTGGGTGTACGGCAATGCTCGGGTGTCCGGCAATGCTGATATAGAAAATGATAACAATCATTGCGGATTTGATTGTTTCGGTTCATGCAACCGTCACACTCACGCATATTTGACAAAAGATAATAAAGTCGAAATAACTTGTGGGTGTTTTCGTGGCAGCATTGAAGAGTTTGAAAAGAAGGTGGAGGGAACACATTCGGGAACAATCTACGAGAAACAGTATAAAGCCATCATCAATGTTATTAAAATTAAATTTGGGTTGACTGATTTGATATAGATTAAGTGCATTTGTTTACATGCCTTCCCGGTCTGTGAAGATAGGGCGGGCAAACATGGTGGTATGGCGGAATTAGAAGACGCTATTAAGCAGTAGATTGATGCTCTAAGCTGAGGATTATAGGAAATGATAATCGGGAAAGGTTGGCGAAAAGGAGACCAGCATATCAGGTAAACGAAGCATTCGATGGTTATTAATCAATCGGTGACGGATACCAAAACCTACAACAGCGAGCCTTATTCATAGTAGGCGATAAAAGATGTAAATGAGCAGCATAACAATCATGCAGGTGCAAGTCCTGCTACCACCTCATAAATGTGAGCCACACATCAATGGCATGGGTTAATAAATAATGGTTGTGCCCCGGAGAATACGCTTCGGGGCTTTTAATTGGCGAAAATTATGAGAATAGACAAAATTAAGACAGTAGGTCAGCTTAGAAAGGTCATTGAAAATCTTTCTGACGATTACGAGATAGAAATGCGTATTAGACGTAAATTGACGGATGAAGACATAATCAAGTTATATAAAAAGTACGGTAAGATATATCCTTATCCATACGAAACAAGTTATTCAGAGCTTGAATTTGATGATGTAGGTGTGTCTGACAAAGTATTATGCTTGGGAGTTGAACTAAAAGACGAATGATATGCCGTACTACATAAATAATAATTATGACTTACGAAGAGATGAAATCCAAGGCTTGTGTGGCAAGCAGCCGTAGCAAGCCCAAAAATGAGGAACATAAAATACAATGTTCTTGTGTTAGGTATTTCCGTTTAAAATATCCCCATCTCAGAAATATGCTGTTTGCTGTTCCTAATGCGGCAAGACGTTCTGCAAGGAACGGAGCTTATATGAAAGATGAAGGTATGCTTCCCGGAGTTGCAGACCTGATACTTCTTAAGAGCAATCGTTTCTATGGAGCTTTGTGTGTGGAAATGAAAAAGCCGGGAGAATACCAAAGACCAGTCCAAAAAGAATGGCAAAAGGAATGTGAGGCAAATGGTAACAAATACATCGTTGTCCGGTCATTAGACGAGTTTATTAAAGTGGTGGATAATTATTTGAAAGATATTTGAATTTTATTTTGGAGTTTTGAATTTGAGTTGTATCTTTGCGGTGAAAAGTTCGCCAAACTTTGATTTTATATAGCATATCGAAAGTGGATATTTTATATCTACTTGACAGCTTTTATCGCAAAGATATAGCCGTTAGTTTTCCCTACGGACTGCTTTCGTTATGCGAATTTAGTCGGAGTTTGGCGACTTTGGGAAGCTAACGGCTTTCCTTTTATACATAACTCAAATTTCATCGTATGCCAAACTCCATGAAATTAGAGCAGAAGCGAAGTACAGTAACTTCTACATCTACGTTATCGGCTAACGTAAAAGCCATTTTCGTGTTGATAATGTTAGTACTCACTATCATTAATCCTATCTTGTTTATATTACCGTTTATCTCTTGCTTCATTTCAGCGAAGAAAGGAGGTCTGCTATGAAAAAGAAAATAGCAACCGTTGAGATTGAATGCTCAAATTCTCATTTAATACCAACATTCAGTGACTTTTTAAATGAATTACAAAAGCAGTATGATATTGAGAAAGACTGCAAGAATGAAGCATATTCTTTTATAATAACAAACGGACTGTTTGAGGATTTTAAGAAGTTCAGTGAAAACTACAAAGGAGTGGACCACTACAAAGCAATAATCGGAATGCTTATCACTGATGCTGAAATAAAACAAATCAAGAAATAACAAAAATATAATCAACTAAGTGCTGGTAGCCTTATACAAGGCTGCCACACCTCTTATATCATAAATTATGAAAACAATAGGAGAAATAATGAATGAAATAGAACATATACCTAAATGCCCTAAAAGTGGGGAAGTCAATTTGCTTTATTTAATTGGAATAATGAAAAGTGGTCATGGGAAGAAATAGAAAAGTAGGACTTGATTACTTCCCTATGGACGTGGATTTCTTTCAGGATATACGCATTAGAAAACTAATCAAGTATCAAGGCGGTAAAGCTGTAACTGTATATGCTCTCCTGCTATGTATTATCTACAAACAAGGGTACTACGTGAGGTGGGATGATGAGTTGCCCTTTATTATCTCGGAACAAACCGGGTTTGAAGAGGCGTATATACAGGAAGTCTTTAAATGCTGCCTGATAGTCGGGTTGTTTTCTAAAGAACTGTATGATTCTGACAAAGTAATTACATCGAAGGGGATTCAGGAACGTTATAAGAGTATTTGTGACCAGTTGAGACGTGTATGTCAATTTGATGAGTTCGGACTTATTTCCTCCGAAGAAACAGGCATTTCCTCCGAGAAAAGTACACAAAAGAAAAGAAAAGGAAATAATAAAGAAAGCTCTATAAATAGAGCAAAAGAAAAAATGGGTTCTGATTTTGGAAGTTGTGATATAGATCTCAGTGAATTGCAACATGAGCTGTCATCAGACAGCGGATGGGAGGAAGCAATAAGGCTTCATTTGTACCGTAACGGGATAAAGGTTTTCGACCATGATATGTTTCTTCTATGGCTTGACAAGTTCGTGATAAGCCTAAAAGCCGGAGGGACTATCTCGAAAGACAGGAAAGGTTTTATGGAGTATTTTAGGAACTGGATATTGACCGAGATAAAAAAGGGGGCTACAAATTTGTTCCAAGATACGAATGATGCGTTGTTGGAATCTTCTAAAGATAACAATGCCTATTATAAATTCCTGTCATATATCAAGAAACAAGCACCGTATTGTTTTTCCAATATGCGATTGCCTACGGAAGAAGAATTTTTGCTTTTACGGGACAAATATGGGAACGATATGTTTAAAAGCGCATTGCGCACAATAGAGGGCAGAGCAGACATCCGTTCAAAATGGGATGTTTTGTATTATGCTATTTTAAAACAACTCAAGTTTATGAAAGATGAAAGATGAAATAATGCCGAGTGGAATGCGTATATTGCCAAGAGATGAAGAGTGTGAGAAACGTGTTCTTGGGACCATTCTAAGCGAGAGAGATACCATTTACGAAGTGAGGGATATCCTTACTGAAAATTGTTTCTATAACGATTTTCACAAGCAGATATACAGGACTGTATTGGAAATAACGGATTCCGGTGGAAGAGCTGATGCCATCAGTGTGAAATCAAAACTGGAGTTCTCATATCCAGACTTTAGTTTATATGAGCTGACAAAGATTTCAGGAATGTACACATTCGATCTGTATCAATATGCGTGCAGACTTCATGATCTGATGATACGGAGACGGTTCTTTGATATTGGGAGTTATCTCGACAGTAACGCTTTTAATGAGAAGGAAGATATTGCCGACGTCGTGCAAAAAGTGTCAGATCAGCTTGCTAATCTGTTCTCATCCAATTGTAATTCTATCAGCACGGTCAAGGAATGCATAGAATCCGTATATGAAACGATAAACCGCAACATGTCAGGGAAAACAGACTTAACAGGTACACCGACCGGATTTGACAAGATAGATGGGAAAACAGGTGGACTTCAAAAATCAGACTTGATAATTATTGCAGGTGAAACTAGTGCTGGCAAAACGTCAATGGCTGTAAGCATGATGAAAAACGCTGCAATAGCAGGTGCTAAGATAGCCATGTATTCAATGGAGATGAAGAAGGAACAAATTACGTCTAGAATTATTTCAATGATAAGTGGTATTCCTTCAAATGTCATACTTTACTCACCGCTTTCCGGAATGCAGTTGGAAAATGTAGACCGGGCTGTGGATACTGTATCAAAAATGCAAATCTATTTCGATGATAGGAGCACGTCCAATATCGACACGATAATATCTTCAATCCGTCAGATGAAATTTAAAAATGGGATAGACGGGGCTGTGGTAGATTATTTGCAGATTTTGAATGTTAACATGAAGGGAAGTAACAAAGAACAGCAGATGGGAGAGGTTGCAAGAAGGCTGAAGAATCTGGCAAAGGATTTGGATATATGGATTATTGCATTGTCGCAGATGAATAGGGATAATCTTAACCCTGTACCTACATTGGCAAGGTTAAGGGATAGTGGACAGATAGCGGAAGCAGCAGATATAGTTATGCTGATTTATCGTCCTGAGGTAAAAGGGAAGCGGTATCCTGATGAGTTTTCAGACGTGGACACAAAAGGAACTGCCATGATTGATATAGCTAAAGGCAGAAATATAGGACTATTGAAGTTTATTTGTGGCTTCAATGCTGCATCTACTCACTTTTACGACTTGAACATTATTCCCATATCAAGTAATAGCACTGAAGATGATAACAACCCATTTTAAGTATGCCAAAGAAAGTCAAACCGGAAATTGTATATGTCAAATGCCGGAATTGCAAGAATGCCTCGGACTTCGGGGATAATTCTGCGTATTGTAAGGCTAAAGGGCATAGAGTGTGTGCCTGTGACAGATATGGGCAAATTTGCAACAGTTTTCTAAAGAAAGAATTATAACGAAAAAGGAGAAATTTATGAATACCGAGATGCAGAGAAAGATACGTGAATGGGAAGCGGAACGCGACAGAAACCTGCGCATACACTGCCCTCTTGTAGCTGCCAAATTCCAAAGGTGGATTGACAAAATTAATAAAAAGGAGAACGAAAGTATTAACCGCATGAAAGGAAATGTAAAGTGAAAATATACAATTATGAAACCAAAGAAAAAAATAATAGATGCCGCCATAGCCAATGGTAGCATAGATAGATTGAATATGCTGCTTTCAGCCGCTCACCTGTTGAATTGCGAAGCCAATAACTTAGTAGAGGAAGCGAGCGATTTAATGGCAGAGAACTCCCTTCTGCTTGGAGATTTAAAAAAGTTGCACAATGACTTCGTAAAAGTTGCCGATAAGTATTTCAAGGAGTTCTCCACCCTCATTACTACTGATACCGCCAAGATGGATATGTTCTCTGACCTTGATGGATTTGATAAGGCATTCAGAGAGTGGGCTAAAGTACCGTCAGAGTGGAAACCTAGAGAAGTTTGTAGGAACCATTAATTAAAAGTAATACAGAAACAAACAAGAATCATGAAAAGAGAATTAACACCTGAGAATATTCAGGAACTGAAAGAGAATCAAATATTCGTTTTTGGAAGCAATATGAACGGCAATCACGCCGGAGGTGCAGCTAGATTGGCAGTTGAGAAGTTTGGTACAATTATGGGGAAGGCAGAAGGGATACAAGGCCGGTCCTATGCTATTCCTACGCTGGACAAGGATATGCAGAAGGTAACTGAAGAAGATCTGGTAGTATTTTTAGGAAACTTCAGAAATTACGCTAACGAGCATCCGGAAAAGGAATTCCTCCTAACTGCCATTGGCACCGGGATAGCCGGATTTGATGCCAACTACATGGCGTACATGGTACTTAGAGCAAACCTGCCGGATAACGTTACCCTGCCAAAGGAATTTATCAAAATCAAAGGATACAAAGGTTTTAACCCCGATATGACATGTAGGGATTTTCAATACGAAGAAGGTAAGGACTACGAAGAAACAGGCGATATAATGGCTTGCAGTAACGGATTTCACTTCTGCCTCCATCCGTTGGATGTGTTCGGTTACTATCCACCTGCCATAGTTGGTATGAATAAGTTCCACGAGGTTGAGGGGACTGGCGATATGGACGTAGATACGGATGATACGAAAATTGCTTGCTCAAAAATCCACATAGGAGCGGAACTAAGTATTAAGAGTATTGTAGACGCAGCCGTTAAGTTTACGTTTGAGAAATGCAAGTGGAAGGAGGGTAAGACAGCCACCGGCAACTATAGTGCAGCATCAGCCACCGGCAACTATAGTGCAGCATCAGCCACCGGCTACCAAGGTGCAGCATCAGCCACCGGCTACCAAGGTGCAGCATCAGCCACCGGCAAGGATAGCATTGCTCTTGCTGCCGGATACAGGTGTAAGGCTAAGGGAGCTATAGGTTGCTGGATAGTCCTCGCAGAACGTGGAGAATGGAACGGTAATACCTACCCGATTAAGGAGGTCAAGGCGTTTGAAGTTGACGGGGAAAAGGTTAAGGCTGACACATGGTATATGCTAGTCAATGGACAGCTTAAGGAGGTTTAGCGGAAGTAATTAATTTAAAACAAATTAGAAAGGGATTAAAAGATGATACTTACTACTGATAAGATGGTATTTGTTACTGATTTAGAAAATTCGGACGAATATATTGAGAATCTTATAACTGAATATGGCACTAATCAATATCGCATAAAGGTTGACCGGACACTCAATCCACCATATTATCAATTATTTTACGAATGGAAAGAAGGCAAGCGAACGCTTAATAATCATTTGTTTTCTTCAAGTAGATTGGAAAAGATTGTGGATTACATTAATCAGAATATTCAATAAAATATAGAGATGAAGCAAAGTAAATTGACTCATGGCTCTCTGTTTAGTGGGATAGAAGGTTTCGGCTTGGGCGCAGCGTTTGCCGGAATAAAAACACTTTGGAGCTGCGAATATGAAGACTATCAAGCAAGTATAATCAAAAAAAAATTTGGAGAAAACCATGAAATCAACAGAGATATTAGAACGTATTCAAATCCAACATTTGTTGACATCATCAGCGGTGGATTCCCTTGCCAAGACATTAGCGTTGCTGGAAAAGGTGTCGGAATTGTCGGTGAAAGAAGTGGCTTATGGACTGAAATGTACCGAGTTATACGGGAAGTTAGACCTAAATACATCATCATTGAAAACAGTCCAATGCTCCTTATTCGGGGATTTGAACGGGTTTTATGCGACCTTTCCGAAATCGGGTATGATGCAGAATGGCAATGTTTATCAGGCACCGACTTTGGTATACAACAGGGTCGGGAACGATTATATTGTATTGCCTACTCCTGTGAAATCAACGGCAAAAGGAGCATCCAAGAAATCGATATTTCGGAAGCCCTACCTATCGGGGCAATATACACGAGTATATCCGGGATGGAGAACAAGACAGTCAATACCCTCACCCCGATTTGCTGGAAAGTTTAATGAACTTCCCGATAGGGTGGACAGAACGGAGTGTATAGGCAATGCAGTACAACCTATAATTGCGCACTATTTATTTGAATGTATTAAGATTTTCGATAAACAATTAGAGTAAAACAGATCAGAAATGAACAAGAAAGAGCAGCAAGCGATCGACTTTCTTCGTAGTATGGAGCGTGACGATCTGCTATCACTCGGATTCTCCGGAGGTAAGGATAGTGTAGTTATACTTGACCTTGCTGAGCGTGCAGGCATTAAGTATAATGCGATTTACGCCAACACCACAGTAGATCCACCGGGCACGATTAGCTTTATAAAGAGAAACTATCCGCAAGTGAGGATAATTCACCCAAAGAAATCTTTTTTTAAGCTGATTGAGGAAAAAGGTTTTCCATCTCGTTTACGTCGGTTCTGCTGCGAGGAATTGAAAGAGCGATATGGAATTGGTAAGCGAAGCATTGAAGGAATGAGAGCTGCCGAAAGTAGAAATCGAAAAGATTATGAGCCGGAGCAGTGTGATACAAGAAAATGGATGAAAGGCGCAAAGCATATTCTTCCTATCCTTACATGGACAGAAGAAGATGTCTGGAATTACATTCGTAAGCGCGGTTTGCCATATTCGAAATATTACGATGCTCCATATAACCTTTCTCGGCATGGTTGCGTAGGTTGCCCGCTCTGCAATTCTAGGCAAATGCAGCTAGAATTTAAAATATTCCCCGGCTATGCTCGTAGAATGATAGTAGCCGTTGAGAGGTATATGAGCACTCATCCAAATGGTTTCCTTGCTCGCAATTTTGCGGATGGCTACGAAGCTTTCTATTACTACATTAACGAAATACCTATTGCGGAATTTCACGAGCAAAAGAAAGGTTTATTCGGTTTCAGTGCAAAGGAGATTATTCAAAGAGAAATTTTAAATCAATTAGAGTAAAACAGATCAGGTATGAATACACAATTTGAACGGTCAGCATGCGCTACCGATGAATGGTATACACCGAAGGAGATTGTAGATGCGTTGGGTGAATTTGATTTAGATCCGTGTGCCCCGGTCAACCCACTATGGCAAACAGCTAAGGTGATGTATAACAAAAACGTCGATGGGTTAAAACAGGAATGGAAAGGCCGTGTATGGCTAAACCCGCCTTATTCCCGACCTCTAATTGAAAAATTCATCAGCAGAATGGCAGAGCATGGAAACGGTATCGCTTTACTTTTCAATCGTTGCGATTCAAGGATGTTTCAAGACATAATTTTTGAAAAAGCAACGGCGATGAAGTTTTTGCGCAATAGGATTCGTTTCTTTCGCCCGGACGGGACTCGTGGAGATTCACCCGGTTGTGGTTCCATCTTAATCGCTTTTGGCGAGGATAATGCGGAGATATTAAGGACTTGTAATATAGCAGGTAAGTATGTTAGAATCAATTAGAATGACAAAAACATGAATAAGGAAGAATTTCTGAGCAAAAGAGATGCCATCGATTTAAAGTTAAAAGGATTGAATGGCGAAAAGGAGCAGTTGGAAAAGGAATACATTGAATCCAACCAAGGACTTCCTGTTGGAAGCAAGGTTTGTATAACAGTCCCGGCTCATGAAAGGTTTTCTCTTTTGAACAATGAAAGGATATTGGTCCCCGAAGTGAAGAAGTTAGCCTATATTGCAGATTATGAGATTGATGATAACGGGGAGGTTGTTCCCTCTTTAAGGCAGTTGGATTGCAATGGGGGTATGTCGGCAATACCTTTATGTGTTAATTTTAAGAAGGTTATAATTGAATTAATGTAAATCAGAATAAATATGAGTAAAACAGAACGCATAGAAAGTATCCGAAACGACATCAACCATCAGCTTAGTTCTTGCTATCATAGAATTGACATACTGAATAAAAGAAAAAATAAACTCATAGGAATAAGCATGAACATCATTGAACCTCATGCCCTTATACCCAAGTGGTATGATGATATTGAAGAATGGATAAAAGGACATCCATTTCCAAAAACATGTATTGATATGGTGTATTCAAACAAAGAAATTGCTATCAACAACTCTTTAACATGTAATACATATCAGATAGATTATCATATTGTAAAATGCAAATCTCGTGAGTATTATATAGATAAGTATTTAAAGTAAAACGAATTATATATGAAACAGAAGTTAGAAGAAGCAGCAAAGGAATATTACGAAAGATACAAAATTCATTTGGCAAAAGATATATTCAGACCAAGAGTAGTAGATATTTTCAAATCCGGTGCGGAATGGTTTAAAAGTCTATTTCCTATGATGTATTTTCCTCCTTGTATTATGCCAGAGGATATAATGAAAAATACGGAATCGGTAGGAGAAGAAACTATAGTAGCTACTACTCATGACTATATCATCTTTTACAAACACCGGGGATATGACATCGCTTATCGTGAATATTGGAAGGGGCATCACAATAATAAGTGGAAATGGAAAGTAAAGTATGGTCGTTATGTAGATGATGATGAAATACTTTGTTGGATGAGAAAAGAGTTTTAATTCAAATCAGAACAAATATGAAAAAAGTAACGATAATATGTGATGCTTGCGGAAGAGAGATACAGCCATCGTATTTCCGCAGCGCAAGATTGGATTTTGAAATCAATGAATGGAGTGGCGGCTCTGTTGGTGGCAATGAAGATATTTTCATTCAAAACGCTGATTTGTGTTGTGAATGTGCTCACAAGTTGCAAAGATTTATAAAAGACGAATTAAACATTAAACCACACAACCCATAACAAAAGTAGATATGAATAGAAGGACTCTTAAAATAGATATTGACTTTGATGTTCAGTTTTGGGCATTGTTGCCGGCAATAAATATCAATTTACACAACCATGAATTTGAGTTTGAATGGTTGTGCTTTGGATTTTACTTCGGTAAGCAGAAATATGAAATAAGAGAAATTAAATAACCCTCAAAACTGAATGGAAATGAAAGCAAGAATAAAATCAACCGGAGAGATTGTAGAGGTTGAAGACTTATATGATAATGGGACTGCCTTAGTGAATGGTAGGTATTTCAAAGTGTCAGAACTCGACTTCTTT
>OLWQ01000719.1_pt1 | contig 13138 bp, 10 predicted proteins | sample 1673981 | NCBI WGS metagenome assembly OLWQ01 (sample SAMEA103958136, study PRJEB25191) | human gut metagenome | reverse complement strand
CTGCTCATGTATGTGGGTCACCGTTTGCTCCGAACGAAGTTCCTGCCCCTGTTTGTGCAGCGGCGTTGACGGAAAGTCGGTATCACGTCCGGTCGGCTTATGAAATTTTCAAGGTACGTTTCCCATAAAGAAAAATACCGCCCACGCAGCGCAGCGATGGATTTTGTCGGGGTGAGTCGGCGGCAAAATGAATCGGGTGTGTTGCGGGGCGGTAGCTTCTTTCGTGGATTTTTCCTCACTGAAGTGGTGGGTCTCACGGTGATAACCAACCACTTTTGCAGAAGATTTGCAATCAATCTACAAGTTCAGTGGGATTTGTGATAGAGAATATCATGGTTCGTAGGGTACGTCAAGATGATTCCGAAGAAATTATTTATGAATGGAGACAATAGTAAGACTTCTATTATGAATATGATACACTTTACATCATGAAAGAATTTAAGCTGCACAAAGATGATTCAAGCGGATGTGCAATATGCACAATAAGTTTTCTACAGCAAAATACAGATGTGGTCATTTAGCTCTTTTACCAGACAACTTTTTTTGTAAAATAAAAAAATTTGTTGACTTGAAATTGCTTGAAATGTTATCTTGTTGGTAACAAAAGCACGGTGAAGTGCTTGCTACCACACGAAAAGGCAAAACAAAAAAGGAGAGTAAAATGATGAAAAAGCGTATTGCGGCGTTGGTCACCGCCGGTGTCCTTGCTTTGTCGATGCTTACCGGCTGCGGAAGCAAACAGGAGAGCTGGAAAGTTACCTGCCCGTGGGCACCGTCTGGTGTAGCAGCGATGGTCAGCCAAAAGGCTGCTGCCAAGTCCCCTGATTATTCTGATAATAAAATCACACTGGTTGCTGAAGCCGTCAAGGGCGATGCTGCTACTGTCAACACTTGGGTGTCCAGTACTAAGGCAAATGATAAGGAACTGGTCTTCGCCGGTGAGGGTCTGTTCGCCATTACCGAGACTCTGGATCCGGCCAAGCTGCAGTTCAGCTACGACGATTTCGAGTTCGTGGAGAACTTGTACTCCTCCGTCTTCGTCCTGTCCGCTGATTCTTCACTGAACCTCAAGAATCTGGACGATCTGGAGGCCTATGTCAAGGCAGGCAACCCCGTATCCGTGGCCGTTAACGGCGCTACCGGCTCCGAGGCTTTCCTGGCAGCGGCTCTGTTCGGCTCTATGGGTGCCGGCGACCAGCTGAAACTGACTCCGTACCAGTCCGCTGCGGAGGCTGCACAGGCTGTAGCTAAGGGTGAAACGAACTTCGCGGTCTCTCACCAGTCTCAGATTCTTGAGACCTACCAGCAGGGCGGCGTTGATGTGGTTTGCGCATTCGATGACAAGGCTATCGAAAACGGCCCCTTCGCAGGCGTTGAGGGCGTTGGCTCCAAGGGCTACCCCTACTTCCGCAACCGCTGCTTCGTCATGGCTCGCAAAGGTACTGACGCCGCAAAGGTTGCCGAGCTGAAAGAGCTGTATGATAAGATCCTCGCCGATGATGAGATGGTCGAGTGGCTGAACGACACCATGCTGCTGGAAGTCGATACCATGACCGAGGACGATGTGAAGGCTCACATTGAGAACGTCAAGAGCATCGTCGAGCAGTATAAGGACATCGTGGTAGGCTGATAAAAAGCCCTCATAGCGACAAAAAGCTGAAGCAGGGGGAACGGGGACATCCCCTTCTCCCTGCTTTTATGTTTTCAAAAGGAGTTGAAACAAGTGAAAAATCTGATAGAACGTGCCGAAGCAAAACTGGATGAATGGGGCGCAAAGCTCGAACAGAAGAACATCGAGTACCCGGTAGACCTGATTTGCGGCATTCTGTTTCTGGTCATTGGCATCGTGCTGCTGCTCATCATGCCGCAGCAGGTGCAGATCTCGGAAAAAGACGTTGTGAATGGCCGCGCTTTCCCGACGATGCTGATTTGGCTCATGCTGGCCATGAGCGCCCTTCTGGTGGGCCGCGAGGCATACAACATGGTGATGCACCGCCCGACCAAAACTAAAACGCTGAATCTTTTGGTGGAAACAAAAGCACTCGTCATCGTCCTCATTCTGGTGGTCACTTATCTGCTGGCAGAGGTCACGGATCTGTTTGTTGTGGGCGCTGTATTCTGCGCACTGGCATTTCTGGTCTTTTTCCGCTGCAAGAAACCCCTTTACTATGCCATCACAGTTTCAATGGCTGTGTTGATTTGGGTCGTATTCCACTTTGTGCTGAATGTTAGTTTCTGAGGAGGCAGAATATGGGTTTGTTTGACTTTATCGGCCCGGCCTCCGGGCTGCTTTTCACCCTCGAAAATATCATCTGGATAAACCTCGGCGTCTTTATTGGCTGCGTGTTCGCGGCCATCCCGGGATTAAGTGTTATCCTCTGCATCATCCTATTCCTGCCTGTCACTTATACCATGCGTGCGATTCCCGGCATGATGTTCCTGTTGGGCATTTACTGCGCAGGCGGCTATGGTGGCTCGGTATCGGCTATCCTTATCAACACGCCGGGTACGCCCCACGCGGCGGCTACTATGCTGGACGGCTATCCGCTGTCCAAAATGGGCCGCACTAAGGCGGCGTTGAAAATTGCACTTTATGCATCTACCTTTGGCGGTATCTTCTCTGCGTTGGTGCTGCTCTTCCTCGGCCCTCAGGTCGCAAAAATTTCGGCACAGCTCGGCACGGCGGAGTACTTTATGGTCTGCCTGTTCGGCATGACGATTATTGCAGGCGTTTCTGGTAAGAGCCTTGTCAAGGGCATCATCGCCGCCTGCCTTGGTTTGCTTATTTCCTGTGTGGGCGCAGACCCCATGACCAGCTATGACCGCTTTACATTTGGTATTCCCCGTCTGTATCTGGGTCTTGACCTTGCCGTTACCCTCATCGGTTTGTTCGCACTGGTGGAAATCATTGGCAAGGCAGAGCTGAAGCGGAATGAGTTGAACCTTCACGCCGGAAAAATCGGCAATGATGACGGCAAAATCACAAAAGATGAATACAAGCGGATGTTCCGACCAGTGCTGATGGGTTCTATCATCGGTTCCTGTGTTGGTATCGTACCTGGCACGGGTGCGTCGGAGGCCTCGTGGTTCTCCTACAACACTGCGAAGAACCTGTCCAAGCATCCCGAGGAATTCGGCCACGGTTCTGTGGAGGGCGTTGCGGCTGCTGAGTCTGCCAACAATGCCGTCTGTGGCGCGACCCTGATTCCCTTGCTGACGCTGGGCATCCCCGGCGACGGCTGCGTGGCCATCATGTTGTCGGCCCTGATGATAAATGGCCTGAACCCCGGTCTCTCGCTGTTCACCACCGACGGCGCTATCATGTATGCCATCATGCTGGGCCTTATCCTCGTGAACATCTTCATGTTCCTGCAGGGCAAATACCTGACTAGCCTGTTTGCAAAGGTCGTCTCCATCCCTCAGCAGATCTTGACCCCCATCATCGTGATTTTCTGTTTCGCCGGTGCTTACTCGGTGAACAGCAGCTATTTTGATTTGAGCGTTGCGCTGGTGTTCGGCGTGATGGCGTGGTTCATGCGCAAGCTGGAGCTGCCCGCTGTCCCTGTGCTGCTGGGCATGGTGCTGGGCAATATGACCGAGACGAACTTCCGCCGCGCCCTGCTCATCTCGGATGGAAGTCCCAAAATCTTCTTCAGCAGTGTGTATTGCTGGATTTTTATCGCGCTAATCGTGGTGGTTATCATCGGCATCCTGCGCGGCAAGATGAAGGAAACGAAGAACGCGAAAGTGGAACAGTAAAAGGAGGTAAAGACCGTGGCATATAACATTATTTTCTACTTCAGTGACCAGCAGCGCTGGGATACCTGCGGCTGCTTCGGCCAGCCGCTCAACGTCACACCCAATCTGGACAAGCTGGCAGAGGAGGGCGTAAAATTTGACAATGCTTTCTCTCCCCAGCCGGTGTGCGGCCCTTGCCGCGCCCTGTTCCAGACCGGAAAATACCCCACTGAGACAGGCTGTTTCCGCAATAACCTGATGCTGCCCTCGAATATCAAGACTCTGGGCGAGTATATGGAAAAAGATGCCGGCTACGAAACTGCCTATGTCGGCAAGTGGCATCTGGCCTCGGATGGCGAGCTGGAAAAGAAGCCGACCATTGACCATACCATTACAGCCGTTCCGTTGGAGTTGCGCGGCGGCTACACCGGCTACTGGCGTGCAGCCGATGTGCTGGAATTTACCTCCCACGGCTACGACGGCTATGTGTTCGACGAGAACAACAACCGCATCGATTTTAAGGGCTACCGTGCTGACTGCATCAACCAGTTCGCGCTGGACTACCTCGACCAGTACACCGGCGAAAAGCCCTTCTTCATGACCGTATCCCAAATTGAGCCGCACCATCAGAATGACCACAACCACTACGAAGGCCCCAACGGCTCGAAGCAGCGATTTGCGGATTTTGTCCTCCCCGAAGACTTGAAGGCTCTGGGCGGCAATGCAGCAGAAGAGTATCCGGATTATCTGGGACAGTGCGCAAGCCTCGACGAGAACCTCGGCAAGCTGGTGGAAAAACTGAAAGAAAAGGGTCTGTATGAGAATACTGTTATCCTTTACGCTTCCGACCATGGCTCTCATTTCAAGACCCGCAACCGCGACGCCCATCTGAACGGATACGATGACTATAAGCGCTCGTGCCACGACGGCTGCCTGCATGTGCCGCTGGTCATCTGCGGCGGCCCGTTCAAGGGCGGCAAGGAAGTCACCGAGCTGGTCAGCACCGAGAGCATCCCCAAGACTCTGTTGGCTTTGGCAGGCGTGGATGTCGGCGACAAGATGATCGGCGAAAATCTGCTTGACGTTGTGGAAAAGAAAAATCATAATAGAGCTAATGAGGTCTACGCCCAAATCTCGGAGAGCCGCTGCGGCCGCTGCATCCGCACGGCAGATTATATGTACTCTGTCTATGCCCCCGGTGTCAATGGCGGCGAGGCTGCGGCATCTGATGTGTATGCGGACGACTTCCTCTATGATATGCAGAAAGACCCGTGGCAGCTGAACAATGTTGTCGCAGATCCTGCATACGCCGACGTCAAAGCGGAGCTTCGTGAGCGCTTGCTGAACTGGATACAGCACGCAGAAGGCACCCGCCCCACCATCACCGACTGAAAAGGAGCGTTTGCCCATGCTCTCGGCTGCTGAGAAAAAATCTGCTCAGGTATATCGTTGGCTTCTGGCTTATATCGACGAAAACAAGTTTTCTGGAAATCAACGACTGCCCTCGGAAAATGCACTCTGCCGAAAGCTGGGCGTCAGCCGGGAAACGATTCGAGTTGCCATTGACCGATTGGTGAATGAAGGAATCGTGTACAAAGTCAAAGGGAGCGGCACCTATTTCCACCGGGAAAAGGTGATGACGCGCGATTTGAACACCGAGGATGCACTTTATAAGATCGGCCTTGTTTTGCAAGGTCAGGATACGAGTGCAAATTCGGGGCTGATTGAGGGTGTGCGCAGCGTTCTGACACAGGAACGGGTGGATCTGCACGTATTTCTGACCGATAACAAGTTCTGCAACGAACGCCGCTGTCTGGAAACAGTGGTGCATCAGAATTTTCATGGCTTTATCGTGGACGGTGTTAAGTCGAGTATCCTCAGCCCGAATCTTGACTGCTACAAGGAACTTTATCGGCGCAAAATTCCGGTGATATTCTACAACAATTTTTATCGGAATCTGCGCTGTCCGCGTGTGACCATCAATGATATTGAATGTGCGCATCAGTTGATAGGGCGCCTGATCGATGCCGGACATAGCAATATTGCCGGGATATTCGTGTACGACAACTACCAAAGTGTCGAAAAGTTTCAAGGCATGGCGGAAGCGATGCGGGACAGCGGGCTGGAGCTGAAGGACGATTACATCAAATGGTGCATTTCCGACGAGGCGCACAACGAAAGCTACGTTCGCGCGATTGAAAAATTCTTGAAAGGCATTCCAAAATGTACGGCGATCGTTTGCTGCAACTATATCATCTATCGTCTGGTGATAAAGACTTTGCAGAAAATGGGCAAGACGGTTCCGAAGGATTATTCGCTGGTCTGTTTTGACTATTCGGAAGAGACGTATCGACAGGAGGATGTTACCTGTTCTGTGGAACAAGGCTTTGAAATGGGACGCCAGCTTGCGCTGCGTCTCATGGAGATGATTTCCACCGGCGAATGTGATGACCGGAATTACACTTATGTGATGAAGCCCATCCTCTATGATGGACACTCCATCCGGAAGATTCAGAAGGCAAAATAAAAATTCTCCCGGAGGCCATAAATGCCTTCGGGAGAATCTCTTTATCGGTTCTGTTGTGCGAGAAAACGCGCAGCGGTTTGCAGACGTGGAAGAGCATAGGCGAAAAAATGTTTGTATGCTGCGCAGAATCGGTTGCTTCCGGAGGCATCCCAGTCGCGCTTGCAGCCACCCCGGCAGAGCAGCCGGTAAGCACAGGCTGCACATTCTGCGGGCCGCTTGTGGCCCTGTGCCAGAAACATTTGGCTGGTGGGGGAATTAAGCGCCTGCTCAACTGTGCAATGTTTTATCTCCCCAAGTTTCCACTCGTCCAGGACATAAAAATCGCAGGGATAAAGACTTCCGTCACCCTCTACTGCAAGATAGTGTCCACAGGAGCCGGAGGATGCACAGGAGGTCGGCGGCATTCCCAGCAAGATGCGCAGATAATCTTCGAAATTACGGATGCTGATATAATGTCCCTGCTGCAGCTGCTGATACCAAACATCAAAAATGCCGCACAGAAAACGGCCATAGAGTTCCGGCGTTAGGGAATATGCCTGCCCACCAATCGTGTCAAGCGGGTCAAGACATGGGATGAATTGCAGATTGTGCTGTCCCAACTCGCAGAGGCTTTTGAAGGCTCGCTGCGGCTTTCTGGCCAGCTGTCCGGTCACAACACAGAGCAGATTCGTTTCGACCCTGTAGGCATCCAGCAGCGCAAGCGCATGAGTTACTTTATCCCATGTGCCCTGCCCAGCTGCGTCCAGCCGATAGAGATCATGGTTCTCCTGTGTGCCGTCCAGAGAGAGGCCTACGAGGAAAGAGTTGGCTTTGAAAAAGGAAGCCCACTCTTCATCCAGACAAATGCCATTGGTCTGGATGCTGTGGAACACAGAGATATTGCGCTGCATGGAACGCTCCGTTTCCAGAAAGAACCGGAAGAAATCCAACCCGGCAAGAGTCGGTTCGCCGCCCTGAAACAGAAAATGGACGCTGCCGCCTTCCTCTGTGGCTGCAAAAGCCTTTTCAACCAGTTCTCCTGCCATTTCATGGGAAAGCAGTCCCATATTTTTGCAGGCTCGGCTGTTGGAAACATCGTCATAAAAGCAGTACCGGCAACGCAGATTGCACAGGCTGGACGCTGGCTTGACGAGAAATGTATTATGTTTCATAGAGATTCCCTCCGTGCTTCGCAGTTCTTAAAACAAGGATACCGGAAAATACGGGCTTTCGCAAGCAGTAACAGTTAAAAGCTGTTTGAAATAGTAAGAAAACGAATATAGTTGTCCGAAAATCAAAAAAAGGAGAAGAAAACTTGTATGGATGAAAATAAAACATACGGTACACGGTTAGCACGGCTTTGGAAGCTGTTTTTGAGTACGCTGTACATTAGCAGCTTTACCTTCGGCGGCGGCTTTGTCATCGTGACCTTTATGAAGAAAAAATTTGTAGATGAGCTGCACTGGATCGATGAACAGGAAATGCTGGATATGACAGCGTTGGCGCAGTCCTCTCCGGGCGCAATCGCGGTCAATGCTGCAATTCTGGTAGGCTGGCAGGTAGAAGGCTTGATTGGAATGATCGTGGCAGTGTTGGGCACCATCATCCCACCTATGGTCATTCTTTCAGTCATTTCTGTGTTCTACAATGCTTTTGCCACCAATCGCTATATCGCGTTGTTACTCAAGGGAATGCAGGCTGGTGTGGCGGCGGTCATTCTGGATGTTGTATTCGACCTCGGCGGCAAGGTGCTGAAGACCCGCTCATGGGTGTATATTGCCCTGATGGTCGCAGCGTTTGTTGCAAATACGGTGTTTGATGTCAATGTGGTGGTGGTCATCCTTGCCGCTGCAGTATTCGGCGTGGTGCTGGCTCTGGTCCAGTGGAAAAAAGGTGGTGCAAAATGATCTACTTACAGCTTTTTCTCAGCTTTTTGCAGGTGGGTATGTTCAGCGTAGGCGGCGGCTATGCGGCCATGCCCCTGATCCAGAGCCAAGTGGTGGAACAACATGGCTGGCTGACGATGCAGGAGTTTACTGACCTCATCACGATTGCAGAAATGACCCCTGGTCCCATTGCGGTCAACTCGGCAACTTTTGTTGGTTTGCGTATCGCGCAGGTACCCGGAGCCATCATTGCAACACTAGGTTGCATTACACCGGCGCTGTTCTTTGTTTCACTTCTATCCTACATCTATCGTAAATACAAGGATATTTCTCTGCTGCAAAGTGTTCTGGCCTGCCTGCGTCCGGTCATCGTAGCGCTTATCTTTGGTGCAGGTCTTTCTATACTGTCTATGGTGGTGTTCGGAGAGAGTGCAAAGACGCTCGCCAACGTAGACTGGATCGGCATCGGCAGTTTTGCATCGGCATTTTTTGTCCTACGGAAGCTCAAGTGGAATCCCATCCTGACCATGTGCCTGTGCGGCGTGGCCGGGCTTGGACTTCACATTTTGCTCGGAATATAATCTTAAGACAATTTGTCTGTTGGAATCATGAAAATAAATCATTGGGCTTGCAATCAGGGCAAAACTGTGGTATATACATTATACGAAACATTGCTTTGATGAACGTATTACCGTTCAATGACGTATAAAATGGAGGTGCCCGCCATGACCGCCGTGATCTATGCTCGCTATTCCTCGGACAACCAGCGCGAAGAATCCATCGAAGGCCAGATCCGGGAATGCACGGCTTATGCCGAGAAAAATGGCATCACCATCGTCAAGCACTATATTGACCGTGCTATCTCCGCCAAGACGGACAACCGCCCGGAGTTTCAGCAGATGATAAAAGACAGCGACAAAAAGCTGTTTGACATTGTGCTGGTCTGGAAACTGGACCGCTTTGCCCGGAACCGCTACGATGCCGTGAACTACAAGTACCAGCTGGAAAAGAACGGTGTCCATCTGGTGTCTGCCATGGAACCCATCTCACAGGGGCCTGAAGGCATTATGGTGGAGAGTATGCTGATTGGCATGGCGGAATACTATTCCGCCGAACTCGCCCTGAAAGTGGCGCGCGGTGAGCGCGAAAACGCCCTCCAGTGCAAGTACAACGGCGGTGTGGTGCCGCTGGGCTTCACCATTGGCAAGGAGGACAGGCTGTACCATATCGACCCGGAGACGGCTCCCATCGTGCAGGAGATCTTCAGACGGTATGCCGACGGCGAACCGGCCGAGAAGATCGCAGCATCCCTGAACGAGCGCGGTCTGCGTACCCGCACCGGGAAGCCGTTCGTGAAGAACAGCTTCTTCCAGATTTTCCGCAACCGCCGCTACATCGGCGAATACCGCTACAAGGACATTGTGACGCCGGGCGGCATTCCGGCCATTGTTGACCAGGACCTGTTTGACCGGGTGCAGCAGCGTTTTGAGCAAAACAAGATCGCCCATGGTCGGCCTGCAAAAGAGGATGTGAGCTATCTGCTGACCACCAAGCTGTTCTGTGGCAAGTGCGGCACCCTGATGGGTGGCGAAAGCGGCACCAGCCACATGGGAAACACCTACTATTACTACAAGTGCGGCAACGCCAAACGCCACGGCAAGGCGCACTGCGACCTGAAAGCCATCCGCAAGGAGCCTCTGGAGCGGTTCGTGGTGGACACCGCCATTAAGGTGATTTTCAGCGATGAAATCATCGAACAGCTGATAGATTTGGTCATAGAAGCCCAGCAGAAGGAGAACACCCGGCTGCCTGTCCTGAAAGACCAGCTCAGGGACACGGAGAAGCGGCTGGCAAACCTTCTGGAAGCCATTGAACAGGGCATCCTGACCCCGACCACCAAGCAGCGGTTGGACGAGCTGGAAGCCCGGAAAGAAGCCCTGAACACCAGCATTCTGGAAGAAGAGCTGAAAAAGCCCGTCTTGACCCGTGAGTGGATTCGGTTCTGGCTTGAAAAATTCCGCAAGGGTGACGTGGGCAGCACGGAACACCAGCGGCAGATCATTGATACCTTTGTCAACTCGGTCTACGTCTTTGATGACCGGGTCGTACTCAATTTCAACTTCACGGATGATGCCAAAACGGTCACCCGTGAGGAAGTGTTGGGTTCGAGTGCTGTGGACAATGCTCCACCACATCCCCAGACCATTCGGTCTGGGGATTTTTTGTGTCATTCGCCAGCCCGGAACAGCAAGCCGAGAATTTCACTCTTATCGGGGGTGTTCTTTCCTTGGCGGGTGTGGTATACTCGGCTTAGCGCAACAAATCGGAATTGGGAGGCTCGAATCATGTGGAATGAATTAGGCATCAGCGGAGGAACCGCAATCATTATTTTGATCGCGCTGTATTACGTTATCAAATGGGCAGTGAGAAACGGCATCAAAGAAGCCTACCGTGCTATCACGGGAGAGAAAACCAATGAAGATATCCAAAACGAAACAGAACTGAAAGAACTTGGCTCGGATTCAGAAGATCAATAAATCTGCGCTCGTTCCCGGCAAAGAGCAGCGCACAAAAACCCACATAAAGGAGATGCTTCCCCATGGAATACAAACGTTTTGGCAATAAGATCATTGTCCGCATCGACAAGGACGAGGAGATCCTTGAACAGGTCAAAAAACTTGCCCTGAAAGAAAACATCCGCCTTGCCGCCGTGCAGGCGCTGGGCGCCACCAACAGCTTTACGGTAGGCGTATATAATGTAGCAGAGAAGCAATACTACGCCAACAGCTTCAGCGGCAGCTTTGAGATCGTGTCCCTGACCGGCACCATCAACACCATGAACGGTGAATTCTACACCCACCTGCACATGAGCGCCGGAAACGACAAGGGCGAGGTGTTCGGCGGACACCTGAACCGGGCGGTGGTCAGCGCCACCTGCGAGATGGTGGTGGATGTTCTGGACGGTACGGTAGACCGCCAGTACGACCCCGTTACCGGGCTGAACCTGTTCAAGTTCTGAGCTTCTTTTCAAAAACGAGAAAGTCCGCTGCGCGGTGTCTGCGCAGCGGACTTTTGTTTATAGCTCTTCCCGGCGGGTGTAGGGCGTCATGCCGTGGTCTGCGGGGTCGTAGGCTTCCAGCACGGTAATGTAGTTTTCCTGAAAGTGGCACAACACGGTCTTTAAAATGCCGCTCAGCTGCCCCTTTACCGTGATGGTGGACAGGACAAAGTCTGCCACCAGCTGCACCGTCTCCGGCTGCAGCTCAAAGCACAGGCCCACCGCCAGCATAGGGATGACGATCTGCTGCGCCTGCAGCGGCACCGCGCTGCCCAGCTTTTCCAGTACCGGACGGCTCAGCGCCGAGGCTGCCTGTACGCAGCGCTCCACCTTTTCCTGCGGGAAGCGCTGCATCAGTTCCATGCTGCGCAGCTGCGCCACCACGGCGGCATCGTCACGCACGATGCCCTGGGTCACCTCTTCCTCCGTGCGGGTGGTCGCGCATTGCAGCATACAGCGCATGGCGTCCTCATAGCCCTTGTAGTAGGTCTGACGGTCGCAGAACAGGTCCAGCATGGATCGCAGCACGGCATCGGCCTCTTCCGTGACCGCCAGCCGCCCGAAATCTATCGGCGTGCCTTCCATCCCTGCGCTGCGGTCGTTCAGTGCCTGCAGCTCCTCCGGGATGACCGTGGAGGGCAGAAAGCGGTCGTTGCCGTTGCGGTAAAAGCCCCACTCTGCGGGCAGGATGCGGGGAATGACATCGCCGCTGGAAACGATATTGAAGATATTGCTGGTGCCCCAGTCCTTTTTCAGTCTGCCGTCTGCCGCGTGGTTGTTGTCATAATCCTGCTGCAAATCGGGGCAGTCTGCCGCCGTCAGGGACGCCGGGGCGGCAAAGGTATAGACAAAGGTGTTTTTCTTTTCCAGCTGCGGCAGCACGGCGGGCAGACGCGCCGCCACAAGGTTCGCCACACCGCCGCCCCGGCTGTAACCGCCCATCCAGAGCTTCAGGGTGCCCAGCGGCTGACGCTTTGCCGACGCCTGAACGTATCCTCGTATTTTTTCAACCAGCTGCCGCGCCGCCGTCACAAAGCCGGTGTGGGCGCTGCCCGGCCCTGCATGAAGGTTGCCGGACCACTCGGCCCCGTAGCCGGAGCCACGCAGAAACGCCCCGATAATAGTCACCTGCCTGCCGCCGCGCACCAGCGTTTTGCGTGCAACGGCGCACCCCACAGTGTCCGGGGTGTCGTTCAGGCTGTGGGTATAGTTGAACAGCTGCACCTCGGTAAAGCCCAGCTTTGCAAAGGCGTCTCGGATATGGTCGGCGCGGCCGACTTCCCCCTCCATCCAATAGCGCTGGTCGCTCTCCCACGGGCAGTCGGCGGCTGCCGCCATGCCCAAGGTGGCCAGCGCCAGCTGATTGTCGTACTCCGTGGCCGGGTGGTCGAACAGGCTGTCGCTGTAATAGTAGTCGTGCCGCAGGTCGGCACCGCAGCGGTCGCTGCGGTACCACAGGGTATAGTAGTCGTCCGGTACGGCGCGGCCGACCAAGGCCGTAGCCGCCCCGGCCTGCGGCAGCGCCGCAGCGGGTGCCAGCGTCCCCGCCGCAAGGGTCACCGCAAGACCCTTACAAAAATCCCGTCGTTTCATGGTTTCATCCCCCGCATCCTGCCCTGCGGGTCGTACCCCGCAGCGCTTTTTTATAGTATAAACCTTTTTGCCGCCGGATGCAATTTTTACTTGCGGCGGCAGACGGGACGATTTAAAATGCCCTCCGCTTGCGCTCTGGGCATAATCAGCTGAATTGGATTTTTTATTCGGGATTCAGAAAAGCCTGCGGGCTTTTCTGAATCCCCTTTTCACGGGAGGGGTCGTAAAGGAAAACGGCATTTGCAGTGCCGCTTTCTGCGAAAGCGCGGCGCTGCGGGCGAGCGCTTGCTCCCCCTCGGGGGGCTGTCGCGCAGCGACTGAGGGGCTTCAAATCGGCGGAGCCGGAAAAAACGGTTA
>OLWQ01000706.1_pt1 | contig 13284 bp, 14 predicted proteins | sample 1673981 | NCBI WGS metagenome assembly OLWQ01 (sample SAMEA103958136, study PRJEB25191) | human gut metagenome | reverse complement strand
GCCCTGGACCAGGAAAAGCATGTCGTCACCGTCGAGGGCAAGCCGTGTCACTTGACGGTAAAAGAATTTGAACTCCTGCGCTATCTCCTGGTCAATACGGATATCGTCCTCAAGCGGGAACAGATCATGGAAGCGGTCTGGGGCTTTACCTATGAAGGCGAAAGCCGGACCATCGACATGCACATCAAGAGCCTGCGCCAGAAGCTGGGCGATGGCGGCAAGATCATCCATACCGTGCGCGGCGTCGGATACGTCATTGGAGGGAATGTATGAAGCGGAAAGTCTATCTCAGCCTGTTGTCCATGGGCCTGGCCTGTATGGCTGTGACCCTGCTCATTTCGACGTGGTTCTTCTGGCGTTCTACACAGCATCAGATCCAGCAGGAATTGACGATGACCATGGATGTCGTCGAAACGGCCCTTGAAGAAGGCCATGATACGTCCCTGTATTTGAAGAAAATCGGCATCCATCATACGAACGGCCTGCGTATCACTTGGATCAATGCCCGCGGCGATGTCCTCTTTGAATCGGATTACGATAAAGGGATCATGGAAAATCACCTGGCCCGGCCGGAAGTACGGGCGGCGATTGAAAATGGGGAAGGGACAGCCGTCCGCGATTCCCAGACCCTGTCTAAGGCCCTCTATTATTATGCCAAGAAATTGCCTGATGGGACCATCTTGCGGATCAGCTTGGAAAGGGATACGTTTTATGCTCACTTCCTCAGCCTCCTGCCGTGGGCCCTCCTGCTCTTGGGACTGTCGGCCCTGGCCTGTGTCAAGGCCTCGCGCCTGCTGACGGCGAGCCTGCTCAGCCCGCTCCGGCAGACGGCTTTGTTCATCCGCCAGATCAATGACAGCGATGTGAAGATGGTCCAGCCGCCGCGCGTCGACCATGAATTACAGCCCTTAGTGGACAAGGTCTTTTTGCAGAGCCAGACCATTGCGGATAATATGCGCAGTCTGGAACAACAGCGCAATATCATGCGCCTCATCATGGAAAATCTCCAGGAAGGCGTCATCCTGACGGATAAATCCTATGGCATTGCCGGCCTCAACCTGCGGGCAGCCCGCTTCCTGGGCGCTGGGAATACACAGGCTGTCCTGCAGCGCAACCTCCAGGAACTCCTTCCCGATGCGCCCTGGGACAGGCTGCAGCATATGGACAGTGTCTGTGAGACGAAACTCATGCGGGCGGACCGCCTCTATCTGCTGACTCTTCAGCCAGTCTATAAAAATGATGATTTCTACGGCATGTTGTTCATCATCGATGATGTGACCGAACAAGAACACCGGGAACAGCTGCGGCGGGAATTTACGTCCAACGTGTCGCATGAACTGAAGACGCCGCTTACCTCCATCAGCGGTTTTGCTGAAGTCTTATCGACGGGCCTCTTCAAGAATAAAGACGACGTCATCCATTTCGGGACGCTCATCCGTAAGGAAGCCCTGCGCCTCTTGCAGATGATCGAAGAAATCATGCACCTGGCCCGCATCGAAGACGGCAAGCGCCAAGTGAACCTGGAACGGCTATGCTTGCGCGACTTGGTCCAGGACATCGTAGAATTTATGGAGCCGGTCCTGACGGAAAAGAAAGTGACCGTCCAGTGTACCATGGACGACACCGAAGTGCTGGCCGACCGCGGCCTTTTCCGGGAACTGATCATGAATCTCCTGGACAATGCCGTCAAGTACAACCGCCCAGGCGGCCATGTCTACATCACTGTCCGCCACGACGACCATAAGGCCTTTTTCAGCATCTGCGATACGGGCATCGGCATCCCTGAAGACAAACAGCAGCGCGTCTTTGAACGCTTTTACCGGGCCGATTCCAGCCGGTCCCGCAAAATCAAAGGGACCGGCCTGGGCCTGGCTATCGTCAAGCACATCGTCGAACAGCATCACGGCACTATCGCCTTGAGCAGCAAGGAAAACGAAGGCACGACGATTACCATTACCTTGCCGATGTAGGGAGGAGGGGCCATCCGTAGGGGTGATTTTCCGGTCAGGGGCCCCATACCCGTCCGACACATCAAACATCAAACTTTCAACTTCAAACTCAAAAAGGCGCTGTCTTCATGGGACAGCGCCTTTTTTACAATATTTTACAATACATATATATAGTCCTTACATCTCCTTGGTAGGATAAGACTGTATTCAGAATCAGGAACATCTCAGATTCGTTTATTCAAAGGAGAGGATTTTTTATGAAGTGGAAAAAGTTAGTTCTTGTCGCCTTAGCTGCTACCATGGCCATTGGGGCTGCCGGCTGCGGAAGTCAGCAGAAAGCAGATGCCGGGAAAGGTTCGGCTGTTTCCGGCAGTATTACCGGTTCGGGTTCTTCGGCGCTGCTGCCTTTGGTCAAAGATGCAGCTGAAAAATTCAAGACGACGAATAAAGACGTAACGATCACCTTGAATGCCGGCGGTTCTGGCACGGGTCTGAAACAGGTTTCCGATGGTTCTGTCGATATGGGTAACTCCGACGTACCGGCTGAAACGAAACTAGATAAAGCCAAAGCGGAAAAATTGGAAGACCATAAAGTCTGTGTCATGACGGTCGCTACGATCATCAATAAAGACGTAGGTGTCAAGAACCTGACCCGTCAGCAGTTACAGGACGTATTCACGGCAAAAGTCACGAACTGGAAAGATGTCGGCGGCAAAGATATGCCAATCGTCCTGGTTACCCGCCCGAAGACGTCCGGTACGCGGGCCCTGTTCAAACAGTACGCTATCAACGGCGCGGAAGAAGCCGACAATAAATCCCTGGAAACGGATAACTCCGGTATCCTCATCCAGAGCGTCGCTCAGAATCCGGGCGCTATCGGCTATGTTGCACTGCCGTACCTGCTCAATAACGACACAGTCGACTCCGTTTCCATCGATGGCGTAGCACCGACCCTGGAAAATACCTATAACGGTACCTACAGCGTATGGGGCTATGAACACATCTACACCAGCAAAGAACCGAAAGCTGCTGTCAAAGCCTTCATCGAATACATCACAGGCGCTGATTACGGCAAACGCATCGAAGAACTCGGCTATGGCGTAAGCTCGAAGATGCAGACTAAAGAAGTTCACTAATTTACTGGAGGAACGGGTATGAATGCAATCGAAACGGTAGTCCAACGGGCTCACCGCAACGAGAAAGCAGCCAAAACGTTCATCACTATTTGCGGCATCGGTATGGCACTGGTGCCGCTTCTCATTGGCGCTTTTCTCTTCATTAAAGGTACAGATACGTTTTTCACCTTTGGCCACAGCGTGACGGAATTTCTCTTTTCCGGTCAGTGGAAACCGAGTGATACCGCCGAAGGCGGCGGCCAGGTCGGGGCGGCCATGTTCCTGGCCGGTTCGCTGGTCACCTGTCTCTTGTCGCTGATCATTTCCCTGCCCTTCAGCCTGGCTTCGTCCATCTATATGACGGAAATCGCGACGCCTCAGCGGCGGCGCCTCATCCAGCCGGCTATCGAATTGTTCACGGGCATCCCGTCCGTTGTCTATGGCTTCGTCGGCATGACCGTCCTCATCCCGGCCCTGCGCCACATTTTCCCCATGCCCTTTGGCTTTTCCGTCCTGGCTGCCGGCATTGTCCTGGCTATCATGATTTTCCCGACCATTACGACTATGGCTGCCGATGCCATGGCCGCCGTGCCTAAGTCCTGGCGTGAAGCGTCTTACGGCCTCGGTGCGACGCGGTGGGAAACGATTGCCCACGTCGTCCTGCCGGCAGCGAAAAGCGGTATCTTCACCGGCATTATCCTAGGCCTGGCCCGTGCTTTGGGCGAAGCCCTGGCTGTCGCCATGGTCATCGGCCAGATGAAAGTCTTCCCGACGTCCCTGTTCCTGCCGGCCAGTACGCTGACGACAGCTATTTCTGCCGACATGGGCGGCGCCATGGAAGGCGGTGAATACAACGCAGCTCTGTGGACGATGGCTTTGGTCCTGTTCCTGCTGTCGTTCTTGTTCATCTTCGTCATTCATCAGATCAATGCCGCTTCCGAAGTAAAAGGGGGACGGAATTAACATGACAAGTGTGGAAACGAAAAAAAATAAAGATAAAATGATGACGGCCCTTTTTACGGCTGGCGCTGCTTTTGCCGTCATCCTGCTCATCGCCTTTGTCCTCTACGTCGTCGTCAGCGGCGTCAGTGGTATGACGCCGCAGCTCTTGTCCTTCAGCCCGACGGGGTTGGGGAACATGTTCTTCAATACGATTTATCTGGTCGTCCTGGCCCTCGTCGCCAGTACCATTACGGGGATCCCGGCCGGCATTTTCCTGGCTGAATACGCCAAGAAAGGGCGCATCACTCATTGGGTCCGCATGGCTGTCGAAACCTTGGCATCCCTGCCGTCTATCGTCGTCGGCCTGTTCGGCTACCTGGTCTTCATCGTCATGACCGGTTCCCAATGGAACCTCATGGCCGGCGCCATGGCCGTATCCATCCTGACCCTGCCTTTGGTCACGTCCGTCACCGAAGACGCCCTGCGCAACTTGCCGTCGAGCTACCGTAACGGCAGCCTGGGCCTGGGGGCCTCGCATTGGCAGACCATCTGGCATGTCCTCTTGCCGGCCTGCTTCCCGCGCATCATGACCGGCCTCATCCTGGCCGCTGGCCGTGGCTTCGGTGAAGCCGCAGCCCTGATGTTCACGGCCGGTATGTCGACGGATATCGACTGGACGAACTGGGATATTACGGCCACGTCGTGTCCCCTCAATCCCTTCCGTCCCGGCGAAACCCTGGCCCTGCACATCTGGGCCCTGCGCACGGAAGCTCTTCATGCCGATGCGGCCCAGCAGGCAGCTGCGTCGTCGGCCATCCTGATGGTCATGGTCCTCGTCTTCAGCCTGGCTGCACGCTATCTCAGCTATCGAATTGACAAGAAAATGGGAGGAAATAAATAATGTCAGAATATATCTTCGATGTCAGCCATATGGATCTCTTTTATAATGATTTCCAGGCCTTGAAAGACATCAACATGAAAATCAAGAAGAATGAAATCACGGCTCTCATCGGTCCGTCGGGCTGCGGCAAATCGACGTTCCTCAAGACCTTGAACCGTATGAACGACTGGGTCGAAGGCTGCCGGGTCACGGGCGATATCCGCTTTGAAGGCAAGGATATCTTCAAGGAAGTCGACCCCCTGGCCCTGCGCTATCGCGTCGGTATGGTCTTCCAGCAGCCGACGCCGTTCCCGAAGAGCATTTATGAAAATATCGCTTATGGTCCGCGCATCCAGGGCATCAAAGATAAGAAGCAGCTCGACGCCATCGTCGAAAAGAGCCTGCGCCAGGCTGCCTGCTGGGATGAAATGAAAGACCGCCTCAGTAAGAGCGCCCTCGGCCTCTCCGGTGGTCAGCAGCAGCGTCTCTGCATCGCCCGCACGTTAGCAGCCGATCCGTCGGTCATCCTCATGGACGAACCGACATCGGCTTTGGACCCGATTTCGACGCAGAAAATCGAAGACCTGGCCTTAGAACTGAAGGAAAAATATACGATCGTCATTGTCACACACAGCATGCAGCAGGCCCGCCGCATTTCCGATAAGACGGCATTTTTCCTCTTAGGCGAACTCATTGAATACGATAATACTTTGAATATGTTCACCAATCCGTCCAATCCCAAGACGGAAGAATACATTACCGGCCGTTTCGGTTAAGAGGAGGAAAGGCACTTATGCTGGAAATTTACGAAAAATCCGTAGCAGAATTGAAGAACGATATGATCAACTTGGGCATAAAGGTCGAACAGGCCGTCGATAATGCCTGGAAGGCGCTGGAACAGAAAGATATCGAACTGGCATTTACGATGGCGATGACGTCATCGATGAACTGGTCAAGAACTGCATGAAGAAGGACTTGACTATCAGTATGATGCAGGGTCCCGTAGCGGCTGACTATCGGAGCTTGATGGCGACGTTGAAAATCCTCTCCGACTTAGAACGGATTGCCGATCACTGCGCCGACATCAGCCACTACGTCATCCATTTGGAACAGACCCACCACGATGTGCCCTTGCCGCAGGGCATCAAAGAAATGTATGGCGTCATGGCTTCCATGGTCAGCGATGTCATCGATTTCTATAAAGAACGGGGTACTTCGTCCCAGGCCAGCCTCATGCGCGATAAAGACGATATCGTCGACCAGGCCTTCAACAACCTCATGGAAACGCTGGCTGCCGAAATGACGGTCCATCCGGAAAACTCCAAGGACTACATCGACCTGGTCCTGGTCGTCAAATACATCGAACGCATGGCCGACCACGCCAACAATATCGCCGAATGGCTCATCTATCGCGATACCAACGAAATCAGATTATAATAGGCATAAAAAAAGCTGCGCAATTGATGCGCAGCTTTTTTTTATGCCGTGGTTCGTGGTTCGTTGAGCCTCCCCTGCGAAGGGGAGGTGGCCCGTCAGGGTCGGAGGGGTTCTTCACCAGGCGATGCGTCAGCGAGCCCGTTTCCCAACGACGAACGATGAACGACCAACGACGAACAACGAACGGCCGCAGGCACGTTCGCCACGGTCCACGACCCACGGCAAACGACCCACGGCGCCGCAGGCGCCTAGTATTCCGGCGGCATGTTCTTTTTCGTATGCGGCATGGAGAGGGCATCGCCGGGATACTGGTGGTATTTGACGGGCGATGTCGTGAAGCCCCGGCCTACGACTTCCGAAGCGTCGCTGATGATCATGAAGGCCTGCGGGTCGAGTTTGTTGACGATTTCCTTGACCTTGGCTACTTCCGTCAGCTTGATGACGGCGTAGATGACCCGTTTGTCCTGCATGGTGTAAGCGCCCTGGCCGTGGAGATAGGTGGCGCCGTGGCCGACGTAGCGCATGAGGACCTGGGCAATCGGCGTAGCCCGGTTGGAAATGATGATGACGCTTTTACGCTGTTTGAGGCCGATGACGACCTTGTTGGTAATGAAGGCTGCAATGTAAATGGCGACGAAGGTCAGGACGGCCCGTTCCAGGGAGAAGAGCCAGGCGGCCGCCAGGAGGATGACCAGATTGAGGATCATCGTGACCGTGCCCATTTCCAGGGAATAATATTTCTTGACGATGGCGCCGATGACGTCCAGGCCGCCACTGTTGCCGTTGTATTTATAGATGATGCCGAAGCCGATGCCGGCCAGGATGCCGCCCGTAATGGACGAGAGCATGGCATCGTGCATGATGTTCCACGTCGACAGGAAGGCCGTTGCATCGACCAGGACCGAGAGCATGATCGTGCCGACGATGCTCAGGACCGTATAGCGGCGGCCCATGAATTTATAACAGGCAATCATGATCGGGATGTTGAGGATGAAGATACCGATACCGACGGGCAGGCCTGTCAGGAAGTAAATCATGATGGCTACCCCGCTGAGGCCGCTGCTCAGCAAATGGAAGGGGATGAAGAAGGCATTCATGCCGATGGCGACGACCAGGCTGCCGACGAAGGACGCCAGGTAGGGGACGGCTAATTCCCAAAGCGTGTGTGAAGTCAGGGTTTTCATAATTTTTTTTCCTCCGTAATGAATGAAGAATTGTAAAGTAAAGGAAAAAACGGTATAATCATTATAGTATAATGATGAAAGTGTGCACTCAGAGAGGATGCGGAAATGGCGCAGCTCCCTGCTGTCGTCTCATTATAACATAGGAAAAATTTTAATCAATAAGACAATGCACATTTTATACACGGAGTGGAAGTATGACTAAAATAGTAGAAACAGGATACGGAAAAATTAATCTGGCCTTGGCGATAACCGGTCGTCGTTCCGATGGTTATCACGATATTGATACCGTCTTTCAATCTATCGGCCTTTGTGATACCGTGACCTTGCAGGACGCCGATGAATGGCAGCTCACTTGCTCGGTCCCGGGACTGGCCTGCGATGAAACGAATTTAGCGTACAAGGCCTGGCAAGCACTTTGTCCATATAAAAAGGACAATCAGCCAGTCGCCATCCATATCGAAAAAAATATCCCCATTGCCGCCGGCCTGGCTGGCGGCAGTACCGATTGCGCCGCTGTCCTGCGCGGCCTCAACCGCCTGTGGGGCCTGGGATTGTCTCAGGCAGACCTCTGTCATATCGGGACCGGCCTCGGTGCCGATGTACCTTTCTGCATCTGCGGCGGGACCATGCGCGGGACCGGTATCGGCGAAGAGCTGCGGGAGCTGCCGCCCCTGCCGGACTGGCCCGTCGTCATCGTCCATCCTCATGCCGCGGTACAGACGAAGAAGGCCTATGCCTTATTCGACAGCCGGGAAAGAACGAAGCCCATCGATGTCGATGCCGTAGAACGCGCCGTCTGCCGCAGTGATTTCCAGGCCCTGACGGCTTCGATGGGCAATACTTTTGAAGAACTGGTCATTCCCGATGTGCCCGAAGTCGCCCGTTGTCAGCAGCTCCTGTCCTCGTCAGGATTGCGGCCGCTCATGGCCGGCAGCGGACCGACGGTCTTTGCCCTGGTCCCGCTGGAGCGGGAAGGGGAGATACGGCGTCAGGCGGCTTCGTGGCGAGACGTCGACGCCTATGTGACAAAGGTTGTGAAACGAGTGGAAGGTGAAGCCTAGAATGATGAAAACGACAAAAAGACAGCATGCATTGGAACCGATTAAATTAGATGCTTATAAACCGCTGCGCGAAGTGGTCAGCGAAACGCTGCGCCAGGCCATCAAGGACGGCGTGCTCAAGCCGGGGGAACGGCTCATGGAAATCCAGCTGGCCGATGAGCTCGGCGTCAGCCGGACGCCGATCCGCGAGGCTATCCGCAAATTGGAACTGGAAGGCTTCGTCGTCATGGTTCCCCGGCGCGGGACGTATGTTGCAGATATTTCTTTGAAGGATATTGCCCAGGTCTTTGAAATCCGCAGTGCCCTGGAAGAACTGGCTGCCGGCCTGGCTGCCGAACGGATCACGCCGGACGAGCTGGAATACCTGGAACGGATTCTCGTCGAGATCAACGAATATATCGACAATGACGAATTTGATAAGATCGTCGATGCCGATGTCCGTTTCCACGACGTCCTCTATCACGCCAGCCGTAACCAGCGCCTCGTCGATATCCTCAACAATCTGCGCGAACAGATGCTGCGCTTCCGTTCCATTTCCATGCACTATCCGGGCCGCCTGGCCGCGACCTGGGAAGAACATCGGCAGATGGTCGAAAATATTGCCGAACACAATAGTGCCATGGCCCGGAAAGTGGCCAAGAAGCATATGGAAAATTCCGAACGGACCTTGCTGAAGGGCATCAGTAAGGATGAAGAATCGGCCCGCCGCGTTCATGAATTGTTTCCCCATAAAGGCGAATAAGGAAAGGAAGCGACCATGGGATGGGACATTTTCTCTTGAATCATTTCCGCCATGTCCACGAAAAGTCAGAACACATGGATGATTTTGAAAACTTTTTGTATATCCTGACGTACATCTTGTTTGTCTGTCTGTTCATCCGCTCCCTGGTCGCCTTGTACATGGGACGGTGGAACTTGTTCTAAAACTATTATTTTATAGTAAAGAGGGGTTTTTTATGATGAAGACTTTTTCTCTTCCTTTTGGGAAGAGCACACAGACTGTTTCACTCGATGAAGCACACGTATTATATGACCTGCACGGCAACCGTGTCGACGCCGTCGCCGATGAACAGGCTGCCATCCGCCAGGCCCTGCGCCATCCTATTGGCAGCGCGCCTTTGAAAGATGTCGTCCAGGCCGGCGATACGGTCGCCATCGTCGTCAGCGATATTACCCGCCTGGTCCATACGGCCCAGATGCTGCCCATCATCGTCGATGAATTGAACCAGGCCGGCGTCAAGGATGACCAGATTACGGTCGTCACGGCCCAGGGGACGCATCGGGCCCATACGCCGGAAGAAGATGCCATCGTCTGCGGTGCAGACATGGTCAAGCGCGTAAAGATCGTCAGCCATGACTGCCGCGATGCCTCCCAGCTGACCAAAATCGGGACGACCACCTATGGCAATGACGTCTATCTCAATTCGCACGTCGTCCAGGCCGACAAGGTCATCTTGACCGGTGCCGTGTCCTTCCATCCGATGGCCGGGTTTGGCGGCGGCCGCAAAGCCGTCCTGCCGGGCGTTGCCAGTTATGAAACGATTATGCGCAACCACGCCATGGCCTTGACGGAAACCTTCGGCGGCGGCTGCAATCCTAAATGTGAAACGAGCCTTTTGGAAGATAATCCCCTCCACGACGATATGAAGCAGGCCGCAGCCCTGCTCAATCCTTGTTTCCTGGTCAATACGGTCTTTTCGGCAGACGGCGACCTCTATGAAGTCGTCGGCGGTCACTGGTACGAAGCCTGGAAAAAAGGTTGTGACGACTTGCTGCACATCGCCAGCGTACCCATCCAGGACCTGGCAGATATCACCATTGCTTCGGCTGGCGGCTATCCCAAGGACATGAACCTCTACCAGAGCATGAAAGCGCCGATGAATGCCGTCTTCGCCACCAAACCGGGCGGCACGATGATCCTGACCCTGGACTGCCCGGACATCAAGGAACCGGCCATCTTTACGGACTGGTTCTTCCGCAGCGATATGGACGCCTTTGAAAAGGACCTGCGGGCCGACTTTTCCATCCCGGCCTTCGTCGCCTTCAAATCACACTGTATCTTCCGGTCCCTGAAAGAAGCCTACGTCGTCACGCGGCCGGAAAACTTCGACATCATCCGCCACAGCGGCCTCATCCCGGCAGCTACCCTGGAAGAAGCCTGGGAAAAGGCCCAGAAAAACTTGCCGGAAAACTATAAAGTCACCATCATGGGCCACGCCGCCGCCACCTTCCCGGTACTTTAGGTGCCTGTGGCGCCGTGTGTCGTTTGCCGTGGAACGTAGACCGTTTTTGCGGGAAATTTTCGGCAAACAAATCACGCCAAACGAATCACGAAAAGGGCTCGCCGCTTTGCGGCAGCTCTTTTTCTATAGCCTAAAGTTATACGTTTTACCTTTTACATAACTTTGTTGCATGGTATAAAATGACTAAACTATATATCTTTTTTTTATAATTTCCAAGACAAATGGCGCCTTGTGTACTATAATATTCATAATTCACGAGAAAAAGTTGCAATAGGTGAAATGATAGTTCCATTTTCGTTAAAAAGTAAAGGGGTTCTTACAATGAAAGAATACAATCCAGTTACAGCTGAAGTTATCGACGCATTGAAAGCTGTCGTCGGCGATAAATATGTCAAGACCGATGCAGATGTCCTGGATGTCTATAAATCGGACGAAAGCCTGGCACCGTCTTTCTGGAAGACGCCGGAAGTCGTCGTCCTGCCGGCGAATACCCAGGAAGTCTCGGAAATCATGAAGATTGCCAACCGCTTCGACGTCCCGGTCACGCCGCGCAGTGCCGGTACCAGCGTCAGCTGCGGCGCCGTCCCGGCTTATAAGGGCATCGTTCTGCTCATGGAACGGATGAACCACATCATCGAATTGAATGAAGATGGCATGTATATGACCGTCGAAGCCGGCGTCCGCACTATCGACATCCAGAATGCAGCCCACGAAAAAGGTCTGCTCTATGCCGGCGACCCCTGCAGTTCCGACAGCTGCCTCATCGGCGGCAACCTGGCTACCAACGCCGGCGGCAACAAGGCCGTCCGCTACGGTACGACGCGCCATCAGGTCTATTCCATCGAAGCCGTCCTGCCGACGGGCAAGATCGTCAACCTCGGCGCTACCTTGAAGAAGTGCTCGACCGGCTTCTGCCTGGACCAGCTCATCATCGGTTCTGAAGGGACTTTGGGTATCATCACGAAAGCGACGTTGAAACTCGTCCCCTTGCCGCCGTATAAGCTCGACGTCCTGGCTGTCTTTACCGACCTGGCCAAGGCGACGGCACTGGTACCGAAACTGATTAAAGCCGGCCTCAACCCGACGTCTGTCGAATTTATGGACAACAACTTCGTCCGCAGCGCCAGCGATTACAGCGACTTGAAACTGCCTCATTATGAAGATGGCTGCTATGACATCATCTCCATCGAAACCTTTAATGAAGATGAACTGGACGACAAGATGGAAAAGTTGGCCGCTGTCTGTGAAGAATGTGGAGCTACGGACATCGTCGAAGCCGACGACCGCGTCTGGAAAGTCCGCCGCAACTGCCTGGAAAGCACGCGTGTCTTCTCGAAAGTCGCCACGTCAGAAGATTTGGTCGTTCCGGTCACGAAAATCGCCGACTGCATCCAGACCTTGGTCAAAGAAAGCCAGAATTACGATTTCCGCGTCTTCTGCCTGGCCCATGCCGGTGATGGCAACCTCCACTTCCAGATCCTCAAATGCGATATGAGCGACGAAGACTGGGAAAAACAGTTGAAAGAATTTCGTGCCAAAGCCTATAAATACGTTTACGGCTTAGGCGGCCGCCTGTCCGGTGAACACGGCATCGGCTTGAAACGCCTGAAATACATGGAAGAATATACGGATCCGGCTGAACTGGACCTCATGAAGACCATCAAACGGGCCGTCGACCCGAAATGGATTCTCAACCCGGGCAAAGTCATTGAAGAAAACTAGATGAGTTAGTGGAAGATAGCTTTAAATTTAAAAACCTTCACTAAAAACTACAAACTACAAACTGCAAACTTAATACTCAAAAAGGGCTTGTCGTCGTGCGACAGGCCCTTTTTATGTTTGAAGTTCTACTTAAACGTATTACTTTAAACTATAAAGATTCAGCTTAAAATTATAAATTAGCTATTGGACAAATAACGGACTCCTGTGGTATACTATATATAGCTATAAATCGATAATTAATATCAAAATAACACAGGAGGAGATGTTTCTATGAAAGCCATCGTCGTCTATTCTTCGAAAACAGGGCGCATACAGCAGATTGCCCAGGCTATGGTGCAGGTCTTGCCGCAAGGGACGCCTTGCGTTCCCGTCGATGAGATGCCGTCTGATTTTTCCAATTATGACTGCGTATTCATGGGCTTTTGGATTGATGAGAACCAGGCAGACCCTAAGGGACAGGAAGCGTTGAAGAAAATTGCCAATGACCACGTGGCCATCTTTACTACCATGTACGACGACCCCTATTCGGACCAGGCGTCGAAACACCTGCGCAGTGCCGTAGAGCTGCTGAAGCCTGGCAGCGGTGTCGTCGGGACCTATATCACCTGGACTGATAAAGCGCGTTATATGTACGAACCGGAGGCCGGCGAGGACCTGCATCTCGATGAGGCCCAGTCCTTCGCCAAAAATACCGTGAGCCGCCTCAAGGGAAATTGACGAAAAGACCCCGGACTTCTCAGAGTCCGAGGTC
>OLWQ01000671.1_pt1 | contig 13628 bp, 7 predicted proteins | sample 1673981 | NCBI WGS metagenome assembly OLWQ01 (sample SAMEA103958136, study PRJEB25191) | human gut metagenome | reverse complement strand
TCTACTGTCCGATGTATGCACGCATCTGGTCCCTGCGCCGCCATGTAAACCAGCGTGATGCCCGCCCGATGATTCTATGTGAATATGCCCACGCTATGGGTAACAGTGTAGGTAATCTACAAGACTATTGGGATTTGATTTATAAATATGACCAGTTGCAAGGTGGTTTCATATGGGACTGGGTAGACGCTACTTTTGATATCAAAGACAAGAACGGAAACAAGATTTGGGCTTACGGAGGCGATATGGGCTTCGTGGGTGTTCCTAATGACTCCAACTTCTGTGCCAACGGATTGGTAGCTGCCGACCGTTCACTTCATCCGCACATCTGGGAAGTGAAAAAAGTATATCAATATATTCATTTTGATCCGGTTGCCTTTACCACCAAGCAAATTAAAGTGACTAACTGGCATGATTTTATCGGTTTGGAAGATTACAAACTACACTGGACTGTAGAAACAGACGGAAAAGCTGTACAAAGCGGTGAAATGGATTTCCCGGTTATGGCCGCCCGTTCTTCTGCCTTCATCACTATCCCGATGAACTTGATTCCTAACGATGGAAAAGAATACTTCCTGAAATTGGAAGCATTTACCAAAAAGGAAGCCCCATTAGTTCCGAAGGGACATCAGGTAGCCATGGAGCAATGGCAACTGAATCCGGAAGGAGAACGGCTGCTGAATGCTACATGGACTGCCCGGGAACTAGTAGACAAAACTGTAAATACCGAACGTACTCCGGATGCCATTACCTTGACAGGAGAGAACTTCCGTATCGCATTCTCTACTGCTGATGGTGAAATGACAGAACTCTTATATAACGGGAAGAATCTGATAAAAGAAGGATTGCAACCCAATTTCTGGCGTGCGTTAACCGACAATGATGTTGCCAACAACCACCTGGAACGTTGCGGCATCTGGAAATTTGCAGGCAAGAACGCCAAGTTACAAAGTATCGACCTGAAAGAAGATTCAAACAAACAACTGGCAACCGTTACTGTAAATTATAAACTGGAAGCACAAGAATCAACTTTGCAGACCGTCTATCAAGTACGACCCAATGGAGCAGTCAAAGTAAGTATGCACTTTGTACCCGGCAACAAATCCCTTCCTGAAATGCCACGTCTGGGTATGCGTATGATTCTTCCGGCAGAATACGATGTGATGACCTGGCTGGGCCGCGGACCACAAGAAAACTATGCAGACCGCAAGACGGGTTATCCTATCGGGCTCTATACCGCTACAGTATGGGAACAATTCCATCCGTATGTCCGTGCACAGGAAACCGGCAACAAAACCGATGTACGATGGGTTGCATTGCGTAATAAAGCAGGGGAAGGCCTGTTAATCACAGGTGAGGAACCGCTGAATGTCAGTGCATGGAATTTCCCGTTGGAGGATATTGACTATGTAGCATTCAATACAGAACGCCGTCATGGTGGAAGTATTATGAAGAAAGACATGATATGGTTAAACATCGACCACCGTCATATGGGGGTAGGTGGAGATAATACCTGGGGAGCGCAAGTACATCCGGAATATACCATCACTCCGCACGAATGGCAATACAGCTTTACCATGCAACCTTTGAGCAATCAAGACGATGCCGCTGAAAAAGCGCATAAGAAATGGTTTTAAAATAATAACGAAATGACATGAAATATAAATTTACCAAAATCATTCTTCTCACAGCAGTAGTCGCAGGTCTCACAACGGCCTGCACACCTGCCGGTGAGAACATCCCCACAGGCAAAAGATATGAATTCAATAACATACTGGATATAACCTATACCCCCGATACACTGACACGTTGCGGGGGATGGTTTACAGACGCCGGTTCCTGGATGGGATTTACCCTTCCGCAGAAAGATCACTGGGTGAACGGTTTCTGCGGTCCGTTCAGTCTGGATATGAACCGACGCCAATGGATGGCGCAATCTGCTGTCACGGTAAGATATGCCGATCAGGCGAATGTTATATTTACTCCGGATTCCACTTGTTATTTCCCGGGAGAGTTATATCTTTCGGCAAGTTCAGAGGAAGGTAAAATCATTCAACGCTTGAATTTTTTAGATGCTTCTACCGCATTGCTCCGCATTCACTCCGATGCAGGAAAGGAACTCTCCTTAACTGCCAGCCAATGGGGAAAAGAGATACAAGTCCAAACAGACCAGAATACCGTCATCGCCCGTCATCCCTCCGGTGAGATTGTAGCATTAACTTTTACCCCGGATGTTAGCGTAAAGGGCACTGACAATAATTACCAGGCAAAAATCAATGGCAGCGAACACGACACCTACGTAGCCATTTCTTTCTATACCGGAGAAAAAGAACTTTCTGCCGGATTACAGAAAGCGCAATTGGCTCTAAGCAATCCGCAGGAAGGGCTCAAAGCCAACAAAGAACGCTGGGAAGGTTATCTCACCAAGATTCTGCGCAAAGATATGAAACCTGAGTATGACCGTATCGCCGTGAAAGCAGTTGTTACACTTATCAGCAACTGGCGTACCCACCGTGGCGGATTGCTCCACGAAGGAATTGTTCCGAGTCATGCCGCATACTACTTCGTAGGATTCTGGGCCTGGGACACCTGGCGCTTCTCTGCCGCCCTGGCAAAATTCAATCCTAAACTTGCCAAAGACAACATCCGCGCCATGTTTGACTACCAGCAACCGGACGGCATGATTATAGACTGCATCTACACCGATCCTGCCGAGAACAATGCACGCGACAGCAAACCTCCTCTCGTATCCTGGGCTGTAGACGAAATATTCACCCATACCAATGATACGGCATTCATCAGCGAAATGTATCCGCAATTGATGGCCTATTACAAATGGTGGTACAACAAGCGTGACCATAACCGCAACGGTATGTGTGAATACGGTTCCACCGATGGTACACTGGAAGCGGCAGCATGGGAAAGCGGCATGGATAACGCCATCCGTTTCGATGATGCCAAGATGCTGAAAAATGACGGTGCGGAGGATGCATGGAGCATGGATCAGGAAAGTGTTGACCTGAATGCCTATCTGGCTTTGGAATGCAAGTTATTGAAAAAGTTCGCCGGTATTTTGGGAGTAACTTTCGATGGTCCGGATTACAGCAGCCAGGTAGCCGATTATTTCTTCGACAAAGAAAAAGGTTTCTTCTTCGATCGCCGCTTAAAAGACGGAAGCTTCATACAGGAACCGGGATGCGAAGCATACACCCCCTTATGGACAAAAGTTGCCACGGCCGATCAGGTAAAAGCCATGCTGCCCCTGCTGACCGATACAGCCAAGTTTTCTACATACATTCCCTTCCCCACAGTGGCAGCAGACCATCCGAAGTACAATCCTCGTGGCTACTGGCGCGGTCCTATCTGGTTGGACCAGACTTACTTCGCTATCCGCGGCCTGCGCAATTATGGATATAACAAGATGGCGGATGAATACACCCTCCAGGTATTCGACCGTCTGCAAGGCTTGAAAGAAGGCGCACCGATACATGAAAACTATGGCACACACACCGGTGAATTGTTAAAAGCTCCCCATTTCAGTTGGAGTTCATCACATTTGCTGATGTTATATGATGATTATGGCAAATAAACTCTCTCTTTTTACCTTAATATAAATAATACCAAAAGGGGGCCGCACTCGTGATGAATGTAGCCCCCTGCTTTTATATCGTATTACCTGTTACCCCCAATACACTCTTTTCAGAAGTGATAAAAATTCTCCAATGAATGAGTAGAATGTTACAGGTGTAAGATTATATATCTTCCAGCTGCAACATGATATATCCTTCAGCCTATACATCCGTATGTGTTCACACTTCACAACAGGAAACTTCAAAACATCTGCCCCTTTTTTAAAAACAACAGGACATATTAAAAAAACATCAAGAGCTTTTATTAATACGTCCTGTTGTTTCTCCTGTTTCTTTATATACACATAGCAAAACACTTATTTTTCCTTCAGAAGTTTCAGCCTCTCCGCAAACGCTTTGTTCATCGGCATTCTGGCTGAAGAATTGATACCTCGAAATCTTTCAGCCTGGAAAAAATCCTTCAGCCGGAAAGCGCATGAACAGGGAGTTTACGAAAAGGCTGAAACTTCTGAAGGATTTTTGGGGCAATTCTTCGGGAGGAGCATATTTTCCACCGGAAGAGGAATATGCCCACAGAAAAGAACATAAAAAGACGCAAGAAACCGGGATGCCTGATATCTTGTTACAAGATGCGGCAAATCTTGTGAGAAGTTTCTCCCAATCTTGTGGGAAGTTCCGCTGATTCTTGTTATACAAAAAAAGCCTGCCATTAATATAATGTTTATCAATGGCAGGCGACTTATTTCGTTTGGAGAAATCAAAACATCCTGCTGACGCGCTCAATGCCGGCAGCCAGCATATCTATCTCCTCCTTGGTATTATACAAACCGAAAGAAGCACGCACGGTTCCTTCAATCCCCATACGAATCATCAAAGGCTGAGCACAATGATGCCCGGTACGTACGGCAATGCCCAGACGGTCAAGCAACGTACCCATATCCAAATGATGAATATTTCCTACCAAGAAAGAAATGACACTGCTCTTATGCTCAGCCTCTCCGAAGATACGCATTCCGTTTATTTCTTTCAGACGCTGCATGGCATATAGGGTCAGTTCATGCTCATGGGCGGCAATGTTCTCCATACCAATGGCAGATACATAATCCAACGCTTTTGCCAAGGCGGTAGTACCGATATAATCGGGAGTTCCCGCTTCAAACTTAAACGGCAATTCATTAAAAGTCGTTTTCTCGAAGCTGACACTTTGTATCATCTCGCCTCCCCCCTGGTAAGGTGGAAGCTTATCCAGCCACTCTTCCTTTCCATAAAGCACCCCCACACCGGTAGGACCATATATCTTATGTCCGCTGAAAGCAAAAAAGTCGGCATCCAAATCCTGGACATCCACTTTCATGTGAGGAACACTCTGCGCCCCGTCAATCAAAACGGGAACACCGTGTGCATGGGCAGTCGCAATCATCTCTTTCGCCGGATTGACAGTGCCCAACACATTACTTACATGAGCGAAACTCACCAGCTTGGTCCGTTCCGAAAAGAGTTTCTCATATTCATCCAACAACAGTTCTCCCCTGTCATTCATGGGAATCACTTTCAGCACGATTCCTTTACGCGCAGCCTGTAACTGCCAAGGTACAATATTGCTGTGATGCTCCATGACAGAAACAATCACTTCATCGCCTTCCTTCATCTGACTTTCGGCAAAGGAAGAAGCCAACAGGTTGATACTCTCCGTCGTGCCCCGTGTAAACACGATTTCATTGCTACTGCGTGCATTGATAAAACGACGTACAGTCTCACGAGAAGCTTCATGCAACTCGGTAGCCTGCTGAGACAGGAAATGCACACCACGATGCACATTGGCATTGACCGAATAATATTCATCGGTTATGGCTTCAACCACTTGGCGCGGTTTCTGAGTGGTAGCCCCATTATCCAGATAAATAAGCGGCTTTCCATACACCTCCCGATCTAATATCGGAAAATCTTCTCTTATTTTTTGTATATCGTACATGACGTCCTATTTACATATCGCACATCCCTGACATTTATTCAACTCACCACGGAAGCGTTTTTCCACCAACAAATGCAAACGGTCTTTCAATGCATCCAGACGGATCGTATCTATTACTTCATTGACAAAAGCAAACATAAGCAATAAACGTGCTTCCTTCAGACTGATACCACGCTGTTGCATATAGAACAACGCATTTTCATCTAGCTGACCGACAGTAGCTCCGTGAGAGCACTTTACGTCATCCGCATAAATTTCCAGTTGCGGCTGAGTGTACATATGGGCATCACGAGTAGCACAGAGGTTGCGGTTGGTTTGTTGGGAATTAGTATGTTGTGCTCCTTCACGTACCAATACTTTTCCGGCAAACGCACCTGTCGCCTGATCATCCAATACATATTTAAACAGCTCATTACTAGTGCAATCAGCAACCTTGTGGTCAATGAAAGTATGATTGTCCACCTGTTCATTCTTATCGGCAATGACCATACCACACAAATTGATCTCAGCTCCACGTCCGGCCAAAGTTACTTCAGTTGTATTACGCGTAGTACCGTTATGCAAAGTCATACCATTCAAAAGCACATTACTGTCTGCCTCCTGGTTCACATAGAGGTTACTGAAACGCACTGTGCTGGTATGGGTTTCTTCCAGTTCATAAAGATCGAAAGTAGCATTTTCTTTTGCAAAGACCTCAATAACCTGAGTAGAAAGGAAATTTACATTATCCATGGCATGATCACAAATCAACAGACGAGCCTGCGCACCTTCTTCCAGCACAACCAGCACACGGCGGTTCACCATAAAATTAACATCAGCACGCAATATGTTCACCAGTTGAATGGGTTTGTCCACCACCACGCCTTTCGGCACATACAGCATAAAGCCATCCTGGGCAAAAGTAGTATTGAAGGCGGTCACACCATCCTTGGAAGTATCTGCCAACTTGCCATAATACTGCTTGACCAAAGCCGGATATTGTTCAGACAGCTCTTTCAAGCTGCCAAGCAACACTCCTTCCGGCAATTGTGCCTTCGGCAAAGCCTTACGATAAAAAGCATCGTTTACTACAAAATAAAGAGCGATACTCATATTAGGTACATCGCACTTGAACACTTCATACGGATTCACCGGAATGTCGAGTCTGTTCAAATTCAAACCATAATCCGGCTCGAACAACTTGCTCACATCCGTATATTTATACTTCTCCTGTTTGCGGGTAGGGAAACCTAATTTTTCGAAATCTGCGAAAGCTTGCGCACGGGGAGCGTTCAGCACCTCGGCACTATGCCGGCAAATCATCGCCTCACATTGAGAAAAGAGATCAATATATTGTTGTTCTGCTCTCATAATCACTTTCTTCTTTAGGCATCAAATTATTATTCTCCCAACTCGGCTTTTATCCAGTCGTAACCACGCTCTTCCAGTTCCAAAGCCAATTCGGGACCCGCAGTCTTCACAATACGTCCTTTATACAATACATGTACAATATCGGGTTTGATATAATCCAGCAACCGTTGATAGTGCGTAATGACGATACAACTTGTTTCGGGAGTCTTCAGTTTGTTCACACCCTCGGCTACAATACGCAACGCATCAATATCAAGACCGGAATCCGTTTCATCCAAAATACTCAACTTAGGCTCCAGCATAGCCATCTGGAAGATCTCATTGCGCTTCTTCTCACCACCGCTGAATCCCTCGTTTACCGAACGGTTTGCCAATTTATTATCCAATTCCACCACAGCCCGCTTCTCGCGCATCAGCTTCAAGAACTCACTGGCTGTCAATGCAGGGAGGCCTTTATATTTACGCTGCTCGTTTACCGCCGCACGCATAAAGTTCACCATACTGACTCCGGGAATCTCCACCGGATATTGGAAAGACAAAAACAGACCTTCATGACTGCGATCCTCAGGACTCAAAGCCAACAAATCTTTTCCTTCAAAAGTCACCGAACCTTTCGTTACCTCAAAAGCCGGATTGCCTACCAACACAGACGAAAGGGTACTCTTTCCGGAACCGTTGGGTCCCATAATAGCATGAACTTCACCTTTCTTTATGCTTAGATTAATACCTTTCAATATTTCTTTGCCATTGACACTGGCATGTAAGTCTTTTATCTCTAACATAATTCTATTAAATTCTTAGTTCTTCATTTATCCTACACTTCCCTCTAAAGAAATAGCCAGCAGCTTCTGTGCCTCTACCGCAAACTCCATTGGAAGTTTATTCAGTACTTCTTTTGCATATCCATTGACAATCAACCCAATAGCGTCTTCCGTAGGAATACCGCGCTGATTGCAATAAAACAACTGGTCTTCGCTGATCTTGCTGGTTGTCGCCTCATGTTCCACCACAGCAGTCTCATTATGAATATCCATATATGGGAATGTATGAGCACCGCACTGGCTCCCCAGCAACAAAGAGTCACACTGACTGTAATTACGGGCATTGTCTGCTTTCTGAGCCACACGTACCAGACCACGATAAGAGTTCTGGCTCTTTCCGGCACTGATTCCTTTACTAACAATGGTACTACGGGTATTTCTGCCTAAATGAATCATTTTAGTCCCCGTATCAGCCTGCTGATAGTTATTCGTTACTGCCACCGAATAGAATTCAGCAGTAGAATTATCTCCACTCAGGATACAACTGGGATATTTCCAAGTAATGGCCGATCCGGTTTCCACCTGTGTCCAGCTCAATTTGCTATCCACTCCTTTGCAATGACCGCGTTTTGTCACAAAGTTATATACTCCTCCTTTGCCTTCGGCATCTCCCGGATACCAGTTCTGTACGGTAGAATATTTCACTTCCGCACGGTCATGCACCACAATCTCCACTATGGCCGCATGTAATTGGTTCTCATCCCGCATAGGGGCCGTACATCCTTCCAGATAAGAAACATAACTATCATCATCCGCAACAATCAGTGTACGCTCAAACTGACCGGTATTGGCTGCATTGATACGGAAATAAGTGGAGAGTTCCATAGGACAACGCACTCCTTTCGGAATATATACAAACGATCCGTCACTGAATACTGCCGAGTTCAAGGCTGCAAAGAAATTATCCCGCGGCCCGACCACCGAACCCAGATATTTCTTCACCAAATCGGGATGCTCACGCACCGCTTCACTGAACGAACAAAAAATAATCCCTTTTTCCAACAAGGTTTCTTTAAATGTAGTCTTGACAGATACAGAGTCCATGACAGCATCTACTGCCATACCGCTCAACGCCATTTGCTCCTCCAAAGGAATACCTAATTTATTGAAAGTTTTAATCAACTCAGGATCTACCTCATCCATACTTTTCGGTCCTTCTTTTTTCTTTGTAGGGTCCGCATAATAGGATATAGCCTGATAATCTATTTCAGGGATAGTGAGGTGTGCCCATGCAGGCATCTCCATGGTCAACCAGTAGCGGTATGCTTTCAGGCGAAACTCCAGCAACCACTCCGGCTCGTTCTTCTTTGCAGAAATCAAGCGGATAACATCCTCATTCAATCCCCTTTCTATAATATCTGTGTGAACTTCTGTGGTGAAGCCATATTTGTACTTCTCCTGCGTCAGTTCTTTCACATATTTATTGGGTTCTTCTTGCATATCTATCTTATATTTCTATTAATTGTTCTGTTACATTCTTAAATACCGGAAAAAAGATACCGGACAAGTCCCTCATAGAATAATATAACACTGATTCCTTCTTTTTTGTTGCACTGATCATCTCATTGTTCGGATCTATATATTCTATCACATGAATAGCTAACCCTATCAGTATCATATACTTCAATGCTCCCAATCCGCTGCCTAACCAACGGTTCAGCCATCCCAGGTGCACAGCATCCAATGCTTTTGTCAACAAAGAGGCGACGAACGCAAAACCTAAAGGTACAGCTATCCAGATCAATATAAAAGCCAAGACCTGTGCTACAGTCGTCGAAGTACCTAGAACCGGCGCCAACCTTTCGGCAACAATGCCAAACAAGGCACGAGCCATCAGCAATCCGGCTATCAACCCTACAATAGACGCCATCTGCTTCACAAATCCTTTTATTAATCCCATAATGACACCCACACCAATCATAGCCAATATAATAATATCTATTGTCGCCATCTTTATCGTTATTACAAAAAGCAGTAATGCCATTCTGAACAAAGCGAAGAATCTGCCAGCCCACGCGCTGGGCGAGGTGCCAGATCCTTCGCTATGCTCAGGATGACATTACCATCTATATTCTCAGACTTCAGTGTATTACAAAGTCTGTTTAACCTCTACTTCTTCGTAAGCTTCAATAATATCACCGACCTTGATATCGTTACAGTTTGTCAGACTGATACCACATTCAAAGTTAGTACCTACTTCTTTCACATCATCCTTGAAACGCTTCAAAGCATTGATAGCACCGGTAAAGACTACAATACCATCACGAATCAAGCGTGCCTTATCAGAACGTTTCACCTTACCTGTCTTCACCATAGCACCGGCAACCAAACCGACCTTGGTAATATTGAAGACTTCACGCACTTCGATGGTTGCAGTAATCTGTTCCTTCAAAGTAGGTGCCAGCATACCTTCCATAGCAGCCTTCACTTCTTCAATCGCATCATAGATAACAGAATATTTGCGGATATCCACACCCTCCTGCTCAGCCAGTTTGCCGGCAGAACTTGAAGGACGAACCTGGAAACCTACAATAATCGCATCTGATGCAGCAGCCAAAGTCACATCCGACTCGGAAATCTGACCGACACCTTTGTGGATCACATTAACCTGTACCTGTTCTGTAGACAGTTTTATCAATGAGTCGCTCAACGCTTCGACAGAACCGTCCACGTCACCTTTAACAATCACATTCAGCTCATGGAAATCACCCAAAGCCAAACGACGGCCCACTTCATCCAATGTCAGCAGTTTCTGAGTACGCAAGCCCTGCTCACGCTGCAACTGTTCACGCTTGTTGGCAATGTCACGAGCCTCTTGTTCCGTATCAATCACATGGAAAGTATCACCTGCCGCAGGAGCACCGTTCAGTCCCAGAATCAATACCGGTTCGGAAGGACCGGCCTCCTTGATGCGCTGGTTACGTTCATTAAACATGGCTTTCACCTTACCATAACTAGTACCAGCCAAGACTATATCGCCCATTTTCAGCGTACCGTTTGCCACCAACATAGTAGCCACATAACCGCGTCCCTTGTCCAACGACGATTCAATGATAGAACCGGTTGCCTTGCGGTCGGGATTAGCCTTCAAATCCAACATTTCAGCTTCCAGCAATACTTTTTCCAACAAATCGTGTACACCTGTACCTTTCTTTGCCGAAATATCTTGCGACTGATACTTACCACCCCACTCTTCCACCAGGAAGTTCATGGCAGCCAGCTCTTCCTTAATCTTGTCGGGGTTGGCAGTCGGTTTATCAATCTTATTGATTGCAAATACAATAGGAACACCCGCAGCCATGGCATGGTTGATGGCTTCCTTTGTCTGCGGCATCACGTTGTCGTCAGCAGCCACAATGATGATGGCAATATCCGTAGCTTTGGCACCACGGGCACGCATGGCGGTAAACGCCTCGTGGCCCGGAGTATCGAGGAATGTAATCTTACGTCCGTCGTCCAGCGACACGTGGTAGGCACCGATGTGCTGTGTGATACCACCCGCTTCACCGGCAATCACATTCGCCTTACGGATATAGTCGAGCAATGAAGTCTTACCGTGGTCTACGTGACCCATCACCGTTACAATCGGAGCGCGAGGTTCCAAATCTTCCTCATCATCCTCTTCCTCTACGATGGCCTGCGCCACTTCTGCGCTTACATATTCTGTCTTGAAGCCGAATTCCTCAGCCACCAGGTTGATGGTCTCGGCATCCAGACGCTGGTTGATGGATACCATCATACCAATGCTCATACAAGTGGCGATGACCTGAGTAACAGAAACATCCATCATGCTTGCCAACTCGTTGGCCGTCACGAATTCCGTAATCTTCAGTACCTTGCTTTCTGCCATTTCCATGTCTTCCAATTCCTGCATACGGCTGGAAGCCATGTCACGTTTTTCCTTACGATACTTGGCACCTTTGTTCTTTCCTTTGGAAGTGAGGCGTGCCAAAGTTTCCTTTACCTGCTTTGCTACATCTTCCTCGCTAACCTCCTGCTTGATGACCGGCTTCTTGAAGCGGTCCTTATTGCGGTTGCGGTTATTATTGGCATTGTTTCCACCAGGCTGGTTTCCACCTTGCGGGCGGGCACCCTGACCTTGCTGGGCACCAGCGTGTCCACGGTCGTTGCCACCACGCTGGAAGTTGGAAGCATTGTTGATGTCCACTTTCTCCTTATTGATACGGACACGTTTCTTCTTGCCGTTGGCATCGCCGGCAGCGGTATCCTTCAACTTGCTGTCATCACGGCGGATTTCCTTGATGATAGCTTCCTTCATCTGCTTCTTCTGATCCTGGCGAATCTTTTCCTTCTCTTCACGCTCCTTGCGTTTCTCCTCTTTCGATTTCTTCTTCGGGCGTGTGGATTGGTTCAGAGCCGCCAGGTCTATCTGTCCGATGACATTAATCTTCGAAACAAACTCAGGCTGATGTATCTTGAAGATTTCTTCTCCTTCTTCTTTCCCCTCTTTTTCAACCGGTGCTTCTTCAGCCACCGGTACGGGAGCAGGCGCTTCTATCATTTCTTCCTTTTTAGATTCTTGTTGAGCCTCTACAACCGGAGCAGGCTCTTCCTTGACAACGGGTTGTGGCTGCGGTTCCGAAACGGGCTGCGGCTCGGACTCAGATGCCGGCTGTACCTCCGGTTGCGGCTGTGGTTCCGGTTGGGGAGCAGGAGCAGGTTCCGGTTTCGGCGTTTCTACAACTGCCGGTTCCTCCACCTTCTTCTCCTCTACCGCTTTTTCCGCTTCTTTCTCTTTTTCCTGAGCAGGAGCAGGTCTACGGTTCAGTTTGTCCAAATCAATCTTGCCTACCGGCTTGAACTTCGGACGTGCGTCTTCCGGAACAACCGTCTTAATCTCCTCGGGCTTCGCTTTCTCCTGCGTTTCCTTATAGCCGTCAATAGACACGGACGCCTTGTTGCGGTCCTTGCTCTGACGTTCCTGGCTGAAACGCTCCGACTTTATCTTAAGGTCCTTATCTGTACTAAACTCCTTTTTGAGCAGTTCGAACTGTTCATCCGTAATTTTTGTGTTCGGATTTGCCTCAACGGTAAATCCCTTCTTTTGCAGGAACTCGACAGCCGTCGTAATCCCTACATTTAAATCTCTTGTTACTTTGTTTAACCTTATCGTCATACTAATTTAATGAATTAATGTGCCAATATGCTAATGTGCTAATTGGCTGAGAAAAAAGGAGTGTGCACTTCATCCGATATGCTATCTGCATTGGCACATTAGCATATTACCCACATTACCACATTACTGCTCCTCCTCTTCAAACTCCTGTTTCAAAATGCGCAATACCTCGTCCACCGTCTCTTCTTCGAGGTCCGTCTTCTCAATCAACATCTCACGGGGAGCGTTCAACACAGCCTTAGCCGTATCGATACCGATAGCCTTGATGGCATCGATAACCCAACCGTCTATTTCATCACGGAATTCGTCCAAGTAGATGTCTTCATCCTCTATGGCCTCATCCAACTCACGGAACACGTCGATGGTGTACTCAGTCAACATACTGGCAAGCTTGATATTCAAACCGCCTTTACCGATAGCCAGCGACACCTCTTCGGGTTTCAAGAACACTTCAGCCTTGCGTTCTTCCTCGTTCAAGCGGATGGAAGAAATCTTGGCAGGGCTCAAGGCACGCTGTATAAACAACTGGATATTGGACGTATAGTTGATAACGTCGATATTCTCGTTGCGAAGCTCGCGGACAATACCATGAATACGGCTACCCTTCACACCCACGCAAGCACCTACCGGATCGATACGGTCATCGTAGCTCTCAACGGCAATCTTGGCACGCTCGCCGGGGATGCGGGCAATCTTCTTGATGGTAATCAGTCCGTCATTGATTTCGGGTACTTCCATCTCGAACAGACGTTGCAGGA
>OLWQ01000664.1_pt1 | contig 13677 bp, 9 predicted proteins | sample 1673981 | NCBI WGS metagenome assembly OLWQ01 (sample SAMEA103958136, study PRJEB25191) | human gut metagenome | reverse complement strand
TTTATACCCCCAGCCGGCCTTGCCGAACTTGCTTTCCAACCCTTCGAAACGGATCAAACGCCCCAGCGACTCATCCGTCAGCGTCGAATAGGAAGCGGGAGTAACCACCAAAGTATCGGCCGCCGTCAAGCCGATCAATTCGCCGAGCTTGACATGCTCTTCCAAGGTATTGCGGTCCTCCATATTGCCGTTGGCATAATTAGAATTGGTCGATGCGACACCCACGCTGAGCATCGTGCGGTAATTTCCCAGCACCAGACCCTGCAAACGGATATAAACCAGGCGACCGGGAGCATAGGTAATGTAATATCCCGAAGTCACTTTGATTTCGATGGCCGACTGGCAGCTTTCATCGTACAGGTACATCGACTTATAGACGTTACCGGCCTGGTCGCTGGAAATGACTTTGCCCCGAATCACCAAGTCGTCGGTAATGGTCAGCGACTGGCCGATACCGCTGGTCCCGGGATAAGCCTCCTCGAAAATATCCTTCAGCTCCTTGATCGAAATGATTTTACTGTCGCTGAAGTCCGCATCCGTCCATACCTTCGCAGGAGCCGGCGTATCGAAATCGTTATAACAGCCGACGAAGAACAAACTTGCTGTCACCGCCAGAAATATGGTTGCTATTCTATTCATATTCTTCACAATATTAATTCGTTAAGCCGTTAGAAACGGAAATAGACATTCAGGTAGTAAGTGGTGCCGAACAGGTAGAAATACTTGGGAGCGAACTTCTGGTAGGAAGTGATCTCCTTGCCGGTCTTAATGCCCTGCACACGCATCTGCTCGTAACCGCCGGTCTTGATATTCTGGTTGTTCAGGATGTTATTCACCTGCAAACTGAAGCCGAGCGTATAACGACGCTGAATGTAGAAATTCTTACCGATGCTCGCACTCAAGGTGTAAGCCGAATCGAACTTCTCCTGACTGCGCAGCTCCCGGATCTGTTCGTCCGTCATCGTAGGCAACAGCACCTCGTCCGTACGGTAAAGCGGGTTCATCGACAGATACATATTGTTGTAATAGTTCAGATCGATCGATGCGTAGATGTTATGAGGACCGCGGTACGACAAACCGATATTCATGGCCGTTTGCGGGGTGCTCTCCACACGCATGTCCTTCCAGTAAACCGTACCGGAACTCAACGGCTCGGCGCTGTTATCGGCAATCTGCACGTAATTGGGGTTCGACGTGTAAGTGTACTGACCCCAACTGATCGCACCGTTCAAAGACAAACCGTTGTAGATCGGAATCGAAGCGGCGACCTCCAGACCGAAATACTGCTCGTCGATACCGCTCATCGCAAAGTTGGTGTAGGTCTTCAGCACATCGTCGTAGAAGGAGATCACCTTCGAGCGGTCATATACTTTCGTGTAGTAGCCCGAAACACGGAGTTTGTAGTCACCGTAACGCAGGTTGTACGAAGCGTCGATGCCGTAAACCTTCTCGGTCGTCAGACCCGGAGTTACCGAATTACGCGTACGGGGCGAAACGAATGCCGACTGGAAGGTAGGAGCATTCTGCATCGCCACGGCATTGAGTTCAAAAGTATGGTTGGCATTGATGACATAGTCGAAATTACCTTTGGCCTTATATACGAAATATTCCAACTTCTCCGATTTGCCCTTCGAATTGTCCAGGAAGAGACCCTTGCGCCAAAGACCTTCGCGCCACATCGAAAGTCCGCCGAGCTCGGCGCCCAACTTCATGCCGAAACCGCCGAAACGGGTGGCATAAGTAGCCCATACACCGCCGGAGCGCAGATGCGCCTTGTAGTTGTAGCTGAACTTGTCGCCCTCTCTGACGGCTCTTGCATGACCGTACTGGTTATAATAATCCATATCGTTCTGCGCCATGATCGGATCGCCGAAGTCGCGCTGTGCGAATTTATCGACGTCCACGTAATAGTCGCCGCCGAGCAGATCCTTCACCTCGTCGTAGTACCACGTGCGGTTGATGCGGACGTTGGCTCCGGCCGTCAGACGGGAGTTATCCTTATAGATTCGGCTGATCTGCGCGGCGAGGTTCCAGTCCAACTGGTCGGTATGGCGCTCCTCGATGATATAGTTCGAACGGGCGCCGGGACCGTATATCGCTTCATCCTCGGCATTGCGGAAATTCATGTTGGTCTGGTACATTTCGTCCCAGTCGAAGTGGCGGATATTACCCACGTTGCGCATCCACTGATCCGCCAGACTGGCCGCAGCCATCGAAGCGGCCTCCAGGTCGGTAGCGTTCAGCAACTTGTAGCTCGGCATATAGCGGTAATAATCGGGACGGGGGTCTGCACCGTCGTACCACGTCAGCGCCGAATAACCGTTCTTACCGAAACGGAACGAAGTGGCCAGGTTGAACTGGGTATGCTCATTGGGATCGAACGTATAGTTGATCATAGCGATCGGCTCGTGGCTGTTACGCACGCGCGCATTACGCATCTTGCCGTCCTGGTAGCCCCAGTTGGGGTTGTAATAGTTGTTGCCGACCAGATCGTAAGCCTCCTGCGTGGAAGCCTGCTGCGCACCGCGCTCGGTGGGAGCACCCATAATCGTGAAGCCCAACCGGTGACGCGAATTGAAAATCTTCTCGGCCGAAGCGAAATATCCGTAGGAGTTGTAATAGACGCCGTCCACGTAGGAGTTGCCGCCCTGACGGGTAGATACCGACAACGCATAGGACCAGCCGTTGTCCAGCAGACCCGAACCATAGGTCACCATGGCACGGAAGCGATACATCGAATTGGCGTTCACCAGACTCACGCGAAGTCCCTGGCGCACCTGCGAAGCACGGGCGTTGATGTTGGTCGTACCGCCGATGCTACCCACGCCGTAATCCGACATGACCGAACCGTTGGTGATCTCCTGGTTGCGCGTAGCGTCGTTCAGACCGCTCCACAACGACCAGGGCGTATAGCCCGTCATAGCGTCGTTGAAGCGAATACCGTTCAAGTAAACGTCCGAATACTGCGAATCGTAACCGCGCACGTTGAAACGCATCTCGCTGAACCGGTAGGAAGCGATGTTGTTGAAAACGTCCTTCGAAGCCGAAAGGGACGAAGGCAGCGACTGCGCATCGTTGCCGCTCTCGGTGTCGAACTCTGCGAAGATCGAATCGTCCATTACGGTCGAAAGCACTTCGGGGACCAGAATCACCGTATTGATGTCGCGCACCATCTTGTCCACGCGCACCACGAGCGTCAAAGGCTCGAATTCGGGAGCCTCGAACTGCAACGTATATTCGCCGGGCTCGACATTCTCGATCACGAAACCACCTCGGCCGTCGGTCGTGGCAGTCATTTCACCGGGAGTGACCGAAACCTTCACCCCGTCCACCGCGACACGTCCCTCGCGGGAAACGACCTTACCCTTGATACCGCCGCTTTGAGCGAACGCGGTCAGCGACATCAGGGTAAATACAAAAATTAGTAAACTTTTTATTTTCATATCCTTTCAAGTTAAGGTATTTATTTACCGATGTAGATATAAACGGGGAAGTGGTCGCTGTAACCGCCCTGGAAATTGTTTCCGACGTACGTGCGCAAAGGATAGCCTTTGAACTGCCCCTCCCGCTGGATCATATAGTTACGCTTGAAGACATTCCCGTAGTACTTCGATCCCGGAGCCCGCACCAGACGCAACTCGCCGGGCTTCGCATTGACCAGGTTTTCCGACACTACGATATTGTCGAAGAGATTCCAGGCGTCGCCGTAAGCCAGCGTTCCCATACCGGCACGCAGCACGGCGTGGAACGGACTGAAGAAATCGCCCGGCTGAAGATCCTTGACCTTGGGTTTGGCATTCAGCCCCTCCAACATGCTCGGATCGGTCGGATCGTCGTTGAAGTCGCCCATCGCCACGATCTTGGTCGCAGGATTGACCTTCAGGACAGAGTCGGCGATTCGACGCATCTGCTCGCCGACGGCGATACGCTTGAACTCCGAAGCGTCCTTGCCGCCCAGACGCGAAGGCCAGTGAGCCACCATGAAGAAGAACGGTTCGCCGTCGATCGTCCCCCACATGGTCGAAATATCGCGGGTTTTGAAATTCGGAAGCGAAGGAATCTGCGTGCGGATCGGTGCGCTGCCCTCCAGCTTGAAGACATCGGGACGGTACATAAAAGCGACGTCCACACCGCGAGCTTCGGGAGAGTCGTAGTGCGAAATCCGGTAATTGCCCGGAGCCATCTTCGGCGTAGCGATGATATCTTCGAGCACCGAGCGGTTCTCCACCTCCGATACGCCGATCACGATCGGATAATCCTTATCGATACCGGCAATGTCGAAAAGCACCTTTTCGGTATTGCCCAACTTCTTCGCATACTTGACAGAATTCCATTTTTTAGGTCCTTCCGGCGTGAATTCGTCGTCATTGACCTCGGGATCGTTGATCGTATCGAAAAAGTTCTCCAAGTTGTAAAAGACCACCTTGTACGGTTTCTGCGCGAAACAGCAGGCTGCGAACAGTAAGGCCAGTAGTCCTGTAAAAATCAGTCGTTTTTTCATAAGTCAAATTAGTTTTGGATTCCCCATTGGCTCGGAGAGTTTTGTGCCTTTACGGATTCCGCAGCCGACTCGGGAATATTGGGAAAGAACGTAAAGCCGGTCTTCTTTTCAATCTCCGCCACGCTCATGCAAATGGACGCAGGCGGCTGAATATCGCCGTAGCTCTTCTGATCCACCCAAAATCCGATCGCCTTCAATTCATCGGCCGAACAATCCGCGATACGTTTGCCGGTCGTACCGGTGCGCGTGCGAAGCAATACCTTGAAATAATTCGTCGGGACCGGACAAACTTTCCCGTCACGGTCGGTCGTCGTCGTATTGGTATTGGCATAATAGCAACCGGTCACCACATAAAGCGTGTCGTTGCATATCTGCGCACGCACCTTGGCTTCGAGATTGGCCCACATATCCTGGTTGAGCCGGTTGAGCTGCGGCGTCATATTGGTCGCATAGAACGTCTGGAGATTCAACTCCCGCGTAGCCGTACGGTCCGCCGAAGGGAGCTGATGTCCCCGGTCGTAACTGCCCCGATAGGAACCGGCCGCGAGGTTGGGCTGCCAGGAATAATCGACCTTCGGATCGTACTGAAAATCGTCGGTACGGTCTATCGACCCCCTATATACCGAATGCAGCGGATAAGCCACCCAATGCGCCACATGGAGCGTTTTGTCGTAGCAGAACGAATAGTTGCGCACGGTGCGGTTATTGAGCGAAGCGAAGTGGCTGACGTAAACGAAATTCTCATCGACTCGCTTTTCCGGCAATTCGGCCCAGGCCTTCGCATGACCTTCATCGTAGGGATCGTTGGTCGAAGAGGCCGAAAACTGCGTCAGCACGAGCACCTGCGGCTCACCGCCGAAAAATTCGAATTCGATGGTCGCCGAACGTTCCCCGCTCCCGGTATTCCGCGTATAATAAACGTCCAGGATATTGCTGATGTTCGAACTCTGTACGGTGCCCTCCTTCACGAGGACCGTCGGATCGTTGAGCCTGAACGAGCACCAAGCACCTCCGTCCTTGATTTCGGCACGCCATCCGGCGCCGACAGGTCCCTCAATCTGTATGGCGGCCGAACCCTCCGCAGCTCCGACCGTCGAAGAGGTCCGCCATACGGCAGAACCCCAAAAATCGTCCGTATCGTCGCCGCAAGCTACGACAGAGAGCGCAATCATCGTCAGGAACAGCCATTTCCATCCCTTCTCACAATATCTGAACATCGACATCATCGGTAAACTATAAAAAACTATCCGAGAAACCAAACTCTTGGAGGGGATGATCCCTCCAAGAGTCGGTATCCAGCATATTAAAAACTATTTGGTAATCTCGAACGATTCGATATACAAGGCTCCGACCTTATTATTGTCGAGCACAAAGGAATCAGCACCCAAACCGGCCAGATCGTACTCATGTACATACTCTCTGTAACCGCTCTTATCCGTGTATGTTTCCACAGGAGTTTGAGCAGCCCCGGCAACGGTCATCGTATATCCCGGGTTGTAGTAGCTGCCACTCTTATTCGGATACGACCGGAAAACGATCTTGATCTTCGACATCCCGTCGATCGGCGTCACGTTTTGCAGCTTCGCCTGTTTAGCCGCATCGGAGTCATCACCCTGCATCTGAATGATCGAGCCGTTGGAAGCGGGCGATTCACAGATTTTCACACCCGTGAACTCGATACCGCCAACGGTCCAACTAACCCAAGTACTGGGCGTAGCGACAACCTGCGAACCGTAACCATTGGTCGGGAGATCCGCATTATCCGCCTTAATATCCGTGATCGAGAACGCAACGACCTCACCGGTTCCTCCGCCGCCGGCACCGAGCAATGTAACAGGCACATCCTTGCTGTTACCGTTAGCCAACGTGATGGTCAGCGTCTGATTAACGGGCTGCGTACCGGTATTCGGATCGGCTTTGACCGTCACGGTCAGGCCATCGACCGTAGCGCTCAGGGGGGGGGTCAGTCCGCTTACGCTAAGTTGGTTGTCACCCTGGTTGATAACAGAAACCGTGAGCGTCTTCTCGTCTCCCGCTGCCTCGAAGGAGAGGCTGGCCGGAGTTACCCCCGTAATCATCGGGGTCGAGCTGTCGCTGAAAGCGGCCACGTCGTCCAGATTGCGCGGAACGAGCTGGGAATTATTCTTATATACGGCAGCCAGACCGGAGATATTACCCGTAGCGGCCTTGTAAGGAACATCGAGGAACACGCTCGGGTTCTTTTCATCGCTCTGCTTGCAGAATACGGTGAAATTGGCTCCATCGGCAGTGAAAGTATGCGAAGAGAGTGCGCTGGCGCTCGCCCAAACACCTGCCTGGGCAACCGACGCATTGGCGATCGTCACGGCCATACCCTGATATTTCGCCAGATCCGCAGCAGCGATCGTCGCCGTGGGAATCGAAGTCACCGTACCGGTCTTCTCGACCTTGCACCAGGTCGCGTTCTTGTCGCCGGTCACTTCGTACATACCGTTGTAATTCTCCACCTTAGCAAGCCCTTTATAGAGGGTTACGCGCACCTTGTCGCCTTTGTTCAGACCAAGTGTCGAAGGTTCTACCTGACTGCCGTAGAGCGTGATGCCGTTACCGGCCTCCGTCGCATTCTCGGTAGCGAGGATCAGGTTGTTGAAGGTATAATTGGCACCGGCCACATCGTTCATCACCACAGCGTCCAGATAGCGATCTGCATTGGCATCCACCGGAGCCTCCGTATCAGTCATCTGTGCGATCAGCTCGGGAATGGTAATGGCCGTAGCCTCACCCGGATCGGGCGGCACCACACCGCCTTCGAGATCGACCTCCTGACCGCCGTTGCCCTCGACGAGTTGTACGTCATCGATTGCGAATACCGACGCCAGATCAGCCGTGAAACGGATCGAAAGCTGGCTGACAGCCTCCTTGAGCGTGAAATCTACGGCGAACTGGACCCAGTAAGGATCGGTCGTATCGCTGCCGCCGATCTTCTCGTAAGTCAGATTGCCCGACCAGTCGGTTCCGTTACCTACGGCAACGTGGAACGATTCGGGTTTGAAAATGTTGTCGTAAGTACCGCCGTTACTCTGCGAATAAGCACCGCCGAAGATGATCCGGTAGTTGGTCTTGCCCGCAGGCATCGTAATAGTGTTGATGTCGAAAGTCGCAGGTGCCGAACCGAAGAAAATCTTGTTCGAACCCGAAGCACCGTCGTAACCGCCGCTGAGCTTACCGGAAGTACGCACCGATACGTTCGCAGAGGTATAGGTCACCGTCGAATTACCCGTACCGGAAGCATTCTGCCATGCATCGGTCTGATCGAGGAACGGCCATTTATTATCAACCTTCTCGGCAGGCGTCTTGTCGAAATTGTTCTCGTAAATCGCATCGCCGCTCGGATCGGGAGGCACGACACCGCCGCCCGCCAGGTCGATCTCCTCGCCGCCGTTACCGGTCATCAGCGTGATATCGTCCAGACGGAACTTCGAAGATGCTTTCGCCTCGAACTTGATGTAAAGCGTCGAAGTCGCATTCTTGAGCGTAAAGTTCTTGGTTGCAAATACCCAGTAAGGATCGACCTGATCACCGTCGTTTACCTCGTAAGACAGCGGAGTATAGTCCGTTCCGTTCGCACTGAGATAAACCACGAAGTTGTCCTTGTTGAAATTATTGTCATTGTTATCACCGTCGTAATACTGTCCGCCGAAAGTCAGCTTCAGATTGGTCTGGTCGGAGGCGAGCGTTATGTCTTTAACCGTAAAGGTTGCCGGAGCCGAGCCGAAGAAGATCACGTTCGGGCCCGAAGCACCGTCATAAGCACCCGCGCTGCTCTTACCGGAAGCGCGGATCGAAGTATTCACGCCCTCGTAGGAAACCTTCGAAGCCCCCTCGCCGGTGGTGTTCCAACCCGTATAGTCGGCAACCAACGGATACGGGTTCGCAACGGACTCGCTACCTGCGGTTTCGTTGAAGATGAGCGTCGGCGGCACCACTTCGCCCTGAAGCACATTGACATCCTTCTGAATCAATGCGCCGTAGGAGTTGTAAACCTCGAAAGTCACCTTGGCCGATTGACCGATGTTCGAAGCGGGTACCGTAACGGTCACGGCAGCGTCGCCCTCGCCTTCGGTAGCCGAAAGGCGCACCCAAGTCTGTTCGTCCTCGACGATAGCACGCCAGGGACGGTTCGTTTCAACGATAAAAGTACCGTTGTACTCATCTGCGGGCTGTCCCTCCGCATCGAACGTCAGGTTCTCCGGCGTGACGTTCAGATAGGGAGCGCCCATGTCGTCATTGTCGTCGGTACATCCCGCGAACACCGCCACGGCGAACACGGTCAATGCACTGAAGAGCAATTTCCAAATGCTACTCTTTTTCATAAACAATTAAATTTTAGAGTGATATAAAAATAGGTTAAAAATAACTTCATCGTCTTGCATATTTACTCAGGCCACTTATTCTTAAACTTTTTGTAAAAATACTATTTTTTCCTGTTTCGACAATAATTCGAACACTATTTTCGTATTACAATCCCGTTAAATCAAATATAACGACACACCGGATTTTTATTTCGTATCAAAAACCCCACCAAACCGTATTCTTTCCCGGCAAAATAAACACAAAAGGCGTGCAGTTTTGACCGCACGCCTTTTTTCCGAGAAATACGTCCGGTCAGCGAATCCGGTCGAGCGACCGCACCAGCTTTTCGTCCCGGAAGATCGCCCGCAAAGCCAGCAAGTCGAAAACCAGGCAGACCAACGGGAAAACGAGCGAAATTTTAAGGGTATGGGAGTAAAATTCACTGTCCGCGAAGTAACGGTTGCAAAGGTAGAAATAGATTCCCATCATCGCCCCGGCACCGATGAGGAGCACCAACTCGACGGCACATAACCGGATCTGCACCAGACGGCGCTTGAAAAGGAAAATCGTCACCAACGGCACCAGACAGGCGGCAACCAGAACAACCCCCAGATACACCGTCGGCAGCAACGTGATGCCGGCGGCATCCTTCAGGCCGAAAGCGGTCAGCGTACAAGTGTCCGCCCCAACGGTGAAATCGACCAGCGGCAGCCACAAGGCCAATCCCGTCAGTACGACGACCAGCAACAGATACAGAGTCTGAATACGTTGAATCATATAACTTCTATTTTGTTTATGCGAACCTCTTCGAATCCTGCCGAAAATCGCAGGCTCTGCAAGGTTTATTGATTATCCAATGTTTTTTCGATCAGGTATTTATTACGGTCTGCGGCATTCCGGTCGATCAACTCGCCCAGGAATCCCGCCAGGAATAACTGCACGCCGAGCACGACAGCCAGCAGTGAAAGATAGAAAAGCGGCTGGTCCGTTACGGCCCGCACAGGCAGATCGTGGCACTGTTTATACAACTTGGCACCGATCACCCACGCCGTCGTACAGCCGCCGAAAAGGAACATCAACGTTCCCAGGCTGCCGAAAAAGTACATCGGCGAACGGCCGAAACGCGAGAGAAACGAAACCGTAATGAGGTCCAGATACCCTTTCACCATCCGCTCCATACCGAATTTCGAATGACCGTACTTGCGGGCGCGATGCTCGACGACCTTCTCGCCGATCCGCTTGAATCCGGCCTGTTTGGCCAGAATCGGGATATAACGGTGCATCTCGCCATAGACTTCGATCGCCTTGACCACCCGGCGGCGGTAGGCCTTCAGTCCGCAATTGAAATCATGCAGCCGGATTCCCGAAACGGTGCGGGCCGTCCAGTTGAAAAACTTGCTCGGCCACCGCTTTCCGGCCGGGTCGTGGCGCTTCTTTTTCCAGCCCGACACCAGGTCGTACCCTTCGTCGAGGACCATACGCCGCAGAGCCGGAATCTCATCCGGCGAGTCCTGCAAGTCGGCTTCCATCGTGAAAACCACCTCGCCGCGCGCTTCAGCGAAACCGCAATACAAGGCGGCGGATTTGCCGTAGTTGCGAGCGAACTTGATCCCCCGCACCGCCGCAAACCGCTCGTGCAGATTTTCGATCACGCGCCACGAACCATCGCCGGAACCGTCGTCCACCAGGATTACCTCGTAAGACAAACCCTCGCCGCGAGCCACGCGATCGATCCATTCGACCAGCTCCGGCAGGGACTCCTCCTCGTTATAGAGAGGAACGACGACCGATATGTCGAGCGTAGCATCCATCGTTCTCTTACTCTTCGGATTGAGGACCGAAAGGCCGGGGTGCACGCGCCAGGATGCCGGCCAAAATAAGCCCCAGGACGAGGCCGACGATCAGGTTGCCCCAGATCGAAGCTCCTACGGTAGCCTGAATGGAAGGCTCCGACGCCTCCTGTATGGTTTTCAGCATTTCGGCGAATACGCCCTCCATCGACGCAGGGAACTTTCCCTCCTCAGCGAACCGGATCAATGCGGAAGTGTATCGGTCGATATACTCCGAATATCCGATGAAAACACTGCGGTAAAGGTATTCTACCACCCCCTTGATCATGGCCGACGCCAGGATCAGAGCCAGAATAAAACCCAAGCCGTGGCCGAAAGGAAATCCCTGCTCCTGACCGTACTGCTCGCGGCGACGCTTGGCGAAACGATAAAGCAACACGATATATACGACTGCGGCCAAGACCCATACCAGCCCCATCGTTGAAAACCACCCCGACAACATCAGGGACTGCTCGATAACGAAAGCTACGGACATGACCAGTCCGATGATCGCTCCGTACTTGCAGACCTCGTTCCAGAATTTGAACTTTGTCATTCTTCTTCTATTTTTAGCATACGTTTATTCCCGCAACACGCCTTTGCCTTCCCGCAAAATCTCCGGCTCGCCGCCCGTCAGATCTACGACGGTCGTCGGCACCGCATCGCCGACACCTCCGTCGATCACCAGTTCTACGTCCCGGCCGTACCGCTCGTGGATCAACTCCGGATCGGTCATATATTCGGTTTCCTCGTCATCCAGCACGGAAGAGGTCAGCAGCGGAGCTCCCAACCGCTCGACGATGGCCCGAGGAATCGAATTGTCCGGAATGCGGATCCCGATGGTGCGACGCCGTTCGAGCGCCTTGTGCGGCATACGCGACGATGCATCCAGCAGGAAGGTGAAGGGCCCCGGCAGATTTTGTTTCAGCAACCGGAACTGAGCGTTATCCACCCGGCAATAATCGGCAATCTGCCCGAGCGAATCGAACACGACGGAAAACGTCGTGAGATCCTTCCCCTTGATCCGGCGCAGCCGCTCGACGGCCTTCGCCGAACGGATCGAGCAGCCGAAGGCATAGACGCTGTCGGTCGGATAGATCACCACGCCGTCCCTTTCGAGCAGGTTCACCACCCGGTCGATCTCCTTCTCGGAAGGATTCTCGGTATAGATTTTAACCAACATAGGGAGGGCAAATATACGGAAATTATTTAATATTCCGACGATTCAACTCCGCACTATAAGCCCGGGCATTAGCCAGATGTTCGCCGTACGTGCGGGCGAAACTGTGATAACCGTCGAAAGTCGGGCGGGCACAGAAGAAGAGATAGTCGTGATTCTCGAAGTTCAGCACCCCGTCGATCGCAGCGACCGAAGGCATCGCAATCGGCGACGGCGGCAACCCCTTGTTCAGATAGGTGTTATACGGCGAAGGGGTTCTCAAGTGCTTGTGCAGAATCCGGCGAAGCGAAAAATCCTGCAGCGCATATTTGACCGTCGGATCTGCCTGCAGGGGCATCCCTTTCCGCAGGCGGTTGATATAGACTCCCGCCACACGGGGCATTTCGTCGGCCTTGTTGGTCTCTTCGGTGACGATCGAAGCCAGCGTCATCACCTCGTCCCGGCTCAAACCGCTGCGTCGGCGGGCGGCATCCCGCTCCGGAGTCCAGAAACGGTCGTACTCCTTGCGCATGCGGCGCACGAAATCCTCGGGCGAAACCGTCCAATAAAATTCATAAGTATTGGGGATAAAGATCGAAAAGAGCTGCAGGCTGTCGGTCCCGACCTCCCGGGCGAGCTGCGGGTCGGTCAGCGCCCGCATCAGCTCCGCAGAATCGGCATCGAGCTGGCGGGCCAGCCGCGAAGCGAGAAAAGCGCGGGTACGGGCATAGTTGAGCGTAACGCGCACGGGCGTCTGCATCCCCAGTTTGAGCATCCGGGCGATTTCGACGACGTTCATTCCCGGTTCCAGTACGTAGTGCCCCGGTTTGAAGGAGCGCTCCAGCTCCAGACGGCCGGCATACCGGTCAAAAGCCCAGTGATGGTCCGTACGGGGACGCAGAGAGTCGAGCAGCCCCGGGTAGTCCGTGCGGGCGCTTATATAAAGGTCGCTCCGCTCCCGGACGGCATCTCCGAAAAACTGAAAGATGAAAACCAAAGCCACCGTTGCCCCGACTGCAACCGCAGCAATAAACACGACAAGCAATCTTTTTTTCGCCGTCATTCTCTTCATTCATTAACTCTCTGCCGCTCTGCTCTCCAAACCCGGTCCAGCCGGCTCTTTCGATACCCCGGCTCTCGAAAAACAGCGACAAAATCGCAGATAGTTCCTTTTTTCTTTGCAAAGATACAAAAAATTCGTACTTTTGTGCTGGGGTAAGTCTTATACGACCAGCTCCCACAGACTCCCCCAGGTGAGGAATCAAGCAAGGGTATGTGGTCGTAGCGGTGCGATATAAGTAGCTTACCCTTTTTTTGTGTACCCGCCCATTTCCGATCGGCTTCAAAAACCGTCGATACCAATTCAGGGAACAATCATAAGCAATACCGGGAAATACATATTTCCCGGTATTGCTGTATTCCTTTCGTTTCAGCATCGAATCGAGCAACGAAACCTCTGCGGGACAAATATTATAATACGAATAATATTCAGCGCTGCAAATATCCGACTTACTAAAAATCAATTGATTTTCTTCAAAAAACGATCAGTTGTTAGCCAGCGCGATCGCAGCGATCGCCTCCACCACGACCGGACAGCGCAGGGCGATGCAGGCGTCGTGCCGCCCTTTGACGACGAACTCTTCCATCCGTCCCGTCGCAAAATTGAACGTATATTGTTTCTTCGCGATGCTGGAAGTAGGTTTGACAGCGATGCGGAACACCACGGGATTGCCGTTCGAGATACCGCCGTTGATGCCGCCCGCTCCGTTGGTAGCGGTTTTTCCCTCTCCGTTCACAAAACAGTCGTTATGCTCCGAACCTTTCATACGGGCTGCGGCGAATCCGTCGCCGAACTC